>Ga0126313_10002001_pt1 | contig 11129 bp, 8 predicted proteins | sample Plot105A_FD_89954 | JGI IMG/M metagenome (GOLD analysis project Ga0126313, IMG submission 89954) | Serpentine soil microbial communities from UC McLaughlin Reserve, CA, USA - Plot105A | ecosystem: Environmental > Terrestrial > Soil > Grasslands | place: USA: UC McLaughlin Reserve, Lake County... | reverse complement strand
GCCGCCGGGGCGGCCACCGCGAACGCGGTGGCCACGAGGGCGAGCAGCCCGACGTACTCGAGCGAGCCCTGGCCGGCGGCGGGGTGGGGGTGTGGAGGGGGAGGCGCCACGACACCCCTAGCCGCCCCAGGCAAAACCTCGCCCCCTGGTTCGCGACGCTCGGGCCGGAGGCGGAGCGCAGGGGACCGTCAACGGCGCTGGGTGAGGGGTGGAAGTGCAGTCCGCACCGCCAGTCCCCTCGCAGCGCCGGTGGATTTACGCCATGTGGCGTGCTTCCTGAGCACGGGCCGTGGATGCGACTCGCGTCCGACCAATCCGTGCCATGTCACGTGCGCTGGCAGCACGGATCGTGGAGCGGATTGGCCGGGCCGGGAGAGCGAGACTGCGCCGGCCGACCCACCTCCCCACCAGCCGCAGTTCAGACGTTCCGCACCCGAAAGCGCAGCCTCGCGCAGCGCGTGCCGCGCCGAGCGCGCCGCCGCTAGACGAGCGAGGCGATCGCGGCGCCCGCGTCGCGGGCGAGCTCGAACAGCGGGTCCGGCCAGATGCCGAACGCCAGCGTGGCGAGGCCGCAGAGGACCGCCACGAAGGTGACCTCGGGCTGGCGCAGCCGGCGGGTGCCGCCCGCGGCGACGGCCGCGGTGCCCTCGCCGTCGTCGATCTCGAGCGAGTCGAGCGTGGTGTCGTGGCGGCGCTCCGGCACCCCGGCGTCGGCCTCCTGCGAGCCGCCGGCCATCGCCGGCCGCGCGCCCGGCACGCGTCCGCCGGCGACGGGCGTCGCGTCCGAGGCCGGCCGCATCCAGACCGCCGCGATCACGCGCAGGTAGTAGACGAGCGAGATGGCCGAGCCGACCACGATCGCCACGCCGAGCCAGGCGTACTCGTTGTCGACCGCCGCCTGGATCAGGTAGAGCTTGCCGAAGAAGCCGACGGTCGCCGGGAAGCCCGCCAGCGAGAGCATCGCGATCGTCATCGGCCACGCCAGCAGCGGCCGGTCGGCCCCGAGCCCGTACATGGAGGAGATGTCGTCGCCGGCGGGCGTCTCGCGCTCGCGCGCGACGATCACCGCGAACGCCGCCATGTTCATCAGCACGTAGCCCGCCAGGTAGAAGATGGTCGCCTGGATGCCCAGCCGCGTCGAGACGACGACGCCCGCGAGCATGTAGCCCGCCTGGGCGACGGAGGAGTACGCGAGCAGCCGCTTCAGGGACGACTGGCCGATCGCGCCGACGTTGCCGATCACGATCGTGATCAGGGCGAGCGCCGCCAGCGCCGGCCCCCACGTGCCCGAGGTCGAGATCAGCGCGACGTCGAAGAGCCGCAGCAGCACGCCGAACGCGGCCGCCTTGGTCGCCACCGCCATGAACGCCGTGATCGGCGTCGGGGCGCCCTCGTACACGTCGGGCGTCCACTGGTGGAACGGCGCGACGGAGGCCTTGAAGGCCAGACCGGCGACCACGAGCGCGACGCCCGCGAGCATCAGCGGGTCGTCGGAGACCTCGCCGGCCGCGGCCGCGACGCCGGAGAAGTCGGTCGAGCCCGTGGCGCCGTAGATCAGCGCCAGGCCGTAGAGCAGCGTCGCCGAGCCGACCGAGCCGATGATCAGGTACTTCAGGCCCGACTCGAGGGAGTGCTCGCGCCGCATGTGGGTCGCGCAGAGCACGTAGAGCGGGATCGAGAGCAGCTCGAAGCCGATGAAGAGCACGACGAAGTTCTCCGCCGCGACCAGGATCACCATGCCGAGGATCGAGGTCAGCAGCAGCGCGTAGTACTCGCCCTCGCCGGCCTCGGCGGCCGCCGCGCTGCGCCAGGAGAGCAGCACGGTCCCGACGCCGGCGGCGCAGAACAGCAGCGTCAGCCCGCGCGTGAAGTCGTCCATCGCGAGGGCGCCCTCGATGATCGAGGCGTTGTCGTTCCACTGCCAGACCGACAGCCCGGCGGTCACGCCGAGCGCGATCAGCGTGAGGACGGGCACCGCGACCGTGCGCACGGAGCGCGCGCGGGCGAGCCCGAGCAGCAGCACGAGGCACAGCCCGCCGACCAGCGCGACGGCGGGGGAGAGTGCGCCCCAGTCGATGTGCGGGGCCTTCGCCGCCTCTGCGGCCTGGGCGAAGGCGATCACGGGCGCACCTCGGTCGCGGCCTGCTGGGAGCCGCCCGCCTGCAGCACGGGCGCCACCGCCCGCTTCACCGACGGCTCGGCGTGGTCGAGCGCGGCCTGCGGCTTGAGCGCGAAGGCGACGATCGCCAGCACCAGCGGCACCAGGACGAGCCCGTCGCGCACGGACATCTCGAACGAGGTCACGGCCGGGCCCGTGCGGTTGTGCATCGCACGGATGTACAACCGCAGCGCGTACACCGCGGCGAGCACGACGCCGATCGAGGCGATGAACGCGAACACCTGCTGGTCGTTGAACATCCCGAGCAGGATCAGGAACTCGCCGGCGAAGTTGGCGGAGCCGGGCATCGCCAGGGTCGCGAGCGTCGCGACCAGGAACAGCCCGGCGAGCACGGGCGCGCGGAACGCGATCCCGCCCATGTCGCGGATGTCCTCCGAGCCGGCCGCGCGCTCGGCGAGCAGCACGATCACCAGCAGCATCGGCGCCACCACGAGCCCGTGCTGGATCGACTGCATCAGCGCGCCCTGCGCGCCCGCGGCGGCGTTGTCGGCCGCGAACAGGCCAAGCGTGATGAAGCCGAGCTGCGCGACCGAGGAGTAGCCGAGGATCAGCCGCGCGTTGGTCTGCGTGAAGGCCATCACCGAGCCGTAGAGGATCGACAGCAGCGCGAGCACGAGCAGGATCGTCTGAAAGTCGTGGACCGCGTCGGGGAACAGCGGCAGCGTCACGCGCAGGAAGCCGTAGGCGGCGACCTTGGAGACGACGCCGGAGAACACGGCCAGCGCCGGCAGCGGCATCGTGCGGTAGGCGTCCGGCATCCAGCCGTGGAACGGGAACGCCGGCATCTTGATCAGGAACGCCAGCGCGAACGCGACGAAGATCCACTTCTGCGTGCTCTCGGGCAGCCGGTTGGCGACCAGGTCCGAGAACGCGAAGCTCAGGTCGTTCCCGCCGCGCGCGGACAGCACCGCGGTCGCGGCGGCGGCGGCGAGCATGATCAGCGAGCCGACCAGCGTGTAGACGACCATCTTCACGGCGGCCGCGATCCTCTCCGGGCCGCCCCAGATCCCGACCAGGAAGTAGAACGGCACCAGCATCAGGTCGAAGAAGAGGACGAACAGGCCGAGGTCCTGCGCCAGGAACGCGCCCAGCACGGCCGTCTCGGCGACGCCGAAGTGCAGCGCGAACAGCGACGCCCGCGGCGGCGGCCGGAAGACCAGCCAGAGCGCCGAGGCCGCGAACAGCAGCGTCGTCAGCGCGACCAGCCACAGGTTCAGCCCGTCGACCCCGAGCCGGTAGTGGATGCCGAGGTCCGGGATCCACTCGTCGTCGGTCAGGTACTGCAGCCCGCGCGCCGCGAGGTCGAAGTCGAACAGCATCAGGACCGCGTAGCCGAGCGGCACCAGGGCCCCGACGAGCGCGAACACGGGCGCCGCATTGCGCGGCACGAGCGTGCCGGCGACGCCGAACACGAGCGGCCAGAAGATGAGGATGCTCAGGTGGATGGTCATGCGGAGATCAGGAAGTAGGCGCCCAGGCCGGTGAGGCCGACCAGCAGCAGCGCGGCGTAGTAGCGCAGGTAGCCCGTCTGGATCCCGCGCACGGCGGCCGACGCGGCGCGCACGGCGCCGGACGCCCCGCCGACGAGCGCGCCGTTGACCAGCCCGCGCTCGATCGTGGAGTTGCAGAAGCGCCCGAACCAGGCGGCCGGCCGCACGAGCAGCAGGTCGATCGCCTCGTCGAAGTACCACTTGTTGACGAAGAAGCGGTGCAGGCCGGAGAGCCGCGCGCGGATCGCGGCCGGGCGCTCGGGGTGCGCCACCCACAGCTGGTAGGCGATGAAGATGCCGAGCAGCCCGAGCAGCGTGCCGATGCCCATGCCGAGGAGCACCAGGCCGCCGGTCGGCTCGAGCTCCTCGTAGAGGCGCGAGTCGTGGAAGGCCGGCTCGAGGAACGTGTGCAGCGACTCGTTGACCTTCGGGATCTGGACCACGCCGCCGAGCGTGGCCAGGATCGCCAGGCCGCCCATCGCGATCTTCATCGTCCCCTCGCGCTCGGCGATGTGGTGGTCGGCGCCGGGGAAGCCGACGTCGGTGTCCTCGATCTCGCCCGTCGCCGGGTTCGTGTGCTCGAGCGCGTGATAGAGGTGGCCGTGCTCGAGCTCCTGCGCCTCGGGCACCGGGTCGCCGTGGAACGCGCGGAAGATCATCCGGAACGTGTAGATCGCCGTCATCAGCGCGCCGACGTAGCCGAGCACCGCCAGCACGACGTGCCAGCCGCCGCGCTCCACCAGCAGGCCGAGGATCTCGTCCTTGGAGAAGAAGCCCGAGAACGGCGGGACGCCGGAGAGCGCGAGGCCGCCGATGATCATGCAGCCGTACGTGAACGGCATCGCGCGGCGGAAGCCGCCCATGCGGTCGAGGTCCTGCGTGCCGGCCATCGCGGCGATCACCGAGCCGGCGGCCATGAAGAGCAGCGCCTTGAAGAAGGCGTGCGTCATGAAGTGGAACATGCCCGCGGCATAGGCAGCCGACGAGACGGCCATGATCATGTAGCCGATCTGCGACATCGTCGAGTAGGCGATGACGCGCTTGAGGTCGGTGACGACCAGGCCGATCGTGGCCGCGATCAGCAGCGTCGCGCAGCCGACGATCGCGCCGACATCGGCGGCGGCCGGCGCCTGCTCGAAGATCGGGTGCATGCGCGCGATCAGGTAGACGCCCGCGGTGACCATCGTGGCGGCGTGGATCAGGGCGGAGACCGGCGTGGGACCCTCCATCGCGTCCGGGAGCCAGGTGTGGAACGGGACCTGGGCGGACTTCGCGAACGCGCCGACGAGCAGCAGCAGGGCGCCCGCGACGAGGTCGCCGTCGTTGCGCCCGAACGCCTCGGGGATCCGCTCGAAGACCTGCAGGAAGTCGATCGATCCGGTCCCGCGCAGGATGAAGAACGTGCCGAGCACGAGGCCCACGTCGCCGGCCACGTTGATCACGAACGCCTTGATGCCGGCCGCCGTCGCGGTCCTGCGGCGGTACCAGAACGAGATCAGGAAGTACGACGCCGCGCCGACGAACGCCCAGCCGATGATCAGCAGCAGGAAGTTGGCCGCCAGGACCAGCAGCAGCATGCTGAACACGAAGAAGTTCAGGTACGCGAAGAAGCGCGCGTACCCACGGTCCGACGCCATGTAGGACACGGAGTAGAGGTGGATCAGCGTCGAGACGCCCGAGACGACGCAGATCATCAGCACCGACAGCGGGTCGATCAGGATCGCCACCTGGGCGTTGACGCCGCCGGCCACCGCGTAGTCCCACGCGACCGAGACGACCTGGCGCTCCTCCTCGCCGCGGCCCTCGAGCGCCACCAGCGTGGCGATCGCGGCCACGAAGGAGACTGCGATGGCGAGCGTGCCGATCCACCCGTGGGCCCGCCACGGCAGGACCTTCGAGGTCAGCGCGATGATCAGGAAGCCGGCCAGCGGGGCCAGCAGCACGATCCAGGCGGACGTCGTCATCCCTGCAGCTCCCGCAGCTCGTCGACGTCGATCGGCAGGCGGCGGCGGAAGATCGCCACGATCAGGCCGAGCCCGACGGCGACCTCGCAGGCCGCCACGACCATCACGATCAGCGCGAAGATCTGCCCGTCGCCGTTGCCGTGCGTGCGCGCGAAGGTGACGAGTGCGAGGTTGGAGCCGTTGAGCATCAGCTCCAGGCAGAGCAGGATCACGAGCGGGTTGCGCCGCACGAGCACGCCGCCGGCCCCGATCGTGAAGATCAGCGCCGAGACGACCAGGTACCACTCCATGCTCATCGGTGCGGCTCGCCCCCGGCCTCGATCATGGTGCCGCGGGGGGCGTCGATCCGCGTGCCGGCGTCGCTGCGCAGCACGTCGGCGACGGAGATCTCGCGCGCGTCGTCGAGCCCGCTGCGGCGGCGCGCGAGGATGACCGCGCCGACGGCCGCGATCAGCAGCAGCAGCGAGGCCGCCTCGAAGGCGACGAGGAACTTCGTCAGGAACAGCCGGCCCATCTCGGCGGCGGTGCCGAAGCCGGTGTCGGCCGCCTTGCCGGTCGTGCCCTGGATGCCCGCGCCGTCCGAGCCGAGCGCGCTCAGGCCGGAGCCGAGCACCGCGAAGCACAGCTCGACGAACAGCGCGCCGGCGAACAGCGCGGACACGACCCGCAGGCCACCGCTGGAGCTGCCCGCGAGCGGCTGATCCTGCCCGCCGACGTACGCGACGACGAACACGTAGAGCACCATCACCGCGCCCGCGTAGACGACGACCTGGGCGGCGGCGACGAACTCCGCGCGCAGCAGCAGGAACAGCGCCGCCAGCGCCAGCAGGTGGCAGACGAGCGCGAGCACGGCGTAGAACGGGTTGCGCAGCGACACCGTCCCGATCGCGCCCGCGACCGCGCCGATCGCGGCCAGGAAGAAGAAGACCTCGGCCATGCGCGACCGGAACCTACTCGTCCACCGTCCGCAGCGGCGTGCGATCGAGCGGCTCCGCGAGCAGCATCTCCTTGGTGAAGATGAGGTCCGTGCGGTTGTAGTCGGACATCTCGTAGTCGTGGCCCATCGTGATCGCGTCGAACGGGCACGCGAGCTCGCAGTAGCCGCAGAAGATGCAGCGCGACAGGTTGATCTCGTAGACGGCCGCGTAGCGCTCGCCCGCGCTGACGCGGTTCTCGGGCGTGTTCTCGGCCGCCACGACGCGGATGCAGTCCGCGGGGCAGGCCGCCGCGCACAGCGAGCAGCCGACGCACTTCTCCAGCCCGGTGTCCTCGAAGCGGTGCAGCTTGTGGCGGCCGCGGAAGCGCGGGAAGACCGGGGTCTTCTCCTCCGGGTACTGGATCGTCTGCGGCTTCTCGACGAAGCGCCCGAGCGTCGTGCGCAGGCCCTTCAGCGTGGCGCCGAAGGCGCGGTACGTGGCCCCGGCGGGGCTCGGCGAGGGAGCGCGCTGCACGGCGATCACGTCGTCACCGGGTGTCCAGCGTTCGGCCATCAGAGGGTCACCACCAGGATCGCGGTCACGAGGGCGTTGAGGGTCGCCAGCGGCAGGAAGATCTTCCAGCCCAGCGACATCAGCTGGTCGTAGCGCAGCCGCGGCAGCGTGGCGCGCACCCAGATGAAGAGGAAGACGAAGAACAGCATCTTCACCAGCACGACGATGGGGTCCACCCACGTCGGCGGGTCGATGCCGAACGGCAGCAGCCAGCCGCCGAAGAAGAGCGTCACCGTCAGCAGCGAGACGACGACGATGTTCAGGTACTCGGCCGCGAAGTAGGCCGCGAAGCGGCCGCCGCCGTACTCGGTGTTGTAGCCGCCGACCAGCTCCGCGTCGGCCTCCGGGAGGTCGAACGGCGGCCGGTTGGTCTCCGCGTAGCCGGCCACGAGGAAGATCACGAAGCCGAGGAACTGCGGGAGGATGAACCAGGTCTTTCCGGCCTGGGCGTTGACGATCTCGGTCAGCGACAGCGAGCCGGTCATCATCACCACGCCGATGAGCGAGAGCCCCTGCGCGACCTCATACGAGATCAGCTGAGCGGCAGAGCGCATGGCGCCCAGGAACGAGTACTTCGACCCGGACGCCCAGCCGCCGAGCATCAGTCCGTAGAAGGCGATCGCGCCGAACGCGAACGCGAACAGGATCCCGATGCTCGGGTCGACGCCATAGAGGCCGACCTCCGTGCCGAAGATGTCGACGGTGTTCGAGAACGGGATGATCGCGACGGTCGCGACCGCGGTCAGCATCGAGATCGCGGGCGCGAGCGCGAACAGCCAGCCGATCGAGGTCCGCGGGCGGAACTGCTGCTTGAACAGCAGCTTCCCGATGTCGGCCATCGGCTGCAGCGCGCCGAACGGGCCGACGCGGTTGGGGCCGTAGCGGTACTGGAAGCGACCGAGCAGCTTGCGCTCCGCGAGCAGCGCGATCGGCACCAGGTTGAAGACGACCGCGAAGATCACGACCGCCTTGAGCAGCTGGATCCACCACGCCTCGTAGTAGCCGACCTCGGCGAAGACGATCACGTGGCGGCCTCCTCGGCGCCCGCCGGGGTGGGCGCGCCGACGCGGCGGACCTCGACCATCGGCTCCGTCAGCACGTTGGCCGGCTGCTCGTGCGTGCCCGCCGCGATGAAGACCGACCCGCCGGGCACGGCGGCGCGCAGTTTGACGGCGCCCTTGACGCGCGTCCCGTTGGAGCCGACCTCGACCTGGTCGCCCTCGCGGATGCCGAGCCGCTCGGCGTCGGCGGGCGAGAGCTCGACGATCTGGCGCGGGCGCAGGAAGCGCAGCGACGGCGAGACGTCGACCTCCTTGGAGCTCCACAGCGAGCGGAACGTGCCCAGCCGCAGCGCGCCCTCGGAGGAGGCCGGCACCGCGTCCGGCACGTCGAGCTTCACCGGCTCCCAGGCCGCGCCCTGGAACGCGGCGGCCGCCTCGGAGGCCGGCCAGCGCACGCCGCGGCCGCCGATCGCGTCGAGCGTGAGCCCGGCGTAGAACGGGACGGCCTCGAACAGCGCCTTGGAGGCCATCGGGCCGGTGCGGACGCCGAGCTCGAGCCCGGCGCGCTCCGCCACGTCGGCGATCACCTGCCACAGCGGGCGCACGCCGCTGCCGCTCTGCTGGTCGGGACCCTTCGGCCGGCCGATCGCGGGCCGCAGGCGCTGCAGGCGCCCGTCGGGGTGCGTGACCGTGCCCTCCTTCTCGGCGTAGGCCTCGGCGGGGAAGACGACGTCCGCGTGCTCGCGGATCGTGTCGCTGATCACCGAGTCGACGGCGATCACCGTCTGGGCGGTGCCGAGCGCGGCCTCCCAGGCGGCACGGTCGGGGAACGAGCGCAGCGGGTCGGCGTGATGCAGCCAGACCGTAGACAGCTCGCCCTCGGCGAGGGCCGCGGCGATCTCGGCCGTGGCCTTCCCGGGCTCGGCGACGGTCGCGTACCCGGCACCGTGGCCGGGCGCGAAGCCGGCCTCGCGCAGGCCGCGCGCGTTCGTGGACGAGGGCGCCTCGAGCAGCCCCGCGCCGTCGCGCCCGGAGAGCCCGAGCCGCGCGGCGACGTTGAGCAGCGCGCGGGCGGCCTGGGCGCCGCCGGGGCCCGACAGCAGGCGCTCACCGTAGACGATCACGACGTCGTCACCGGCGCCCTTGAGGAAGTCCGCCAAACCCTCGATCGCCCCGGCGCTCGAGCCGGCGGTGCTGGCGGCGCCGCCGAGGTTGCCCCGGTCGCCCGCGAGCGCGGCGTCGAGCGCGACGAGCAGCGCCTCGCCGGTGCCGGGCGCGTGGCGCAGCGCGAGCTCGGCCTGGGAGTCGAGCGCGGTCGGGCGCGCCGAGGCGACGCCGAGCCGGACGCCGTTGCGGCGCACGCCCTTGCGGATGCGCAGGTCCCAGACCGGCGCATCGTCGATCGGGTCGGCGTCGAGCAGCAGCACCGCGTGCGCGAACTCGAGGTCGGGCACCGTCGCCTGCAGCGCGGGGTCGGCGAGCGCGCGCGCGACGTCCAGCGGCAGCTCGCCCTCGGCGCGCGCGGACAGGTGGCCGGAGCCGAGCCCGTCGCGCAGCAGCTTCGCGAGCAGGAACGCCTCTTCGTTGGTCGTCTCGCCGCCGGCCAGCGCGGCGGCCTTCGCGCCCGCCTTCTTCAGCGCGCCGGCGGCCGCGGCCAGGGCCTTCTCCCAGCTTGCAGGCTGCAGCGACGTGCCCTCGCGCACCATCGGCTGCAGCAGGCGCTCGTCGGTGTGCACCGACTGGTAGGCGAAGCGGCCCTTGTCGCACAGCCAGCCGTCGTCGACCTCCTCGTGGTCGCGCGCCAGCACGCGCATGACGCGCTCGTCGCGGACGGTCAGCTCGACGTTGCACTGCGACGGGCAGAGGGTGCAGACGGTGCCCGCCCCCTCGATGTCCCACGGGCGCGCGCGGAAGCGGTACGCGCGCGAGGTGAGCGCGCCGACCGGGCACAGCTCGATGATGTTGCCACTGAACGGCGCGACGTACGGGTGCCCGTCGAAGGTGCCGACGAACGAGTGCGCGCCGCGCTCGAGCAGGACCAGCTGGTAGTCCTCGGCGATCTCCTGCGAGAAGCGCACGCAGCGGTAGCAGAGGATGCAGCGCTCGCGGTCGATGGCGATCAGCGGGGAGAGCTCGAGCGGCTTCTTGAAGTGGCGCTTGGGCTCGATGAAGCGCGACGTGCCCGGACCCCAGCCGTAGGTGATGTCCTGCAGCGGGCACTCGCCGCCCTTGTCGCAGACCGGGCAGTCGAGCGGGTGGTTGATGAGCAGGAACTCGACCACCGAGCGCTGCGCGTCGTGCACGCGCTCCGTCTGGGTGTGGACGACCATGCCGTCCTTGACCGGCGTCGAGCACGCGGTCTGCAGCTTCGGGATCCCCTCGATCTCGACCAGGCACATGCGGCAGGCGCCGACCGGCTGCCCGAGCTTGGGCTCGTAGCAGAAGACGGGGATCTCGACGTCGCCGTACTTGGCGGCGTCGACGAGCATCGCGTTCTCGGGTGCCTTGACCTCCAGGCCGTCGATCGAGAACGTGATCGTGTGGATCTCGGGGCGCGGCACTAGACCGGCACCGCCGACGGGTCCGTTCCGGCGGGCTCGAGCATCGGCCCGGGGCCGGCGTTGCGGCCGCGGTTGACCTGCGGGATCGCGGCGCCGAGCCCGTTGCGCTCGCGCGCGGCCTCGATGTGCGCCTCGAACTCCTCGCGGAAGTGCTTGATCATCGAGCCGATCGGCATCGCCATCGCGTCGCCGAGCACGCACAGGCAGTTGCCGATGATCTGCTCGCAGACCGAGGCCGTGATGTCGAGGTCCATCGGGGTCGCCTCGCCCGACTGGACGCGCTCGAGCATCTTCACGGTCCAGTTGGTGCCCTCGCGACAGGGGGTGCACTTGCCGCAGGACTCGTGGCGGTAGAACTTCGCCGTCTTGAGCGCCACGTCGACGATCGAGTTCGAGTCGTCGACGACGATGATCGCGCCCGAGCCGAGCATCGAGCCGGCCTTG
>Ga0126313_10002000_pt1 | contig 11131 bp, 8 predicted proteins | sample Plot105A_FD_89954 | JGI IMG/M metagenome (GOLD analysis project Ga0126313, IMG submission 89954) | Serpentine soil microbial communities from UC McLaughlin Reserve, CA, USA - Plot105A | ecosystem: Environmental > Terrestrial > Soil > Grasslands | place: USA: UC McLaughlin Reserve, Lake County... | reverse complement strand
GCGAGGCGCTGCTGCGCGAGCGCCGCGGCGACGTGCTCGTGTTCCTCTCCGGCGAGCGCGAGATCCGCGACGCCGCGGAGGCGCTGCGCGGCCGGCTGCCCGACTCCGTCGAGCTGCTGCCGCTCTACGCGCGGCTGTCCACCGCCGAGCAGCAGCGCGTCTTCAAGGCGCACTCGAAGCACCGCGTCGTGCTCGCCACCAACGTCGCGGAGACGTCGCTGACCGTGCCGGGGATCCGCTCGGTCGTCGATCCCGGCACCGCGCGGATCAGCCGCTACAGCGCGCGGCTGAAGGTGCAGCGGCTGCCGATCGAGCCGATCTCGCGGGCGTCCGCCGACCAGCGCAAGGGCCGCTGCGGGCGCACGTCGGAGGGCGTGGCGATCCGGCTCTACGCCGAGGAGGACTTCGAGGAGCGCCAGCGCTTCACCGACCCCGAGATCCTGCGCACGAACCTCGCCGCCGTGATCCTGCGGATGGCGGCGCTCGAGCTCGGCGACATCGCGGACTTCCCCTTCCTGGACCCGCCCGACCGCCGCCAAGTGCGCGACGGCGTCCGGCTGCTGCAGGAACTCGGCGCGATCGACGGCGAGGGCCGGCTCACCCAGACCGGGCGGCGGCTCGCGCAGCTCAACGTCGACCCGCGGATGGGCCGGATGATCCTCGAGGCCGGCGAGCTCGACTGCGCCGCGGAGGTGATCCCGATCGTCGCGGCGCTCTCGATCCAGGACCCGCGCGAGCGCCCGCAGGAGCAGCGAGCCCAGGCCGACCAGCAGCACGCCCGCTTCGCCGACGAGACCTCCGACTTCCTCGCCTACCTCAACCTCTGGCGCTATCTGCGCGAGCAGCAGCGCGCGCTTTCGGGCAGCCAGTTCCGCAAGCGCTGCAAGGCCGAGTACCTGCACTACCTGCGCGTGCGCGAGTGGCAGGACCTCGCCGGCGAGCTGCGGCGCTCGGCGAAGGAGCTCGGGATCTCGCTCAACCAGCAGCCCGCCGAGCCCGCCGCCGTCCATCGTGTGCTGCTCTCCGGCCTGCTCTCGCACGTCGGCGTCAAGGACGCGCAAGGCCGCGACTACCTCGGCGCGCGCGGCGCCCGGTTCCAGATCTTCCCCGGCTCGTCGCTCGCGAGGAAGCCGCCCGCCTGGGTGATGGTCGCCGAGCTGGTCGAGACCTCGCGGCTGTGGGGGCGCGACGCCGCCCGGATCGACCCGAAGTGGGTGGAGCCGCTCGCCGAGCACCTCGTGTCGCGCACCTACTCCGAGCCGCGCTGGGAGGCGAGCCGCGCCTCCGTCGTCGCCACGGAGCGGGTGACGCTCTACGGGCTGCCGATCGTCACCGGCCGCACGGTCCAGTACGGGCGCATCGACCCGGTGGTCTCGCGCGAGCTGTTCATCCGCCGGGCGCTCGTCGAGGGCGAGTGGGAGACCCGCCACGCCTTCTGGGCGGCCAACCAGGCGTTGCTGGAGGAGGTCGACGCGCTCGAGCAGCGCGCGCGCCGGCGCGACCTGCGGGTGAGCGACGAGGCGCTGTTCGCCTTCTACGACGAGCGGATCCCGCCCGAGGTCGTCTCGGGCGCGCACTTCGACCGCTGGTGGCGCGACGCTCGCCGGGTCGATCCGGACCTGCTGACCTACACGCGAGAGCTGCTCGTCGCCGACGACGCGGGCGAGGCGCTCGACCGCGGCCGCCCGTCGGAGTGGAAGCAGGGCGACCTCGTGCTGCCGCTCTCCTACCGCTTCGAGCCGGGGGCCGAGCACGACGGCGTGACCGTCCACGTGCCGCTGAAGGTGCTCCCGCAGCTGCGCGAGGCGGGCTTCGACTGGCTCGTGCCGGCCTTTCGCGAGGAGCTCGTCATCGCGCTGATCCGCTCGCTGCCCAAGGACGCGCGCCGCAGGCTCGTGCCGGTGCCGGAGGTCGCCGCCGAGGTGCTGGCCGCGCTGAAGCCGCGCAAGGGCCGCTTCGCCGACCAGGTCGCCGCCGAGCTGGGGCGGCTGCGCGGCGTGCGGGTGACGTCCGCGGACTTCGACCTCACGCGGCTGCCCGCCCACCTGCGGATGACGTTCCGGGTCGAGGACGAGCGCGGCGAGGTCGTCGCGGAGGGGACCGACCTGGCGGTGCTGCGCGAGCGCGTGCGGCCGCGGCTGCGCGCCGAGCTGGCGCAGGCCGCGCGGGGCCTGGAGACGCGCGGGCTGACCGCGTGGACGATCGGCGAGCTGCCGAAGGTCGTCGCGCTGCCGGGGACCGGCCAGGCGGTGCGCGGCTACCCGGCGCTGGTCGACGAGGGCGACTCGGTGGCCGTGCGCGTGCTGGAGACGCCGGCGGCGCAGACGGCCGCGATGGCGGCCGGGACCCGCCGGCTGCTCCTGCTCGGGATCCCATCGCCGGTGCGGGGCGTGCAGGCGGGGCTGACGAACGCGCAGCGGCTCGCGCTGGCGGGCGCGCCGCACGACGGCGTCGGCGCCGTGCTGGCCGACGCCACGACCGCGGCGCTCGACGCGCTGATCGCCGAGGCCGGCGGGCCGGCGTGGGAAGCGGCCCAGTTCAAGCGGCTGCGCGGGCACGTCGGCGGGCGGCTGCAGGCCAAGACGGGGGAGGTGGTGGCGCAGATCGCACGGATCCTCGACGCCGCGCGCGAGGTCGAGCGCCGCCTCGAGGCCTTGTCGGCGCCGGCGTTCGAGCCCGCGCGACGCGACGTCCGCGCCCAGCTCGCGCGACTCCTGTACCCCGGCTTCGCGACCCGCACGGGCGTCGCCCGGCTGGCCGACGTCGAGCGCTATCTGGAGGGCGCGGCGCGGCGCCTCGAGCGCCTGCCCGACGCGGCCGCGGTCGACCGCGACCGGATGCGCGCGGTCGAGGAGCTCGAGCAGGCCTATCGGCGCCGCCTCGACAGCTGGCCCCGCGGGCGCGCGCTGCCGGTCGAGCTGCGCGAGGTCCCGTGGATGCTCGAGGAGCTGCGGATCAGCCAGTTCGCGCAGGGCCTCGGCACTCGCGGCCCGGTCTCCGCCAAGCGGATCCGCCGCGCGCTGGAACAGGCGGCGGCGTAGCGCCGCGACGCAGCCCGCCGCGCGACACGGCGCGGTCCGCTCGGCCTGCTAGGACGGATGTCGTGCGCCGGAGCCGCTCGACCTTCTCGTCGACCCCCGACGGCATGGGCCGCGTCCTGTGGCTCCAGCCCGCTGGTGTGCGCCGGCGCCGCCGGCGGCCGCCGGTCGTCCCGATCCTGCTGCTGCTGGTGGTGGTCGCCGGCGCGGCGGGCGTGGGCTACGTGCTGCTCGCGCGCCAGGCGGCGAGCGACCGCCGCCACGACGCGGTCGAGCGCTTCACGTCGGCCTGGGAGCGCGGGGACTATCCGGCCATGTGGCGCACGCTGACGCCCGAGCGCCGCCGCGACTGGCCGCTCGCCGACTTCGCCGCGAGCTACCGGATCGCGGCGGAGCAGGCGACCGTGAAGTCGGTGCAGGTGCGGGCGGCGCCCGAGCCGGTCGACGGCCGCGCGCCCGTGCGCGTGCGCGTGAGCACGCGCGACTTCGGAGACCTGCGCGGGACGGTGACGCTGCGGGTCGTCGACCGCGACGGCGACTCCTACCTGGACTGGTCGCCCGCCTGGCGGCTTCCCGGCATCCGCGACGGCGAGAACGTCCGCCGCCGGGTCCTCGAGCGCCCCGCGCGGCGCCCGATCCTCGCGGCCGACGGCAGCCGGCTCGAGGCCGAGCCGACGATGGCGACGATCATCGGCACCCCGCCCGCCGGCGACGACCCCGGCTCAGGCCTCCAGGGGCTCTACGACGAGCGGCTCGGCGGCCGGCCGGGCGCCGAGCTGCACTTCGGCAGGCGCGTCGTCAGGAAGGTCGACGTCAAGCGCGGGCGCGCGCTGCACACGACGCTCTCGCCGCGGCTCCAGCGGCTCGCCACGAACGCCCTCGGCGACCGGCTCGGCGGCGTCGCGGTGATCCGCCCGCGCACCGGCCGCGTGCTCGTCATGGCCGGGATCGCCGCGTCCGGCCCGCAGCCGCCCGGGTCCACGTTCAAGATCATCACGCTCGCGGGCGTGCTCCAGGCCGGCATCGCCGGTCCCGGCAGCTCCTATCCCGTGCAGACCGCGACGACGCTCTCCGGCGTGCGCTTGGCCAACGCGAGCAACGAGTCCTGCGGCGGCTCGCTGGCGAACTCGTTCGCGCACTCGTGCAACTCGGTGTTCGCGCCGCTCGGCGCCAAGCTGGGAGCGAGGCGGCTGATCCGCATCGCCGAGGCGTTCGGCTTCAACGCCAGGCCGCGGCTGCCGGGCGAGGAGCCGAGCACGATCGCGCGCGACCTCAAGGACGACCTTGCCGTCGGGTCGGCCGCGATCGGCCAGGAGCGCGACCTCGCGACCGCGGTGCAGATGGCCTCGGTCGGCGCGACGATCGCCAACCGGGGCGTGCGCGTGCGCCCGCGCGTGGTCAGCTCGGAGCGCGGCGGGCGGCGGCGCGTCGTCTCGCGCCGGGTGGCGGCGCAGGTCCGCGACATGATGCTCGGCGTGGTGCGCGGCGGCACGGGCAACGCCGCAGCGATCCCCGGCGTCGAGGTGGCGGGCAAGACCGGCACCGCCGAGCTGCGCCCGACCAACGGCGGCCCGATCGACCCTAGGAATACCGACGCCTGGTTCGTGGCCTTCGCGCCCGCCTCGAAGCCGACCGTCGCGGTCGCCGTGATGCTCGTCGGCGCGGGCCAGGGCGGCGCCACCGCCGCGCCCGTCGCGCGGGAGGTGCTCGCCGCCGCCCTCTGACGTAAGAAAGGTGCCTGGCACCGTTACTGCACGGTTTCGGATCGCGTTGCGGCGAGCAGACCTACTTGCGGTAGCAACGAGCTCTCCGGAGGCGACATGGATATCGGCAGACTGATCTTGCGTGGTGTCGTGGGACCGCTGTTCGTCGGACACGGCACGCAGAAGCTGTTCGGCTGGTTCGACGGCCACGGGCCCGACGCGACCGGCGGATTCTTCGAGAGCCTCGGGCTGCGCCCGGGCAAGCGCCACGCGACGGCGGCCGGCTGGGCCGAGACCGCCGGCGGCGCGCTGCTCACACTGGGCGCGTTCATGCCGCTGGCGGCGGCGACGATCACCGGTGTCATGACCACGGCCATCCGCAAGGTCCACGCGCAGAACGGCCCGTGGGTCACGCAGAACGGCTACGAGTACAACGTCACGCTGATCGCGGCCCTGGCGACGCTGACCGAGACCGGACCCGGCCGGCCGTCGGTCGACGAGGCGCTGTTCGGCGTTGCCCTGAAGGGCAAGGGCTGGGCCGTCGCGGCGCTGGCCGCCGGCGTCGCCGGGTCCTACCTCGTCACCGAGCGCCTGGTCGAGCCCGCGCCGGCGCCGGCCCCGCAGGAGGGCCACGCCGACGTGCCGGGCGACCCCGCGCTCGAGCAGCAGCCGCGCTTCGAGCGCGAGCAGCAGCCCGCCGAACGCGGCGCGTAGGGCAACCGGCCCATCAGCCGTACGGGCGCCCGCACCTGCGGACTCGTGGTGGTTCCGTAGGCCGGGCGCCCGGGCTCGGGGAGACTGCGCTCACCATGAAGCGTCGCCACCCCGCAGCCAAGAAGCCCGAAGCAGGACTCGAGATCTGCCCGGTCTGCGGGCGCGACTTCGTCCAGCCCGTCTCGTGGGAGCCCGCCGGCGAAGACGCCTGGTGGATGTTCCTGCGCTGCGGCGAGTGCGGCATGTCCCGCGAGATCGCCGTCAGCAACGCCGGCGCCGACCGCTTCGAGCGCGCACTGCACGCGCGCGCGTCGGTGCTCGCCGCGACGGCGCGCAAGCTCGAGGAGGAGCGGATGTCGGCGGAGATCGACGCCTTCGCCGCCGCGCTCGAGCACGACCTGATCGACGCCGACTTCTTCGCGTAGCGCTCCTAGCCTCCGGCGACGTCCCGCCGCACGAACGCCGCCAGCGCGGCGAGCAGGGACGGCACGGCGTAGAGCGCCGAGACCCAGGCGGCACGGACGACCGGGCTCCAGTCGATCGGGTCGCGCAGCAGCCCCTGCCACCCGTCGAACTGGTTCGACAGCAGGTACGGATCGAGGAAGTCCAGCGCGGACAGGGCGCCGAACACCTGCAACAGGAGCGACAGCATCAGGGTGCCGACGACGGCCGCGGCCGAGTTGCACGTGGTGGTCGAGAGCAGCAGCGCGATCGAGGCGAACGCGAGCACCGGCATCAGGTAGCTCAGCGCGGCCGCGCCGATCAGTGCGATCCCGCCACCTGCGCTCACGCGCGTGCCAGACAGCAGTGTCACCGGGTCGAACCCGAACGCGATGCCGCCGAGCAACAGCCCGGTGGCGACGAACAGCGCCAGCACGACCGTCGCGTAGCTGAACGCCGCGAGCAGCTTCCCCGTGAACACCTGCCGGCGCTCGACCGAGCGCGTGAGGATGGTCTTCAGCGTCCCGTTCTGGTCCTCGGTGGCGACGATGTCGCCCGCCACGAGCGCCGTGATGAGCGGGATCAGCCAGATCGAGCCGAACGCGAGGGAGACGAGCGGGATCGCGAGGCCGGTCTCGCGCACATAGCTGCCGAAGGGCACCCCGTCGGGGCCGCCGCTCGAGTCGGCGAGCAGCGCGACCACGAAGATGACCGGCACCACGACGGCCGCGGCGAGGCCGAGGTAGGTCCGCTTCTGGGCGCACAGCTTGCGCAGCTCCCACGCGTAGACGGTGCCGACGCCGGGGCGGCGGCTGCGCTCGAGCGGGGCTTCGACGGCGTGCGCGGTCATCGCAGTGCCTCCTCGCGTCGCGCCTGGGCCGCGGGCGCGACCGCGTCGCCGTCGCCCTCCGTCATCCGGAAGAACAGCTCCTCGAGCGTCGCAGTGCGCGGCACGAGCGCGGCGATCCCGATCCCCGCCTCGCCGAGCGCGATCGACAGGGCGGTCGCGGCCTCCTCGCCGGCCTGCAGCGTCAGCCCGCCGTCGGAGATGCGTACGCCGGCGATCCCCGGACGGTCGGCGGCGATCGCGGCGGCCCGGACGTCGTCGGTCGTGCGCAGCGTGTAACGGCCGGCGGTGGAGGCGAGCAGCTCCGGCAGCGAGCCCTCGTAGACGACACGGCCGGCGCGGACGATCGCGACGCGGTCGCAGAGCTCTTCGACCTCGCCCATCAGGTGCGACGAGAGCAGCACCGTGATCCCCTGGGCGGCGAGCCGGCGCACGAGCGCGCGCATGTCGCGCATCCCGGCCGGGTCCAGGCCGGTGGTCGGCTCGTCGAGCAGCAGCAGCTTCGGGTCGCGCAGCAGCGCACCTGCGATCCCGAGCCGCTGGCGCATGCCGTGCGAGTAGCCACCGACCTTGTCCTTCGCGCGGGCGGCGAGCTCGACGACGTCGAGCGCCTCGCCGATGCGTCCGGCCGCACCGTCGCCGTCGAGCGCCGCGACGAGCTCGAGGTTGCGGCGTCCGCTGAGGTACGGGTAGAAGCGCGGCGCCTCGACGAAGCCCGCCACGCCGTCGAGCGCGCGTGCCCCGTCCAGGAGGGGGTCGCGCCCGAACAGCTTCGCGATGCCGGCGTCGGGGCGGATGAGCCCGAGCAGCATCCGCAGCGAAGTGGTCTTGCCGGCCCCGTTGGGGCCGAGGTAGCCGTAGACGTCCCCGGCCCCGACGGTGAGGTCGACGTGGTCGACCGCGGTCACGCCGCCGTAGCGCTTGACGAGCCCGCGGGCCTCGATGGGCGGCGTGCTCATCGCAGACCCCGCGCGGCGTTCTCGGCCGCCGCAGGCGGCACGGAGCCGACCACCGTGTACTGCACGCCGCCGCGCTCGAAGGTCACGACCGTGCCGAGCGCGGTGGCGAGCTCGGTCCCGGTCGCGCCGTCGATGTTGATCTTGGGGAGCTGGAGCTCCTCCGGTGTGAGCATGCTGCCGGCGCCGGCCTTGCGCTCGAGCACGGCGATCCGGCCGAGTCCCTTGCCGTAGACCACCAGGGCGCCCTGGTCGTCGTCGAAGCGCACGAGTCGAATCTCCTGCCGCGGGAGCCCGGCCAGCCGGGTCGGCGCGGCGAGCTTGAACGGGAGCTGCTTCTGCACCGCGGCGGCCCCGCCGACGTCGTGCTCGGCGCCCGGCGCGCCGGCGGGCGGGGCGACCTCCACCGCCTTCACGCCGGACGGCACCGTGATGGTCAGGTCGCTGTCGCTGACGGCGCCGTAGGAGACGTCGGTGGCCTCGAGCTCGAGCACCGGGTTCTCGGTGTCACCCTGCGCGTAGACGGCGGCGCGCAGCGGCACGCCGTGCGTGGCATCCCACGCGAGCTCGCCCGCGCCGAGGAGGCCGCCGTCGTCCTTGGGCGCGATGCGCACGGTGTAGGTCGGGCGCCCGGCGGTCGAGGTCGGCCGCGCGCGGGACAGCGTCCACGCGCGCGCGAGCTCCTCGAGCGCGCGATCGACGTCCGCGAGCGTCGCCGGCCTGCGGTTACCGGGGTGGACGGAGCGCTCGGCCGGCAGCGCCATGCGGTAGACGGTCTTGGCCGACACGTCGTAGACGGTCAGCATCCTGCTGGCGAAGGCGACCTGGGCGTCGCCGCGATCGGACTGCAGCTCGAGGCGGAAGCGGCCGTCGCGCGCGATCCACAAGCGCCCCTTCGCGCCGGTCACCAGCGGGCTCGCACTGCCGTTGGGGAGCGCGCCCGACGGCAGCAGGGCGTTGGTGAACGAGATCCTGGCGGTGAGGCCGTCCACGGGCGCAGCATTGGCGGCGTCCAGGATCGCGCGGTCCAGCGGCTTCGGGTGCGGCTTGGACTCGCCGGTGAGCGCGGCCTGCGCGACCGCCGCCGTCGCGGCGAGCGCGACGACGCCGGCGACGATCGCGAGCAGGCGGCGGGTGGAGAGGGAGCGGAGACGGCGCATCGGGGAGATCCTTCCTAAGGGGAGGCTCCGGGTTCTACGCGTGTTTCTTGACAGCTTCTTGAGAGGCGAGCGCGTGGGCCGGAAGGTCGATCGTGAAACGGGCACCGTCGACGGTCACGCGGCCGCCGTGGCGCTCCGCGATCGCGCGCACGATCGCGAGGCCGAGGCCGGACCCCTGGCCGCGGGCGGACGCGCCGCGCCAGAAACGCTCGAACGCGCGCTCCGCCTCCTCCGGGGAGAGCCCCGGTCCCTCGTCCGCGACCGTCAGCAGCGCGCGATCACCCTCGCGGCGCACGACCACAGTGACCGTGCCGCGCCCGTGGTGGTGCGCGTTGCGGACGAGGTTGCCGGCGGCGCGTTCGAGCGCGGGCCGCTCCCCGAGCACGCTGACGGACGCCGATTCGACCTCCGTGCCGGAATCCGCCGCCGCGCGCGCGATCTCGGCTAGGTCGACCGGCTCACCCCGTGCCGGCGAAGCGGCGTCCTCACGGGCCAGCGCGAGCAGGTCGTCGAGCAGCTCGCTCAGCCGCGCCGCGTCGTGTTCGAGCTCGGCGAGCACTGTGTCGTCCTTCCCGTGACGGGCGAGGTAGCCGATGTTGCCGCGCAACGCGGTCAGCGGGGTGCGCAGCTCATGCGAGGCGTCGCCGACGAAGCGCCGCTCCGCCTCGCGAGCGCGCTCGAGCGACGCCAGCATCGCGTTCAGTGTCCCCGCGAGCTCGGCGACCTCGTCGGCGGCCGCGGGGGCGGGCAGCCGGCGCGCGGCGTCGCCCGTGGCGGCGATGTCCCGTGCGCCGGACGAGAGCCGGGTCAGCGGCCGCAGCGCGCGCCGCGTCAGCGCAGCGGCCAGCGCGGCGCCCAGCGCCGCGGCGACGAGCGCCACCAGCAACACCAGCCGGCGCGTGTCGGCCAGCGTGTCGTGGATCGCGGCCGTCGAGTCGGCCACGAGTACCGCGCCACCGGCGGCTTGACCGGCGCCGAGCTCGCCCAGCGGCGCGGCGTAGATCCGGATCGGCTCGGCGCCGAGCCGGCCGGCGCCGTAGCCGGCGCGGCGTGCCTCGAGCGCGGTGCGGCCTGGGCCATCGAGCGGCAGCGCGCGCACGCCGAGGGCGCCGGAGCGGGCGACGATCCGTCCGCGACGGTCGACGACCTGGACCAGCAGGCCGCCGCCCTCCAGCGAGCCCGGCTCCGTCAGGAGCTTCGGGCTCGCCGCCGCGAGCCGTGCCACGTCGACCGCCCGCGCGCGCAGCGAGTCGTCGAGCGAGCCCTCGAGCTGGCGCGAGAGCAGCGCCGGCACCGCGAGCCCGAGCAGCACGACCGCGACCACGATCGCCGCCGCCGCGGCCGCGATCAGCCGGGCGCGCAGGCTGAGCGGCGTCACGGCACGTCGAGCCGGAACCCGACGCCGCGCACCGTGTGGATCAGCGGCGGGTCACCGAGCTTGCGGCGCAGATAGGCGACATAGCGGTCGACGACGTTGGCTCCGGCCTCGCCGTCGCCCCACACCTCCTCGAGCGCCAGCTCGCGGGTGACGACCCGGCGCGCGTTGCGCAGCAGCAGCTCGAGCAGCTCGGCCTCGCGCCGCGTCAGGTCGACGCGGCGCCCGCCGCGCCGCGCGGTGCCTGACTCGGCGTCGAGCGTGAGGTCGGCGAACGCGAGCTGCTCGCCCGGAGGGTGGTTGCGGCGCAGCAGTGCGCGGACCCGGGCGGTGAGCTCGGCGACGTCGAACGGCTTGACGAGATAGTCGTCGGCGCCCGCGTCGAGCCCGGCGACGCGCTCCTCGATCGCGTCGCGCGCGGTGAGCAGGAGGATCGGAACCGCGAGCCCCTTCGCGCGCAGCCGGCGGGTGACGGCCAGGCCGTCGAGCCCGGGCATCGCCACGTCGAGCACGATCACGTCTGGCAGCGAGCGCTCGACCTGGGCCAGCGCGGCGCCCCCGTCGGCGACCGCGGTGACGCCGTAGCCCTCCGCGCCGAGCGTCCGCTCCAGCATGCGCCGGATCGGGGCGTCGTCGTCGACCAGCAGGACGGCACCGTCAGCCATCCTGCTCGAGTCTAGGGGCGAGCGCGGGCCATCCGCCGGCGGCCCTTGGTGGTCGCCGCGAGCTTGAGGCGGGTCTCCATCGCCACGCGCGCGCGGTCGCGCGCGTCGGGCGAGTCGTTGAGCTGGCGGTCCCAGTTGAGGCCGAGCCCGAAGGCGTGGAGCTCCCAGGCGAGCTGGCGCGCGTCGGTCGCGGGCGCGAGCTCGCCGCGCTCGATCGCCTCGCCGGCCTGCT
>Ga0126313_10001999_pt1 | contig 11133 bp, 11 predicted proteins | sample Plot105A_FD_89954 | JGI IMG/M metagenome (GOLD analysis project Ga0126313, IMG submission 89954) | Serpentine soil microbial communities from UC McLaughlin Reserve, CA, USA - Plot105A | ecosystem: Environmental > Terrestrial > Soil > Grasslands | place: USA: UC McLaughlin Reserve, Lake County... | reverse complement strand
GGGCTTCGACGGCGTCGCGCTGGTCGAGCGGCTGCGGGAGCAGGGCGAGCTGGAGGGCACGCGGACGCTCGGCGTCTACTCGCACGTCGACGCGGACACCAAGCGCCGCGCCGAGGCGGCCGGCTTCGACCAGGTCGTGCCGCGCTCGCGGATGGCGCGCGAGGGCTCCGCCCTCGTCGAGCGCCTGCTCCAAGCCTGAATCCAGGCTACGGGTTCCTGACCGGCCCGATCTGGCCGAAGTCGAACGCCGTGTCGACGTCGAGCGGCGGGTCCTGGCGCGCGGCCCAGCGCCGGAGCACGTCCTCGCGCAGCTCGCCGGGCGCGCGGGCGCCCGCGGTGAAGGAGGGGGAGACCTCGTCGAGCTGCGCGGCCAGCTCGTCCCGGTCGGCGCGCGGCGCCTCCTCCTGGATCGCCGCGACCGCGCTGTCGGGCTCGCTCTGCGCCTGCGCGTAGCCGCGCTGCAGCGCCCGGATGGCGGCGCGCACGAGCGGCCGGCGGTCCTCGAGCGTCGTCCGGCTCACGCACAGCACGAGCCGCGGGAGCGGCTGCACCAGGCCGTAGACGCCGACGATGTCGCGGCCCCGCCCGCGCGCGGCGGCGAGGTCCGCGAGGTCGAGGATCGCGAAGTCGGCGCGGCCGGTGCGCAGCTGCTCGGCCGCGTCGGCGGAGGCGCCGGGACGCTTGACCTCCAGCCGCACGCCCTCGGCCTCGTCGTAGCCGCGCGCGCTCGCGAGGTAGATCCCGGCGTGCACCGCGCGCGGCGCGGAGTCCAGCAGCAGCGTGGCGTCCTCGTCCGGCCGGTCGCCGCCCGAGACGCCGCCGCAGCCCGTTATGAGAATCGCCAAGAGCGCGAAGGTGAGAGCGGTGCGCACCCAGGTATCGTGGCGACGGATGGCCCGCCGCGTCACCTTCTCGCGAAACCTGACGCTGTCGCTCTCGCGGACCTGCCGCTGCTACTGCAAGTACTGCGCCTTCGCCACGCACAAGGCGCACCTGCACGAGCCGGGCGAGGTCGAACGGATCCTCGACGGCGCCCGCCGGCATCGTGCCAAGGAGCTGCTGGTGCTCACGGGCGAGGCCCCGGACCACCACCCGGGGGTGCTGAAGCGCCTGCAGGAGCTCGGCTTCGAGGACTTCACCGCCTATGCCGTCTGGGCGTGCGAGCGGGCGCTCGAGCGCGGTCTGCTGCCGCACACCAACCTCGGCGTGCTGAGCCGCGAGGAGCTCGCCCGGCTGCGCGAGGTGACCGCCTCCCAGGGACTGATGCTCGAGTCGGTCAACCCGGACCTGGTCGCCCACCAGGGCTCGCCGACCAAGCACCCGGAGCAGCGGCTGGCGACGATCCGCGCCGCGGGCGAGCTGAAGATCCCCTTCACGAGCGGGATCCTGGTCGGCATCGGCGAGTCCGAGCAGGACCGGATGGCGTCGCTGGAGGCGCTCGCCGGCTTCGACCACATCCAGGAGGTCATCCTCCAGAACTACGTCCCGCACCGGCGCTACTACGGCGAGGAGCCGGCCGAGATCGCCACCGAGGCCGCCGAGGACTACTGGCGCACGGGGATCGGCGACCCGCCGGAGCAGGCCCGGCCCGCGTGGGCGAACGAGGTCACGATCGCCGACATGAAGCGGCTGATCGCCGAGGCGCGGCGGCTCATGCCCGAGGTCGGCATCCAGATCCCGCCGAACCTCGCCGACTGGTGGCCGGAGCTCGTGCGCGCGGGCGCGACCGACCTCGGCGGCCTGAGCGCCAACGGCGACCACATCTCGCCCGAGCACCCGTTCCCGTCGCCCGCGCAGGTGCGCGCGCAGCTCTCCGCCGACGGCTTCGCGCTGTCGGAGCGGCTGTGCGTGTACCCGCAGTACATCGACGAGACCTGGCAGGCGCCGCGCGTGCTCGAGGTCATCCGCGCCCGGCACCCGTCGTTCGTGCCGCGGCGCCGCGACGGCCACCTCGCGCCCGGCACGATCGAGCGCGCCCGCGACGGCGAGGAGCTCTCCGCCGAGGAGCTGACCGCGCTCTTCTCCGACACCCGCCCCGAGGTCGTCGAGGACATGCGCCAGGCCGCCGACGCTCTGCGCGAGGAGCTCGCCGGCGAGCTGGTGACGTTCGTCGTCAACCGCAACATCAACGTCTCCAACGTCTGCACGGTCGGCTGCTCGTTCTGCGGCTTCGGCGTCTCCAAGCGCTCGCCCGACGCCTACGAGCACGACCGCGACGAGTTCGTCCGCCGGGTGCACGAGGCCGTCGCCTACGGCGCCACCGAGATCTGCATGCAGTCGGGCATCCACCCTGACTGGGGGCTCGAGGACTACCTCGGTTGGCTGCGGCTGTCCAAGGAGACCGCGCCGCAGATCCACATGCACGCGTACAGCCCGATGGAGATCGCGCACATGTGCGACATCTCGGGGCTGCCGCCGGCCGAGGTGTTCACCCGCCTGCGGGAGGCCGGCCTGGACTCCACGCCCGGGACGGCCGCCGAGGTGCTCCACGACGGCGTGCGCGACCGGATCAGCCCGAACAAGCTCCCGGTCGCGCGCTGGGTGGAGATCATCGAGGCCTCCCATCGCGCCGGGCTGCGCTCGACCGTGACGGTGATGTTCGGCCACATCGAGCAGCCGCACGAGCTGGCCGAGCACATGCGCGTCGTACGCGCGTTGCAGGAGCGCACCGGCGGCTTCACCGAGTTCGTGCCGCTGTCCTTCATCCCGTTCCAGACGCTGCTCGGGCGCACCCAGGGCGTGCGCGAGATCTCGCGCGAGGACAACCTGCGCCACACGGCGGCGTTCCGGCTCGCGCTCGGGCGGACGATCCCGTCGCTGCAGGCGAGCTGGGTCAAGATGGGCATCGACGCCGCGACCGAGGCGCTGCGCTGGGGCGTCAACGACCTCGGCGGCACGCTGATGGAGGAGTCGATCTCGCGCATGGCGGGCTCGCAGCACGGGGTCCGGCTCGACCCCGCGGACCTGGTCGGCGCCGCGCACCGCGCGGGCCGCCCCGGGGCCGAGCGCACGACGCTCTACGGGATCCGGCGGCGCTACGAGCTGCCGAGGATGGCCGCGTAGTGGCGCGGTTGGTGCTCGGCCCGCTGCTGCGCTACGCGGGCACGGAGGACGCGACGATCTGGGTCGAGACCGACGCCCCGTGCCGCGTCGAGGTCGCGATCGAGGGCGCCGACGCCTGCAGCCGGCGGACGTTCGCGGTCCTGGGCCACCACTACGCGCTGCTGCACTGCACCGGGCTCCAGCCCGACTCGGCAGCGCCCTACGAGCTGCGCCTCGACGGCGAGACGGTGTGGCCGGAGCGCGACAGCCGCTTCCCGCCGAGCGTCATCCGCACGCACAGCGGCCAGGAGGGCGCGCAGACGCGGATCCTGTTCGGCTCCTGCCGCGTGTCGGCGCCGCACGAGCCGCCGCACTCGCTGCGCAAGGACGAGGACCCCGACGGCCGCGAGGTCGACTCGCTGATCGCGATCGCGCAGCGGATGACCAACCAGGACCCGGAGCGCTGGCCGCACACGCTGCTGCTGCTGGGCGACCAGGTCTACGCCGACGAGGTCTCGCCGGACGTCAAGGAGTTCATCCGCTCCCGCCGCGATCCCGAGGTCCCGCCGTACGAGACCGTGGCCGACTTCGAGGAGTACACGCGGCTCTACCGCGAGGCCTGGAGCGAGCCGACGATCCGCTGGATGTTCTCGACGGTGCCGACCGCGATGATCTTCGACGATCACGACGTGCACGACGACTGGAACACGTCGCGCGACTGGGTGCGGATGATGCGCGGGACGGGCTGGTGGGACCGCCGCATCCAGGGCGGCTTCATCTCCTACCTGATCTACCAGCACTGGGGCAACCTGTCGCCGCCCGAGCTGCACGAGGACGAGATGTTCCAGCTCGCCGCCGACGAGGAGGGCGTCGACCTCACCGAGCAGCTGAAGGACTTCGCCTACCGCGCCGACCGCGAGGTCGAGGGCACCCGCTGGAGCTTCCACCGCGACATAGGCTCCGCTCGGCTGGTGATGCTCGACTCGCGCGCCGGGCGCGTGCTCGAGCCCGGGGTGCGCAGCATGATCGACCCGCGCGAGATGCGCTGGATCGAGGAGCACGCCACCGGCGACGTCGACCACCTGCTGCTCGGCACCTCGCTGCCGCTGTTCCTCACGCCCGCGCTGCACCACCTGGAGGCGTGGAACGAGGCCGTCTGCGACGGCGCCTGGGGGCGCTTCGCCTCATGGGTGGGGGAGAAGGTCCGGCAGGGCGCCGACCTCGAGCACTGGGCGGCGTTCCACGACTCCTTCGAGAACCTCTGCCGGCACATCCGCGAGGTCGGGACCGGCCTGCACGGAGAACCGCCGGCGTCGATCGTGGCGCTGTCGGGCGACGTCCACCACGCCTACCTCGCAGAGGTCGCGTACCGGCGCGGAACGGGCATGAAGTCGAACGTCTGGCAGGCGGTCTGCTCCCCGTTCCGCAACCCGCTCGACCACAACGAGCGGCGCATGATGCGCACCGCCGCCTCGCGCTTCGGCACCGCGATCGGCCGCCTGCTCGCGCGCTCCGCGCGGGTCGCGCCGCCGTCCGTGCGCTGGCGCTACGTGCACGACGAGCCGTGGTTCGACAACCAGGTCGGGACGCTGATCCTCGAGGGCCGAAGCGCCAAGTTCCAGCTCGCGAAGTCCGAGCCCCCGCCCGCCGAGGACGGCCGCCTGAAGCTCGAGCAGGTGTTCGAGCATCCGCTCAGCTAACCCCGGCTTCTCGGGAACTTAAGACACACTTCGACCTCAGAAGGCATGATCGGGACAAGAGCGAACCTTCAGGAAAGGCGACGCACCGCTTGACCCGAACCGACGCCGAGCTGCTGTTGACAGCGAGGCAGGACCCGACGGCCTTCCGCGAGTTCTACGACCGCTATGCGGTCTGGATGCGCGCCTGGCTGCTGCGTCAGACCGGTTCCGAGTCGGCGGCGCTGGACCTCACCGCGGAGACGTTCGCACAGGCCTGGCACGCATCCAGGCGGTTCAAGGACATGGCCGACGGCTCGGGAGCGCCCTGGTTGTTCGGCATCGCGAGGAACCTCGTGCGCCAATACCACAAGCACAACCGGATCGAGACGGCCGCCCGCGAGCGGCTCGGTCTCCCGCTCGCCTTCGCCGAGTGCGAGGACTACGAGCGCGTCGACGAGCGCATCACCGCGCACGCGATGGGTCCGGCGCTGAAGCTGGCGATGCGGGCGCTGCCGTCCGACCAGCGCCGCGCGCTCGAGCTGCGCGTCATCGAGCAGCTCGACTACGAGGAGGTCGCCGGCCGGCTGGGTTGCAGCCAGAACGCCGCGCGGCTGCGGGTCTCGCGAGGTCTCAGGGCGCTCACGCTATCGATCAGAGGAGCTGAGGCATGAGTACCCCGTCCCTGCCGACCCGCGCCCGCGAGAAGCGGCTCGCCGAGCGCGCTCGCAGCGGGCGCCTCATCCGCGACTCGATCTGCCTGCTCAGCTCCAAGTGGGCGGTCGACGTCCTGCTCGCGCTGGGCGACGGCACCCGCCGCTATCACGAGCTGCTCGAGGACCTCTCGCCGATCTCGGAGAAGGTGCTCACGCAGACGCTGCGCGCGATGGAGCGCGACGGCCTGGTGGCGCGCCGCGTCCACGCCGAGGTGCCCCCGCGCGTCGAGTACGCCCTCACCGCTCTGGGCGCCTCCATGGCGCCGCCGCTGAAGGCCCTCGGGTCGTGGTCGGTGGCGCATGGCCGGCAGGTCGAGGAGGCTCGCGACCGGTTTGACGCGCGGGCTGCTCGGGCCAAGCGCGCGGCCTGAGTTTCGCTGGCTCGCCGGCTCGCTGGCTGGCGCCTTGTGCCGTGCTGGCGGAGCGGTGCGCTTGAACGGCGGGCACGTGGGGGAGGGGGAGCGGTCCGCTGTGCGTCGAGCGGTGGATTCGTGTGCTTGAGGCACATCAATCCACCGCTCGGGCACGGAGTAGGCGCTGCGGGTGGCTCGCTCGCCTCCCTACCCAGCCGCAGTTGGGCGGCGTCGCCTAGCGGAAGAGGTCGTCAGCCCACGCCCGCAGCAACGTGGCGGCGCCCGGGCCGTGCTCGCGCGTGACGTAGGGCTCCAGGCCGCGCACCCGCACGGCGGGCTCGCGAGACGTCTTGCCTCGCGCGAGGTCGGCGGCGGCCGCGGCCTCGTCGGCGATCGCGATGACCGAGGCGCGCATCTCGCGGCCGTCGGCGTCGGGCTCTCCGCGGTAGTCGCGTAGCGCGGCGAGGCCCGCGCAGCCGATCGCGACCTCGCACTGGCCCTTGCGCCAGGCGCGGCCGAAGGAGTCGCTGATCACGACCGCGCAGCCGAGGCGCTGGCGCAGCGCCCGGGCGGAGGCGTCCGGGTCCAGCGGGAGCAGGACGAGCGTGTCCGCGCCGCCGGTGTTGGAGGCGTCGACGCCGGCGTTGGCGCAGACGAAGCCGTGGCGCGTGCGGCAGATCAGGCGCCCGGCGTCGGCTCGCACGAGCTCGGTCGCCTCGGAGAGGATCACCTCGACCGCCCGCGGGTCCTTGCCGTGCTCGGCGGCGAGCTCGCGAGCGCGATCGCCCGGCGACACGTCGGCGAGCCGGACGACGCGGCCCTCGGCCTTGCTCACGACCTTGTGCGCGATCACGAGCACGTCGCCGGCGAGCAGCTCGGTGCCGCATTCGGCGAGCAGGGCCGCGAGGTCGTCGCCCGGGCGGATCTCGGGCAGGCCGCGCAGCGGCTCGAGCGCGATCACCCGGCGGGCGCGGCCGCGGGCAGCATGCGCGTGAGCAGCTCGCGGGTCCGCGGCGCGGCTCCCGGCCGGGCGGCCAGCGCCTCGTGCAGCGCGCGCAGGTCGTCGGGCGTGTCGACGTCGAGGCCGAGCGAGCGGACCTCCGCGACGCGCACCCTCGTGCCGGCCGCGTGTGCCCGCGCCGCATGGCGGGCGAACGAGCCGGGCCCGAATGACGGCTCGATGACGTCGGGCGGGGAGAGCAGCAGCGCGTTGGTGCCGGCTCCGTGGCGGTCCGGCACGATCACGACGCCCGCGCGGCCCTGGTGCGCGAGCAGGCCCGAGATCTCGTCGGGGTCGAGCGCCGGGCAGTCGCCGGGCACGAGCAGCACGCGCTCGGCGCCGGACTCGAGCGCCGCGCGGATGCCGAGCAGCGCCGCCGCGGACTGGCCGGCCTCGTGCGGGTCGTGCACGATCTCGGCCCCGGCGTCGCGCGCCGCGGCGGCCGCCAGCGGCTCCGCGGTCACCGCGATGACCCGTTCGAGCCCCGAAATCGCTGGAAGCGCTGCCAACACGTCTCCGACCATGGCTTCAGCCAGAGCACGGCGATCGGGGACGCCGACCGCCTCCGACAACCGGTGCTTGGCCCGTGCGTACGTCTTGATCGGGAGCACGGCCGCCGTCACCATCTGCGCCCAGGATCGTATCCGGGTCAGGAAGGACCCACCGGTGAGCCATCTCTACGACCGCATAGGCGTGGGATACGCCGCGGTCAGGAGGGAGGACCCCTCGATCGCAGCGGCGATCCACGCTGCGCTCGGCGACGCCCGGACGATCGTCAACGTCGGCGCCGGCGCCGGCAGCAACGAGCCGCGCGACCGCGACGTGATCGCCGTCGAGCCGTCGCCGGTGATGCTCGCCCAGCGGCCGGTCGGCGCGGCGCCCGCCGTGCAGGCGGATGCGGGGGCCCTCCCGTTCGACGACGGCGCCTTCGACGCCGCGATGGCGATCCTCAGCGACCACCATTGGCCCGACCGGGCCGCGGGGCTGCGCGAGCTGCGGCGGGTGGCGCGCCGGCGCGCGCTCGTCTTCCAGTGCGATCTGGACGCGCAGGTCGAGGCGTTCTGGCTCGTCCGCGACTACCTGACGACGTTCCGTATCACGACGATGACGATCGAGGAGCTCGCGGGGCACCTCGGCGCGCAGCGGATCGAGCCCGTGCCGATCCCGCACGACTGCCGCGACGGCTTCCTGAGCGCCTACTGGCGCCGCCCGCAGGCCTACCTCGACCAGCGCGTACGCAACGGCATCTCAGTCTTCCGGCTGCTGCCGCCGGAGGACGTCGACCGTGCAATGGAGCGCCTGCGCGCGGATCTCGAGTCGGGCGCGTGGGCGCGCCGCAACGCCGACATCCTCGAGCGCGAGTCGATGGACCTCGGCTACCGGCTCGTGATCGCCGAATACGACACATGAAGGCCGCGCCGTGCCCGCGCCGCGGGCCGCGCCGTGCCCGCGCCGCGGGCCACCCCACGCGCGCCCGCGTGCGTCAGCGCGCGGCGGCCAGCGCCGCCGCGAAGGCGAGCGTCTCGCGCGCGACGCGCCGTCGCGCGGCCCCGTGGTCCATCCGGACGTCGGTCTCGAGCGTCGGCACGCCGTCCGCGCGCTCGTCGGCCACGAGCCCGTCGATCAGGCCCTCGTAGATCCCGGCGACGCCGTCGGCGCTCAGCGGCTGGCCGGCGTGCTCCATGAACGCGGCCGTCGGCCCCTTGAGCACCTCGCCGGCGACCAGCGGCGAGACGGCCACCACCGGCGCCGCCGCCGCGGCCAGCGCCTCGCGCAGCCCGGGCACGGCCAGCATCGGCCCGATCGAGATCACGGGGTTCGAAGGCCCGATCACGATCGCCCTCGCGGACGCCAGCGCGTCCAGCACCTCGGGCGTGACGGTCGCCCCCGCGGCGCCCTCGAACTCGACGCCCTCGACCGGCCCCTGCGCGCGGTGGCGGATCATGAACTCCTGGAAAGCCCACCAGTTCCCCGCCGCACGGACCCGCGTGCGCACCGGGTCGTCGCTCGCCGGCAGCACGAGCGCGGTGACCCCGTACGCACGGCGCGCCTCATCGATCGCCTCGGTCAGCCGCGCGCCCTCGGCCAGCCGGCGCGCGCGCCGCACGCACAGCGCCAGGTCGCGGTCGCCGAGGTTGAACCACACGTCCTCGCCGAGCTCGCGCAGCGCGTCCATGACCGCGAACGTGTCGCCGCGCAGGCCCCAGCCGCGCTCGTCGATGAGGTCGGCGAGCCAGAACGTGACGAGGTCGGGATCGGGCGAGACGTGGCCGCCGTGGATCTCGACGTCGTCGCCCGTGTTGGCGATCACGACGAGCTCCGGCCCGGCCTCGTCGAGCATCCCGCGGGCCAGCTTGGCCCCGCCGGTGCCGCCGGCGAGGACTACGACGGGGGCTGCCACAACGTCTCCGGCAGCCCGGTGAGGCGGATGCCCGCGTGGGTCTTGTAGCGCGAGTTGACGCCGATCAGCAGCGCGGTCAGCGACTCCGCGATGCGCGACTGCTCGAGCCGCCCGCAGTCGACGCAGCGCAGGCCCGGCACGCGCTCGATGATCTCCACCGCGCGCTGCTTGTCGGCCTTCTTGTCGCCGCAGACGAGCACGTCCTCGTCGGGTATCTGGGCCGGGTCGCGCAGCACCGCCGCCGACACCGTGTGCAGCGCCGAGACCACGCGCACGCCGGCCGGCACCATCTCCGCCGCCTGCTGGGCCGCCGAGCCCTGCCAGACGCCGATCATCCGCGTCGCACGGCCGGAGACCGCGGCCGCCAGGGGCACCGTCGCGTCGACGACGAGCTGGCCCTCGCGCAGGTGCTCCTTGAGGTTCGTCAGCGTCTCTGACTGGTTCCGGAACGGCACGCACAGGAAGACGACCTCCGAGCGCTCCGTGGCCTCGCCGTTGGCGAAGGCCGAGAAGCTCCCGTCCGGCACCTCCCCCGCGAGCTTGCCGGCGGTCTCCTCGGCGCGGCCCGCGTCACGCGAGCCGATCACGATCGGGGTGCCCGCGATGCCGAGGCGCAGCGCGAGCCCGTAGCCCAAGGCGCCCGAGGCGCCGATCACGGTGACGGAGTCGGTCATGTGGCGCCCCACCCTACGGAGCCCTTGATAGATACTCTTGGTACGTAGATACTCACGGTATGCGTACCGCGCCGACCCGGGCAGACCGCCAGGCGCAGACCCGCGCCGAGCTGATCGCCGCCGCGGATCGCCGCTTCAGCGTCGACGGCTTCCACGCCACCACCCTGGCCCTCGTCGCCGACGACGCCGGCTACACGAAGGGCGCCGTCTACTCGAACTTCAGCTCCAAGGAGGACCTGTTCTTCGCGGTCTACGAGCGCCGGGTGGAGGACGGTGCGGCCCACGTGCGAGCCGTGCTCGCCGGGGCGGTCACGGCGCGCGAGGGCGTGCTCGCGCTCGTCGCCGAGAGTGCGGCCCGGCGCGACCACGACGACGGCTGGCTCGCGGTGTTCCTCGAGTTCTGGACGCACGTGCTCCGCCATCCCGAGCACCGCGCCCGCTTTGCGGCTCTGCACGCCCACGCGTCCGAGCCGTACGCGGAGGCGCTCGAGCGCCATGCGGCGGAAGGCGGGTTCGCGCTCCCGATGAGCGCGCGCGAGCTCGCCACCGGGTTCATCGCGGCGGGTACAGGAATGAACCTCGAGCGCCTGACGCAGCCCGACCTGGTCGGGCCGGGATTGGCCGTCCGCATGCAGGAGCTGTTCATGTCAGCACTGGAGCGACCCCGATGAACCCCACCGACCGGGCCCGCCGCATCGCCGACGTGGCGCGCGCCGTCCGCATCTCCCGCACGCTTGCCCGTCAGGAGCGCCTGCCGAGGCCGGAGCTCGCCGCGCTCCAGCGTCGGCGTCTCGACCAGCTCGTCGACCACGCCGTGGCGCACTCTCCCTTCTACCGCGAACGGATCGGCGCCGGCGCGTCGCGGGCGCTCGAAGCGCTTCCCGTGCTCGACAAGGCGACGCTGAGCGAGCGCTTCGACGAGATCGTCTGCGACCCGCGGCTGCGGCGCGACGCGATCCTCGCTCAGCTCGAGAGCTCCGACCGCGGCGGCGAGCTTCCAGACGGCCACCGGGCGATGGCGTCGTCCGGGTCGACCGGGCGCAAGAGCCTGTTCGTGTACGACCGCGATGGCTGGGCAACGATCTGCGCGCAGTTCCTGCGCTTCAACGACTGGTGCGGGACGACGCCGCGCGTCCCGCGGCTGAAGGTGGCGGCCGTCGTAGGCGGTGCGCCCACGCACATGTCGCGGCGCGTCGCCGCGACGCTCGGCGTCGGCCTCCACCGGATCCTGCCGCTGGCGGTCACGATGCCGATCCCAGAGATCGTCGCCC
>Ga0126313_10001998_pt1 | contig 11138 bp, 11 predicted proteins | sample Plot105A_FD_89954 | JGI IMG/M metagenome (GOLD analysis project Ga0126313, IMG submission 89954) | Serpentine soil microbial communities from UC McLaughlin Reserve, CA, USA - Plot105A | ecosystem: Environmental > Terrestrial > Soil > Grasslands | place: USA: UC McLaughlin Reserve, Lake County... | reverse complement strand
GATCGTCACCCTGGCCACGAAGTAGCGGTCGATCGGCGAGAGGTCCGGGGACACCGTCCTGAGCGGGCCCAGAGTCCCGGACGCGCTGAGGGTCCGGGCCTGCACGAGCCAGTCGTTGGCCCAGGCGAGGACGGCGTCGCCCTGCCGGTCCAGGGCCACCGCCGGGGGATCCGCTCGCGCCGGGCTCGACGCCAGCACCACCGGCGCGGACAGCGTCCCGCTCCTGGAGTAGCGGCGCATCATCGGGAAGGTGGCGCCGGTGCTGTGCCATTCCGCCCAGGTCACCACGGCGTCACCGTCGGGGTCGACGGCGACGCCGGTGCCGTGGATGCTCACCCCGCCTGGCGTCAGCACCCGCAGCGTTCCCAACGCGCCGGTGCGGGACACCCTCCGTGCGTAGACGTGGTAGTCCGTCCCGGTGTAGGCGTCCCACACCACCACGGCGTCACCGTCGTCGTCGACCACGACCTTCGGGCTGCGAGGGGCCTGGCCGGACGGTGACACGTTGATGGTGGAGCCCCAGGCGCCGGTGTGACTACGGGACCGGAACTGAACCCGCCAGGTGTACGGATATGCCCGGGACTTGCGCACCCAGACGAGCGCCGCGTCTCCCTGCCGGTCGACCGCCACGCGCTGATCGTAGGAATCGTACCCCGTCGGCGAGACCGAGATGCCCTGGCTGAACAGGGCCGACGCCCGTGGGGCCGGCAACCAGGCGAACCAGGCCAGCCCGCCCAGCAGCAAGACCGCCCCTGCGCCGACCCAGCCCAGGACGGAGCGGTTCATGGCCAACAGTCATCCCCCGAATGTCTCCGGTGGTGGCCTACCCGAACTCGACCGGCGCCGCGGGTCACGGTGCCGGGCTTGCGAGGGGGCACGACAGAGGCGGCGCAGTCACCTAACAAGAACCGGCCGGGACCCGGCTCCGTTACAACGCGCCGGTGCCGACCGCTGCCGGGCCAGCAGCCGCCGCCAGCTCTGGTACGGGAACAGGGTGGCGTCGCTGATCCCGGTGCGGAAGTCGAACCGGGCCGGCTTCTCGAACACGTTCAGCCGGCGGGCCAGCTCCCGGGTCGGCGGTAGCCGACCGCCCGGTGGGAGCCGCCCGTCCAGGATGGCCCGGCGCAGCTGCCGGTAGATCTCCCCGGTCAGGTCCTTGCGCCGACAAGGCTGACGTGCACCTCCATCCGGCCAGCCTCCCTCATTGGCCTGGTCGACTACGCAGGGATTGGCTCTCGTGGCAGTCCCTTACTGGGGATGCTGGAAGCGGAATCTGGGCCGTCACGCCCTCCCGGATGACTCCAGGGTCTCCACATAGTGCGGGTTGTACATGATGCCCAGCACGTTCCCGAACGGGTCGACCACGGCAGCGGTCACGAACCCCTTGTCCCCGCGGGGGGTGATCGGCTGGTACTCCCTGGCCCCCATCGACAGCAGCTTCTCGAAGGTCGCCGCGATGTCGTCGACGTGCCAGTAGGTGACGGCCCCGCCGGGCTCGGTCGCCGCGTCGGAGGGCGCCCAGCGGCGGTCAACCAGGCCCAGCTCGTCCTGGTAGTCACCGACGCGGAACTCGGCGTAGCCGAGCCTCCCGTCCGGCCCAGGGTGCTCGAAGTAGGGCTCGACCCCCAGCAGCTCGGCGTACCAGCGCCTGGCCGCCTCCATGTCATCGGTCCAGTAGTTGATCGTGGCGAATCCCCGCAGCATCGCGGTGCTCCTTCATCGGTCGCTCCGTCGTTCCGGCCGACCACCCTACAGGCCGTTGAGGAGCCTGCCGTTCCTCAAGCGTGGCGTTGTCACCGGCTGGTTGGCTGGCCGGACTGGCCCCGGGCACCCTTGCGGGTCCGGAGGGCGTCGGCCCTGGTCCGCTCCGGGAACCGGTTGGCGTACTCACGCTCCAGCTGGAGCATGCGCTCGGTGTGGTTGAGCAGCGCCTGACGGCTACCGTGGAAGAAGGTCTCCTCGCGGGTCGTGTACAGGTAGCGGAGTTCACGCTCCAGCGTCTCGTCGTCCAGCTGATGAGGGTCGAGACCGAACTTCCCCGCCATGGCAGTTCCCCTTCCGTCAGCTTCGCCATCAGCCTACCGCGAGCCATGACGACCCCGGGAATAGCTTGTCCTGTGTGACCGGCCGAGTGGCGCTGGTCGGCTGCTGCGGTCGGCCGGTCTGGTCCCGGCGACGCCGAGACCGGGCGGGTGGCATTGCCGGAGCTGCTGGGCCGGCGGCGGAACCTCTCGTGCTGGCACCACAGGCTGAGAGCAGGCCGGCCAGGTAGGCAGAGCCTCCTCACCTCCCGGGTCGACGATGCCCCGGGGTGTCGGGTCACTCCTGGATGATGGAGAGGATGTTGCCGGCCGGGTCCCGGAACCAGGCGACGGGGTGGACCTCGGGTGTGCGGTGGATGCCCTTGGCGTCTGTCCTTAGGGTGTCGTACCGCTCGAAGCGGACCCCGCGGGCGGTGAGCTCGTCGACCGTCCGCTCGATGTCCTCGACCAGGAAGTTCAGGATCGTGAAGGTCGCCGGGGTGTGGCCGGGCCTGGGGTAGACCAGGACCCTCGTCCCGGCTCCGAGGCGGAGCTCCAGACCGGCTGGCACGTCGGCGCCCTCCACCCCAAGGGAGGCGTCGGCCACCTCGAGCCCCAGGGTGGTGCCGTAGAACTCCTTGGCTCGTGGCACATCGTCCACGGCAAAACCCGAGAAGGCCTTCGCGTCCTTCAGCATCCGGCTTGCTCCTTCCTCCGGTTGGGTCCTCGCGGCACGACGTTCGCCGCCTACCCCTACTGTGTAGATAGACGCATCGTGGCTGCGATGAGGGGGCCTGGTCGATGGAACGCTATGTCGAGCTGGGGGCGTGCGGTCCTGGTATGGCGAGCAGGGCGCCGGCGACCCGCTGGTCCTGCTGCACCCCGGGCTGGTCGATGCCCGGGCGTTCGGGCCGAACCTGGACGTGTGGTCGGAGCGGTTCCACACCCTCACCCCCGAGCGCCGCGGGCACGGGCACACCCCGGACGTCGAGGGGCCGCTGACCTTCGAGCAGATGGCCCAGGACACCATCGCCTTCATCGACACCGTGGTGGGCCAGCCGACCCGGCTGCTCGGGGTCAGCGACGGCGCGATCGTGGCCCTGCTGACCGCGGTGCGCCGTCCGGACCTGGTGACCAGGCTGGTCGTGATCGCCGGGCCGGCGCATCACAACGGGTGGCTCCCGGAGGCCATCGACCCCGCCAACGAGGCGCCCGAGTTCATGCACGCGGCCTACGGGGAGGTCTCCCCGGACGGCATCCAGCACTATCGGGTGGTCCTCCAAAAGATGGCCGAGACCCATCAGGCCGAGCCGACGCTGACCCCGGCCGACCTGGGCGGGATCGACTGCCGCACGCTGGTGATGGTGGGCGACGACGACGAGGTCCGCCTGGAGCACGCCATCGAGATGTACCGCAGCCTTCCCCACGGGGAGCTCGCGGTCGTCCCCGGGACCTCGCACGGGCTGCTGGTCGAGAAGCCCGAGCTGTGCAACCGGATCATCCTCGACTTCCTCGAGCACGAGGCCGTGCCGACCCTCGCTCCCATCCGCCGCCGCGCCACGGCGGCGCCATGAAGCCGATCGTCGCCGGCTACCTGTAGCCGAGGGCGCGGGCCAGCTCGGCCCGGCCCATCTTGGAGCGGCCGGGCAGGTTGCGGCGCTTGGCGATCTCGTACAGCTCCTGGCGGGTCTTGGGCGACGACCCGCCGGTCCGCTTGCGCTGGGCGACGGCAGCGCCCTGCTTGCCCAGGGCGCTGCGTGTCTTGGCCGGCATGCTGGCGATCGAGCGCTTCTTCCTGGCGCCCGCCTGGGCTTCCTTGACGTTGCGCTTGGCCGCCTGGACCTGCTTCTTCGTGGCCATCCTGGACCTCCTCCAGACAGATCCTAGCTCGCGGCCCGGGCCGACCGGCGGGCCGTCAGGGGGGCCAGCACGGCGTAGATCACCCCGGCGAGCACGAACGCGACCCACAGGCCGATGCTGCTGGCCCCGACGGCCCCCTGCTTGCCGCCGACCGCGCCGAGCAGGTAACCGGTCCAGCTGAACAGGGCCGCGGTGGAGGTTACCAGGCCCAGGCCGATCACGACGGCGACCAGCCAGGCGATGAGCGCGGCCGGGTTGACGGCGCCGTAGCGGCCGGCCGGGTCGTACAGAGCCTCCTGGTCGTACCCCTCCCGCCACCGGTAGCGGGCCAGGTCGACCAGGAAGATGGCCCCCCAGGCGGCCAGCGGCACCCCCAGGGTGATCAGGAAGCCCTGGAACGGCCCGACGAAGTCGGGCGCGAAGAACAGGATGTAGATGTTGCCGGCCAGCATGATCGCCCCGTCGATCAGGACCGACTGGTAGCGGGGCAGCCGCACGCCAAGGGTCAGGAGGTTCAGCCCCGAGGAGTACATGTCGATCACCGCCCCGGCGAGCAGGCCGCCCACCGCGACCAGCAGGTAGGGGACCAGGAACCAGGTCGGCAGCGGCTCGGCCAGTGCCCCGAGCAGGTTGGCCGAGCCGGCCAGCTGGTCGTTGTTGGCCGCCAGCAGCACCCCGAAGGCGATCAGCAGCACCGGGCCGAGGCTGGCCCCGAGCACCGTCCAGCCCACGATCCCCGCCGAGCTGGCCCGCTGGGGCAGGTAGCGGCTGTAGTCGGCGGCGGCGTTGATCCAGCCGATCCCCAGCCCGGCCGCGACCACCGACGCCCCGCCGACGACCCCGGCCAGCAGCTCGCCGGAGGGCAGGCTGGTCACCTTGTGCCAGTCGACCTCTCCGAGCTGGAGGACGAAGAAGACCACCGTCAGGGCCGCGAACACCCAGATCAGCCAGGTCATCAGCTTCACGATGGTGGCGTGCCCGAGCAGGCCGACGGCGATGGTGGCCACGGCCACGACCACGAACGCGATCGCCAGCTGACCCTTGCCGCCGCCCACGCCCAGTCGGGCCAGGATCGCCTGGGTGGCAAGGCTGGACAGGGCGACCAGGATGGTCTCCCAGCCGACCAGCGACAGGTAGCTGACCACGGTGGGCAGGGCGTTGCCGAACACCCCGAACGGCGCCCGCGACAGGGTCAGGGTGGGAGCCCCGCCGCGCCGGCCGGCCAGGCTGATGAAGCCGACCAGGAGGAACGACACGACCGTGCCCAGGGTGCCGGCGACGAGGGCCTGGGGCAGGCTCAGGCCGTAGAAGGTCACCAGGGCCAGGCCGTAGAACATCCCCAGGATGGAGATGTTGGCCGCGAACCAGATCCAGAACAGCTCCAGCGGCCGGCCGTGGCGCTCGGCGTCCGGGATCGGGTTGATCCCGTTGGTCTCGATGCTCCAGGCACGGTCGGCGCCCGACCCGCCCTCTCGCCCGACGGTCCCGGTCTCCATCCGCCCACACACCTCCACCTGAACGGTAACCGGGGCAAGCATATGCGGCGACGGGGTGGCGCCGGAACCCGGGGCGGCTAGACGGCTGCCGGCAGCCGGTACAGCTCGGCCGCGTTGCCGGCCAGCACCCGGCCGGCCGCGGCTCGGGCGGTCGCCTCGTCGAGGCCGCCGGCGTCGATCTCGTCGCCCAGCACGCGGGCCAGGGTGTGGCGCCAGACGGTCGCCCCCCACCAGTGCATCTCGGGGTAGGAGTGGCCGTCGGAGGCGGCGAGCAGCTTGCCGGCCGGGCACAGCCCCAGCGCCTCGCGGAGCAGGCCGGCGGCCACCGGCTCGGCCAGCGGGAGAGTCAGTGACAGGTCCATCCAGACCTGCGGGTAGGTGCCGGCCAGGTAGGCGGCCTGGCCGACGAACGGGTAGCAGTGCAGCAGCACGACCGGGCAGTCGCGGGTGCGTGGGCCGCGCAGCAGCGGGCGCAGCAGGGACGGGTCGGCCAGGGGCAGGTCGACGTCCTCGTCGCCGAAGCCGGTGTGGAACTGGAGCGGCACCTGCCTGGCCGCGGCCAGCTCGGCGGCCCGCCGGACCAGGAACGGCTCCAGCACCGGGTCGTCGAAGCGGGCCGCCTGGCCGGCCCGGTCCAGCCCGCCGAACGCCCGGCGCCGCTCGGCCGGCCCCGGGTCGGCCAGCCGCAGGCCGCCGCGGTAGGCCGCGACCGATTTGATCGCCACCGCGCCGCCGTCGAGGGCCTCGGCCAGCCGCTCCTCGACCGCGTCGGTGAACCGGGCGAGCGAGCCGGCCGCCGGCCCACCGGCGCCCAGGACCTGCTCGGCGACCGTCTCCAGCCGCACGATCGGGTGGACCGGCCGGCCGGCGGCCCCCTCCAGCGCGGCCACCGCCAGGATCTCCTCCCCGAAGCCGGTGTCGACCAGCAGGGCGGCCACCCCGGCATCGTCCAGCAGCCGCCGCAGGTACCCGGCCGGATCGGCGGTGGTCAGCTCGTCGCGGCCGGCCACCACCCGGCGCTCCAGGTCGTCGTCCGGGCCGCCGATGCCGAGGAGCGGCGCCAGGGCGGCCAGGAAGTGGCGGTAGCCGAGCAGGCCGGGCACGTCCCTGGCCAGGCTGGCCGGCCGCCGGGCCTCGGTGAAGCAGCGCCGCCAGGCCGGCCAGGGCCCGCCGCCGACCCACGGCCAGCCCGCCACCAGGCTGTGGCAGTGGTGGTCGACGAGCGGGCCGCCGGCCAGCGTGCCGGTCAGCTACCCGACCCGGCCGCGGGTAGGGGCCGCCGCGTTGGGCCGCCGCCTCGGTGCGCCGGCCGAGCAGGTACAGCAGGGCGCCGACGACACCCGGGCAGGATGCTGCCCGCCACCCGCTCGGACAGCAGCTCCTGGCCGGCGTCCGGCTCGACCTGTGCCATGTCCGGTCCCCCTTCCGCCCCCCGATCAGAACTTGGTGAAGTGGTGGAAGCACTCGAAGGCGGCGTCCTGGGTGCCGAAGCTGGCGACCTCGCTGCGCTTGACGGCCAGGTAGGCGGTGCGCCGCAGGGGGCCGAGGGCCTCCGACAGCAGCTCGTCCGCCTCCAGGGCGTCGAGGGCCTCGCCCAGTGAGGCGGGCAGGCGGTTGACGCCGCGGCGCCGGCGGGTCGCCGGTGACAGGGTGGCCGGGTCGGCGTCGACAGGCCGGCCGGGGTCCAGCTTGTTGCGGACACCGTCCAGGCCGGCGTGGATGTAGGCGCCGAGAGCCAGGTACGGGTTGCCGGTGGCGTCCGACGGCTTCAGCTCCAGGTTGGCCGAGGCCTCCTCGAGCCCCCACATGCGCGAGGGGACGCGCACCGCGGCCTCCCGGTTGTCCATGCCCCAGCAGGTGAAGGCGCTGCTCCAGGACTGCGGGACCAGGCGCCGGTAGCTGTTCACGCTGGCGCAGGTGAGGGCGACCAGCGCCGGCAGGTGGGCCAGGAGCCCGGCGATCCAGTGGTAGGCCAGCTCGGACAGGCCGCGCGGGTCGCCGGTGTCGTGGAGGACGTTGCGTCCGTCCGGCTGGCCGTCCGGCCCGGCCTCCCACAGCGAGGCGTGCAGGTGGGCGCCGTTGCCGGCCTGGTCGGGGATCGGCTTGGGGGCGAGGCTGGCCCACAGGCCCTGGCGCCAGGCGACGCCCCGGGCCGTCTCCCGGTACCAGACCATGTTGTCGGCCGCGGCCACGGCGGGGGCGTGGCGGATGGACAGCTCCTGCTGGCCGTGGCCGAGCTCGGGGTAGTACTGCTCCACCACCAGCCCCTGGTCCTGGAGGGCGCGGACCAGGTCGACCACATAGTCGTGGGCCGCCCCGAAGCCGGTGGTCGAGAAGCACAGGCTCTGATCGACCGGGACCAGCCGGTCGAGCTCCCCCGGCCGGGGGCCCGGAACCCGCCGGCCAAGGGTGAACTCGGGCTCGAACGCGGCCAGCAGGGCGTACCCCTCGGCGGCCAGCTCGGCGACCGCCCGCCTGAGGAAGGCGCGTGGGCAGGCCTCCCACGGCTCGCCGTCCAGCCGCACCAGGTCGGCCGTCATCGCCGCCGCTCCGGGTGCGTACGGCAGCGCCACGAACGACTCCGGGTGGGCACCAGGCGGATCTCGCCCACCGGCCCGAGGCCCGGCACCGGGGCCAGCTCGTCCAGCATGCTCATGGCCTGCATGCCGGTGACCAGGCCGATGCCGGTCGCCATCCGCTCGGCCAGCCGCGCCCGCGAGGTCGCCTTGCCGCGGACGACCCCGCCGTGGTCCACGTAGAGGAACCGGACCAGCTCCACGCCGGCGTCCTCGGAGGCCGTCACCACCCTGGCCGCCGGGTCGGCTGCCTTCTGCTTCTTCTTCGCCACCGCGCCCGCCCACAGAACGCCGCGACCGCTCGTCTTCCGGCCAGCAAAGCAATAGCATAGCTTCATCCCTACCCATGCCCTACTGGGGAGGCAGGCCGGTGTCCCTCGACTCCCGGGAGCTCAGGACCTGCCTCGGCCACTTCGCCACCGGCGTCACCGTGGTCACCTGCCAGGGCGAGGCCGCCCCACACGGCGCCACCGTGAACGCGTTCACCGCCGTCTCCCTGGACCCGCCGCTGGTGCAGGTGAACCTGGACCGGCGCAGCCGGGCCGCCAGGTACCTGCCGGGCCAGCCGTTCACGGTCAACATCCTGGCCCTTGACCAGCTTGAGCTCGCCTTCCACTTCGCCGGCCGGCCGCGGGGCGAGGAGGTCGTCTGGCTGGAGGGCGGCCTCGCCCCGGCCCTGGCCGGCTGCGCCGCCACCATCACCTGCCGGCCCTGGCGGACCTACGACGGAGGCGACCACATCCTCGTCCTTGGCGAGGTGGCCGACATCCAGAGCAACGGCCGCGACCCGTTGCTGTTCCACCGCGGCCGCTTCCACGCGGTCGGGGAGCCGGCCGCCGGGTCGCCGTGGGTCGGGACGCTGGACAACCCCAGCGGGGCCGGCTGGTTCACCGAGTACTGGAGTGCCGTCGTCGAAAGGAAGGGCCATGACCGCTGAGCAGGACACCGGTCCGGACACCACCGCAGCCGCCAACGAGGGCACGGCGACGACGCGGCGCCCGATGACGGGCGAGGAGTATGTCGAGAGTCTCCGTGATGGGCGGGAGGTGTGGCTCTACGGCGAGCGGGTCGCCGACGTCACCACCCATCCGGCGTTCCGCAACCCGGTGCGGATGACGGCGCGGCTGTACGACTCGCTGCACGACCCGGCCAAGAAGGACCTGCTGACGACGGCGACCGACACCGGCGGGGGCGAGTTCACCTTCCCCTTCTTCCGCACCCCGAGGTCGGTCGAGGACCTGGTCGCCGACCGCGACGCGATCGCCGAGTGGGCGCGGATGACCTACGGGTTCATGGGCCGCAGCCCCGACTACAAGGCGAGCTTCCTGGGCACGCTGGGCGCCAACGCCGACTTCTACGACCCCTACCAGGAGAACGCCCGCCGCTGGTACCGGGACTCCCAGGAGCGGATCCACTACTGGAACCACGCGATCATCCACCCGCCGGTCGACCGTCAGCTGCCCCCCGAGGACGTGCGCGACGTGTTCATCCACGTCGAGGAGGAGACCGACAGCGGCCTGATCGTCAGCGGCGCCAAGGTCGTGGCCACGGGCTCGGCGATCACCCACTACAACTTCATCTCCCACTACGGCCTGCCCATCAAGAAGAAGGACTTCGCCCTCATCTGCGTGTTGCCGATGGGCGCGCCGGGCATGAAGCTGATCTGCCGCCCGTCCTACGGCATGGCCGCCAACGTCATGGGCAGCCCGTTCGACTACCCGCTGTCCAGCCGGCTGGACGAGAACGACACCATCTTCGTGCTCGACCGGGCCCTGGTGCCGTGGGAGAACATCTTCGTCTACGGCGACATCGACAAGATCAACGGCTTCTTCCCCGCCTCGGGGTTCATCCCCCGGTTCACCTTCCAGGGCTGCACCCGCCTGGCGGTGAAGCTCGACTTCATCGCCGGCCTGCTCATCAAGGCGCTGGAGGCGACCGGCAGCAAGGACTTCCGGGGGGTGCAGGCCCGCTACGGCGAGGTGCTGGCGTGGCGGAACCTGTTCTGGGCCCTGACCGACGCCATGGCCCGGACCCCGACCGAGTGGGTCGGCGGGGCGCTGCTGCCCAATCTGGACTACGGCCTCGCCTACCGGTGGTTCATGATGGTCGGCTATCCCCGGGTGCGGGAGATCATCGAGCAGGACGTGGCCAGCGGCCTGATCTACATCAACTCGCACGCCGTGGACTTCAAGACCCCCGAGCTGCGGCCCTACCTCGACCGGTTCGTGCGCGGCTCCAACGGCTACGACTCGGTCGCCCGGGTCAAGACCATGAAGGCCCTGTGGGACTCCATCGGCAGCGAGTTCGGCGCCCGCCACGAGCTGTACGAGCGCAACTACTCCGGCAACCACGAGAACGTGCGGGCCGAGCTCCTCTTCGCCGCCCAGGCCTCCGGGCAGATCGACCAGTACAAGGGCTTCGCCGAGCAGTGCCTGGCCGAGTACGACCTCGACGGCTGGACCGTCCCCGACCTGGTCAACCCCGACGACGTCAGTGTGATCACCCGACGGTGACAGGGAGGACCCATGACCACCGCCTCGACCGAAAGGTCCGCGCTGCAGCAGCGTGTGGACGCCTTCGCCGCCGACGTCATCGGCCGCATCAACCAGGCGATCATCGACCACAACATGACCTACGAGGAGTACGACGCGGCCAAGCAGTGGCTGATCCGCGTCGGCCAGGCGGGAGAGTGGCCGCTGTTCCTGGACGTCTGGGTGGAGCACACCGTCGAGCAGCTGGCCGCCCACAGCCGGCACGGCAGCCAGGGCACCATCCTCGGCCCCTACTACCTCCCCGACGCGCCCGAGCTGCCGTCCAAGGCGACCCTGCCGATGCGCCCGGACGAGCCCGGCGACCGGCTGGTGCTCCGCGGCCAGGTCCGCAGCCTGGACGGCCGCCCGATCGCCGGCGCGACCCTCGACATGTGGCAGGCCGGCGCCGACGGCTACTACTCCGGCTTCCACCCCGACACGCCGGACGGCAACCTCCGCGGCAAGGTCGTCACCGACGACGAGGGCCGCTTCGAGGTCGAGACCGCCCTCCCCGGGCCGTACACCATCCCGCTGGACGGCCCCTGCGGCGAGCTGTGCCGCGCCGCCGGGTGGAGCCCGTGGCGGCCCGGGCACCTGCACCTCATCGTCGGCGGCCCCGGCCACGACCCGCTGACCACCCAGCTGTTCTTCGAG
>Ga0126313_10001997_pt1 | contig 11140 bp, 10 predicted proteins | sample Plot105A_FD_89954 | JGI IMG/M metagenome (GOLD analysis project Ga0126313, IMG submission 89954) | Serpentine soil microbial communities from UC McLaughlin Reserve, CA, USA - Plot105A | ecosystem: Environmental > Terrestrial > Soil > Grasslands | place: USA: UC McLaughlin Reserve, Lake County... | reverse complement strand
GAGGTTGCGTTCTGGCTCATCTCCTGCCATTCTATTAGTTAGAGCAACTAACTAATGGGGAGGAAGTATGTCCGAAGCATCAGACAGCACCGTCTCGCCGATCCTGGACGCGCTCTATCGCGGTGACAGCGACGCCGCCGAGCGGCTGGGCTCGGACGCGTCGCAGCTCGACGTGTTCGAGGCCGCTGCGCTCGGGCGCACGGATCGGCTCCGCGACGTCCTCGAGAACGATCCCGAGGCCGTGCGTGGCTGGTCGAGCGACGGCTTCATGCCACTCCATCTCGCGGCGTTCTTCGGCCACGCCGACGCGGTCGCGCTGCTGCTCGACCGCGACGCCGACCCCGGGATCGTGTCGCGGCACCAGTTCGTCAAGGTGACGCCGCTCCACAGCGCCGTCGCCCGTGAAGGCGCCGCCGATCACGAGACGGCGCGCGTGCTGCTCGAACACGGCGCACCGGCGAGTGCCCGCGCGGAACAAGGCTTTACGCCGCTCCATTCCGCGGCGGCCAACGGCGACCGACCACTGGTGGAGCTCCTGCTCGAGCACGGCGCCGATCGCAGCGCACGCACCGATGACGGCAGGACGCCGCGCGCGCTTGCGGAGGAGGGCGGCTATACCGAGGTGGCCGAACTACTGGGCTAGGATCGCCGCTCCATGCGCAGGCGCGTCGTCCTGCTCGCTCTCGCCGCCGCGAGCGCCGGGTGCGGCCACTCGTCGGAGAAGCCCGAGCGCAAGACCACCATTCCCGCACCGACGATCAAGCCCATGATCGTCGAGTTCAAGGGCCCGGAGTCGGTCTCGTGCGGCAAGCAGGGGACGATCGAGACCGTCTCGTTCGCCTACGCGACGCGCAACGCCAACTCGGTCGAGCCCGAGATCGATGGTCAGGCGCCCGGCATGCAGGCCGGCTACCCGCCGCGCCGCGGGCAAATGCATTTCTCGTACATGTGCCCTGGGCCGCACACGCTCACGATCACGGCCTTCAACCAGAAGGGCCAGAGCGTCTCCAAGAGCGCCCGCGTGGTACCGGCCGGCGGCGGCTAGCCCGTCTACGCGCGGTAGAGGTTTCTCACCGCTCGAGCGACCATCAGCTCCTCGCGCGCGTGCACGACGACGACGCGCGCCTGCGACGACGCAGCCGCGACGTCCGCATCGGGCTCGGCAGCACCGTTGAGGTCCGGATCGAGCTCGACGCCGAGGAAGGCGAGCCGGCGGCAAACCTCCGCGCGCACGGCCGGGACGTTCTCGCCGACGCCCGCTGTGAAGACGATCGCGTCGAGGCCGTCGAGCGACGCAGCCATCGACGCGATCGAGCCGGCGATCCGGTTCGCGTACACGGAGAAGGCGAGCGGGTTCTCGAGCCCGCCAAGCGCGGCGAGCCCCGACTCGTACTCGAGCGCGTGATCCATCTCCTCCACGCTCACCAGACCCTCCCGCAACAGATAGAGCAGCGCCCCGGGATCGACCGAGCCGGCGCGCGTCGCCATCGGCACGCCTTCGAGCGGGCTGAACCCCATCGTCGTCGCCACCGAACGCCCGTCGGCGACGGCCGTGATCGAGCATCCGCCGCCGAGGTGGCAGACGACGAGGCGTGACACCGGCACCCGCTCCGCCGACCACGCGATCGAGAGACCGTGGAAGCCGTAGCGGCGGACGCCCAACTCCTCGCGCCAGCGCCGTGGGAGCGCGTAGGTCGTCGCCTCCTGCGGCATCGAGCGATGGAAAGACGTGTCGAAGACGGCGACGTGCGGCACATCTGGGAGCGCGCGCTCGGCCTGCTCGACCGCATCGAGCGCCACGCGGTTGTGGAGCGGCGCCAGCACGGACAGCTCGGCGATCTCGTCCTTGACCTCCGGCGAGAGCACGACCGGCTCGAGGAAGCGGGCGCCGCCGTGGACGATGCGGTGCCCCACAGCTCCGACAGCTCCGGCCTCGTCCAGCGACGCGATGCGCGTGGTCGTGTCGTCGTCGCCGACGACGTCGAGCTTGAGGCTCGTCGAGCCGGCGTTGACGACGAGGACGGCGGGCACGCCGCGCATCATTGCCGCTGCGCCTGGACGCGGTCGACGGGCGGCTACGGTTCGAAGGTGGGCGTGCTCCGAGCCGCCGTTCGTGTCGTGGAGCTGCCGGGCGACGACCGACGACGTGTCGTCGAGGCAGCGCTGCAGCTGACGCTTGCGTCGCTCGAGCTTCGGCTCGCGCCGCGCGGGACGATGGACGCGCGTCTGGGAGCGCTGCAGACGGGCGAAGCGGCCAGCGGCGTCGACGAGGCTCAGCTTCGCGAGGCCGAACGCATCGGCAGATCGATCAGACGCGTCGCGGACCACCTCCCGTGGCGGCCGACGTGTCTCCGCCGGGCGCTGGCCGCGCAACGCATGCTCCGGCGGCGACGCATCCCCTGCCGGCTGCACCTCGGCGTCGCCGAGCCTCCGTCAGCGGCGGCACACGCATGGGTCACCGTCGCAGCGCGGCCCGTGGTCGGGCGAGCGGGGTTAGAGCGGTTCGTTCCGCTCGCTCAATTCGACTGAAACGGCTGCGATAATCGCGGCGTTGCCTGCGCTCGGACTCGACACGATCGTCGCTCGCAAGACCGGCGCGGCGGCGGCTCCCGTAGACGACGAGCTCGTACTCCTAGATCCACGCCGGAGCCGGTACTTCTCCTTCGACCCCACGGGCCGACGCGTCTGGGAGCTCCTCGAAGAACCGCAGTCCGTCCGCGCGCTCTGCACCGCGCTCGAGCGCGAATACGCGGTCGAGCCGGAACGGTGCGAGGCCGAGGTGGTCTCGTTCCTCGAGCAGCTGACCCAGCACGAGTTGGTCGAGACCCGTTGAGCGGCGACCGCGGAATCGTCGCTCTCGCCTGAGCCGGGAGAGATCGGATGACCGCGATCTGCGGTGTCGTCGGGCTCGAGGGACGACCCTGGACGCAACGCCATTTGCTCGGGGTCGTCCAGACGCTCCGAGGCTTGGGGCCCGACGCGGAGGGAGGATGGGAAGGCGTCGTGGGCGGTTTCCACGTCGCGGTGGCCGCCGCACTTCGGCAGGCGACGCCCGAGGACGCACACGATGTCCAGCCTGCAGTTTCGCCGGACGGCGCGGTCGTCCTCGTCGCAGACGTACGGCTCGACAACCGCGACGCGTTGGGCGCCGGGCTCGGCGTCCCGGCGACGGCAACGATCCCCGATAGCGCCTTCCTCCTCGCCGCGTACGACCGCTGGGGCAAGGCGTGCGTCCAGCGCCTGCAAGGTGAGTTCGCGTTCGCCGTCGTCGACCGCCGGAGAGCCGGCGTTTTCCTCGCGCGCGATCACGTAGGGGCGAAGCCGCTCGTCATCCACGAGCGGAACGGCGTGCTCGCCTTTGCCTCGGTCGCGCTCGCGCTCACGGCGCTCGACGGCGTCGGACATGCCCTCGATGTCGAGCGAGCCGCGCAACTGCTCGCGCTCGCGTACGCGTCGGACCGGACGCTCGTCGCCGGCGTCCGCTGGTTCCCACCCGGAACGTGCCTCTGGGTCGACAGGCACGGAGCGGAGCGGTTCACGTGGTGGAGCCCAGACCCGCACGAGGTCGAAGATCTCGGGTCGGCAGCCGCTCATGAGCGCGAGCTCCGAAAGACGTTCGAGCAGGCGGTCCGAGCGCGCCTACGTAGCGTCGGCAGGGTTGGCGCCGCCGTCAGCGGCGGCCTCGACTCGTCGTCGGCAGCGGCGACCGCGGCGCTGCTCATCGCCCCGGAGCCGCTGCCGACGTACACTTCGGCGCCACCGCCGGACTGGCACGGAGCGGCGCGCGTCGGCTGGGATGCCGACGACTCGCCGTTCGTCTTGGACCTTGCAGCGCTCCACCCGAACATGGTTCCGAGCTTCGTGCACGTCCCGCGCGGCGAGAGCGTCCTCGACCTGCAAGAACCGCTCTGGGAGCTCGGCGCAAGCCCCGTTCGAAACCCTGCGAACGCGCTCTGGTGGCAGCGGCTGGCGCGCCGTGCCGCGGCGGACGGTGTCACAACGCTCTTCAGCGGCGGCGCCGGCAACCTCTTCTTCAGCGCCGGCGGTCCCGATTGGCTGCGGGCGCTCCTGCGCACCGGCCGCGTCGCGGCGGTCCTGCAGCAGGCCGCGGCGTGGAGTCGAGCGTCCGGCGACGGCCTGCCGTACACGCTCGGGCGACACCTGTTGTACGCGTCGCTACCCGGTCCGCTCCAACGCGTGCTACGGAGAGCGGCCGGAAAGACGGAGCGCCGCGATGAGTGGCTCGCGACGACCGCCGTCCGACCTGAGATCGCGGCGGCTCTCGACCTCGACGTGCTCGTGCCCTACCTCAACGAGCGGAGGCGCTGGGATGGACGCGCGATCGCGCTCGCGGTCGCTCGGCATGGGGCGACGCAGTCGGACAGCGCGGCCGCGCTCGCGGCCCTTACCGGGGTCGAAGAACGCGACCCGACGTTGGATCGACGGGTGCTGGAGATCGCGATGCGGCAGCCCGAGTGGGTCCGCCGCCGCGACGGGCTCGACCGGGCCGCCGCGCGCGGCGCGATGGCGGATCGGCTGCCCCGGGTGATCGTCGATCGGACGCGGCGCGGCGAGCAGCTCCCCGACTGGCTCGACGTCCTCTCGGCCGCGCGCCGCGAGCTGGCCGGCGAGGTCGAAGCGCTCGCGCAGCACCCTGTCTCCCGCGACCTGATCGACGTCCCACGACTGCAAGCTCTGATTGCTCACTGGCCCTCGCTCGAGTCGCGCACAGAGCCCGTAGTGACGCGCGACTATCGCCACGCGCTTCTGCGCGCGCTCGTGATCAGCCGCTATCTCCGCTGGTTCGAGGGCCGCGCCGCATCTCTGAAGGCGATCGCGGCGTAGCGCCGTCGTGACCGTCGAGACCTTGATCGGGGCGCGCGTGGTCTTCGAGCCCCCGCGCTTCCGCATCGAGGATCCGCTCGTCGACCGTGCTGTGCCGGGCGACGGGCACGTCGTCGCCGAGCCGCGCCGAGCGATCCTCACGATCCCGGGCGTCGCGACGATCGGCGTCAGCGGCGGAAGCCACGTCTACGTGCAGCCGGAGCGCAACGCCGATGAAGGAATGCTCGACGCGTGGCTGCACGGGACCGTCGCGGCACTGCTCCTCGCCCAGCGCGGCCGCTTCGCGCTGCACGCAAGCGTCGTCGAGATCGACGGCCGCGCCGTTGCGGTTGCAGGTTCTCCGAGCTCGGGCAAATCGACGACGGCACTGCTGCTTCGACAGCGTGGTCACCGACTCGTCGCCGATGACGTCAGTCCGGTCGAAGCCGCTGGCACGATCCAGGTGCGGCCCTACTCGCGTCCGGTCCACGTGTCCGAGCAGGCGGCGGAGAAGTTGGGTCTCGAGCTGTCGCAGGCATGGCGTCCGTTCCCAACGCACCCGAAGCTTGCGCTCCCGACACCGCCGCCGGAATCCGTCGCACTGACCGCCGTCGCGATCCTCGACTCGACCGATGACGGCTGCATCAACGTCGGGCGGCTGAACGGCGCCGAGGCCTTCTGGACAGTGGTCGAGAACGTCTATCGCGTCGAGCTCGTCCACCGGCTGCGCGCGAGGGAGCTGTTCGAGCTCGCCGGCCGGATCGCGGCGACGCTACCGCTGTACGCCATCCGGCGGCCATCCACGAGCTGGACGGCGGATGCGGTAGCGGACACGATCGAGCGAATCGCGGGCGACGGCACACACGGGCGTTAAAGAGAGCGGGCTCCTCAGGAGCCCGCTCTCAACTTCAGAACGGTGGCGCTACGACAGGCCGACTTGTCCGTCGTCTGTCGCATTGGCGGCAGCCTGCGTCAGCGACGCCGTATCACCGAGCACCCGCACGGTCGGCGGTGTCCAATCCGACTTCGCCTCCGGTTCGTGCGGCGTCTGCTCGGCGGTTTCAGCCGTTTTCTCGTTCATCGTGGTCCTCCCCGATGGTGACGCCTCGTATTGAACCCTACCCAGTGGTCAGCGTCCCCGTCGCCGCGCCGTTCGAGCCGTTGCCGGCGAAGTAGTTGTCGCCCCACGTTTGGATCTGGCCCGAGTTGATCGCCGCGAGGCCGAACGGGTTGTTCGTGATGTAGTTGCGCCCGATCCGGACGACGGCATTGGTGCCGCTCGCGAAGACCCCGATGCCGTTGGTCGCGGTCGCCTCGCTGAACGAGTTGTCGAGCGCCGACACGGTGGCGGTGGCGACGTTCGCGTTCGGCGCATTGCTGCCGCAGTTCGTGTTGTAGTTGGTGTTCGCTCCGTACCGGGTCGCGACGACGCCGCAACCGTTGTCGTTGACGTCGTTCCCCTGCAGCGTCGCCTTGGCTGCGACGCCGTTCGCCGGCGCGACCATGACGCCGACGCCCGTGTTCTGCTCGATGAGGCTGTTGAGCACCGTCAGCTTCGCGCCGTTGTTGTTCGGCTCGAAGTCGACGCCGTTCTGGGTGAAGCCGAAGATCTCGACGTTCGCGATCTTGACGCTCCTCGCCTGCAGGATCCTGATGCCGTTCAGACCCGCTCCGATGCCGTCGATGTCGAGATTAAGAAGCCGCACGTTGGAAGTCGCAGCGGCGTTGACGGTGATCCCATTCGCACCAGACCCGATGAGAACGCCCGCGGTGTGGTGGCCGCCTTTAATCGTGATCGACTTGTTAATCGTGACGCCGCCGTACCCGGCGTCGTCCATGGCGTTGATCTCGCCGTTTGTGGCGGTCTTCGAGATCGCGCCGGCGAACGTCTTGCACGGCGCGGTGCGGCTGCACGGGTTGGCGTCGTCGCCGACGCCGGAGACCCACGTTCGGGTCGCTTGCGCGGAGGCGAGGGCCGGCAGCGCCAGCGCAAGAGCGCCGATGATGAGCAGGATACGAGCTTTCATGAGAGTGACTCCCTTCCGATTGAATGAGTTCGTACGCTAGCCCACAATCGGAGGTTTGCCTACCCGAATTCGGTAGTCGCAGAGGCGAAAACCTGCCGAAAATGACCGCTCTCGCGCCGGAGCTCGTCGAACGGCGCGACGGCGCGGATCCGGCCCAGCTCCATCACTGCAACGCGGTCGCAGGAACGAACTGTGGACGGCCGATGAGCGATCACGACGACGATCAACTCGTGACGTACCAGCTCGAGCGCCTCGCGGACGGCCCCCTCCGCCTGAGGGTCCAATGCACTCGTAGGCTCGTCCAGCACGAGCACGTCGGGGCGTCCCGCGAGCGCTCGCGCGACCGCCACACGTTGGCGCTCTCCGCCTGAGAGCGCGCCGCCGGCCGGCCCCACCGGATGGTCGAGCCCGGCCGGCCAACGTTCGAGCTCGGCGCCAAGCCCCGCGAGCCGAGCGGCCCGTTCGACAGCGGCGTCGTCGATCCCCGGCCGCAGGAAGCGGACGTTGTCGCGGATCGAGCCCGTCAGCAGCTGAGGTTCCTGGCCGACCCACGCCGTTTTGGCATGCCAGTCGATCGGGTCGAGCTCCGTGACTGGGACGCCGTCCGCGAGCAAGGCGCCGCGGTGCGGCTCGATCAGCCCGAGCAGGACCGCCGCGAGCGTCGATTTGCCTGCCCCGGTCCTCCCCACGAGGCCCACGAGCTCCCCGCGCCCGAGCTCGAGCGACACGTTCAGGAGCGCGGGCCGGTCGCTTCCCGGGTGCGTGTAGGTCACATCCGCGGCGACGAGCGAGTCGACTGACGGGCAGCGGCGCACGCCGGTGGCGCGAGCCGGCGTCCACGCCTCGACCGCCGCCTCGATCCTCGTTCGAGCTTCTTGCCGCTCCTGGAGCCGAACGCCCATTGCGGCCAGCACCTGGGCGTGACTCAGCGCGCGCAGCATCAGCAACGCCGTGGCCGAAAGCGCCGAGAGGCCGACGCCGAACTGCGTGACCACAACTGCGAGCCCGACGACGATGGCCGCAGCGGTGATGTCGCGCGTCAGAGGCCCGGTGGACGCCGTCAGGTACCGAGCCGCCTCGGTTCGCTTGGCCGCATCGTCGATCTGAATCCCAACGCGGTCTCCAGCGGCACCACTCACGCCGAAGACGCGCAGATCCCGCGCGGCGGATGCCGTCTCAGCCACCTCCAGAGCGAGGAGCGACGAGGCGTCGCTCCATTCGCGGAAGAGCAACCTGCGTCGCGTCCGCGTCACGCGCGAGCCGAGCAGGACCAATGCAGCGGTGGCAAGCAGGGCCGCTGCCGCGTACGGGCTCAGCGCGAAGGCTGCGACCACGACGACGAGGAGGTTGACGAGCGCCGTGACCCCCTGGGCTGCCTCCTGCAGGCCGAAGGCGAGCACGCCGACCTTGACCGTTGCGAGATCTTGAAGAGTCCCGGCCCTCGCCGCCGCCTGCGCAGGCCACGGCGCCGCGAGGAATCCGTGGACGAGCGTCGCCTGCATCGTTCGCTGCACGTCCGCACCCACCCGCGCCGCGATTCGAGCCGATGCCGCGTGCACAACGGCGAGCATGCCGAGGGCTGCCAGCGCGAGCGCTGCGACCACCCAGTGGGAGGAAGGGAGCGTGTCTCCCAGCGGATACCGCGCGACGCTGCCGCCTGAGACGAGTGCAACGACGAACACGATGACTGCGGCCTCGCCGAGGCCGCCGATCGCACCGAGGAGAGCGAGGAGCACCAGCCGCCGGAGCGCGTGCGGCGTGTCGGATGTCGCGACGGTCCAAACCCTGCGCACGCGGCCGATGCGCCCGCCCGTCGCGGTTGCCGCTCTCGAAGCCGGGGACTCGATGTGCGACATGATGACGCGTGAGACCGGCGTGGCTACGATCCGCGACGTGAGGGCTCTCGTCCTGGCGCTCGGCGCGCTTGCCCTCTGTGGGGTGGCTACTGCTTCGACCCCTCCTGCCGTGCTCGAGAGCCGGGACGTCAAGCTCCAGCCGAGCGGGGCGCAGATCAGGCTCATCGTCTCGAAGGCGAACCTCGACCAGAAGCGCGCCGGCCGCGTCGCGCTCCTGCTCGCGCTCTACCGTCGCGCCGACATCGGCTACCGGAAGGTCAAGACGGTGCGCGTCGCAACCGGATACAAGCTCTCGTCGCGGCTGCTCGACTTCTCCGTCGACGACACGCCGGGCACCGGGAACGTGGCCATCGTCCACCTGAAGTGGCTGGCCAACAAATCCACGCGCCGCACCTACACCTACACCGCGTCCGCCACGCGGCTGCGCCCGCACTCGTAGGCGCTGTGCGCTGCGTTCCGGAAAGCAGAGCCGCCTCGCGGTGACCGAGGCCCTCGCCCGCAGCTGCGCGAACCACCCCTGGCGCACCGTCGCGGGTTGGATCGGAGCGATCGTCGTCGCGATCGGGCTCATGGCGACGCTGCTGCCGGGCTCGCTGACGAGCGAGGGCCACGTCACCAACAATCCCGACTCGCTGCGCGCGGCCGACCTGGTCGCGCAGCGTTTCCCCCAGCAGAACGGGTTCAGCGAGCTCGTGCTCGTGCGCTCCGAGCAGCTGAAGGTGTCGGAGCCGGCGTTTCGGCGTGAGGTGCGTCGTCTCGCGACCGTCGCCGTCTCGCAACGCGCAGTTTGGGGAGCGGCGTTGTACTACCGAACGCACGACCCGGCGCTCGTCTCGCCGGACCGGCACGCCCTGCTCGTGCCGGTGGGCACCGACGACGTCGACCGGCTGATCTCCCTCGTCGAGAGAGAGAACGGCCGCGGCGGCTTCGAGCTTGCGTTGACCGGCGACGACACGACCGACCACGACTTCAACGAGCTGTCGCAGCACGATCTCGAGGCGGGCGAGCTGCGGTTCGGCTTGCCCGCGGCGCTGATCGTCCTCGTGCTGGTGTTCGGAGCGCTCGTCGCGGCGACGCTGCCGCTCCTCCTCGCGTTCATGTCGATCATCGTGGCGCTCGGGCTGACGGCGATCGTGGCGCAGGGCTACGACGACCTCTCCGTCTTCGTCGTGAACATGCTCACGGGCATGGGGCTCGCGCTCGGGATCGATTACGCGCTCTTCGTCGTCTCGCGCTTCCGCGAGGAACGCGCGCACGGGCGGGAGAAGCTGGAGGCGATCGAGACGGCGGGGGCGACCGCCAGCCGTTCGGTGCTCTTCAGCGGCACCGCGTTCATCCTCGCGATGCTCGGGATGCTGCTCGTCGAGAGCACGATCATGCGCAGCCTCGCCGTCGGCGCGATCCTCGTCGGAGCGGTGTCGGTCGTGGCGGCGCTGACGCTCATCCCCGCGCTCCTGAGCCTGCTCGGCGACCGCGTGAACAGCCTGCGCGTCCCCGTGCTCGGCCGCAACGTCGACCGCGAGCAGGCGCAGGAGAGCCGCTTCTGGACGTGGATCGTCACGCGTGTGATGCGCCGGCCCCTGCTCAGCCTCGTCGCGGCAGTCGCGGTGCTCTTGGCGGCCGCGTCGCCGCTGCTCGGGATGAAGATCGGCGCCGCCGGGATCAGCACGCTGCCGGACTCGCTCGTCTCGAAGCGCGGCTTTCTCGCGCTCGAGCGCTCGTTCCCCGCTGCGGGAGCCGACCCGGCGCAAGTGGTGATCGTCGGCGACGTCGGTTCGCCGTCCGTGCGCGCGTCGATCGCGCGCCTTCGGGTGGAGCTCGCAGACGACCGCGGGTTCGGACGGCCGACGCTCCAGAGCGAGCCGGCACGCCAGATCGCGCTCCTCGCCGTGCCCGTGGCGGCCGACGCGCTCAGCGACGACGCGGTCGACGCCGTGAAGCGGCTGCGTTCGGACTACATTCCGGCGGCGTTCGACGGCTCGAGCGCCGAGGTGCTCGTCGGCGGGAAGACGGCGGAGAACATCGACTACTTCGCCGTGATGCACGACTGGCTGCCGCTCGTGCTCGTGTTCGTCCTCGGTCTGAGCTTCCTGCTGCTCACGCTCGCGTTCCGCTCGATTGTCGTGTCGGCGACGGCGATCCTGCTCAACCTGCTCTCGGTCGGCGCGGCCTACGGGCTGCTCGTGCTGGTCTTCCAGCACGGCGTGGGGGCCGACTTGCTGGGCTTTCAGCAGATCGACACGATCGAGGCCTGGGTGCCGCTGTTCCTGTTCGCGGTGCTCTTCGGGCTCTCGATGGACTACCAGGTCTTCCTGCTCAGCCGGATCCATGAGCGCTGGCGTCGCACCGGCGACACGACGGACGCGATCGTCTTCGGCATCGGCTCGACGGCGCGCCTGATCACCGGCGCCGCGCTGATCATCGTCGCCGTCT
>Ga0126313_10001996_pt1 | contig 11146 bp, 14 predicted proteins | sample Plot105A_FD_89954 | JGI IMG/M metagenome (GOLD analysis project Ga0126313, IMG submission 89954) | Serpentine soil microbial communities from UC McLaughlin Reserve, CA, USA - Plot105A | ecosystem: Environmental > Terrestrial > Soil > Grasslands | place: USA: UC McLaughlin Reserve, Lake County... | reverse complement strand
CGGCCACCGACAGGACCGTGCCGACCTCGGTGAGGTCCGCCTGGCCCGCGTCGAGGCCCTCGATGCGGCTCTTGAGGATGGACGTGATCTCGTCAGGCTTGATCTGCATGAGTGGCTTTCGTTAGCTCCTTGAAGTCGCGCCGGCTACGCCCGGACGACCTGCTTGCGAAGGGTGTCGAGGCGGTTGCGGATGGAGGCGTCGAGCACCTGGTTGCCGACGCGGACGACGATGCCGCCGAGGATGGCGGGCTCCACCGTCGAGGACAGCTCGATCTTGCGCCCGGTCTGCTCGGCGATGCGATCGCCGATCGAGCGGACCGTCTGCTCGTCGAGCTCGACGGCGGAGGTCACCGCCACCGGCAGCAGCCGGTTGTGACGCTCCCACAGGCCGTCGTACCCGCGCCGGATCCGGAAGATCGCCGGCGTGCGGTGGTTCTCGAGCAGCAGCTCCAGGAAGTTGAGGAACATCGGCTCCGCGCCGTCGACCGCCCGGTGCAGCCCGTCCTTCTTCTCCTGGGTCGAGAAGTAGGGCGAGAAGAAGAACACCTGCAGCTGCCGGTCGTCCTGGAGCGCGTCGGCGAACTGGCCGAGCTGCTCGCGGACGACGTCGAGCTTGTCCTGGTCGAGCGCGGCCTCGAACAGGGACCGGGCGTAGACGACGGCGATCTCCTCCATCCGGCTAGCGCTCCTCTCCGGACAGGGCGGCGAAGTCGAGCTCGGCCACGGCCTCCTCGACCAGGCGGCGCTGGTCGTCGGTGGTCAGCGTCTTGCGCGTGACCTTCTCCGTGGCGAGGATGGTGAGGTCGGCCACCTCGGCGCGGATCTCCTGGATCGCGCGGCGGGTCTCCGTCTCGATGTCCTTGCGCGCCTGCTCGAGCAGCTCCTCCCGGCGGTGCTTGCCATGGGACACGGCGTCGGCCTCCGCCTGCTCAGCTGCCTTGCGCGCGCGGGCGACGATCTCGTCGGCCTGCTGGCGCGCGGCCGTCAGGCGCTCGCGGTACTCCGCCAGCAGCTCGTCGGCCTCGCGTCGGGTGCGCTCGGCGGTGTCGATCGAGTCCTCGATCGCCTTCTGGCGCCGGTCGAGCGCCTCCGCGATGCGCGGGAACGCCACCTTCCACAGGATGTACAGGGACACGCCGAAGAGCGCGAGCGTCCACACCATCAGCCCGACGTTCGGGCTGACGAGGAAGCTCCCGCCCTCGTCGTCCTCGGCGCCGGCCTCGGTGGCGAAGACGAGCGTGTCGGTCAGGATCGCGAACATCGGGCTCCTAGAGGAAGAACGCGATCAGGCCCGCGACGAGGCCGTAGAAGAAGCACGCCTCGGTGAGCGCGAAGCCGAGCCACTGGATGCCGGTGATCTCGTCGCGCATCTCGGGCTGGCGCGTCACGGACTCGATGACCTTGCCGAAGATGATCCCGATGCCGACGCCGGCGCCCACGGCGCCGAGGCCGCCACCCACGCCCAGGGCGATCGCCTTGCCCGCGTCCGCGCCGTCTTCGGCGGCGGCGAAGATCGCAGTGAGGAAGGTCAGCATGACGGTGGGTCTCCTTTTGACTTAGTGGTGCTCGGCGACCGCGCCGCCGAGGTAGATGGCAGTGAGGGTGGCGAAGATGAACGCCTGCAGCGTCGCGACCAGCCCGACCTCGAAGAGGAAGATCGCGATGCCCGCCGGGATGATCACGAAGCCGAGCGCCTCGATCCCCAGCAGCACCGCGAGGCCGCCGGTCATGAACAGGATGATCAGGTGGCCGGCGAGGATGTTGGCGAAGAGACGAACGGAGAGCGAGATGAGCCGCATGAAGTTCGAGAGGAACTCGAGGACGAAGACGAAGGCCTTCATCCCGGGGTTGTCGATACCGCCCGGGATCAGGCTCTTCAGGTATCCGCCGACGCCCTTGGCGCGGACCCCCTCGACGTTGTAGGCGATGAACACGACCAGCGCGAGCACCAGCGGGACGGAGAGGTTCGCGGTCGCGGCGTAGAGCGCGAAGCTCGGCACCGCGACGCCGAAGATGTCGACCTTCTCGGCCGTGTTGGTCGGCAGCGGGATGTAGCCGATCAGGTTCGAGAACCAGATGAACAGGAACAGCGTGGCGATGAACGGGAACCACTTGCGCGCCATCGCGTCGTCCATGTTCCCGCGCGTGATGTTGTCGCGCATCGCGGTGTAGATCCACTCGACCGCGGTCTGGACCTTGTTGGGACGCGCCTGCATCCGGCGGGACACGAACAACATCGTGCCGACGGTCAGCAGCGTGGCGATGAACAGGTAGAGGACCGCCTTGTTGATGTCGAACGGCCCGAGCTCGACCCAGGTGTCGAGCTTGAACTCGTTCTGCGGCTTGAACTCCTCGTTGTCCAGGCGCGACCACCCGAAGATGCCCACCGCGAGCACGATCAGGAAGAGATAGATGCCGCCCACGATGAGGGCGATGCGCTTGCCGGCGGTCATGTCTGGTGGGGGTTCCTCTCCAGCGGACGGAGCAGCAGGGTGGTTGCGAGATGGATGGTGTAGGCGGCGAGGCACACGAGCGCGGCGGTGAAGCCGTCCTCGCGCTCGGCCCCCAGCCCGACGGCGAGGATGCCGATGCCGATCAGCCAGGTGCGGCCGATCATGCTGGCGACCTTGATGCCGATCGCGCGCCGCACGTCCGTGCGCTTCCCGGCGCGCTCCAGCACCGCCTCCAGCACGCGCTGGGCGATCCATACCCCGGCGCCGACGGCGTAACCCAGGACGGGGCCGCCGAGCAGGATCACGAACGGCGCGGCGAGCACGACGAGCGCCACGTCCAGATAGCGGACGGGGGCAAGGGGATCGGCGGTGCCTAGGGCGTTGGAGGAGGACTCGGACATGGAAAGGTGGGCCACTCTATTGGCGGGCGCGCGCCGGCGCGCCCGGGGCGGTCGCGATGAGGGACAGGCGACCGGCACCGAGTGACGGCGCGCAGTCTAGCGACGAAGCGGACTTTGTAACAACTTTGTGCGACCCGGCGCTCGTGCACGGACCCAAATGGAACATCAAGCGTCTCCTCGCGGACTACTACGAAGTGTCGGCTATCAGTCCGGGTCGACGCGCAACTGGCCGATCTGCTCGCCCGCCTCCTCGAGCTCGATCTCGAAGATGCCGGTGATCGTGGCGGGGAACGAGAACGCGATCGTCTTGCCCGGCTCAACGTCCTTCATCAGGTCGTAGCCGTGGACGTGGACGTGGTCGGTCACGTCGGCCCGCACGCGGAACCGCACCGTGTCGCCCTGCTCGAAGCGCAGGTTGGTGACCTTGCCCGGCGTGAGCAACGGCGCCTGCGGCTGCGGGGTCGACGTGGGCGTGGGCGTCTCCTCCACGGTGCCCTCGGCGGTGGGGGTCGGCGTGGCGGTCGGGGTGGCGTCGGTGCTGGTCGTGGCGGGCTCGTCGTCGTCGCCGCCCGAGGCGAGCAGCACGACGGCGACCACCGCGATCACCAGCGCGATTGCGAGAAAGGTCAGGCGCTGGGCGCGTGTCACGGCCGGTGAATCTAGCCTGTCGGGTCAGATGCTGATCCGACCCGACGACGTCGTCATCGGCCAGCCGGCGCACGCGTGGGTGTCGGGTCAGCTGGCACGGGCATGGGGGAACGACGCGTTCCCGGCGCCGTCGCCGCGCGAGCCGGTCTGCCTCGCAGCGGAGCAGCACGACGTCGGCTGGGCCGACGCCGACCTCGCGCCGCTGCTCGGCGGCGGGGGACGGCCGCTGAGCTTCCTGGAGTACCCGCGTGCGGAGCATGTGGCGATCTGGCGCGACGCGCCCCGGCGGCTGCTGGCCCAGTCGCGCTACGCGGCCCTGCTCGTCTCGCTGCACGGGACGTCGCTGTACGACCGGGTGGATGTGGAGGCGTACGAGCCGCCGGTCGCGGCCGCGATCCGCGACTACGTCGCCGGCCAGCGAGCGCTCCAGGACTCGCTCGCTGCCGGCCTGGATCGCGGCGAGGTGGATCGCAACCGCCGGCTCATCCTTGCCTGGGATCGCCTCTCGCTCGCGCTGTGCCACGGCACGGCGACCACCCTCGAGGCGGTCCCGGCCGTCGCGGGCGATGCGACGATCCGCGTCGAGCCCGACGGCGTGGCGACGGCGGGCTTCGTCGCCGACCCGTGGCCGTTCGCGGCCGAACGCGTCGTCGTCGGCTGCGAGGCGAGGCGGCTCGCCGGCTCGTTCGCCGACGAGGCGGCGCTCCACGCCGCGCTCGCGGCGGCGCCGTGGGTGCCGCTGCGCTGGGAGCTCCGCCCGGCCTGACCGGGTGGTTCAGCCCAGGTCGATGCCGAGCGCCTGGAGCAGCCCGCCGGCCGACCGCGGGTCGACCCCGTGCGCGCGCTCGTACGCGCGCGCGTACCCCTCGTCCGCGAGCGCGAGCGCCAGCTCCTCGCGCGACGAGCCGAACCGGCACGCGGCGCGGTCGAGCGCCGCGAGCGCCTGGTCCTGGACGAAGCCGTCGATCCCGCCGGTGTCGGGCAGGTCGCGGTCGGCGCAGGGATCCGCGATCACGACCGGCTCGGGCGCGACCTGCGGCCGGACGATCGCGTGGACGGCGGGCAGCGCGAGCGCGCCCGCCGCAACGGCGACGGCCACGGCTCGCCCGCGGGCGGTGCGCGGCAGCACGGCGACGGCGCCGACGAGCGCGAGCCCGCCCGCGATGACGAACGCGATCCGGAACGCCGAGTCGATCCCGGCCAGCAGCGTGTCGTCGGCGCGCTCGGTCAGCTCGGCGTACTCGCGTCGCTGCTCGGGATCGTCGGCGAACCGCCCCGCCTCGGCGTCGAGCGCCCGGCGCAGCCCGTCGCGCGGGTCGACGGGATCGAGGTCGGCGACGAGCGGCCCGGCGAGCTCGAGCTTGTCGAGCGGCGGGAGCCGTGCATCGAGGATCAGCGCCGCCCCGCGCTCGCGCACGTCCACGACGGCGTCGTCGAGCTGCGCGGCGGCGACCGGCGCGAGCAGAAGCAGCGCGAGCGTGATCCCCGCGTGGCGGATCGACAGCAGCCCGGCGGCCTGGCGCGCGGTCCGCTCGGGCAGCAGCTCGCCCGCGAGCGCGGGCAGCGCCATGCCCATGCCGATGCCGGCCAGCAGCTGCGGCGCCACGATCCACGCCGCGGTCGAATCCGGCAGCACCGCGAGCGCGAGCACGCCGCCGCCGACGAGCGCGCAGCCGGCGCTGGCGCGCACTGCGGCGCCGCCGCGGATGCGCGCGCCGGCGAACGCGGCGACGGGGAGCACCGAGACGGCCGCCGCCGCGGCGAGCGGCTCGACCGACCAGCCCGAGACGAGCAGCAGCACGAGCAGGAAGAGCACGCCCGTGAGCGCCGCCGACAGGCAGGCGAGCGCCACGACCGCACCGGTGCGCCCCGCGGCCGGCGCAGCCGCGAGCCCCGCGCGTTCGTCGCCCGCCCCGCCCTCACCAGCCTCGCTCCCGTCCGCCGCCGCGACCGCGCGCTCCCGGCGCGCGACCAGGCATGCGGCCGCGGCGGCGAGCGCCAGCGGGACCTGGGCGATGAAGATCGCCCGCCAGTCGAACGCCTGCGTCAACGCGCCGCCCAGCGCCGGCCCGACCGCGGTGCCGAACACGGCCGCGGCGGTCCAGAGGCGGTCGCCACGCAGGAACGCGAAGCCCGCGACCAGCGCGCCTGCGCCGCCGATCGCCTGGATCACGCGGAACGCGAGCATGGAGCCGATCGCGTCCGGGGTCGCGCACAGCGCGCCGGCAACCGCGAACAGGCCGAAGCCCGCCACGCCGAGCGTGCGCTTGGACACGCGCCCCTGCAGCCACGCGGCGCCCGGCAGCGCCACCGCCAGCACGAGCGTGTAGACGCCGATGACGGCTGCGACGCCCTCCACCGTCGTGTCGAGGTCGACGAGCATCGGCGGCAACGCGAGCGTCACCACGGAGGCGTCGGCGAGCGCCAGGCCGACGCCGATGGCGATGAGCACGCGGAGGACTGGCATCGTCGGCTACATCCTCGCGTGCCGGAGCCACCGAGTCGATGCGGACAGCCGTAGGGCGGGGGTCACCGCGAACGGCGGGGCCGGCGCAAGCGCACGCGCATGACTCAAGCGGCCACGGGCCACTCCGCCCAGCTCGGCTCCGCGAAGCGGAACGGCTCACCCGCGCGCCACGCCTCGAGCGCCTCGTGCGGCGTGCCGCGGCGACGGACGCGGTCGAGCAGGCCCAGCGGCGGGCGACCGCCGTCGGCCGTCAGCGAGGCGGGCACGTCGACCGCGCTGACCGGCTCGACGAGGTACGGCGCCGCTGCGCGCTCCCCGAACAGCACGACGTTGTCCGTGCCCGGCAGTGCCGCGCTGGGCACGACGGCGCCGGGCACCCGGTCCGCCCGCAGGCGGTCGGCCAGCCGGTGGCACGCGCGCAGGTCGTCCGACACCAGGTCGCCCGGTCGCAGCCCGTATGTCGCCGCCTCGTCGAAGCCGATCCGCGGCAGCCCTCCCAGGTCGACCCGCAGCGCCCACGTCCGGTGGCGCACGAGCGCGAGCTGCTCGGCCGAGCGCAGGCCGGAGCCGCGCAGGAACTCCGCCCACGGCCCGAGCGGATGCAGGCACAGGTACTGCGTCGGCGACTCCTCGGTCATCCGGTGGAACCGCCCCGCGACCCGGCTCGGCTCGGTCCGCAGCGGCCGGCGCCACGAGGCGAGCCGGTAGCCGGCGACGAGCCCGTCCCTCATGCGAACGCGGTGCTCCGGGTCGAGCCCGCCGCGAGCAGCAGGTCGGGCAGCCGGACCGGGTCGGCCAGGAGCTCGCGCGGCACCGCGCCACCGAGCTCGGGGCGCGGCCAGTCGAACCAGGCGACCACGCCCGCCGGCGTGAACGCGTGCCGCAGCTGTCCCACCAGGCGCGCGAGCGCGCGGAGGCGGCGCGCGTCCTCGCCCTCGGGCTGCGTCCGCTCGCGCGGCGAGATCCAGCGCTGGAACCGGCGCAGGTCGACGCCGAGCAGGTCGGCGAGGTCGCGCTGCGGTACCTCGACCGCGCCCGCCAGCCAGCGCGCCAGCTCCTTCGGCGAGCGCGCGTCGCCGACCTCCTCCGCCTCCCCGAGCGCCGCGAGCGCGTGGCTCAGCCGCTCGAGCGCGATGCGCAGCGCGTCGCGCGCGCCGTCCTCCACCGCCGCCTGCGCGTCGAGCACCGCCCGGTGGACGAGCAGGGCGAGATACGGGTCCGCCGCGGTCCAGCGCTCCAGCGGCGTCGCGCGGACAGCGGCGGCGAGCGCGGCCACGGCGCCGCCGACGTCGCCGGGCACCTGCGCCTCCGCGGCGAGCCGGTCGTTGAGCGCGTCCACCGCCGCGGCCGCTGCGGCGGGCTGCGCGAGATCGAGCACTTCTGTCGTCGCCATGACGTCAGTGTACGTCACGGCGACGACAGAGACGTCGCATGACACCATCCGCGACTCGACCACGCGACCAGGAGGACTCGATGGCGATCAGGACCGCGACGGCGGAGTGGCAGGGCGACCTGCCCAGCGGCAACGGGACGTTCAGCGGCGCGTCGGGCAGCCTGGGCGGCAGCTACTCGTTCGAGTCGCGCTTCACCGACGCCGGCGGCACGAACCCGGAGGAGCTGATCGCTGCCGCGCAGGCGGCCTGCTACTCGATGCAGTTCGCCCACATGCTCGCCCAGGGCGGCACGAAGGCCGACTCCATCAAGACCGACGCGAAGGTCCAGATCCTCAAGCAGGGCGACGGCTTCGCGATCACGAAGATCGACATCGTCTCGGTCGGCCGGGTGCCCGGCATCGACGATGCCGGCTTCCAGGAGACGGCCCGGGCCGCGAAGGAGGCCTGCCTGATCAGCAAGGCCCTCGGCGCGGTGCCCGAGATCACGCTCGAGGCCCGCCTCGAGAGCTAGTCCAACAGCGCGGCGGGGTCGACCGGCTCGGCCGGCCCCGTCAGCCCACGGGTCACGCCCCACAGCGCGACGCCCAGCGCGAGCAGCCCGCCCGCGTAGGCGAAGATCACCGCGTCCTCGAACGCCTTCTGCACGATCAGCCCGAGGCACGCGAGCGCGCCGAGCACCGGCAGCGCGGTCGGCGCCCGCCAGTGCTCGTGCTCCACCGGATCGCGACGCAGGATCAGCACCGCCGCGTTCACGCACACGAACACCATCAGCAGGAGCAGGACGGTGGTGTCCGCGAGCGCCTCGAGATCGCCGAGCGCGACGAGCGCGAGAGCCAGCGCGGCGACGAACACGATCGCGACCCACGGCGTCCGACGGCCGCCGTGCACGCGACCGAGCTGCCGCGGCACGATGCCCTGCGCCGCCATGCCGTAGACCAGCCGCGACGCCATGATCATGTTGATCAGCGCGCCGTTGCTGAGCGCGAACAGCGCGATCGCCGAGAACACCTTGGTGTTCATCGCCAGCGGCCCGAGCTGGACCACCTCGAGCAGCGGCCCGTCGGACTCGGAGAGCCGGTCGACGGGCACCGCCATCCCCGCGATCAGCGTCACGAGGATGTAGACGGCGAGCGCGATCCCCAGGCCCGCGAAGAGCGCCGGCGGGAACACCCGGCTCGGCTCGCGTGTCTCCTCCGCCACATTGACGGAGTCCTCGAACCCGATCAGGGCGAAGAACGCGAGCGCCGCACCGGAGAGGATCGCGAGCGGCACCGTCTCGCCGGCCTTGAACTCCAGCGCCTGCCCCGCATCGCCCCCGCCGTCGAGCAGGTACGCGAACCCGATCACCGTGACAAGCAGCAGGCCGGTCAGCTCGATCGAGGTGAGCCCGAGGTTGATGGAGACCGACTCCTTGATCCCGCGGAAGTTGATCAGCGCGAGCACGCCGAGGAACGCCGCGCCGACCACCAGCTTCGGCAGCGTCACGAACTCCGACAGGTAGTCGCCGCCGAACGCCGTCGCGAGCGTCGCGGCCGACGCGACGCCTGAGCACATCACGGCGAACGCGACGAGGAACGTCACGAACGGGCGCTTGAACGCCTTGTGCGTGTACAGCGCCGCCCCGGCGGCCTGCGGGTACTTCGTCACCAGCTCGGCGTACGCGGTCGCGGTGAACGCGGCGAGGATGCCGGCGGCGAGGAACGAGGTCCAGATCGCGCCGCCGACCTTGCCCGCGACCTCGCCGACGAGCGCGTAGATGCCGGCGCCGAGCACGTCGCCGATCACGAAGACGGTGAGCATCGGGCGCGTGATCGCGGGCCGCAGCGGCGTCGCCACGGTCCCGACCGCGCGCACGGGGGGCGCGGCGGTGGTCATGTCCGCTGCGTACCCCGGGTAGGCAGCTCCGCATGCCCCAACCGCTCTCCGGTCGCTCGACGTCCGTGTGGATGGACACCGCGCCGCACACGACCTACCGCCAGCTCGGCGAGTCGCTCGCCGTCGACGTGTGCGTCGTCGGCGGCGGCATCCTCGGCCTGCTCTGCGCGGACCGGCTCAAGCGCGCAGGGAGGACCGTCGCGCTGCTGGAGGCCGGCCGCGTGGCCGCCGGCGTCACGGGCTACACGACCGCGAAGATCACGGTCCTCCACGGTCTGATCTACGACGAGGTGCGCTCGCGCTTCGGGGAGGAGGGCGCGCGCCACTACGCCGGGGCGAACGGCGCCGGGCTCGCCCTGATCGCCGACCGCGTGGCCGAGGACGGGATCGACTGCGACTTCCGCCGCCGGCCCGCGCTGACCTACGCGGAGGACCCGTCCGAGCTGGAGTCGCTGCAGAAGGAGGTCGACGCGGCGCGGGCCGCCGGGCTGGACGCCGAGCTCGTCCGCGACGTGGACCTCCCCTGGGACGTGGCCGGCGCCGTGCGGCTCGGCGACCAGGCCGAGTTCCACCCGCGCCGCTTCCTCCTCGCGGTCGCGGACGCGATCCACGGCGACGGCTCGCACGTGCTCGAGCGGACGCGCGTCACCGGCGTCGACGACGGCGACCGCTGCCGCGTGCGCACCGACACCGGCGCCGAGGTCACTGCCGGCGCGGTCGTGCTCGCCACCCACTACCCGACGCTCGACCGGGGCCTGTTCTTCGCCCGCCTCTCCGCCGAGCGCTCCTATGCGATCGGCGTGCGCGCGCGCGGACGCACGCCGCACGGCATGTTCCTCTCGACCGAGTCCCCGTCGCACTCCGTGCGCGCGACGCCGTACGACGGCGGCGATCTGCTGATCGTCGGCGGCGAGAGCCACAAGACCGGGACGAGCGAGCCGGTGGAGCGCTACGCGGCGCTGGAGGCGTGGGCGCGCGAGCGCTTCGACGTCGAGTCCGTCGAGTACCGCTGGTCCGCGCAGGACGCGATGCCGGCCGACGGGATCCCGTACGTCGGCAAGATCTCGCCGGTCGCGCGGCGGGTGTGGACCGCCAGCGGCTTCAAGAAGTGGGGCATCACCAACGGCGCGGCCGCCGCGATCATGCTCTCCGACGGGATCCTCGAGCGCGAGAACCCGTGGGCGGGCACGTTCGACTCCAACCGCTTCAAGCCGCTCGCCTCCGCGCCCAAGCTCGTGAAGGAGCAGCTCAGCGTCGGGGCGCACTTCTTCGGCGACCGGCTCGCGTCGCCGGACGTGCGGTCGCTCGACGAGCTCGCGGCCGGCGAGGGCGGGATCGTGAAGGTGGACGGCGACAAGGTGGCGGCGTTCCGCGACGACGACGGCGTCGTCCACGCGGTGTCGCCGATCTGCACGCACCTCTACTGCCAGGTGAGCTTCAACGCGGCCGAGCGCTCGTGGGACTGCCCGTGCCACGGGTCGCGCTTCGCGCCCGACGGCACGGTGATCCAGGGGCCGGCCGTCAGCCCGCTGGAGCGGAAGGACCTGTGAGGACCGTGTCCTCGTGCGAGTACGGCGGGGAGCAGCAGCAAAGCAGCACGAGCGGCTGGGCGCCGTCGTTGACGAGCTGGTGCTCGGCTCCGGGCGGGATGACGACGCAGTCCCCGGCGCGGACCGCGGCCTCGTCGCCGGCGAGGATCATCCGGCCGGCGCCGGCCGTGAACAGGTAGATCTCCTCGGAGGTGCGGTGGTAGTGCGCCTCGGTCGCCGCGCCGGGCGGCACGATGGCCTGGGCGAGCGACTGGTTCGCGGCGTTGCCGGTCGGGACGCCCGCGAGCTCGCGGATCTCCGATCCGTCGAGCGTGATGAACGGCTCCCGGTGCTCGAGTCGGACGATCTCCACGGCGGT
>Ga0126313_10001995_pt1 | contig 11150 bp, 10 predicted proteins | sample Plot105A_FD_89954 | JGI IMG/M metagenome (GOLD analysis project Ga0126313, IMG submission 89954) | Serpentine soil microbial communities from UC McLaughlin Reserve, CA, USA - Plot105A | ecosystem: Environmental > Terrestrial > Soil > Grasslands | place: USA: UC McLaughlin Reserve, Lake County... | reverse complement strand
GAATGGATACTGCAAGATTTGGCGACGAACTGGCTAGACATTTTTATGCCGACCGTGTGCGCGAGGACTTTATGAGCGGCATTCGCAGCGGCGTGAATGGCACACCGACCTTTTACATTAATGGAACACGCTATGATTACTCATGGGATGAGAAAACACTGCTCACGGCTATTGAGCAAATCTTGGAAGATTCTTCTAACCATCAATCCTCAAAGAAGAAGAGGGCTACTGCAGGAGCCAGAAGAAAAATTAGAAAAAGTCGTCTGTAGGGCAGCGGTACATCTTTGAAACGTTATGGAATCATGCAATACTAGCAGAGACAAGGATTAGGAACAAGAAACAGCCGATAGTGCTACTACCACCACCACTATTAAACAGCCTGACCCTGCCGAGAAGAACAAGCAAAAAGAAAAAAGGAATTGATAGAGCCAGCCTGTCTGATGAGAAATTCAATTTTGTTTGTGTTTTCTTCTTTTTCAATCCCTAATATTTATTGATGGCGCGGGTAACTCTGTTGACGATTAGAAATTCTTTCATGCACAAAATTATTGCTGATAAGTCGCGGTATGCCTGCCTGCCTGCTGCCTATTCATGTACAATTAGAATGGGCTTTCTAGTGCTATCTAGTACCCGCCTTGCTATACTTCCAAGGGTACGTACCGGAGAGGTAATTTTGCCGCTTGCCATTACAATAAGATCATAGTTCCCTTCTTCAGATGCAGCTATTATTTCTTCAACTGGCTTGCCAATTCGTATTAGGTGGCAGACCTTGGCGACTCCTGCTTCTTTACTAACCCTTACTCTTTCTTCTAGCATTTGCTTTACTGCTCCTTCCATTGTATTTCTCAATTCATCCTTTGCTTTTTCCAACGAGACACCGGGCTTCATGAATGCCAAGACAAAGCTAGGCGGAATAACCTCGGCCTCAATTACATTCATGATAACAAGTTCTGCCCCGGACGCCTTTGACAAATACAGTGCATGCCTTAAAGCTTTATCCGACATTTCCGAACCATCATGAGCTATTAGGATCTTTTGATATTGCTGAACTGGAGATATTGTTACTTGCTTAACACTCGTCGATTGCACAAGTTTTGTTGGACTGTATTATATTTTTGAACTAGTGCTGAAGATTCGGACAATTGCAACAGCAAAGTATCTTTGATAACATCATTTTAGAGGTTGCAATGGCTTGTAACAATATATTATTATTATTATTATTGTATCGGGCATTTGCAAGGAAATTCCTCTTTGCATAGGAAGAATATGGTTTAGAAACAATGAAAAAGGTTAGCGTACGACTAACGTCAACATTTAAAAGCGTTATGACCAAGTGGCATTTTACTGGGTTAAATGAGCTTCTGGGATAGAGACGTGGAGGATTGGTTTAGGAGGTTCCCAAGCATTAGAAGAGGCGGAGGGTGGCTTAGTCCAAGTGGCCGTGGCAGTCCATTTGGAGAATTTGAAGAGATGCGAAGAGAAATTGAAAGGATGTTTGAGGAAACAATGCAAGATGTTGAACGGATGCCAAAAGACTTGGTAAGGGAGTATGAAACGCCAACAGGGGCTAAAGTAAGGGAGGTAGGACCGTTGGTATACGGATACTCTGTCACGGTTGGGCCTGATGGCAAGCCGAAAATAAGGGAGTTTGGCAACGTAAAACCAATTGCTGAAGCGACAAGAGTAGGAGCGCCCCAGATTACATCTGAAAGAGAGCCCTTGGCAGACGTGGTGACGACAGACAAGGAACTTAAGGTGATTGTGGAAATGCCCGGCATAAACAAAGAGGATATCAAGGTAAATGCTTATGACAATTCAGTTGAGATATCCACCAAGGAGAATGCCGAGAGGAAGTACCATAGAATAGTCGAGCTGCCAGCTGAAGCTGATATTGATACGGTAAAGTCTACCTACAAGAACGGAATACTGGAGATAACATTTAACAAAAAGGCAAAGCCAAAAGGTAAAGAAATCAAAGTAGAGTAATTGTGAGCCAACTACATATATTATAGATGAAATCCACTAGCACAGAAAGTCAGTCTGTTTATGCAACAATAGATGATGATGATGACGTGTTAAAGTAACTGAACCCAGCTCTTGCAGTATTCTGACAGGTTTAGCTCCCTTTCTTCACCCTTGTCAGTCTTGATCACGATATGATAATCTTTGCGATATTTATGAAAGTCTATCACTTTGCCTTCTACACCATCTTTGCAGCGAATTTTGTCATCTATGCAGATGACCATTATGCATGCCTTAACCCCACAGGCGACTACTACCTTGCAAACCTTACTCTCTTCCAACATTCTTGGCGCTCATGAAGCTGCGGCTGCGTCATCTCTTCCAGATTCGGTCATCATGTTATGAGAACTTGCCCGGGGGCCAAACCTTGATGCAATATTCTTGTACATACTCAATTCTTGGCTGGATAGTGGCCTTACCTTCTTCATTGCTTCTTCAAAATGTTTCATGTGTATTTTCAACTCCTGTGCTTTTTTCTCCGCTTCCTTTGGATCCTTGTATTTTGTTACGTGTTCTCGGAGCGCGAGCATAACTGCTGCCGAGACTACTGAAGCGATGTCAGCGCCGGTATACCCGTCAGTATTGGCTGCCATCTCTTCTATCTTGAAGTCTTCGGCCAGTGGTTTCTTTTTTGTATGAATCTTGATTATCTGGATCCTTGATTCATAATCTGGCGGCGAGACATACAGTAGTCTATCAAACCTGCCGGGTCTCAGAAGCGCAGGATCTATGATGTCGGGCCTGTTAGTGGCACCTATCACTACAACATTAGTCAGTATCTCAAGGCCATCAAGCTCGGTCAACAGTTGGCTTATGACCCGCTCAGTAACATGGGAATCACCAAAGTCAGCCCCTCTGTGAGGCGCTATTGCATCCAGCTCGTCGAAGAAGATAATGCATGGGGCCGCCTGTCTTGCTTTTCTGAAAACCTCTCTGACTCCTTTTTCAGACTCTCCCACCCATTTTGAGAGGAGCTCTGGACCTTTTATGCTGATAAAGTTGGCCTCGCTTTCATTTGCTGCAGCCTTGGCCAGCAAGGTCTTGCCGGTGCCTGGGGGCCCATACAAAAGAATGCCCTTTGGAGGTGTGGCATCTGCATAGGAGAACAATCCCTGATATTTTAGTGGCCATTCTACAGCCTCCATCAATTCTTGCTTTACATCGTTCAGGCCTCCCACGTCTTCCCACTTGACGTCAGGTATCTCAACAAATACCTCTCTCATGGCCGACGGCTCCATCTCCTTTATTACATCCATAAAGTCCTGCATGGTAACAATTATTTTGTTGATAGTTTCACCGGGTATGCTTTCTGCTGAGAGATTTATTTCTGGAAGAACGCGCCTCAGTGCACGTATTGCAGCTTCCTTTGCCAATGCCAGAAGATCGGCACCTACGAACCCATGAGAAATATCTGCCAACCTTTGAAGGTCGACATCCTTGGCAAGTGGCATCCCTCGAGTATGTATTTGCAATATGTCTAGCCTTCCGTCTCTGTCTGGTACGCCTATCTCTATTTCTCTGTCAAACCTTCCCGGTCGGCGCAGCGCCGGATCTACTGCATTTATCCTGTTGGTAGCTCCTATCACTACTACCTTTCCCCTAGATGTCAGCCCATCCATCAGTGACAAAAGCTGAGCTACTACGCGCCTTTCTACCTCGCCTGAGACTTCTTCTCTCTTTGGGGCAATCGAGTCCAATTCGTCTATGAATATTATAGAAGGCGCATTTTTCTCAGCCTCTTGGAATATGTTCCGCAGCCTCTCCTCACTCTCACCATAGAATTTACTCATGATCTCGGGACCGCCAATTGAATAAAAGTTGACGTTTGTTTCGTTTGCCACTGCTTTTGCAAGCAAAGTTTTGCCAGTGCCCGGAGGACCATGCAGTATGACGCCCTTTGGCGCTTCTACCCCTAGCCTCTTGAACAATTCTGGATGGCGCAATGGAAGCTCGATCATTTCCCTTACTTTTGTGACCTCATCTCTCAAGCCGCCAATGTCTTCGTAGGTAATCGAGGGCGCTCCACCCCCCTTTACTGCTGCTGCTGCTGCTTTTGCAGTTTCTTCAGAGATATTCACTTGGGTTGAGCCGCTGATTATAACTGGGCCGCTTGGAGCAGTTGAAATAACAACAAGGTCTACGCGCTGTCCCATTATGCTCAATGGGATAGTATCGCCCCTTGTGACCAGCTGCCCTTCCAAGACTCCTGAAAGATAGTCTTCAGCACCTATTATCCTCAGAGGCTCTGTCGGTGCAAGAGTTACAGTTTGGGCCTCTTTTGCTTCCACTTTTCTGATATCGACTGTATCATTGATTCCGACATCGAGTTTGTTTCGGGTATAACCATCAATTCTCATTAAGCCTTTGCCATAATCTTGTTGATAGGCGGGCCAGTTCAAAACAGTCGTCCTTTTTCTTTGTGCTGAAGAGATCTCGATCGCATCGCCTGTAGACAAGCCAAGTTCTTGAGCAACCTTTGGATCGATTCTTCCTATTCTTCTGCCAACGTCCCTAGAGTCTGCTTCTGCAACCCTCAGCGTTCTGGAATTGGAAGCATTATTATTGCTATTATTATCAGTATTCCGTTTTGGTGGTGACATAGGATTATCACCCTTACTGCTCGGCGCACGGCAAATTATATATGAGTATTATAACGAACAACGATACCTAATTGTTGAATTTTGCTTTCAGATCAAATCATGTATTATTTTATTAAGATACTGGGTCTGGACAAGGAGATCAGTTTTGCAGGGCTGGCCAGCAGCAGTGAAAAGCTGATTGGCTATGCGTACAGGGAGGGTTGAAGCCGCTGGCGATCAAGGATAAAAGCGAGGCATCTGTCCTCAATTCCTTTACAAAGATGAACACGCGCGCCGTCATGGAAGCAAAGTTCGGCAAGACCATAATCTGGTTGACGAAATGACCAGAGTGAAAATAAAGGAACTGGTAGAAACATTGGTCAGGTGGACTATTAGGCATCAAAAAAAATGCGGCAGCTGGTTGTCGAGGCAGCATAGCTTTTTTCTTCTTCTTCCTCTTCTTCTCTAGTCCGACGGCGGCCCCATCTGATCATTGCCGGTGCCGCTCTTACGCTCGCCGTCTATGGATGACACAGTGCGTGTCGCCTTGATGCCCGGAGTTTTTCTTATCTTGTTGATTACTGGATCCACGCTGTTTCCCACTGGAACTTCAACTCTTACAATCAAGTCAAACTCGCCGTACACACCTTCAACGGACACAACCCCGGGTATGTCTGCTATTTCGTCGAGGGCCTGCTTTTCCATTCCTGGCAACGTGTTGACCATTATATAGGCTCCTGGCATATCTATATGCGTGTGTGTATAATCCCTCCGGGGCTATTAAATAATATTGCATTATTGCGGCTCGGAGTGCAAAACACATCATGCCTTGCAGTCGGTCAGTTCCGTCTAGACTCCTCATTGCCACATGGCAGACAACGGCGGCTTGGTTTTTTAAGTTGTGTTATTGGTCTGCTCGCGGCGGCCAAACGCGCCGTCCGCCATGTCGTTGACTGTCAAGACTAAATAACAAACGCTGGCTTGTGTTAGTTTTTTCTACTCTACAAGAACCAGTAAGAAAGAATAATTTGCGGTGTAAAAGGCTAGTGCTTCCTTCCGATGTGGATGGCAAGCATAACCTTTTCGTTGAATTCTGCCTTGCACACCGGGCACTGATACGATGCCCCACCGTTGCGACGCATGGTATGCGTCCCTAATTTCAACAATTGCGGTTGCAATGGCTTGACAAAACGGCCTTATTAGCGTTCAGGAGAAATGTTAATCACAATATCTGGCAGCTTGCTTGCTTACTACATTTCAACAGACAGACAGACATTCAAGCCCTTATATCGGTCCGTCCCCAATATTCATGCATGGATTAGGTTGAAACTTTCAGCGTCATAGTCGGGTCTATTGTGATAGTTGCGATGTTTATCTTGGCAGGAAGGCGATCATGGACGGACCGCAAGGAAGGCGAAGACGAACTGGCCCAAAGGCATAGGATAGGCGACGCTATCAAGGCGTGATCCCTTGCAACAGCGCGGCATTCCTAGCTAGTCGTACACTGGCGTGCCATCGGACTTGAATTTCTTGATCCTTCTTCCCTCGCCTGACGACTTGCCTGCTGAAGATTGCGACTCGGCGGCTTCTTTTTCTTGCCCGTGGCGCCCGCGCGCGCCCCTTGACGCAAAGAGGATTGCCACAAGGAAGGCAAAGACGCCCGTGGTAACGCTGTACATGAATATCGCGTCAGCCATCGCAACTGCATAGATTATTGTCGAAGATAAAGTTATCGCATCCTGCCTGCTACTATTATTGTTTTATGCGATGCCATGCCATCCCATGTATGCCAGACGACGTGCCGTTTAACGCGCCGGACATCGAGTCCCTGTTTTGCGACCTGTGCAAGACGAGGCTTGACAGCGCAGAAGAGTTTAAGGAGCACCTCCGCACCAAGCACAACATCCCTGCTTAACCGCCATATCATACATCTGCTGAAAACTGTCCATCTCAGGTTGGGCGGATGAAAAAGCGGCAGATAAATAATCATGATCAGCGCGCGGTCAGCAGGCAGTTCATGATAATATCTCTGTGCTAGTGCGAGTGCGTCCTGATGCTTGCAATGCGTAATTTCACCAGCGATCTCATCGCCGTGACCGAGCAGCTACCGCCGGCCGCGGCGGGCTTGTTAGCTCCTGCAGCGCCCGTCCTGATGATGTCTCCAGGTGGTGGCGTATAGCCGACGCGCTGTTTGTGCGTTTGCTGCCATGATCTACAGAGCAATGGGGGAAGCCGAGATCGACAGCGCAAGCAGGCAGGGCCTGACACATTTTTTTACTGCAGCTCGCCAACATGACCTGTGGACAGAGAGCGCATAATCACCATCACGATTCCGGCCAAGCTTTTTGGCAGCCTTGTTGGCGGCCCGGCGGCGAGCCTTGCAGATTATTATGCACCGCCGGAGAGAAGGTTCTGGCTTTTCATTATCGCGGAGTTCATTGGCTTCATTTGACTCGTACCAGGATGCAAGGGCAAACTAGTGGCGCTGCGGCAAGTGCGAGCGCGCTTATTCAGGTTTCAAGGAACTGAGGTCTCACAAGACTGACTCACATTCGCATTAATAGGATTATAATACGGCTGGCATCCAGAGAGACTGAATTTTAGGGGCCGTTGTCTAGCTTGGCAGGATGCCAGCCTCGGGCGCTGGAGGTCGCTGGTTCGAATCCGGCCGGCCCCATTTTATGTCAGAATATATTTACGATGATGCTCTGATCTTACTCGCCTCCTGCTGAAAAAATTAGTGTAGGCATAAGGATAGAATGCAATCTGGTGCACCATTTACCTGCAGGCTCGAATGACGATGTCCCTTTCACCTATGACATTATGCTCCTTGACTTTTTAGCTTCCTCTTTTTTAGCTTCCCCTTTGTTTTTCCAGCAGCCGCCGCTTGTTGTGTCTTTTTCTTAAGAGTGTCAACGGCTCTTGATGCCGTCTGCGTAGTCTTTGGAGCTGCCTCTTGTTTGGTCTCCTTAGCAGTTGTTCTTATTTCTTCTGCGGTTTCTTTGGCCACTTTGGTTGCGTCCTCGATAGCCGCAGCAGTATCTCTTATTACTCCTTCCTCTCTAAGCTTCCTTGCAGTATCGCTAATTTCTTTTGAAGCATCCCGTGCTGCAATTGCAGCCTCCCGTACCGCTGCTGTGAGCTCCTCTATGGCGCCGCTTTCCCGCAATGTCTTTGCAGTTTCCTTCATTGTGGCCGCCTGCTCCCTTATTTTTTTGGCAATTTCCTTTAGTCTCTTGACGGTTTCCTGAGCAGTAGCAGAAGATGATGTGGGTGACATTGAACCAGTAGTCTCTGTTGATGACGATGTTGACTGTGCTTCAGACTCTTCAATTGTCATTTCTACATTATAACGACGTCCTTGTTTGATATAAGATGTATGACAGTTATTCTTAACAAAAGGCATTTTAATCATTGCAACACTTTATATCCATTAAAGAGCAGTGGTTCAGTACCAACATGGACGAAACAGATGTTAAGATACTCAGAAAGCTGACATCAGATGCGAGAGCATCCTATCGCAAAATAGCTGAAAGTATAGGAGTTTCTCCGCCTACTGTACTATCCAGGGTACAGAACCTAGAGAAAGATGGAATTATCAAGTCCTATGCTGCTTTACCAGACCATGAAAGACTTGGCTACGATTTGACTGCTGTGATCGAAATAACTGCAGCCAAAGGCAAAATCGTGGAAATTGAAAAGCAGATAGCGAAATTTCCAAACGTTTGCGTGGTTTACGATATCACAGGGCTGACTGACATGATAGTTATCGCTAAGTTCAAAAATCGAAGGCACCTCAGCAACTTTGTAAAAAAGGACCTGTCATTTCCATATGTAGAAAGAACTAATATCCATATAGCGTTGATAACGGTTAAGGAAGACTTTAGATTTGTCGATTGAGCGATGATCGAGTGGGCAAAATTGGGTGGGCTAGCCTAAGGAATTGATCACTGAAGGATAAATTCATGTAATTTTTCTTTTTATCTAGAGCTCAATATAACGTTATACTTTCTAATTCCTATCAAGTATTAAATAACTTTTAATTCTAATTTGCAAATGTCAAGTGTTTACCAATGCAACCTTGTATCTGAGAACCATATAAGGGTACATATGGTTGGCTTTGATCCGCTGGCATTCCCACTCATTGGGTTTGCTGTGACTTATATCACATTAGAAGGTGCATGGCATTTTGCTGTTTGCAGGATTAATAATGCAGATTTGGCGCCTTGCATCTTTAAGCAGGCAAGAATGTTGGTCGCACGATTATAGAGCTCTACTAATAATGTAAGGAACGTATACCTCTAACCTCCTTTTTCCCTTTCATCAATTTCAGTTCATCAGCATTTACTCTTTGCTTGGCCGTATAACAATTATTTTTGATGCCGGCTAAGCGCATTGACTTATCTTTTGGCGTTATAGACGAATAGCAGCATATCATGCTGCAATACTGCCAATAATAACAACGACAGCATGAAGAATTGTAAATCTTCGGACCGGCAATCTGTTCCATAGGTGTTAAATTCCATTGTGGGCAAAATCGTGCAACTGAGGTGAGGAAAAAGTGGAGATGCCATCTAGTAAAGGTAAAGCCTTCAACGAAGAAGGGATGGACAATAATGGTTACCTCAATAGTGAATTGAAGTCACTAGGCATACATCCAAAGAAAAAAAATGAACTTAATGACAAGGTGGAGCTCCAAGAATTGGCGGATAACATTAAACAGTCCTTATATCAAGACTACAAGACTGCATATAGCGATGAGAACGAAAAGGATAAGGTCGACGAAGATCACTTTGGGCATATCATATGAGAGACACTATTCGATCCTCTTCAAATGATCAGGCAAGAATAATATGTGTTCAATATCGCTAGCAATCACCCAATATTTTAACAGGCACTAGAATAGCTATGACATAGATATACGTGTATACAGGCAATTTTCGCCGCCTCTCGTTCATATATATAGCCAAATGACACGAAAATCATCGCTAACAAGAGTTGAATGTATATACGGCCGAGATGCTCAAAGCAGAACTTCGCTGCCATAATATACATTTTCGAACTACCAGAACGGCTCGACGCACATGCCCTTTGACTGGGCGTCCGGTTCGAAGACCAGCTCGAGGCCGCCCTGAAGAAGAGAATCGATGTCCCCTTCGTCACCAACTATAATAAACACTCTTGAGGACTATAGGTAGATAATCTAGTACCAAAATAACCACGAAAAATACAGGAACATCAGGATCTACCCTGCAGAAAAGATAACGATAGACAACAACAACCACGTGCTTGCGTACGGCATAGAAAAGACGATCAGGCCGAGGATGACCCTTGACGAAAGCCTTGACGAGATAGAGTGGCAGAACGCTGTGTCATGAGCTGCCCAACCCTTTGTGGTCACCAACGGCATACGGGAAAAGGCATCGATGTGCGACATGATGGACTCCTTCGACAGCGACAACGTCGACCGCTTTTCAAACATTGTCGCGGCCAAGTTTGCAAAGGACAATGACATGCCTGCCATTGCTGGCAGCGACTCTCATATGCTGACCACGCTTGGCAAGTGCGTAAATACTATCGAGTCGGAGGACAACCTCGACACCATCCCGCAGGTCATGAAGCGAGGGCAGGTCAGGATCGCCGCCCAGGATTACGCCACAAAGGACGAGGTCTACGAGCACGCGCGGTATATCCTGCATATCTCCCGCGAGCTGCTTCTCGAATACGCGCTGGCGTACCACCCGCGCGCGCCTACTGGGCCACCAAGTGGGCCCTTAACTCGTACACGAGGGACCCCGATTCCCTGCTCTGGAGGTCCTAGCGGCCTTTGCGCTCCTTCTGGCCAAGCGGGTTTCAGAGAATGTTAACATGAAGGGTGACAACCCCCAAGTGTTCATCAAGAGGCCGTGCAAGGAATTGATCACGATGGGACTGTCTCCATAAGTAAGCCGACATTGCTATTCTATAAATACAGATTTTATCAATAATAATAACTGCCCAATTGACAACCCCAGTTGAAGAACAGACTGAGCCAAAAATCACCAGTGCGGTCAAGACGGTGGCAATCGATGTCGACTCTGTCCTTGCAGACGTCATGCTTGTGTGGGCTGACGAGTACAGCAAGCGAAGCAATATGCGCGTCGCCAAAAAAGACATCTTGCAGTGGGACATCCCGACTATTCTGCCAGTAACCCCTGATCAAGTATACAGGTATTTCAGCTACGTCTGGAAATATAAATGGCGCGAGATCCCACCGACTGAGCCCAACATCGGCGAGGTGACTAAAAGGATCCACCGCAAAGGCTACAGGATCTCTATAATCACAAAGAGGGAGAGGCCGACTGTACCGTACGTTGCCAAGTGGCTTGACCTTCAGCACGTTTACGCCGACGAGCTCGTGTTCATTTACGACGCAGTGCCAAAGGCAAACTACCCGTTTGACGTGCTCATAGACGACGCGCCCAAGAACCTTATAGACATCATTGCGCCCAAGTCGGCGATACTATTCAACCAGCCGTGGAACAAGAATTTTGACTGGCCGGTGAGGGT
>Ga0126313_10001994_pt1 | contig 11150 bp, 11 predicted proteins | sample Plot105A_FD_89954 | JGI IMG/M metagenome (GOLD analysis project Ga0126313, IMG submission 89954) | Serpentine soil microbial communities from UC McLaughlin Reserve, CA, USA - Plot105A | ecosystem: Environmental > Terrestrial > Soil > Grasslands | place: USA: UC McLaughlin Reserve, Lake County... | reverse complement strand
GCCGAGCTTCGCCAGGGGAAAGGGTTGGCATCGGCATGGCCGCGCAGCCTGACGTCCTCACCACCCACCGGCAACTTGAGCTGCACAAACGACCCCGCCGGGTTAAATCACAAGCTAAGACGGCCTGGCAATATCCAACCTCTGGTGGCGTACCCGTGGGCCGCTCGACCACCACCAGGGAGCCATAGGGCGTGTGAGGTCCTCCAGGCTCAGAACCACCCCTCGACGGGCACGACGATCCGCATCGTCGGCGAGTGCCAGGAGGTCACTGGGTGTGCCGGCAGGCCTCACAGAACCGCTAGGCTGATGTACAGGCCTCCAGCACGCGGCCAGCGGCAGGACGTCATCGTCAACACGGGTGGTCAATGTGCTAGAGAAGGCTGAGATGCTCGATATCGCTGTCCTCGACCGCGACCTCGCCGTCCTCCGCTCCTCGACAAGGGATTGGGTCGCTACATCGCTGGCGGAGAAGCGCAAGCTCCTGGAGGCCCTGCGCGGCGCCACTGCGGAGGTCGCTGAGGAGTGGGTGCGCGTGTCCTGCCAGGGCAAGGGCATCGCAATGAACTCTCCGGTCGCCGGCGAGGAGTGGATGAGCGGGCCGTACGCGCTGCTTTCGAACGTCGCCGCGATCATCCGGCTCGTCGAACAACTTGAGGCCGGCACGAACCCGCTGGACCGGGTGAGGGTGCCCAGGCTGCCAAGCGGTCAGGTCGCGCTGCGCGTCTTTCCCGCTGTCGCGCAGGATCGGGTGGTGGTGGGCTACACAGCGCACGTGTGGCTGCGGCCAGGGGTGACGCTGGAGCAGGCGAAGGCGGGGGTGGCCCGCGGGCTGCGCGACACCGACCTGCCCGGGCAGGTCAGCCTGGTGCTTGGGGCAGGCAACATCAGCTCGATCCCACCTCTGGACGGCTTGACGAAGCTGTACCAGGACAACGCTGTGGTGCTGATCAAGCTGAATCTGGTCAACGCCTATCTGGAGCCCGTTCTGAACCGGGCGTTCGCCCCGTTCGTCGAGCGCGGGTTCGTTCGCATCACGGCGGGCGGCAACGACGTGGGCTCCTACCTCGTGCGCCAGCCCGAGGTGGACTCGATCCATATCACCGGCAACAGCGCCAGCCACGACGCGGTTGTCTTCGGCGCCGGTGAGGCGGGTGTCCGCCGCAAGGAGGCCGGCGAGCCCCTGATCACCAAGCCGATCACCAGTGAACTTGGTGGCGTCGGCGCGGTGATCGTGGTTCCCGGCCGGTGGAGTGACTCCGCCCTGCGGCTGCAGGCCGAGAACGTGGCCACCCAGCGGCTCCACAACTCCGGTTTCAACTGCATTGCCACCCAGATCCTGGTCCTGCCCCAGAACTGGCCGCAGGCCGGCCAGTTCCTGGACAACCTGCGCCAGGCGATCCGGGACGCTCCGGACCGTCCCGCCTACTACCCCGGTGCGGCCGACCGGCAGCGGCGGGCCGTCGAGGCGCATCCAGAGACTGAGCTGCTCGGCGGTGACCCGGACGTGCCGCGGACCCTGCTCACCGACCTGCACCCCGACGCGGATGAGCCCGCCTTCTGCACCGAGTACTTCGGTCCGGTGCTGGGCGTCACCCATCTCCCGGGCGCCACCACGGCAGACTTTCTGGACAACGCCGTGGAATTCTGCAACGAGCGGCTCCTTGGCGACCTGGGCGTGGGCCTCATCGCCGCGCCGCAGACGATCCGCGGGCTCGGGCCGCAACTCGACGCCGCGATCGCCCGGCTGCGCTACGGCACCATGGCGATCAACTGCTGGGTCGGCCCGGTCTTCGGCATGCCCCGAGCAACCTGGGGAGCGTTCCCCGGCCACAACATCCACGACGTGGGCAGCGGCGTCGGCATCGTCCACAACGCGCTGCTGCTCGATCCGGACCACGTCGAGCGCAGCGTGGGTCGGGGCCCGTTCCACCCCTGGCCCAAGCCGCTCTGGTTCGTGACCAACCGCACCGCTCACACCACCGGCGAGCAGATGACCCGCTTCGCGGCCGAAACCTCCTGGAGTAAGGCGATGCCAAGGCTGCTCGCAGTGCTCACCTCGTCCCTGCGGGGATGACCAACAGGAGCGGGGAGCATCAGGAACGGCACCCCAGTACGACCAAGACGGTCGGTACCAGCTATGCCGCCGTCACGGTGATCTCGAACGGTAGGCCCGGATCGGCGACTCCGGAGAAGGGGTTGCAACTACCCGGTGTTCACCCCGACCGGCGTCATCGCCTCGGCGCTGGCGGCCGGCAACGCGGTGGTGTTCAAGCCCAGCGAGCTGACCCCCGCCACGGGGTGCTTCCTGGCCGACGCCTTCGCCGAGGTGGTCCCCGAGCAGCCGGTGCTGCAGGTGGTGACCGGCGACGGCGCCACCGGCGACGCCCTGTGCCGCGCCGGCGTGGACAAGGTGTCGTTCACCGGCTCGCCGGCCACCGGCCGCAAGGTCATGGCCGCCTGCGCCGCGCGGCTCACGCCGGTGGTGCTGGAGCTGGGCGGCAAGGACGCCATGATCGTGGACGAGGACGGCGACGTGGACGCCGCCGCCGAGCAGGCAGTCTGGGGCGGCATGGCCAACGCCGGCCAGACCTGCCTGGCGATCGAGCGGGTCTACGTGGTCGAGGGGGTCTACGACCGCTTCCTCGACCGGGTCGTCGAGCTGGCCGGCAGGGTCCGGCCCGGCCCGGGCGCGGAGGCCGACATCGGGCCCATCACCCTGCCGGCGCAGCTGGAGGTGATCCGCCGCCACCTGGCCGACGCCTTCCACCGGGCGCGCGCGCCCTGGTCGGCGGGCCGGACGCGGTGCGGCCGCCCTACGTGGACCCGGTGGTGCTGGTCGACGTGCCGGACGACGCGCTGGTGATGCGCGAGGAGACCTTCGGGCCGGTGCTCCCGGTCGTCCGGGTCCGCGACGCCGACGAGGCGGTGGCGCGGGCCAACGCCAACCCCTACGGGCTGGGCGCGGCGGTGTTCGCCCGCCGCCGCGCCGACCGCATCGCCCGCGCGCTGCGCTCGGGGATGACCAGCGTCAACTCGGTGCTGACCTTCGCCGGGATGCCGTCGCTGCCGCTCGGCGGGGTGGGGGAGTCCGGGTTCGGCCGCGTCCACGGGCCGGAGGGCCTGCGCGAGTTCAGCCGCACCAAGGCGATCACCCGCCAGCGCTTCCCGCTGCCGTTCGCGATGCTGAGCTTCGAGCGCCCCGCCCGCCTGCTGCCGATGGTCGAGCGGGCGATGAAGCTGCGCCACGCCCGCGCCCCCAGACGCTGACGTCGGACGGCCGGCCGTCGCGGCGGGGTGGCGGCCGGCTACCCGGCCAGCAGGCGCAGCAGCGCGGTGGTGGCGACCGCGACGGCGAGGACCACCAGCACCGGTGCGCGCAGCAGCAGGGCGACCCCCGCCGCGGCGACCCCGGCCAGGCGCGCGTCGACCACCAGCCGCCGCCCGGCGGTGATGGTGTCCACCAGCACCAGGGCGGTGAGCAGCGCCGGCGCCAGCGAGGCGATGACGGCGGTGGCGCGCGGGCCGAGCTCGCGGTCGCCGAGCAGCAGCGGCCCGGCCGCCTTGAGCGTGGCGCTGGCGGCGGCGACCAGCGCGATCGTCAGCCAGACGGCGGTCACGAGCGGTTCCACAGGCCGAGCAGCGCCGCCCCGCACGCCGCGACCACCGGGACGCCGGGCGGCGCGAACGGCACCAGGCCCAACGCGACCAGCCCGGCGAGGACGGCGACGGCCAGCGACCGGCGGTCCTTGAGTTCCTCGGCGAGCAGGACCAGGAAGAACGCCGGGAACACCACGTCCAGGCCGAGGGCCTCCGGGTCGCCGAGGAACCCGCCGGCCACCGCGCCGACCGCGGTGCCGGCGATCCACGCGCCGAACTGCGGCACGGTCGCGCCGAGGAGCAGCGCCCGCTCGAAGCCGCCGTCGCCGCGGTTGGCCAGCGCCCAGGAGGCGTCGACCACCAGCTGCCCCTCGGCCGCCCGGCGCAGCCGCCCGCCGGCCAGGGAGGGGGCGACGGCCAGCCCCATCGGCAGGAAGCGGGCGTTGACGAACACCGCCGCCAGGGTCGCGGCGCCCACGCCGCCGCCGGCGCCAAGGATCGAGGCGACCGCGAACTGGGCCGACCCGGACAGCACCACGGCCGAGCAGACGATCGGCGCCACCACGCCCCAGCCGAGCTGGCGGGCCAGCACCCCGAACGACACGCCGAGCACGGCGGTGGCCACCGCGAACGGCAGCCCGGCGCGGGCGCCGGCCGCGTAGCCCCGGCCGGCGGGGCGGCCTTCGGTGTCCACGCCGCCGAGTCTACTGGCGGCCCCTGATAGCCTGGTCCGGTCGTTCCAGACGGGAGGTGGTGCGGCCGTGCCGGTGCCCGCTCGGGTGCTCACCGTCGCGGGGTCGGACTCCGGCGGCGGCGCCGGGATCCAGGCGGACCTCAAGACGTTCCTGGCCCACGGCGTCCACGGCATGTCGGCCATCACCGCCGTGACCGTGCAGAACTCCGTCGGGGTGCAGGGCTTCTACGAGCTGGAGCCCCGCGCCGTCCACGAGCAGATCGAGTCGGTGGTGACCGACATCGGGGTGGACGCCGTCAAGACCGGGATGCTGGCCTCCGCCGCCACGGTGGAGGCGGTCGCCGACGCCTGCGAGGGCTTCGCCCTTCCCAACCTGGTGGTGGACCCGGTGGCCGCCTCCAAGCACGGCGACCCGCTGCTGCACCCCGACGCCGTCGAGGCGCTGCGGACGCGGCTGCTGCCGCTGGCCACCGTCGTCACCCCCAACGTGGGCGAGGTGCGGCTGCTGACCGGGGTGGAGGTCCGCGGCCGCGGCGACCTGGAGGCGGCCGCGCGCGCGGTCCACGAGCTCGGCCCGCGCTGGGTGCTCGCCAAGGGCGGCCACCTGCCCGGCGAGCAGGCGGTCGACCTGCTGTGGGGCGGCAGCGAGGGGGTCGAGCTGGTCGCGCCCCGCGTCGACACCCCCCACACCCACGGCACCGGCTGCACGCTGGCCTCCGCGATCGCCGCCAACCTGGCCGTCGGGCTGGACGTGGTCGCCGCCGCGCTGGCCGCCAAGCAGTACCTCACCGGGGCGATCGCCGGCGCCTTCCCGCTCGGCAAGGGCATCGGCCCGACCGACCACGCCTGGCGCTTCCGCGCCGCCGGGCTGCTCGGCCCGGGCGGGCCCGGCGACCCAGGCGAGGGCTGAGCGGTGGCCAGCCGCAGGGACGCGTTGGTGGCCAGGGTGCTGGTGGTCCACCAGGGCAAGGTGCTCGCCGCCCACCACCGCCACCCCGACGGCGACGACTTCTGGTGCCTGCCCGGCGGCAAGGCCGAGCGGGGCGAGCGGCTGGAGGACGCCGCCCGCCGCGAGCTGCGGGAGGAGACCGGGCTGCCGGTCGGCCTCGCGGGGGTGGTGTGGCTGCAGGACCTGGTCGACCAGGGCGAGTTCGTGGTGGTGTTCGCCGGCTGGCTGGCCGCCGGCCACGACGGCGTCCTGTCCCTGGAGCCGGCCCACGGCGGCCACGACCGCCACCTGGTCGAGGTCGCCTGGCGCGACGTCGGGGAGCTGCTGGCGGGCGACTTCCGCCCGGCGGCGCTGCTGAAGCTGCTCGACCTCGGCAACCTGGCGGAGCTGCCGCGCCCCGAGCCCTGAGCGGCCCGCCCGCTACCAGGCCGGCGGCGGCTCCTCGTCCGCCACCACCGGCTGCCGGCGCAGCAGCTCGGCCAGGCTCGCCTTCACCTCCTCCAGCGGCAGGCCGCCGGCCGCCAGCCGCTGGGGGTCCAGCGCCAGCAGCCGCTGGCAGAAGGCGATCCCCGCCTCGACCGGGGCGGGGTCGTCGGGGTCGGCGTCGATCGCCTCGAACACCGCGTCCTCGGCGTCGGCGTAGCGGCCCAGCGCCTCCAGCACGCGCGCCAGCTGCAGCCGCTGGGCCGCCGACAGGTCCATGGCGGCGGCCCGCTCGGCCAGGTCGGCGGCGAGCGCGGCGTCCAGCAGCGCCTCCGACCGGGCGGCCAGGAAGCCGGCCAGCGCCAGCGCCCGCCGGTAGCGGGACCCGGCGGCCGCGTCGCCGCCGGCCTGCGCGTGCAGGTCCGCCTCGGCCTTGAGCAGCTCCAGCACCGTGGCGACGCGCCGCAGGTCCGGCATGGACCCCGAGGTGAGCAGGCTGAGCAGCTGCTCGTCGCTGAGGGTGGAAACCACCCGGGCGCTCACCCCCAGCAGCGGCTGGTAGGCCTCCTCGAACAGCCCGAGCGCCTCGCCCTGCCGGCCGTCCCTGGCGAGCCGCAGGATCCGCGCCAGCATCTGCCCGACGATCTCGATCTGGCGCATCAGGTAGTCCCGTTGGTACAGCTCCGACCTCCCTGGCGAACCGGCGACCCGACGAGCCTAGCGCGGCTCGCGCGGTGACCGATCCGGGTAAGGTGAGCGCCATGAGCGAGCGTGCGACCCGGACGGTGGCGCGGCCGGAGCCGCCCGGCGAGCGCCCGCGCCCCGAGGTCCCGCCCGCGCTGGCCAGGCTGGCCGCCTGGAGCTGGCGCCTGCTGGTGGTGGGTGGCGCCGCCGGGCTGGTGCTCTACCTGCTCATCCTGCTCAAGGTCGTGGTCATCCCGGTGGTCGTGGCGCTGTTCCTGGCGACCCTGCTGGTGCCCCTGGTGCAGTGGCTCGAGGCGCGCGGCTGGCCGCACCTGCCCGCGGTGCTGACCGTGTTCCTGGGCGCCCTGGTGGTGCTGGCGGCGATCGTCGCCGGGTTCGTGCCGCTGATCGGCAACGAGCTCGGCACCCTCCGCGAGCGCGTGGACCAGGGGATCAACGAGGTGCAGGAGTTCGTCGCCTCGCGGCCGTTCGGGCTCAGCGAGGCGGACCTCAACCGCTACCTGGACCAGGCCAGGCAGCAGCTCAGGGAGAACTCCAGCGGCATCACCAGGGGCGCCGTGCGCGGCGCCACCCTGCTGGGCGAGGTCGTCACCGGGCTGATCCTGACCCTGTTCCTGACCTTCTTCTTCGTCAAGGACTCCGAGCGGTTCACCCGCTGGATCCTGGACTTCAGCGCCGACCGGCACCGAGGCCACCTGCGCGAGGTCGGCCGCCGCTCCGCCACCGCCGTCAGCGGCTACCTGCGCGGCCAGGCCACCGTCGGGCTGATCGACGGCGTCTTCATCGGCATCGGGCTGGCCGTCGTCGGGGTCCCGCTGGTCGTGCCGCTGGCGTTCCTCACCTTCGTCGCGGCGTTCCTGCCGCTGGTGGGCGCGTTCGTCGCCGGCGCCCTGGCGGCGCTGGTCGCCCTGGTCACCAAGGGGTTCACCGCCGCCCTGATCGTGATCGGCATCACCGTGCTGGTGCAGCAGCTGGAGGGCCACCTGCTGGCGCCGCTGCTGCTCGGCCGGGCGGTCGCGCTCCACCCGGTGGTGATCATCCTGGCGCTGGCGGCCGGCGGCATCCTCGGCGGGATCGTGGGGGCGTTCCTGGCCGTGCCGATCGCCGCGGTGGTCACCGCCGTCGGCACCTACCTGCGGGGCGGCGGGCCGGTCGGCGAGCCGGCCGACCGCGGCGACCCGGAGCCGCAGACCAGCGACCGGGCCGCCCCTTCGACGTAGCCACCATCGGCACCACCAGGGGAGGGGAGGAGCGAACCGACGTGGAGGCACGATCCCTCGGCGACGGCGGGATCCGGGTCAGCCCGATGGGCCTCGGCTGCTGGGCGATCGGCGGCCCGCTCTGGGGGCCCGACGGCAAGCCGCTCGGCTGGGGCGAGGTGGACGACGCCGAGTCCGGACGCGCGATCCGGCGCGCCCTGGAGCTCGGCGTGACCTTCTTCGACACCGCCGACGTCTACGGGGCCGGCCACAGCGAGCGGGTGCTGGGCGCCGCCCTCGCCGGCCGCCGCGACGAGGTGGTCGTGGCGACCAAGTTCGGCAACGTCTTCGACGAGGACAGCCGCCAGCTCACCGCCACCGACGTCACGCCCGGGTACGTCCGCCGGGCGTGCGAGGCGTCGCTGCGGCGGCTCGGCGGCGACCGCATCGACCTGTACCAGCTCCACGTCGGGGAGCTCCCGGAGGGCCAGGCCGGCGAGGTGCTGGACGCGCTGGAGGGGCTGGTGGCCGACGGGCTGGTTCGCGCCTACGGCTGGAGCACCGACGACCCGGCCGCGGCGCGCCTGCTCACCGGCCGCCCCCACGCCGCCGCCGTCCAGCACGAGCTGAACGTGCTGCAGGACGCCGGCGCCATGCTCGAGGTGTGCGAGCGGCTGGGCCTCGCCAGCGTCAACCGCAGCCCGCTCGGCATGGGCCTGCTCAGCGGCAAGTTCCGGGCGGGCTCGCGGCTGTCGGCCGACGACGTCCGCGGCGACGAGCCCGCGTGGATGAAGTGCTTCAGGGACGGGCGTCCCAGCCCCGAGTGGCTCGCCAGGCTCGACGCCGTCAGGGAGGTCCTCACCGCCGGCGGGCGCACCCTGGTGCAGGGCGCGCTGGCCTGGATCTGGGCGCGTAGCGGCCGCACCGTGCCGATCCCGGGGTTCCGGACGGTGCGGCAGGTCGAGGAGAACGCCGCCGCCATGCAGGCCGGCCCGCTGGAGTCCGGGCAGCTCGCCGAGGTCGACGTGCTGCTCAACCGCGCCGCGGCCCGGCCCTAGCCCCCGTCAGACCGCGCGGCGGACCTTGTTGGCCTTGATGCAGGAGGTGCAGACGTTGCGGCGGACGGGCGTGCGTCCCTCCATGATGCGGATGCGCTGGATGTTGGGGTTCCAGCGGCGTGGGCTGCGCTTGTGGGAGAAGCTCACCTTCATGCCGAAGCCCGGGTGCTTGCCGCAGATCTCGCAGACGGCAGCCATGATCGAAAGACCTTCCTTGTTGGAGATCGCGCGAACTCAAGAAACCGCGAAAGGGTAGCACCTCCCCGTCCGGCGCCGCACCTATACTCGACCGATGCCCGAGCCCAGCGCCCATGACCCCCTCGGCACCCCACTGGCCAAGGCCCCTGGGGTGAGCGGGCCGCTGGCCAGGACGCTCGAGGAGGCCTTCGGCTACTCGACGGTGCGCGACCTGCTGGAGCACTACCCCCGCCGCTACCTGACCCGTGGCGAGCTGACCGACCTGGCCCACGCCAAGACCGGCGGCGAGGTCACCCTGGTCGGCACCGTCCGCAACCTCGCCAGGAAGCAGCCGCGGCGCAACCTGCGCATCCTGGAGGTGCGCGTCGCCGACCCCAGCGGCGCCTGGGTCTGCACCTGGTTCAACCAGCCATGGCACGCCCAGAAGCTGCCGGTCGGCACCGTCGCCGCCTTCTCCGGCCGGCTCGCCTGGAAGGCCGGCCGGCTGCAGATGGCCAACCCCGGGTACGAGGTGCTGCGCGAGGGCGACGACCCCGAGGAGTTCGCCAACGAGGTCATCCCCGTCTACCCGGCCACCAAGGAGGTCTCCTCCGGCCGGCTGCGCCGCACCGTGGGGGCGCTGCTCGACCGCTTCGGCGACGTGCCGGACTTCGTCCCGGAGCCGCTGCGCGTGACCCGCGGGCTGCCGGGGCGGGCCGCCGCCCTCGAGGCCATCCACCGGCCCGCCGACCGGGAGGAGGCCACCAGGGCCCGCGACCGGCTGGTCTACGACGAGCTGTTCGTCCTCCAGGTCGGGCTGGCGCTGCGCCGCCGGGCGCTGGAGGCCGGCCAGCGGGGCCAGCCCCTGCAGACCGACGGCGACCTCACCAAGCGGCTGCTCGACAGCCTCCCCTTCACGCCGACCGCCGCCCAGTCCCGCGCCATCGACGAGATCGCCACCGACCTGCGCCGCCCCAAGCCGATGCACCGCCTCCTCCAAGGGGAAGTCGGGTCGGGAAAGGCACAGCCGATCGAGTCGCTGGTGCTCACCCCAAGCGGCTTCAAGCGGATGGCCGAGATCCAGGTCGGCGACGAGGTGGTCGATCCAACGGGAGAGATCACCGTGGTCACGGGCGTCTTCCCTCAGGGGCATCGTGATGTGTGGAGGGTCGTGTTCTCCGACGGATCGAGCGTCGAGTGCGACGACGAGCACCTCTGGGCCGTCAACACCGCTGCCGCGTGGCATCGGCACCAGGCTCTCCAGGTGAAGACGACGAGAGAGATCCGCGAGGATCTGGTGAAGAGGAACGGGCAGTCGAAGTGGTACATCCCCGGCACCATCGCCGTCGACCTGGAGTGCGGGGAGGAGCGACCACTCGACCCGTACCTGTTGGGCCTGCTGCTGGGGGACGGCTCGTTCCGCGCGAACCTCAGTCTCTCGACCGCCGACGACGAGATCGTACGAGCGGCAGCGGCGGCGTTACCGCCTGGCTGCTTCCTCCAGAGAACGTCATCCGGGAAGCACGACTACCACATTCGCTGCAAGCCAAGGCCGAACCAGTTCCAGCGCCACCCGGTGGCGCTCGCGCTCAAGCAGCTGGGGCTGCGCGGTGCGACGTCCCGCGACAAGCACGTGCCTCGCCGCTATCTCGTCGCTCCCATCAAGATCCGTCATGCAGTTCTACAAGGGCTCCTCGACACCAACGGAACGATCAACCGGAAGCAGGGAAGCAACGTCTCGTTCCTCTCCGCTTCGCGACAGCTCGCGCTCGATGTGCAGTGGTTGGTGCACTCCCTGGGAGGCCTCGCTCGGGTCCGTCCGGTCACCAAGGTGGGAGGCACGTACTTCCTCGTACGTCTCCGTCTTCCCGATGACTATCTGCCGTTCCGCCTGGAGCGGAAGGCGCGGCTCTGGAAGCCGTTGACCAAGTACCACTCGTTCAGGCGTGCGATTCGACGGGTCGAGTACGTACGACCGAAGCCGATGCAATGCATCTCGGTCGCCCATCCCAACCAGCTCTACGTCACCGACCACTTCGTCGCAACCCACAACACGCTGGTGGCGCTCTGGTGCCTGCTGTGCGCGGTGCAGTCGGGGATGCAGGGGGCGATCATGGCGCCCACCGAGGTGCTGGCCGACCAGCACGGCATCAACCTGCGCGCCCTGCTGGAGCCGCTGGGGGAGGGCGGCGGGCTGTTCGGCGGCCCGCGGGTCGAGGTGCTGACCGCCGCGACCACCGGCGCCACCCGCGAGCGGGTCCTCGCCGGGGTCGAGAGCGGCGAGGTCGACCTGGTGGTCGGCACCCACGCGCTGCTCTCCGAAGGGGTGGAGTTCCGCCGGCTCGGCG
>Ga0126313_10001993_pt1 | contig 11155 bp, 14 predicted proteins | sample Plot105A_FD_89954 | JGI IMG/M metagenome (GOLD analysis project Ga0126313, IMG submission 89954) | Serpentine soil microbial communities from UC McLaughlin Reserve, CA, USA - Plot105A | ecosystem: Environmental > Terrestrial > Soil > Grasslands | place: USA: UC McLaughlin Reserve, Lake County... | reverse complement strand
GCCATCTCAATAGGCCTCCAGTACGGCGTCCCGCTCGAGGTGTTCGTGAAGAAGTTCAGCTACATGCGCTTCGATCCGGAGGGCATCACCAGCAACCCGGAGATCCCCTTTGCGAAGTCGATGCCCGACTACATCATGCGCTGGCTGGCGAGCCGGTTCGTCGAGGACCACGACGTGCTGGAGGATCTGGGCATCCTCACCGCCGAGGTGCGCGCGCGCCGCGAGGCGCAGCAGAGCCTCCTCCTCGACGAGGCGGCGGACCCCGGCGGCAACGGCTCAAACGAAGGCAATGGCTCGATCGACGACGCCGAAGGAGGGGCGGCAACCCCAAGCGAAGGGGTCGCCCCCACCGCCGCGCTCACCGACTCGCCGCCCGTCGTCCCCGCCCAGATGCAGGGCCGCGATCTAGGCCCTGCCTGCGAGCAATGCGGCGGCATGATGCAGCGCACGGGCAGTTGCTATACCTGCACGAGCTGCGGGAACAACACCGGCTGCGGGTGAGGGTAGTGGGGGCACCTCGGCTGAGGGGTGTGCCCCCCCTGGTTGGAGACCCTGCTCGCCCAACCACCGAACGGAGTCCGCGGTTGACCACGATAATTGTGGGAAACGACGTGCCTCCGTCCGGCGCCGCACCCGCCAGCGTGGGTGCTGACCGGGGAGGGATCGCAGCACAGAGCGGGCGGCGGCGGGATAGAGGTCGCAGCGGGTTGCGCCGACGCCGACGAGTCGCTATACTTTATGAAGCCAGGGGGGGACCTAGGGCCCTGCGGTAATCAGGACCGCAGGAAAACCACGACCGACTGATAAGGAATAAGGAGACAGATGCCTCGAACGAGGGGCACTGCCAACCAGCGCACGGATAACCGCCGCCACCGCGGCGACCACGACAGCCCGGTCACGGCCGCAACGGGCGGTCTGCGACGCGCTGTCCACGCCGCGGAGGCAACCACCGACAGCCTGCAGCTCTTCATCAACCAGGCGATGCGCTATCCGCTGCTCACAGCGGCGGAGGAGATCGAGCTGGCGAAGCGGATCGAGCGTGGCGACCTCGAGGCCAAGGAGCGGCTCATCAACTCCAACCTCCGTCTGGTGATCAAGTTCGCCCGCCGTTACCAGGGCCATGGGCTGTCGCTCGGCGACCTCGTCCAGGAGGCGATGCTTGGGCTGATCCGCGCCGCGGAGAAGTTCGACTGGCGCCGGGGATACAAGTTCTCTACCTACGCCGTCCTGTGGATCAAGCAGGCGATCCAGCGCGGACTCGACAACACCGGTCGTGCGGTTCGCATTCCCGCCCACATCGCGCAACGGGAGCGAACGGTGAACCGGGTCACCGCCGAGCTCGCGACCGAGCTCAACCGCGATCCCACCGACGAGGAGGTGGCGCTTAAGGCGAAGCTCCCGGTCGATGAGGTGATGGCAATCCGCGATCTGACGCGCGTGATCACGAGCCTCGACCAGCCCGTGAGTCCGGACGGAGACACGACGCTCGGCGAGCTGCAACCGGAGAGCGCCGAAGGCCTCGAGGATGAGGTCCTGGAGCGACAGCAGGAGGAGGCCGTCGGTGCCGCACTGGCGAAGCTCCCCGACGATGAACGGCACGTTATCGAGGCCCGATTCGGGACCGGCGGACGCCAGGCGAGGAGCCTGCGCGACGCCGCCCGTGAACTCGGCGTCACGCAGCAGCAGGCCCGCAGCCTGGAGGAGCGGGCGCTGAGGCGCCTTGCCTCCGACGAGTCGCTGGCCGGCTGGCGCGCCGCGGCCTGAGGCGCGGCGACCTGCACGAGTCGCGCCATTTCCTCGCGAGTGGCTAAACGGCTTTCGCTTAGGTAGACAATACGGCGATGGCTCCCCAGATTGGGGAATCGCTCCGCGAGGCTCGCACCCGCCAGGGGATTGAGCTGGCCGACGCCCAGGCGGCGACGAAGATCCGCGCCAGGTTCCTGAACGCGCTGGAAGCCGAGCGTTGGGAGCTTCTGCCCGGACCCGCCTACGCGCGCGGCTTCCTGCATACCTACGCCGAGTTCCTGGGGCTCGACGCGGATGCTCTCGTTAAGGAATACGCACAGACCCTGAAGCCCGCGGATCAACCGGCGACGGACGAGCCGCTGGCCGACTCCCTGACCGAGCCGCTGGTGACGCATGCTCCCGGAGCGCCGCGACGCCCGCTGGGCGCAAGCCCCGCGATGCTCGCGGCGCTCGCCGCGGCGGCGATCGTCGGCTTTCTCGTCATCCTTGGACTCACCGTCGGATCCGATAACGGCGGCCGGGGCGAAGGACAGAAGAAGCAGTCGGCCGCGCACACCAACGGTGGCGGCGCATCCACCTCCAAAGCGCCCGCGAGCGAGACCACGACCACGCAGCCCGCTCAGGTGTCGGTGCGCTTGGACCCCACGGGAACCGTGTGGGTCTGTCTCGTCGACAACCGGGGCCGCGACCTGGTCGACGGCGAGACGCTCACCGCGGGTGAGGCGCGCGGCCCGTTCCAGGCTCAAGCGTTCAAGGTCACCTTCGGAAACGGCGAGATCGATATGGATGTGAACGGCAAGCCGTTCGACGTTCCGCTCCTGGCCGAGCCCCAGGGATTCGGGATCACGTCCCAGGGCGTCCAGGAGCTGTCCTCTGCCGAGCTACCGAGCTGCGTGTGAGCGTCAGGGACGATTGACGTCCGCTCGTCCGCCGCGGGCGCGACTGGCGAACTGGCGCACGCGTTGACCCCGGGGCGGTACGCTGAGGCTCGTAAGGGAACAGCCGATGCGAGGAGAGTGAGCCATGGCCACTGCGAGAAGGTCCACATCCGGTCGCGCCGGCACGGCGCGCAAGTCAACCGGCCGCAGGACGACGAGCAGGAGCTCGTCATCCAGGGAGCCAGCCGCCCTTAAGCGCCTCAACAGGTCGCTCGACTCGGCCCAGGAGGCGCTGAAGGTGCTACGCAAGGACGTGGGCCGCGACGTCAGCTCCGGGACGCGCGGGCTGTACGGCGATCTCCAGAAGTTCGTCAGGGAAGCCAGGCGAGACAGCACGAAGCTGGGGAAGTCGCTGGGCCGCGACGTCCAGAAGCTTCAGCAGGGACTCACCGCCGCTTCCAGAGGCAAGCGTGCGACCGGCAGCACCTCACGGCGCAGCTCGAGCGCCAAGCGGAGCAGCTCGCGCAGCGGGTCGCGATCCCGAAGCCGGTAGCGCTCAAAGCCGAGGCCGGTAGAGCTCAGGCCACCCGGTTGGGCGGCTCGGATCCGCCCAGCGCGGCGATCACGTTCTCGGCGGCGAGCCGTGCCATCGCCTCTCGCGCGCGGGTAGTCGCCGAGCCGATGTGCGGCAAGAGCACGCAGCGCGGCGCCTCGAGGAGCGCAGCCGGGACCCGCGGCTCTCCCTCGTACACATCGAGCCCGGCGGCGCCGAGCTCACCCGCGCCAAGCGCGCTCGCGAGCGCCGCGGCATCGATCAGCGCTCCCCGCGCCGTGTTGACCAGGATCGCGTGGGGCTTCATGAGTGCGATCTCCTCGCGCCCGATGATGCCCGCCGTCTCCTCGGTTGCGGGCAGATGCAGGCTGACGACGTCCGCACGGCGGAGCAGCTCCTCGAGGCTTAGCTGGATCGCGCCGAGCTCGCGCTCGGCGTCGGGCCTGGGAGCCCTACTCGTGTACACGATCTCGCCCGCGAACCCGGCTACAAGCTCGGCGTAGCGGCGCCCGATCCGGCCCATCCCGACGACGCCGAACGAGGCGCCGCTCAGCTCCAGCCCGAGGTAGGCGCCCGGATCCCAGCCCGCCCAGTGGCCCGCGCGGAGATCGGCCTCCGCGTCGCTCATCCTGCGCGCCGCCGCGAGTGACAGCGCGAGCGCGAGCTCGGCAGTCGCGTTGGTAAGGACGTCGGGGGTGTTGGTGACGACGATGCCTCGCCGCACGCAGGCGTCGACGTCGACGTTGTCGTAGCCGACCGCGAAGTTGGCTACGACCCGAAGCTGCGGCCCGGCGGCGTCCAGAAGGCGCTCCCCGACCGCCACCGCGGGATCGGCGACGATCGCGGCGGCTCCGGGGGCGAGCTCGAGCAGCCGCTCTGGCGTAGCGTCCAGGCCGCCCGTGACGAGCTCACAGCGCTCGCCGAGCAACTCCATTCCAACCGAAAGGAGCCGGCGCGCAACCAGCACCCTCGGCCTCGAGTCAGCGGCAGGGTCCAGGGCGGACACCGTACGCGAGTCGGCGCGGGGGCGAGCCTCGCCGCGATGCGCTTGTTGATCCTGGCGGGGCGATGCCGGGCTCAGCGCCCTGCTGCAGGCGGGCTCAGCGGATCGCGTCGATCCGCTGAGTCCCACTCGAGGAGTCGCCGTTCGGCTTTGATCCGCTACGGACGCTCGGCGCTGACCGGCTCGCCCTCGGGCTTCGATGGGGGCGGCTGCCCGGGAACGTGAAGCAGGTTCACGACGTCGCGCACGCCGCGCACCTTCCTCGTCGCAGCTTCGAGCGCGTTGATCTCGTCGGGCGACTTGACCTCGCCGCGCAGGTAGACGACGCCGTTCTCCGCGTTTACGTTCACGTCGCCCTTCGGCGACTCCGCATCGCGGAACACCATCGTTCGCACCTTGTTCGCGAGCTCGGGATCGGGGAGCTCCTCGGCACCCTCTCCGCCGCCGGCAGCCTCGACCGCGGCACCCTTGGCGACGCCCGCGGCATAGCGCGCCTTTCGTTCGCTCTCGGCCGCCCCTCGCCGCAGAAGCGCCTTCGCCCTGTCAAAGGCGACGTGGCGGCGGCGCTTGCCGTTCTGGGGATCGAGGAAGTACGCCCCCGCGGCCCCGGTGACGACGCCGGCGGCGGCTCCCACGGTGAGGACCGGGCGCGCGCGCCGCGCAGCGGTCACCCTGGCCTTGGTGCTCCCCCAGGCGCTCCCGGTCCGGAAGATGCCCTTGACCGCGCCGAACGCGATACCGGCGATCCTTCGTGCTCTTTTGACCTTGTCGACCATGTGATTGGACCTACCCGACCACGCACGAGCCAAACCGAATCAAGCGCGCTGGCACCGCGGGCACCAGTAGGAGGTACGTCCGGCGATCTTCGAGCGGCGAAGGCGAGTGCCGCACCGGGGACATCTCGCGTCCCGGCGCCCACGTTGCTCTTCCAGCCAGCCGCGCTCCCGCGGTATGCGACCACGACGCATCGATGACTCGAGGACCTCGCGCATCGCCCGGTGCAGGGCGCCTCGCTGCCGCCTTCGCAGGCTGGCGACCTTGCGCGAGGGATGGATCCGCGCCCGCCACAGGATCTCGTCGGAGAGCTCGTTGCCGATCCCGGCCATGAGGCGCTGGTCCATCAGCGCAGCCTTGATCCCTCCCCGCCGGCGCTCGAGCAGCCGGTCGAAGGCCTCACAGTCGAGCCGGGCGGCATCCGGGCCGAGCTGTCCGAGGATCGCAGAGAGCTCACCCTCATCGCGCGCCAGCCACGCGCCTCCCAGCATTCGCATGTTGCGATACCGCAGCTCGCCGTCGTCGAGCACCAGGATCAGCCGGTCGTGGCGGTGGCGCCGTTCGGCCGCTCGACCCGACCACACAAGCCCGCCGGTCATCCCGAAGTGCAGCGCGAGGGTTGGTCCGTCCGTGGGAGCGAGCATCCACTTGCCTTGGCGATCAGGCGCACCGAGCCGGCGTCCCCGGAGCTCGCGAGCGAGCCCAGCCGCCGATCGATTGCGCGCGATCGCGGGCTTCGGGACGTCGACCTGCCGCACTCGCTTTCCCTTCGCGTATCGCGACCAGTACCGGCGAAAGCCCTCAACGTCCGGCAGCTCGGGCACGGGCATCGAATGCCCCTCTGATCCCGAACCGAAACCGATGCGGCCGTCGAGGCCATGCGCGTAATGGATCACCGATTCGGCCTACTAAGCTCACTGTGTCCCCCCGAAAAGACCCCAGCGAGGAAGGCGAAGATGGAGAAGGTGGAGAAATCAGATGCCCAATGGCGCTCGGAGCTGACGCCTGAGCAGTACGACGTCCTGCGCCGCAAGGGCACCGAGCCGGCGTTCACCGGCGCCTACTGGGACGAGAAGTCGGGCGGCGTCTACCGCTGCGCGGGCTGCGGCCAGGAGCTGTTCAGCTCCGAGACGAAGTTCGACTCCGGGACTGGCTGGCCCAGCTTCTATGAGCCCATGGAGGAGGAGGGCGTCGAGACTGCCGAGGACCGAGGCTTCTTCATGCGCCGCACAGAGGTCCTCTGCAGCCGCTGCGGCGGGCACCTCGGACACGTCTTCGAAGACGGGCCGGAGCCGACCGGGCTTCGGTACTGCATCAACTCGTGCGCGCTCGAGCTCGATCAGGATTCGTAGCTCGTTACTCGTTCCTGGTTCCTCGAGGAACGAGTCACTAGGAAATGGGAACGGGGATGACCGGAGGGGCCCCGGCGTTGACCAGGGCGGCCGGTAGCTGCACGGACCCGTCTGCCCGCTGGTGGTTCTCGAGCAGCGCGATCAGGGCGCGCCCGGCGACCGCGGTCCCGTTAAGCGTGTGGACGTGGGCCGGGGGGGCGCCGGGCTCGGGCCGAAAGCGGCAGTCGAGGCGGCGCGCCTGGTAGTCGGTGGTGTTGGAGCACGAGGTGACCTCCCGGTAGCGACCCTGGCCCGGGAACCAGGCCTCGCAGTCGAACTTACGCGCCGCGGAAGCGCCGAGGTCGCCGGCGGCGATGTCGACCACGCGGTAGGGGATCTCGAGCGCCTGGAGGATCCGCTCCTCGATCGCGAGCAGGCGCTCGTGCTCTGCCCGCGACTCGTCGGGCTGCACGAACGAGAACATCTCGACCTTGTCGAACTGGTGCACGCGGAAGATGCCCCGCGTGTCCTTTCCCGCGGCGCCCGCCTCCCGGCGAAAGCAGGTGGAGAAGCCCGCATAGCGCAAGGGCAGCTCGTCCGGACCGATGATCTCGCCCCCGTGCAGCGCGGCAAGGGAGACCTCGGAGGTCCCCACCAGGAACAGATCATCCCGGGGAATCTCGTAGATCATCTCCCTCTCTGCGGGGAGGAAGCCGGTGCCGAACAGCGGCCCCTCCCGGACGAGCACCGGCGGAATCACGGGGGTGAACCCCTCGCCGCGGCAAAGCTCGAGGGCGAAGCGGACGAGCGCCATCTCCACGATCACGAGGTCGCCCAGGAGGTACGCAAAGCGCGAGCCCGACGCCTCACCGGCCTTCTCCATCTCGATCCAGCCGTTCGCACGCCCGAGCTCCAGGTGGTCCCTGAGCTCGAAGTCGAACTCGGGCGCCTCGCCCACCTCCCGCAGTGTCACGGCATCCTCCTCAGTGCTGCCCTCCGGCGCCTCGGGCTCCGGGAGGTTGGGCAAGGTCGCGGCAAGCTCGTTCCTCGCGGACTCGACCTCCGCGAGCTCCGTCTCGAGCCGCTTGAGCTCCGCGCTTACGGCGCGCATCTCGGCGATCAGGGGCTCGGCATTCCGCCCCGCACGCTTCGCGTCGGCGATCTCGTCCGAGGCTCGGTTCTGACGCGATCGGCGCTCCTCCACCTCCGGCAGCAGCTCGCGGCGACGCAGGTCGAGGCGAAGCAGCTCGTCCAGCGGCTCGGCGGCCCCGCGCCGCGCCAGCGCCGCCCTGGCGCGCTCGGGATCCTCGCGGATGCTCCGAAGGTCGAGCATCAGCGCATCGGGCGGCCCTGGCCGCTACCCCGAACCGGCGCCAGAGGGTTGCGCGGTCACCTGGGCAGTGGAGCCCGCGTACTTGGCGACGAAACGGGCAACCTCGACGGCCTCCCGGCCGGTGACGACGTTCTGGGGCATGATTGCCCCCGAGAAGCCGCCGTTGCGGATCGCGAGGATGACGTCCTGATAGCTCTCGTCGCGCTGGTCCAGGTTTGGCCCCTGGGTCCGCACCGCCCGGTTGGCTGAGCCCTGCGTGCCCGCAGGCGTCAGGGTGTGGCAGCCGGAGCAGCGCTGGGAGAACAGCACAGCGCCGTGATAGGTGGGGTCCTCCTTGGAGACCGAGATCCCCTGGCTGCCGCACGCGGTGAGGCTCAGGGCCGCCGCCGTGGCTGCCGCCAGCCCGGGGAAGGGTCGCAGCGTCATTCGAGGGTGCGGGCGGTCGGGATCAAGCGGCCAGGCACGCCGGCGGCATCATACTTTCGCCCTCGTGCCAGCGGAGGACTCAACCTGACGCCCGCCGGAGTCTCCCCCGAGGCGCTTCGCGAGGCGATGGCGCGCTTTCCGACCGGCGTCACGGTGGTCACCGCGATCGGCCCGGCCGGTCCCGCCGGGGCCACGGCGAACGCGGTCGCCTCCCTCTCGCTCGAGCCTCCGCTGATGCTCGCCTGCCTCGACCTGGGCTCGCGGACGCTCCTGGCCGTCGAGCAGGCGCACGTCTTCGGTATCAACGTCCTCGCCGCCGACCAGGCGGAGCTCGCGCGGCGCTTCAGCACCAAGAACCCACACCCGGAGAAGTGGCACGGCGTCGCGTGGTCGGAGCGCGCGGCGGGCGCGCCGATGATCGAGGGGTCGCTGATCTGGCTCGCGTGCGAGCTCCACGAGCTCCACGACGGCGGCGACCACGCAATTGCCACGGGCACCGTGCGCGAGCTCGCGGCGCGGGACGGCCAGCCGCTCGTCTTCCACCGCGGCGAATACCGACCGCTCGACTAGCGCCGCCCGCAGCGGGGGAGTGCCGCACGGTTGGCACTCCACGCTCGCGTCTACGTCCCGGTGGTTGCCGCGCGCACTGCGAGCAGGAAGATGACGAGCGCGGAGACGGCCATGATGCCCGTCTCACGTCGGACGATCACCCGGGCCACGAGTCGCTGGCGGCTCGTCGGGAGGGAGTCGAAGTCGAGCCCGGTGAGCTCGCGCTCGGCGACCCCCGCGCGCGCCGCCTCCGCGAGCAGCGAGACGAGGATGGGCAGCACGCCGTAGAGGTAATGGAGCCCGCCCTCCGTCTCGTACCCCAAGAGCAGCAGAATCGCCCCCAGCGCGATCTGCATGACGACCAGCGCCTGAGCCACTCGGAGCGCGTACCAGAATCCGACCGACGCCTCGTGCCGAAGCCACGCGATGGCCCCCCATCCTCCGGCGACGAGGTTGGCGCAGATGACGGCGATGCCCACCGTCAGATGAACCGCCGGCACCGCCCGGAAACCCGCTTCCTGATGCGGAAGAGCACTATGTAGCAACTCCGCACAAAGTGGGTATATAACTCGCTGTCGCGTGCTGTTGCGCAGCTATCTCCCCGTGCTCGTGTTCGCCGGCCTCGGTGCGATCGTCGGAGGGACGCTGGCCGCGATCAACGGACTGGTCGGACCCCGCCGGCCGGGGCGGGTGAAGAGCGAGCCCTACGAGTGTGGGCTGCCCACCGAGGTGACGCACACGTTCCGCTTCGGGATCAGCTTCTACATGATCGCGATGCTGTTCATCCTCTTCGACATCGAGGTCGTCTTCCTCTATCCGGTGGGCGTGATCCTTCACGCGGCGCACTCGGTGTTCGTGCTCGTCGAGATCGGCATCTTCGTCGTCCTGCTGCTCGTCGCGCTGGCATATGTCTGGCGCAGGGGGGCGCTGGATTGGAGGTAAGGCGCGAGAAGCTGCGCGCCCTCTCTCCGCTCGAGGAGCCCAGTCCGCCCGTCGAGCTTCGAGTGCGCCAGCTTCGCGCCCGCGACCTCCTCCGCGGCGACCTCGAGGGGCCCGAGCTCGAGAAGCACGTCGAGGAGTCGGTCCTCACGACGACGCTCGCCAAGGCGGTCGGCTGGGGGCGGGCGAATTCGATCTTCCCGGCCACGTTCGGCCTGGCCTGCTGCGCGATCGAGATGATGTCGATCGTCAGCCCGCGCTACGATATCGCCCGCTTCGGCGCGGAGAACATGCGGGCCTCGCCGCGGCAGGCGGACATGCTGATCCTCTCCGGGCGGGTGTCGATCAAGATGGCGCCGGTCGTCCGGCGCATCTACGACCAGATGCTCGAGCCCAAGTGGGTGATCGCGATGGGCGCCTGCTCCTCCTCAGGCGGCATGTTCGCGAACTACGCCGTGGTGCAGGGGGCGGACAAGTTCATGCCCGTCGACATCCACGTGCCCGGCTGCCCGCCCCGGCCCGAGGCGCTCGTCTACGGGTTCAACAAGCTCCAGAGGATGATCTTGGGCAACCCGGAGCCCGGTTGGCGGCGCCGCTACAACGCGCTGGGCACCGAGGAGTGGGCGCGGGCCGCAACGGGGAAGGCATCGAGGGAGGAGGTCGATGCCTACGCGGCGGCGCGGGAGCTCAGGACCTCACACGAGTCCGCGCGGTCGCGTGGGTCCCGCCGGGGGCGGGCCTGATGCCCGACGCGCCCGGCCTCGAGCTGATCGCCCAGGAGCTCAACGAGGCGAGCGATGAGTCGGTGCTCGGCACCTATCACGAGCACGGCCAGGCCTGCCTGATCGTGAATCCCCAGCGGATCCTGGACGTGCTCCGCTGGCTGCACGGCACACCGGGCCAGGAGTACCGCTTCCTCTCCAGCCTGCACGGCGTGGACTACCTTCCCGCCGAGCCCCGCTTCGGGGTCGTCTACGAGCTCTTGAACATGCCGCGGGTGGAGCGACTGCGAGTGCGCGCCGCGGTGGCGGATCCGGGGCCGGACTCGCTCCCGGAGCTCGATAGCTGCGTGGAGCTCTTCCCCACGGCGGAGTTCCAAGAGCGTGAGGTCTACGACTTCTTCGGCATCGTCTTCCGGGGCCATCCGGACCTGCGCCGCATCCTGATGCCCGAGGACTACGTCGGCTGGCCGCAGCGGCGCGACTTCCCGGTTGGCGGCGAGCCCGTCATCTTCACCCACAACGAGCGCGAAGTGCCGAGGTGGTTCGAGTGATTCGCTGCTCGTCGCTCGTCGCTCGCCGCTCTTGGAACGAGGAACCAGGAACGAGGAACAAACGGTGAGCGCTCGGCGATCGGCACCGGCACACGGCGGAGACATCCTCGCCGAGACGGAGGCGCAGGTGATCGGCACCTCCGCCGTGGAGCGCACCGCGGCGGGCGAGACGCTCGAGCCGGAGCAGGAGCTCTTCACGATCAACATGGGTCCGCACCACCCGTCCACCCACGGGGTCCTGCGGCTCCTGGTCAGCCTCGAGGGCGAGGTCGTGCGCGACCTGAAGCCGATCGTGGGCTACGTCCACACAGGGATCGAGAAGAACTGCGAGGACAAGTCCTACTGGAAGG
>Ga0126313_10001992_pt1 | contig 11159 bp, 8 predicted proteins | sample Plot105A_FD_89954 | JGI IMG/M metagenome (GOLD analysis project Ga0126313, IMG submission 89954) | Serpentine soil microbial communities from UC McLaughlin Reserve, CA, USA - Plot105A | ecosystem: Environmental > Terrestrial > Soil > Grasslands | place: USA: UC McLaughlin Reserve, Lake County... | reverse complement strand
GCGAACGACAAAACCGAACCGGTAGCGCGCTCGGTAGACCGGCCGGCAGACCGACCCTAGGCCCCGATACCCCGCCGGTACGCCTACGCCTCGGGTTCGAAACTATCGGGATCCACCCTTTCGTAGAACCGCTCGAAGGTCGCCGCCGGGAACACCCCGCCGGGGTAGGAGTACGCCTCGCCCTCCCTGAGCACCGAGCGTATCTCGTAGCCGCCGGACTCGTCCCTCCTCGCCCAGTAGAGCCCCGACCAGTCCACCGTGCCAAGGCGGCCTGAGTTCCTGTGGCGCCACAGCTCGAAGCCCTCCCCGGGCGGCGTGAGGTTCAGGCCTTCGTTAGCGTTGTCTGCCATGCGCTACTTATCGTCCTGTTCGCCGTGCCGCATAGCACTTCACTCTAACGCACACGCACTCTTGCGCAAGCCTCCTGGGCCGCTCTTCAAAACAGGGTCTCGCCTGAGGTCGCCGCCCTCAGACACTCGAGCAGCCAGGCGGCACTGGCGGGAGGCGCCCGATCGATCCACTGGTAGGCTCGCAGCGTGCTGCTTGGTGGGGCCACGACGTGGCCGCCGCACTCGTCCCTTCTCGTCGCACATGTTCAGGCCATCTCCGAGAAGCTCCTGACTGTTTCTCACCTCCCGCGTGCACAGCCCGCCGCCCAAAGCTCCCGCGGGGACGGGTAGCGGAAGTAGGGTGCACCCCTCCCCCGCCCGTCGCGGACCTCATTGTCCTCGTCATCGTCCTCGGGGACCGGCCACGGGACGGCACGAGCTGTCCTCGCAGAGATTAACGATTGACGGGTACGTACGAGGACTCCGAGTCCTTGTCGTCGCCGCGCGCATGCGGCAACGTGGGATGTCCAGTCTCAAAGGCGGCCGCCCTTATATGGCAGATGAAGTTAGCCTTGTGTCAGGCTCTCAGGAGGTCGTTAGAGTCCTTGGGCGTGGATGATTCCTCCGGAGCTAACGCCACCTCACCTCTACTGCCTCCGGTCTAAGAGATGCCCTCGGGTTCGTGACGGAGATAGTGCGCTGTTGTCCTGGCTCCAGGTCGAGGTAGTTGTCCGAAAAGCGGGTGGCCTCCTCAGCGACTTCCAGGTGCACGAAGTAGGCGTATGCGGGCGCCTCGAGACGGACTCTTAGTTCGTGCTCTGCGGTCTGGGTAATGTCTACGGACGGCTCGACGGGGGCTCTCGAAAGGTCCTTGATGGCGGCGAAGAAGTGGCGGTTTGGGGGGAAGCGGCCACGATCCGAACCCACCGAAAGGTAGCGGTCGGGGGTGCCGGATGCCCTATCGGCGTCCCAGAGGGCGACGGGGAGACTGGAGTTCGCGGGGGCGTGTGCCCGGAGGTTCTCTTCCCAGATCTTCTCGCCTTCGAAGGTCCCCAGGCGCACTATGAGGTCGTCTTCTACCTGCGAGAGGGTGTCGTTGGTGAGCCAGAGTTCTGTGGAGCCGTCGGGTAGCGCCTTGAAGGAGGCGAGGATCGGAGAGTAGGCGCGCCTGGCGTAGTAGTAGCCGGCCTTGCCGAAGCCGTGGTAGTCGAGGACGCTCCAGGAGAGGACGGGCCAGCAGTCGTTCAGTTGCCAGATGAGGGTGCCAGAGCAGTGGGGCTTGCGACGCCTGAAGTGCTCCAGGGCGAACTTCAGGCCTTCGGCCTGCGAGATCATGCTGAAGTCCACGTACTCGTCCAGGTCCTGAGGCAACCCCGTCACACTCAGCATTAGGTCGTCGCCCTTGTTTTTGGGATCGTCCTTGTTGTGGTGGTCCATGGAGGGGCTGTGATGATAGAGCTGGTCCTCGGGTATCGCGCGCCGCAGAGTCTCGCGTACCGGCGCGGCGTGCATCCCGAACTCGCTTATGAACCTCCCCGTGTCCTCGGCGTAACGGAGGTAGGAGACGTTCTCCGGCGTGGGGTCCCTGCGCGACTCTTCGCCGAAGCGGCGCGGGAAGTTGCCGTGCCAGACCTCCCAGTTGTGCACGTTGCCCTGGCGGCGGTCGTTGTGGTCGTCTCCCCCGAAGGGGCTGCCGGGCCAGTAGGGGGTCTTTCCATCGAGCTCGGCCACGACGCGAGGCAGCAGCTCGTGGTAGTACATCGCGCCAGGGACGGTGGTATCCTCGCGGTCCCAGAAGGTGCGGTCGTGTATCCACTGATTCTCGTTGTTGCCGCACCACAGGGCCAGGCAGGGGTGGCTCCGCAAGCGCCTGACCTGGTAGCCGGCCTCGGCCTCGACCTCAGAGACGAAGGAGCCGGGTTCTTCGGGGTAGACGGCGCAGGCGAACATGAAGTCCTGCCAGACGAGGAGGCCCATAGAGTCGCACAGGTCGTAGAAGACGTCGTGTTCGTAGATGCCTCCGCCCCAGACTCGCAACATGTTCATGTTGGCGTCGCGAGCCGCGTTAACGAGGTTCTCGTAACGTTCGTCGGGAATGGCGCCCACGAAGGAGTCAGCGGGGATCCAGTCCGCGCCGCGGGCGAAGATCGGTGCGCCGTTAAGCACGAACCGGAAGAAGCGAGTCCCCGGCTCGTCCGGATCGGGAGACTGGTCGAGCTCTAGCGTCCGTATGCCGACCCTCGACTCGTGGCGGTCGAGTATCCTCTCCCCCTCCTCCTGCACTAGCTCCAAGCTCAGGGCGTACAGGACGGGCTCGCCGAGGTCGTGGGTCCACCACAGGCGGGGCTTCTCTACCGTCATGTAGGCCGTGCCTGCAAGGTGCGGCCCCTCGCCTTCGAGGACCATGGTGTGCTCGGCAACCGGTTCTCCGTCGGGGTCGCGAAGGGCGATGGCGACCGCCACGGGCCCCTCGCCCGCGAAGCGCTCCGCGAAGCGCTCCGCTTCGATGCGGACGGCGAGAGCGGCCCGCTCCCCGTCCGCATCGAGGTTGAGCGTGTGGAAGTGGACCCCCGCGATGGCGGCCCGGCGCTCGCGGCGCAAGTTTACGGGGCGCCAGATCCCCACGGTTGGAAGCCTCGGTCCCCAGTCCCACCCGAAGCCGAACTGCGCCTTGCGCATAAAGACGCGTTCGGGGTTCCTGCCCCACTGGTCGGGGTGTTCTTCGCCGACGTGATCCAGCGGTCTGTCGAAGAGAACGGCGAGGCTGTTCTCCTCGCTGAAACGCACCTTGGATCCCACGTCGAAGACGGCCTCCCTGAACATGTTGGCGTGCCTTCCGATCTGTTCGCCGTTGAGCCAGACGGTGGCGAAGGTGTCGAGGCCGCAGAAGACGAGGCGAAGCCGTTCGTCGGGCCGGAGCGATTCTTCCGGCCCGCGAAAACGCGTGCGGTACCACCATTCCTGATCCTCGATCCAGGCGCACCCTTCTTCGTTGCGGTCGTAGAAGGGGTCCTCGATGCGGCCCGCAGCCATGAGCGCGCGGTGGACATCTCCCGGCACCCCTACGTCGAGCCAGTCGGTGTCGTCCAAGTGATCCTTGAATGCTCCGGCGGCAAACCCCTCACCGGGCGCATAATCTCGCAGCTTCCACCGGTCGAACATTTAACCTTCCTCCCGTATCCGCGTTGTTCGGTGCTCTCGGGTATCCGAATCCGCCACCGCGTTACCCTCTTCGACGGAGGTGCTTATCCTTTCACCCCGCCCGCGGCTATGCCCTGGACCAAGTATCTCTGTAGGGCCAGGAACCCGGCCACCACGGGGATGCTCACGACTATCGCCGCGGCCATAAGCTGGTTCCAGTAAACATTGGACTGGATGGCGTAGTTCCTGAGTCCCACCGCCAGAGTTCGGGTCGCATCATCGGTCAATACGCTGGCGAAGAGCACCTCCCCCCAGGCGGTCATGAAGGCGAAGATCGCCACCGCGACGATGCCAGGCATGCTAACGGGCACGAGCACGCGAAACAGCGCACCCAGCGCCGTGGTCCCGTCCACCATCGCGGCCTGCTCCAGCTCCCTGGGGATGGAGTCGAAATAGCCCACGAGCATCCAGATCGAGAACGGCAATGCGAAGGTCAGGTAGGTGATGATGAGTCCTGCGTAGGAGCCGTAGAGCTGGATCCCGATCGCCCTCTCCAGGTTCACGTAGATTATGAACAAGGGAAGCAAGAAGAGGATGCCGGGGAACATCTGGGTGGAGAGCACGGTGAGGCTGAACACTCCCCTACCCCGGAATCTGTAGCGGCTGATGGCGTAGGCGGCTAAAATCGCGACGAAGACGCTTATTGCGGTCGCGCCCAGGGAGATGAGGACGCTGTTCAGAAAGTAGCGGGCGAGCGGGATCGTACTCCAGATGTCCGCATAGGGCGCAAAGGTTATCCTCGAGGGTACCCACTGGAATGCCGAACGCACGTCCGCAAGCGGTTTGATCGAGGAGATCACGACCGTGTACAGCGGAAAAAGCGTGATCAGGGTGAAGAACGCAAGGCCCACGACCCGGATTATCTTGAACGTACGATCCTCACGCATTGCCCTCACCCCCCACCCGCAACACGCGGATATAGATCACGGACACCACCAGCAAGAAAAGGAGCAACAGCACCGACATCGCCGCCCCTAGCCCGAAGTTCCAGTCCACAAACGAGTTGACGTAGATGTGCAGCGAGAGCAGGTCCGCCGCGGCGGGCGGAGCCTGGCCGAAAAGGACGTAGGGCGCGTTGAACTCGTTGAACGTCCAGAGGAACAGCACGAGCAGCAGCACGAGGTTGACCGGACGCAGCAGAGGGAGCGTGATCGTGCGGAACCGGCGCCACCGGGACGCTCCGTCGATGCTCGCCGCTTCGTAGAGTTCGGCGGGGATGGATTGGAGTCCCGCGAGCAACATAAGGAAAGCGAACGGCCACGAGCGCCACAGTGAGGTCATCACCACGCTCCAGAAGGCGTTGGTTCCGATCAGCCAGAACGGCCGCTCCTTGAGAAGGTGAAGGTCATCCACGAGCAGCGTGTTCATGGCGCCGTTGTTCTGTTGGAGCATGAAGCTCCACGCTATGACGGCCACGTAAACGGGCAAGGCGTAGGGGATCAAAAACAGCGCGCGAAACCACCTGCGCCCCCGAAACTCGCTGTTGACGAGCATGGCGGCCGAGATGCCTAAAGCCCACGACCCCCCGACCACGAGCACGGTGTAGGCGAAGGTTATGAGGAACGACTGCGCAAGGGCACCCCCGATCGGTCCGGAAGGATCGAGCCCGTCCAGGTAGTTCCTGAACCCGACGAAAGGAGCAGCGCTCCAGTTGCGCACGTAAAACTGGGTGAGCTCCAAAAAGCTTACCCCCACCCCTACTAGCATCGGGAAGATGTGCACGAGCAACTCGAAGAGGAGCGCTGGCAGCACGAGCAAGTAAGGGAAGATCTGCGGTCTAACCCGAGCCTTGGGAAAAACGTGCTCGCCTGAGCGTTGCCCGACCCGCAGGTTCTCGGACTCTGGCTTCTTGGGCCTAGTCGATCCCATACCTATCACTCACCCCTGCACCTTGCGAAGGAGACGACGGATCTCGGGCGTGAACTTCCTCGAGCGCACGGCGTACTCCTTCCTATCCTCCCGCGGCCATCTTCTGGTTCGCTGCGGCGAGCTCTTCTTTCACCTCGCCCTCGCTCACGGCGCCACCCGTGGCGGCCTTGGCGAAGAGCTGCTTGACGGCGTCTCCTACCAGGGTCTCCATCTTGCCCTCCTCCGGTATGAGGGGCATGGGCTCCGCGTTGTTCGCGAGTACCTCGTTGAAGACCTTGAGTTTCGCGTCGCTGAACTCGGGGGCCCCGCGTGCCTCCTCCGTGACGGGCAGGCTCTGGAACGCTTCGTTAAGCTCTATCTGCTGATCGTCACCTGTCAAAAACTTGACAAACTCGAGGGCTCCCTCCTGGTTGGCAGCGTTGTTGAAGATGGAAAGATTGATCCCCGCGACGTGGGACATTATGGGCTCGCCACCCGGAGGCATCGGGTCGGGAAGCGGCACCTTCGCCACCCCATACTCATCGTCAGGCATCCCGCCTGCCCTGAGAATCCTCTCGGCATTATTCTGGTAGACGAGCATGGCAGCTTTGCCGTTGGCGAAGTCCGTCGGACTGCTTATTCCGTCGCTGTACTCCGCGCAAGCCGGAGATGCTATCTTCTCCTTGCCGAGAAAGTTCACGTACTGCGTAACGGCGCTCACGATCTCCGGCGAGTCGAAGCTCGGCTTCCCGCTCTGCGTGAAGAGTGATCCCCCGTACTGCTTCCCGAGGAAGAAGGCCCAGTGCGCGTTCTCGGTTACGCTGGCGCCTTCGAGTGCCATGCCCCAGCGGCCTGACCCGGTGAGTTCCTTCGCCGTCGCGACGAACTCGTCCCAGGTCGCAGGAGGAGCGGAGATGCCCGCCTCTTCGAAGAGCTTCTTGTTGTAAAACATACCGTAGGAGAGCCCGTACAGCGGCACCGAGGTAGGCGTTTCGCCCGGCGCCCCACTCGCCGCGAACGAGCTGCTTAAGAACTTGCTTTTGCCTCCGATCTTGTCGAGCATCTCCCCGTCAAACGGAAGGAAAGCCCCGGTGGCCTGAAGGGAGGCAGACCACGTGTTGCCGATGTTGAGCACGTCCGGCCCTTGCCCACTAGTGGTGGCAGTCAGGATATTGTTGTACAGGTCGCTCCAGGGGATAACCTTGATCTTCACCGAGATGCCGCTCTGCTTCTTGAACTCCTCGGCGGCTCTCCCTAGGACCTTCTCGTCCTGATCTATGCTCGCACCCTGGTTGCTGGCCCAGTAGTTGAGCGTGTTGCCGCCACCCCCCGAGCCTCCCCCACAGGCCACGCCACCGAGCAGCGTCAGCCCCGCGACTCCGGCTCCTCCCAGCCTCAGGAAATTCTTGCGGCTGATCGAACGTGGGGTCCGGCCTCCATCCACCGAGCCATACCTCTCCCGTATCTCGTCCTGCCGTTTGCCTTCTGGCACTTCTGGCATGATCTCCACCCACCTTTGTCTCTTCCCTTTCATGAGTATAAATCAATTTGTTTTATTTAGTCAAGTCTGTGAAACTGTGAAGTGGTGCTTTGTGTGCTCGCATGCGAGCTCGCGTGCGAGTGGATTTGAATTGCGAGAGGAGGGCTGGATCCTTGCAGGGCGGCACGAACCTGCTAAAGGTGCGGGATTTTAACCAGCAGGTGGTGCTGGAGACCATTCGCGGGACGGGCGGAGTAAGCCGTACCGAGATTGCGCGCGAGACCGGGCTCACGGCGCAGACCATCACAAACATCGTGCGCCGGCTGCTCGATGAGGGGCTTGTGGTCGAGGCTGGCAAGAAATCTTCCGCAAGAGGCGGGAAACGCAAGGTAAACCTTACGATCAACCCGGACGCCGGCTACGCGCTAGGGGTCCAGATAGATCGGGACGAGATCGCGCTGGTGCTCTTGAATCTAGGTGGCCAACCCGTGCGCCGCGTCAGGCATGCCATGCCGGCTAGCCAGACTCCGGAGAAAGTTGTTCGCCTTGTTGGAAGGTTGGCCGAGGAACTCATCCAGGATGCCGGCGGGGTTGGGCACAAGATGCTTGGCCTGGGCGTAGCCTCGCCTGGTCCTCTGGATCCCGAAGCTGGGGTACTCTACGGCCCTCCTGGCTTCGAGGGCTGGGGGGAGGTGCCTATCAAAGAGATGCTAGGGGAACACACGGGCTATCCGGTGCTCGTAGATAACGACGCGATAGCCGCCGCTGTCGGGGAGCGGTGGGTGGGCAAGGCTCGCGGCACGGATAACTTTGCCTTCGTCTACAACGGTTGGGGCTTAGGCGCTGGTCTGTTTCTAGAAGGCCACGTCTACCGGGGCGCAACCGGAACGGCCGGCGAGTTCGGGCACACGCCCTTGGACCCGAACGGTCCCGAGTGTGAGTGTGGCAATCGCGGGTGCCTCGTTCGCTACTGTTCTCCGAGGGAAATAGTCCTGGCCGTCGAAGGAAAGCTACGCGCCGGTAAGAGCAGTTCCCTGCTACCGGTCCGGCAGAAGAACCCCGATCGACTGGACCTGGCGGCCATCCGCGCGGCCGCGCTCGATGGAGACCGTGTGGCGGCCGAAGAACTCGCTGCCTCCGGCCGAATGTTGGGCAAGGCCGTCGTAGGCATGGTGAACCTCCTGGATTTGCAGATGGTGGTTCTGGGAGGAAAGGCCCTTGGAGAAGCGGCCCACATCTACAGGGCGGAGGTCGAGGAGGCATTGCAGAAGATCCTCTACCCAGAGCGGCGGGAGGTTCGGGTCGAACTTTCGAGCGCGGGCGAAGACGCCGGGGCCGTGGGAGCAGCCTCCGTAATACTGCACGCAACTTACGCGCCGCGGTTGATGGACTTGAGGCCAGTGTAAGCCCCCGCGCGGGGCCGCCGGGTCCTTCGTACCCCGAAGTCGGTTTACCCGACGCGGGCTGTTTTGATTCTGAAGCGCTTGAGTGATGCAGTTCCTAAATCCTCCTGGCTCTGCCATCGATCTTCGGCGTAGAACCTGGCGGTTTGTACTGGGCCGGCGAACCTCTATAGACATTCATTTTCGCGTAGCGCTCGAGCAAGGAGAGGCCAACGCCGAAGGTACGGCGAACTCGGATTCAGTCGAGCCTCGCAGAGAGTTGGCATCGACGATCTTCTGTCGCAATTTCCGGGGGGTGGGCACGCGTGCTCGCGCGTCACCCAATGGTTCGAAACCACCGTAAAACGCCGTAAACGTCCCCCGGTCGCCACCCTGGCGCAGGTCCCTCATCAGAACAGGGTCTCGCCGGACGCAGCCGCCTTCAGGCACCCGAGCAGCCAGGAGGCGCCGGCGGGGGGCGACCGGTCGATCCACCGGTAGGCTCGCAGCGTGCTGCTGGGTGGGGCCACAACGTAACCGCCCTCGCCGCGCACGTCCAGGCCAACCCCGAGGAGCGCCTGGCTGTTCCTCACCTGCTGCGTGTACAGGCCCGCCGCCCTCAATTCTTGTCCGGAAGGGTATCGGTAATATAGATGCACCCCTCCCCCACCCGTTGCAGCACACGAGGTCTTCGGGGGCTGGCCGCGGGAAAGTTCGAGCAGGGCCACCGAGTCCGTGCCTTCACCTGCGTCCACGTCAAGCACGAGCAGGCCCGAGCGCTCTCCCGTGGGGATCGCCACGTTCGCATTGGGCCATCTGGCCCACCACTCGCGTATGCGCGCCTCGTCGGTGGTCGCCTCCAGGAAGCCGTCCGCCGTGAGGGGCCTCTTTCCTCCCGCTTCGCACGGAAAGACGGGAACGCCCCGCGCGGCGTAGACCAAAGCTCCCCTGAGCAGCTCGCGCGAATGGCCCACGACGCCCACGCCGAGGGCCATTCCGACGCCCGAGCCACGCCCCGCGGCCCACCGCGGACTATCGGCCGGCCGCGCCGCCTTTGCATCGGGGCCGCTTCCTTCTCCCACCACACTGACATCATAGCCGTTTCCTCGGTTCGTCGGCATGGCGTCCGGCGCGTCCCCTGCCAAGGGGACCCGCCGGCCTCTCCCCTCCTGCACCGAGGAGTCGGGGGTGGCGCCTCTCGCATGCAAGGGGGGTCGTCGCCGCAGGATGGTGCTCCATCCAAACCGCCTCGGCGAGCCCGTAGGCCCACCGCACGCCCCGGTAGATCACTTCCTATGCCTCCGTGATCCCATCCTCAGCGTTGCGCCGGACGAAGCTCGCGGCGTGGAAGAATGGCCGCGTGAGTCACGATTGACAACTGGAGGTACGGCCCTTGCCGGCAGTTCCGGTTCCTCGGAGTGCTCCTCGCAAGGGGAAGGGCTATCCGGTAGGGTCGAGCTCCCTACTCGGGAACCTTGGCGAAGAACCGGGCTACCTCCGCCAGGGAGCCAGTCCTCCGGGCGGGCGGTAGGCTCCCCAGCACGGCCTTGCCCCACCCCTTTCTCGCCACCCTCGGGTCCAGCAGCGCCACCACGCCCCGGTCCGTGGCCCGGCGCATGAGCCTTCCCGCTCCCTGCCTGACGGCCACCTGCGCCTTGGGCAAGAACACCTCCCGGAAAGCCCTCTCCCCCGCCTTCTCGCGCAGCTTCGCGGCCACGGGGTCGTTCGGCGGTGCGAACGGCACGCGGTCCATAACCACCAGGCTGACCGACGTGCCGGGGATGTCCACACCCTCCCAGAAGGTGCGCGTCCCGACGAGGATGGCCCCTTCGGTCTCTTTCAGCCACAGGATCAGCCGCCCCGGCGAGTCGTCGACCTGGTAGCGGACCGGGTAGGGCGGCCTGAAGCTCTCCCTGAAGGCGGCGAGCGCTCGTTTTGTGGAGAGCAAAACGAGCGCCTGGCCCCCGGAGAGCCCCACCAATTCCTCGGTGCGCCGGGCGCAGGACCTGGCAAAGAGGTCAGGCGAGCCCAGGGTGGGTGGCGCTATCTCCTCCTCGACGTACACCAGGCACCTATTCTCGTAGTCGAAGACCTCCTCCCCTGCGAACTCCTCCACCCTACCGCCGGCTGCGCCCTCGGCGCCGGCCTCGGCAACGCCTTCGTCCAGGCCGAGCCTGCGGCGGACGTAGCCGAAGGACCGCCGCGGTCCCGAGCCGGTCGCGAGGGTGGCGCTGGTCAAGACCACGCCGCCACCCTCGAAGAGGGGCAGGACGTTCTCGCGGAAGACCTCGGCGGTCTCTACGAGCCAGCTCTTTAGCTCCGGGTAGCTCCTGCCACCCGCGCGGCGGCTCCGCCCCGGGACCACGGCGTAGGCGTAGTCCTCGTCTGGCCTGGAGTAGAAGGAGACGAGGTCCCTTCTCAGGCGCCCGACCATCCCCTGGAGGGCGTTGACCTCCTCGCGCGGGTCCGAGGCGAGGGCGCTCCTGACCGAGACCAGGGCGCCTTCGAGGGTGTCGTAGGAGCTCGGCGGGCTCTCGTGCAGCACCGAGGTGCCGCTCCTAAGGTCCTGGAAGAAGAGCTCGGCCGCCATCTCGGCCCTGTCGGCCGAGGCCACCGCCGAGGCGCAGCGCTTCTTGGCCTGGCGCGTCACGTAGCGGACGCGTCCGTAGGAGACCCTGGCGCCGAAGGTCTCGGCCATGACCTCCTCGAGACGGTGCGCCTCGTCGATGACGAGGTGGGCATCCTCGGTGTCGAAGATCGCTCCACCTGAGGCCGCGTTCGCCAGGAGCAGGGAGTGGTTCACGACCACGAGGTCGGCCTCGCCCGCCCGGTCGCGGTGGGCGTAGTAGAAGCAGCCCTCCCTGAAGGTACACAGCCTCGGGGAGCAGTCCTCGCCGTCGGAGGCGATCTCCATCCACG
>Ga0126313_10001991_pt1 | contig 11160 bp, 12 predicted proteins | sample Plot105A_FD_89954 | JGI IMG/M metagenome (GOLD analysis project Ga0126313, IMG submission 89954) | Serpentine soil microbial communities from UC McLaughlin Reserve, CA, USA - Plot105A | ecosystem: Environmental > Terrestrial > Soil > Grasslands | place: USA: UC McLaughlin Reserve, Lake County... | reverse complement strand
GGTGAGGGTCAGCACCAGGACGCCGGCTCCAAGATGGTCCATTGCGCGCCGCACACCTCGTCTTCGATCATCTCCAAGTCGGTGGCCCGCGGTGGCGGCCGTACGTCCTACCGCGGTCTGGTTCAGGTGCAGGAGGGCGCATCGCACTCCGCCTCGATCGTCAAGTGTGACGCGCTGCTGGTCGACAGCATCAGCCGCTCCGACACCTACCCGTACGTCGACGTGCGGGAGGACGACGTCTCCATGGCGCACGAGGCGACGGTGTCCAAGGTCAGCGACGACCAGCTGTTCTACCTGATGAGTCGCGGCCTCGGCGAGGACGAAGCGATGGCCATGATCGTCCGGGGGTTCGTCGAGCCAATTGCTCGGGAGCTGCCGATGGAGTACGCCCTTGAGCTGAATCGGCTGATCGAGCTGCAGATGGAAGGTGCGGTGGGCTGACCTTGACTGCCGTTCCCAATGTCGCGGGCGCGGTCGAGACCAGTGATCAGGTGGCCAGTCACCTGCATCCTGCTGGGTCGTTCCGCGTCGATGATCATCCGGTACCGACCGGACTGGAGGAGATCTGGCGCTTCACCCCGCTGAAGCGACTGCGCAACCTGCACAAGGACGCACCCCTCAACGGCCGCGAGTACACCGTTGAGGTCGACGCACCAGATGAGGTCGCCGTGGCGACGCTACCTGCGGCGGACCCGATCAAGGGCTCAAGCGGTTATGTTCCCAACGAGCGGATCAGCGCCCGGGCGTACCAAGCGGCGGTGAACACCGTGACTGTGCGGATATCCAAGGAGGCCGTGCTGCAGACCGCCGCGGTCGTCACGCTGACAGGCATGGGTGCGGCCGTAGCTTCAGCCGGGCACGCCGTGATTGTGGCCAAGCCCTTCAGCAAGGCCACGGTTGTCCTGCAGTTCCGTGGATCGGCGACGTTCGCCGACAATGTGGAGATCGTCGTGGGTGAAGGCGCCCAGCTTACCGTCGCCTCGGTCCAGGACTGGGCCGACGACGCGGTGCACCACACCCATCACCATGCGCTGGTCAAGCGGGACGGTTCACTTCGCCATCTGGCCGTCGCCTTCGGCGGGGATCTCATCCGGATGAACACCTCCGTGCGCTACGAAGGCTCCGGTGGTTCGGCTGAGCTGCTCGGCCTGTACTTCGCCGACGCCGGCCAGCATCTGGAGAACCGGCTGTTCGTCGATCACAATCAGCCGAGAACCCGCAGCAACGTCGATTACAAGGGCGCGCTGCAGGGTCATGGCGCACACACGGTGTGGATCGGTGACGTCTTGATCCGCAAGGTGGCCGAGGGCATCGAGACCTACGAGTCGAACAAGAACCTGGTGCTCACCGACGGTTGCCGCGCCGACTCGGTGCCCAACCTGGAGATCGAGACGGGCGAAATCGTGGGTGCTGGTCACGCCTCGACCACCGGCCGGTTCGACGACGAGCAGCTCTTCTACCTGCGCAGCCGCGGCATCTCGGCATCGGAAGCTCGTCGGCTGGTGGTGCACGGCTTCTTCGCCGACATCATTCGCAAGATCGGTGTGCCGGAACTGGAGAGCCAGCTGCTGCAGACCCTCGAAGCCGAGCTCACGGTCAACATCAACGCCGAGGTGGCGTCATGAGCGACTTCGTACGAGCATGCCGGTTGGCTGACGTTGCTCCGGAATCGGCCATTCCGGTGGAAATCGGCGGCACCGAGCTCGCGATCGTGCAGAGCGACGGCTCCTTCTACGCCATTGCCGACGAATGCTCCCATGCAGCAATTCCACTGTCCGAAGGTGATGTCGGCGACGGTGAGATCGAGTGCTATCTGCACGGGTCGCGCTTCGATCTGCGCACCGGTCGGCCGATCGGGCTCCCGGCCACCGAGCCGGTGGCCATCTATCGATGCCGGGTGGAGGGTGACGAGGTCCTCGTCGACGTCTCATCGCCCATCATCGCCGGGGGGGACGACCCCCCCGACCCCCCGCTACAAGCCGTGGCGTCCTCGCTCGAAACCCAGAACACCCAGGAGTCTTGATCCGCTTATGTCCACTCTTGAAATCCGCGATCTCCACGTGTCGGTCGACACGGAGGCGGGAGCCAAGCCGATCCTAAAGGGGGTCGACCTGACCATTCGCAGCGGCGAGACGCACGCCATCATGGGTCCGAATGGTTCAGGCAAGTCGACGCTGGCCTACTCGATCGCCGGCCATCCGAAGTACAAGATCACGTCAGGTTCGGTGACCCTCGATGGCACTGACCTGCTGTCGCTCACCGTGGACCAGCGGGCCCGTGCCGGCCTGTTCCTCGCGATGCAGTACCCCGTCGAGGTGCCGGGCGTCTCGGTGTCCAACTTCCTGCGGACGGCCAAGACTGCTCTGGATGGTGAGGCGCCGAAGCTGCGCACCTGGGTCAAAGAGGTCAACACGGCCATGGATCGGGTCAAGATGGACCCCGATATGGCCAGTCGCAGCGTCAATGAGGGCTTCTCGGGCGGTGAGAAGAAGCGACACGAGATTGTTCAGCTGGAGCTGTTGAATCCCCGGTTCGCGATCTTGGATGAGACCGACTCCGGCCTGGACATCGACGCCCTGCGGATCGTGGCCGAGGGGGTCAACCGGTTCTCGGGTCAGGGCGATCGTGGCGTGTTGTTGATCACGCACTACACCCGGATCCTGCGCTACATCCAGCCGGACTTCGTCCACGTATTCGTGGCAGGCCGGGTCGCCGAGGAGGGTGGAGCGGAGCTGGCCGAACGTCTCGAGGCCGAGGGCTATGACCGGTACGTTCGCGAGAATGCGACGGCAGGAGCAGAATGATGCTCTTTGACGGCAGGAGCGGAATGCTGCTCTTTGACGGCAGGAGCGGAATGATGCTCTTTGACGGCAGGAGCGGAATGATGCTCTGCGACGGCAGGAGCGAAATGATGCTCTGCGACGGCAGGAGCGAAGTCATGCTCCTTCTGGCCGGGGTGGAGTAGCCGCCATGTCAGTCTCGGGTGGGCCGGAGTACGCGGCCACCATCGCTCTTGACGAAGTCGACGTTCCCGATGAGCCGATCCCGTTCGACGTCGACCATATTCGAGCAGACTTTCCCATCCTACAGCGACGTTCGGGTGACGGGCCGCTGATCTATCTGGACAGCGCGAACACCTCGCAGAAGCCGCGAGTAGTCGTGGAGGCGATGGAAGACCATTACCTCAACCACAATGCGAACGTGGCGCGCGCCATGCATACCCTGGGCGCTGAGGCCACCGCCGCATTCGAGGCCGCTAGAGCCCGGCTCGCCAAGTTTATCGGTGCCCAGCGGTCCGAGGAGGTGGTCTTTACCAAGAACGCCTCAGAGGCCCTGAATCTCTGCGCCCACACGTTGGGAGCTCAGCTCAAGCCGGGTGACGAGATCGTCGTATCGGTGATGGAGCACCACTCCAATCTCGTGCCCTGGCAGCTGCTGGCTGAACGGACCGGCGCCAGGCTGCGCTGGTTCGACGTCACCGACGAGGGCCGGCTGGACCTCGACGCCGCGGCGTGGGACGGTCTGGTAAACGAACGAACCAAGATCGTCTCGGTGGCCTATGTGTCCAATGTGCTCGGCACGGTCAACCCGATTCGCCGGCTCGCAGCCCTCGCCCACGCGGTCGGTGCGGTCGTCGTGGTGGACGCATCCCAAGCCGTCCCGCAGCTGCCCATCACGGTGGACGGATCTGGTGCTGATCTGCTGGCCTTCACCGGCCACAAGATGGTCGGTCCAACGGGTATCGGTGTGCTGTGGGGGCGCTACGACCTGCTCGCGTCGCTGCCTCCGTTCTTGGGTGGGGGCGAGATGATCGAGGTCGTTCGGATGACGGGTTCGACCTACGCACCGCCACCGCATCGGTTCGAGGCCGGGACGCCCCCTATCGCTCAGGCGGTCGGGCTTGGTGTCGCCGCCGACTATCTCAGCGAGCTCGGTATGGAGCAGGTGGCCGCGCATGAGCAGAAGATCACCGGCTACGCGTTGAGTGGGCTTGCGACTGTGCCGGGCTTGCGGATCCTGGGCCCGGCAGAGCCCGTCGAGCGGGGCGGCGCGGTGTCCTTCACCATGACGGCCGCGGACGGGTCACCGATCCACCCGCATGACGTGAGCCAACTCCTCGACGCGCGGGGGATTGCTGTACGCGGTGGGCATCACTGTGCCCGGCCGCTGCATGAGCGCTTCGGGATCCAATCCTCGACCCGTGCCTCGTTCTACCTCTACACCACCGAGGCCGAGATCGACGCCCTGGTCGAGGCCCTCAACTACACGAGGGACTTCTTCCGATGAAGATCGACGACCTGTACCAAGAGATCATCCTCGATCACTACAAGGCCAAGCACCACAGTGGCCTTCGTACGCCGTTCGACGTGGAGGTGCATCACGTCAATCCCGTCTGCGGTGACGAGGTGAGGTTGCGGGTTACCCTGGACGGCGATGTGGTGACCGACGTCTCGTACGAGGGTCTGGGTTGTTCGATCTCCCAAGCGTCGACGTCGGTGATGACTGATCTGGTCATCGGGAGGTCAGCCCGCGAGGGCCTTGAGCTGCATGACGAGTTCCTGGCGGTCATGCAGGGCAAGGGAGAAGTCACCCCCGACGAGGAACGGCTGGAAGATGCGGTCGCGTTTGCCGGGGTGGCGCGCTTTCCGGCTCGGGTGAAATGCGCGCTGCTTGGTTGGTCAGCGTTTAAGGATGCCGCAATCCGAGGTACGAACGGTAAGTCCATATCGGCAGAAGTCGAGGTGCAATGATCATGACCGATACTCAACAGAACTCACATGTCGCCGCCGAGGAGCCGACTTCGACGCGGCCCTCCGATCTGGTCCGCGACGACCTGCCGGACACCAACCTGGTCGACTGGTCCACGCGTCCTTCGGTGGAGGATGTGACGGAGGCGTTGAAGGACGTGGTCGACCCCGAGCTGGGCATCAATGTCGTCGACCTCGGCCTGGTGTACGACCTGCATGTCGAAGAGGACAGCTCGGTCACGATCGACATGACACTCACCTCGGCGGCGTGTCCCCTGACTGACGTGATCGAGGATCAGACGCAGGCCGCCCTGGACGGCCTGGTCTCCGACTTCCGGATCAACTGGGTCTGGATGCCACCATGGGGCCTGGAGATGATCACCGAGGAGGGACGAGACCAGCTTCGGGCCCTCGGCTTCAACGTTTGATGCTGGTCGCACGTGACCTCGAGATCCGTGCGGGCTCCCGGCTACTCCTCCAGCACGCCTCCTTCCACCTAGCGGCCGGAGACAAGATCGGGCTGGTCGGGCGCAACGGTGCCGGAAAGACCACGCTGACCAAGATCCTGTCCGGAGAGTCGCTGCCTGCCTCGGGGTCGATATCCCGCTCCGGAGCTGTGGGTTACCTTCCTCAGGACCCGCGCACGGGTGATCTTGACGTACTGGCGAAGGACCGGATTCTCTCGGCCCGTGGCCTCGACTCGGTGGTAGAGCGACTCCGGAGGGCTGAGTTTCAGATGGCCGACGACTCGGCCGAGGTACGGGACAAGGCGATGGCCGCTTACGCCAGGGCTGAGGCGGAGCTGGCGGCAGCGGGTGGCTACGCCGCAGAGGCCGAAGCAGCGCGGATTGCCAGCAATCTCGGCCTGCCGGAGCGCGTTCTCCACCAGCCGCTCGGCACGCTGTCCGGCGGGCAGCGACGCCGCGTGGAGCTGTCGCGGATCCTCTTCGCCGGCGCCGACACACTGCTGCTCGACGAGCCGACCAACCACCTGGACGCAGACTCGATTATCTGGCTGCGCAGCTTCCTGCAGGCCCATCCTGGTGGACTGCTGGTCATCAGCCACGATGCCGGTCTGCTTGATTCCTGCGTCAACAAGGTTTTTCACCTCGATGCCAACCGGGCGCAGCTCGATATCTACGCCATGGATTGGAAGCGCTACCTTTCGCAGCGCGAAACCGACGAGAAACGCCGCAGGCGAGAACGGCAGAACGCCGAGCGCAAAGCTGATCAACTGATGGCGCAGGCCGACAAGATGCGAGCCAAGGCCACCAAGGCAACGGCAGCACAGAACATGGCCAGACGGGCTGAGCGGCTGCTGGCCCAGGTGGAAGCCGACCGAGCGCCCGACCGGGTCGCCAAGATCAGATTTCCGCAGCCGGCATCATGCGGGAAGACGCCGCTGGCGGCGGCGGATCTCAGCAAGAGCTACGGCTCGCTGGAGGTCTTCACCGGCGTTGATCTTGCCATCGACAGAGGCAGTCAGGTTGTGGTGCTCGGTTTGAACGGGGCAGGCAAGACCACCCTGCTCCGCATTCTCGCTGGCCTGGAGCCATCCGACACCGGAGAGGTCGTCGGCGGTCACGGACTTCGGCTGGGCTACTACGCACAGGAGCACGAAACCCTCGACACCTCTCGATCTGTGCTGGCCAATATGAGGTCCGCCGCCCCACAGCTCAACGACGCCGATGTACGCAAGGTGCTCGGATCCTTCCTCTTCTCCGGAGACGATGTCGATAAGCCGGCGGCGGTCCTCTCGGGCGGGGAAAAGACCCGATTGGCGCTCGCCATGCTTGTCGTGTCCAGCGCCAACGTTTTGCTGCTCGACGAGCCGACCAACAATCTGGATCCGGCTTCCCGGGCGGAGGTCCTTGCCGCCATTCGGGGATACGCCGGGGCTGTCGTCCTTGTTACCCACGACGAGGGTGCCGTTGACGCCCTAGACCCCGATCGGGTGCTGCTGCTGCCTGATGGCGTCGAGGATCACTGGAGCCCTGACTATGCGGAGCTGATCTCACTGGCTTGATCATCCCAGGATGATCTTGGCGCGGCGTCGAAAAAGTTTGCGTAAAGCCACCAGAGACCTTGATCAATGATCTTGACTGGGTTGATCATTGTCTCAGGCAAAGATCGCCGAAGCACTCATCGCCCAGCACGATGAGAACTTAATCCCAGGAGGGCGCCGTGGCCAATGCACTGGCTAAAGGTTCACGCATCACTGGTGCGCAGCGCGGGACGCTGTCATCGCAGTACGCCAAGCGGTATTCCGCTGGCGAGAGCATTCGCAAGATCGCCGAGGATGCCGGACGTTCTTTCGGTTTCGTGCACGGTGTGCTGAAGGAGTCCGGAGTTCAACTGCGCGGTCGTGGTGGCGCTACGCGCGGAGCAAAGAAAGCAACGTCGAGCGCAGGAAAGAAGGCAACAGTGGCTCCAACCAAGAAGGCATCAGCGACGAAGGCACCCGCCAAGTCAAGTGCGAGTAAGGCCTCGGCGAGCAAGGCACCGGCCAAGTCTGCGGCGAAGTCAAGCTCTGCCAAGTCCGCCGCGTCCAAGACGCCGGCCAAGAAGAGCTCGGCCACCAAGACGGCAGCCAAGGCGGCTTCAAAGAAGACCCCGGCCAAGACCCCGGCCAAGAAGACCTCGGCAAGCAAGTCCGCCGCCAAGACGCCGGCCAAGTCCACCAGCAAATCGAGCGCCAGCAAGAAGTCTGCCGCCGCTAAGAAGCGCTAACACCAAAGCCCCCTGCAGACCGGCCCGAACGCCTCGCGTCCGGGCCGGTCTGTTGTGAACGCCGAATACGCTCCCTCCATGTCGTCGATGCGTCCTATGGGTGTCGGGATGATGCGCCGGCTTGGCCAGGATCCGGAGGTGGCGCAGCATCAGCTGACCAAGGGTGTGCTGCCCAGGATTCTGCGGTTCGCCAGGCCCTACCGGGCACTGATCGCCGTCTTCGTCGCTCTGGTGATCATCTCCAGTGGTCTGGCGGTCACTCCACCGCTGCTGTTCAAGCAGATCATCGACGAGGGCGTGCTGAAGGGCAATCGGCAGCTGCTGATCATTCTCGCCTCTGCGGTGGCCGCGTTGGCGGTGCTCCAGGCGGTCTTGGGTTTGATACAGCGCTGGTGCTCCTCGAAGATCGGTGAAGGCCTCATCTTCGATCTGCGCACGCAGGTCTTCGATCACGTCGTCCAGATGCCCGTCGCGTTCTTCACCCGCACCCAGACCGGCAAGCTCGTGTCCCGGCTCAACTCCGACGTCATTGGAGCCCAGCAGGCCTTCACCTCAACGCTGTCGACCGTGCTGTCCAACGTCATCAGTCTGGTTCTCGTGCTGGCGGCCATGCTGGTGCTGAGCTGGCAGCTCACGGTGGCGGCACTGGTCATGCTGCCGATCTTCCTCATCCCGGCCAAGATCGTCGGGCGGAAGCTGGCGGACCTCACGCGCCAGCAGATGCAGCTGAACGGTGACATGGCGGCCAGCATGACGGAGCGATTCAGTGTGAGCGGTGCACTGCTGGTGACGCTGTTCGGTCGGCTGCCCCAGGAGCACGACCGCTTCGCGAGCCATGCGGGTGCCGTACGGGACGTGTCCGTGCGGCTGGCCATGAGCGGGCGATTCTTCTACACGTCCCTCGGGCTGGTTGCCGCCCTCGCGACCGCGCTGGTCTATGGCGTGGGTGGTCTGTTCGCGATCGATGGGTTGTTGACGGTGGGCACTCTCACCGCTCTGGCGGGCCTGCTGACCCAGCTCTACGGCCCGCTGACCTCGCTCACCAACCTCCGCATCGACGTGATGAACGCCTTGGTCAGCTTCGACCGAGTCTTCGAGGTGCTCGACCTACCCCCGATGATCTCTAACCGCCCGGACGCCAGGCCGGTCAGTGGCCCGCCATCGGTCCAGTTCGACCGCGTTTCGTTCCGGTATCCGACTGCGGACGATGTATCGCTGGCCAGCCTGGAGTCCGTGGCGACTGCCGAACAACGGCCAACCGCCGAGGTACTGCACGACGTGTCCTTCACCGTCGAGGCCGGTCAGACCGTGGCCCTGGTCGGGCGATCGGGTGGCGGTAAAACCACCATCACCCACCTGGTCGCCCGGCTGTACGACGTTTCGGACGGATCCGTGCGGGTGGGGGGAACCGACGTTCGGGACCTCGAGCTGGCATCGCTGCGCCGTTCGATCGGCTACGTCACGCAGGACGCTCATATGTTCCACGACACCATCCGGGCCAACCTTGGCTACGCCCGTCCCGACCTCACCGAGGAGCAGATGCTCAAGGCGATCGCAGCGGCACAGATCAGTGACCTGGTCGCCGGACTGCCGGACGGTTTGGACACCGTGGTCGGTGAGCGGGGTTATCGCCTGTCCGGCGGTGAGCGGCAGCGCTTGGCCATAGCCCGATTGCTCCTCAAAGCACCGCCCATCGTGGTCTTGGATGAGGCCACCGCCCATCTGGACTCCGAATCCGAAGTGGCCGTGCAGCGCGCACTCGACACGGCCATGGAAGGTCGGACCAGCATTGTCATCGCCCACCGACTGTCAACCGTGCGCAACGCTGACCTGATTGTGGTCGTCGATCACGGCCGGATCGTGGCGGGCGGGCGACACGCGCAACTGCTCGCCGAGGGAGGCTTATACGCCGAGCTCTATGCCACCCAGTTCGCCGAGGATGCCGAGGTTTACAGCGCTCGCAGTGCGCCGCCCTCGACGGGGATGACGCAGCCGGTGAGGTAGGACGCGGCAGGAGACAGTACGAAGGCCGCCACCCGCGCGAACTCCTGTGGTGTGCCGGACCTGCGAAGCGCCGTGGCCGCCTCGCCGGCCGCACGCGCTGCGGCTGGATCCTCGGCGAGCGAATCCAGGTGCAGCACTCGCTCGGTCTCGATGCGGCCGGGCATTAGGCCGACGATCCGGGTGCCTGCCGGACCAACCTCGTCGGCCAGCTGCTTGATCAATACGGCGAGACCCGGCCGCAAACCATTCGACGCCGCCAGGTTCGGCACCGGTGACTTGACCGAGGTCGATAGCACCCAGACGATCGCCAGGTCGGAGGCAGTGCCCGCCTGGAGCACGGCGTTGTTGACTCTGAGCCCCGCAAGGAACACCGTGTCGAACGCGCCGCGCCATATCTCCTCGGTGGTCTCCTTGGCCTTCGACGCGGGCGGTCCACCGACGCTGATCAGCGCGCCATCCAGCCGTCCGTAGGCGTCCAGCGCCAGGCGGCACGCCACGGTCGCCGTTCCGGGATCGGCCAGGTCGGCGGTCAGCGCAACGGCGTTGTCGGCACCGAGCTCCGCCACCGCCTCCGCGAGGACTGCCGAGCGCCGGGCCACGAGGACGACCTTGGCCCCCTCGTCCACCAGTTGGGTCGCGACTGCCCGGCCGAGCCCGCTACTCGCCGCCGTCAGCACGTATGTGCGCCCCGTCAGACCAAGATCCATTTCAGCCACCCGATCCTACGGAACTCTCGCGCCGAGCACGTAGGTCGCTCCGGATGAACACGACGATTCCGGCGACCGCGAAGCCGGTGAACATGAACCATTGCACCGCGTACCAGAAGTGCGGGCCTTCGGAAATCTCAGGCGGCGCAACGGGTTGGAGATCACCGGCCTGGGGTGGCTGAACCGCAAGAGCGCTGAGGTACCCGTTGAGCAGCGGATAGGGCAGCGTCGCGGCTATCGCATCAGAGTTGATCAAGCGGACTTGGCCGTCCACGGGCGTGACCGCACTTCGTCGGCCGGTTTCGTTGCGCCGTACGTGGCCGATCACCACGACCTCGCCGGACGGAGGAGGCGGCCCCGCCGCCGGAATCGGGGCGTTTCCGGGCAGCCGGACAAAACCACGATCCACGAGCAGGGTCCCGGTTGGCATCCGCAGCGGAGTGACGACCTCGTAGCCGTCACTGCCGCCATTGTCGCGATAGCGCACCACAAACTGATGATCGGCGTCGAAGCTGCCTCTGGCCTCCACCCGTTGCCATTGGTCCGCCTCGGTGATCCTCCTGGTGAAGACATCCTCCGCGGGGCGAACAGGAGCCTGCTCGTTGCCGATCGTCGCAGCGTTGCGCTCCCGACGCTGGCGCAGACGGTCGAGCTGCCAGTCGCCCAGATTGACAAAGACGGTGCCGATGAGGCCGACGAAGACGATGAGCAGAGCCCAACGCACCCAGAGGCGGTGCATCCCGTCAGGCTAGCTCCGGTTTGTCTTGTTCAGGCTGGTCGTGGATCAGCAGCGCAGTGGTCCTGGCAGCGGCCGCATTGAGGCTGGCGCCGCGCCCCACGGCCACACCAACCAGGAATGTCGTCAGCGGAGCGGAAACTCGGGTGACGTGGTGGGCCGAGTCGCGGGCCAGGTCGAGCAACGTGTGCATGGTCTCATTGGTGATCCGAAAGTCGTCGAGCTCCAGTTCGGT
>Ga0126313_10001989_pt1 | contig 11167 bp, 7 predicted proteins | sample Plot105A_FD_89954 | JGI IMG/M metagenome (GOLD analysis project Ga0126313, IMG submission 89954) | Serpentine soil microbial communities from UC McLaughlin Reserve, CA, USA - Plot105A | ecosystem: Environmental > Terrestrial > Soil > Grasslands | place: USA: UC McLaughlin Reserve, Lake County... | reverse complement strand
GCAGCTTGCGGTCCTCGACGTAGTCGAAGTCCAGGTCGCCCCAGTAGCCGACCACCTCGATCGGCAGCGCCTCGGCGCGGTCCAGCAGCAGCTCGAAGTCGCGCCGGCCCGAGATGTCCGGACCGGCCATCTCGTGCACGCAGGTCACCCCGCGCCTGGCGGCCTGGCAGAGCGCCGCGTCCTGGGCGGCGAGCAGGGTCTCGTCCGGCAGCCTGGCGAGGGCGTGCCGCCTGGCCAGGTGGTTCGCCTCGCCGCGGACCACCCCGGTCGGCGTGCCGTCCGCCGTCCGCTCGCAGCCGTCGGCCTCCAGCGCCCCCGAGGAGCCCAGCACGTCCACGGTGGCCAGGCCCTGGTGGCCGTCGACCCTGGACAGGTACACCGGCCGGCCGCCGGCGGCGGCGGCCAGCGCGGCCGCGTCGGGCAGCTCCGGGGCCGGGAAGCGGGTCTCGTCGTAGCCGTCGCCCCACAGCAGCCCCTGGGTGGCGGCCGCCCGGGCCTTCACCCGCTCCAGCAGCTCGCCGGGGGAGCGGGCCTCGCGCAGCTCCACCCCGGAGACGACCAGGCCGGTGGTGCTCAGGTGCACGTGGGCGTCGACGAAGCCGGGCATGAGGGTGGCGTCGCCGAGGTCGACCACCCGGTCGCCGCCGAGCGCGGCCGCCTCGGCGGCGGGCGCGACCGCGGTGATGCGCCCGCCCTCGACCGCCACGGCCAGGTCGCGGCGGCGGCCCTGGGCGTCGCCGAGGCGGTTGTTGGGATCGTGGAGGCTCGGCCCGGCTGCCCCCCAGACGGTGTGGGCAATGACCACGAGGCCGGGCACGGGCTGGGGAACCTCCTCGGGCGCGGCCGGACGCCACCGCGCGAAGACAGCGGACGAACAGTTCGGTTTGTAGCCTGGCAGTGTAGGCAATCACCTCTGGGAGGGCCAGAGGGGTCACCCTGGCCGGCCTGCTCCCATGTAGCGATGAACCGGGTGGGAGCGCATACTCGTACGTACCGTTGCGGTCGATCGGCGGCAGGAAGGCGGGGGTCAGTGAGCACGGCATTCCGGTACACCATCAAGAAGTCCCTCAGGCTGCTGCTCTACCTGCTGATCCTGTACGTCCTGTCGATCCCGGTGCTGTACTGGATGTACAAGTCCAACCGGGGCCTGGACTGGTGGAGCATCCTGGGCGGCGACCCCCGCGTCGGCCCGGAATACCGCTCCTACCTGATCAAGACCAACCACCCGCTGGCGCCCCCGTTCGACCTGTGGGCCACCACCAGGGCGCTGCCGTTCGCGATCATCAGCGCGGTGGTGACCCTCGCGTTCGCGATCATGTTCGTGGTCATCCAGTTCGTGGGGCTGTTCTGGTTCCTGTCGCGCGGGCGGACCTACGTGATCTACCCCAACGAATACGACGTCGGTTTCGACGACGTCCGCGGCCAGCCCGAGATCGTCGATTCGACCAAGGAGGCGCTGACCCTGTTCCAGGGGTTCAAGCGCTTCCGCGACGCCGGCGGGTACCCGCCCCACGGCATGCTGTTCGAGGGCCCGCCCGGCACCGGGAAAACGCTGCTCGGCAAGGCGATCGCCGGGTCCGCCAAGGTGCCGTTCGTCTACGCCTCGGGCACCAGCTTCACCAACATGTTCATGGGCATCGGCAACCTGCGGGTCGCGCGGCTGTTCAAGAAGGCCCGCAAGCTGTCGCAGAAGTACGGCGGCTCGGTGATCTTCATCGACGAGCTGGACGCGGTGGCCGGCTCGCGCGGCAACATCTCGACCGCCATGGAGGCCCACCCGCGGCGCACCGGCGGCATCCTGGACCGCTTCGTGATGGCACCTGGGATGGGCGGCGGCGGCATGCTCGTCAACGAGCTGCTCATCCAGATGGACGGCATGGTCATGCCCAAGGGGCTGAAGCGGCACGTGCGCCGCCTCCTGCACCTCGGCAAGCCGAAGATCCCCAACTACAACGTGATGGTGATCGGCGCCACCAACCAGGCCTCGACGCTGGACCCGGCGCTGCTGCGGCCCGGCCGCTTCGACCGCAAGCTGCACGTCGGCCTGCCGTCGGGCGAGGGCCGCGAGGACATCATCCAGTACTACCTGAACAAGGTCCCGCACGAGCCGGTGGACACCAACCGGCTGGCCCGCGGCACCCCGGGGTTCTCCCCCGCCCAGATCAAGAACCTGGTCAACGAGGCGCTGATCTTCGCCCTGGTCGACGGCCGCGACCGGCTGAACTTCGCCGACCTGTGGGCCGCCAAGGTCACCGAGGAGCTGGGCCTGAAGGAGCCGGTGCGCACCTCCTCGCGCGACAAGCAGATGACCGCCTTCCACGAGGCCGGCCACGCGGTGGTCGCCTACGTCCTGCGGCTGGACGACCAGATCCAGATCGCCTCCATCATCAAGCGCGGCCGCACGCTCGGGGTGGTCTACTCGGCGCCGATCGAGGAGCACAACACCGAGCTGCGCGAGGACATCCGGCGCGACATCTGCGTCTCGATGGCCGGCATGGCCGCCGAGGACATCTGGTTCGGCGACACCACCGGCGGGCCCTCCGCCGACCTCCGCGCGGCCACCTGGCGCGCCGCCCAGATGTTCGGCTACTTCGGCATGGGCGACAACATGCTGTCCTACGGCGTCCTGCAGGACACCATGGCGCGCCAGGTCATCGGCGAGATCCTCGCCGATCCCGAGCACCGCAAGGCCATCGGCGGGCTGCTGGCCGCGTGCAGGCGCGAGGCGGAGGAGATCCTGCGCCGCAACGAGCCGGCCGTGCGGGCGCTGGCCGAGAAGCTGCTGGAGAAGGAGGAGGTGCCGGGCGATGAGGTCGAGGAGATCATGCAGGCCAAGGCCGTCGCGCGGGCCACGCCGTCCTTCAAGCCGGTGCTCGAGCTGGTCGGCGAGAACTGGCACACCCCGGCGCTGCTGGAGGCCTCCCAGCGTGACGGCCCCCAGCCCCACCACCCGCTGCCGCCGCCCCAGCAGCCGCCCGCCGGCACCGGCGGCAGCGGCCGCTCCGACGCGTCCACCGCCACCGCCGCCGGCGAGTTCGAGTGGTGAGCTGAGCCGCCGGCCGGCGTCGGCCGCTCAGCCGGCGACCAGCCCGGCGGCCGCCAGCCCGGCCCAGACCAGCTCGGGGTGGAAGATGTCGGAGTGCGCCCCCGACGGCGGCTCGCCCCGGTTGACGACCGCGTTGGCGTTGAGGTTGAGGAACCGGCCCGGCTGGAACGGGTAGCTCGCGCCGACCGGGCCGAGGTCCATCTCGGTGGCCTGCACCGCCTGGGCGCCGTCGTGGCCGATCCCGCCCCAGCGGAACAGCAGGTCCTCGGCTGCCGCGGCGTCGTCCCGCGAGCTGAGCGACGCCAGCGGGTAGAGCCGGCCGACGGCCAGGTCGTGGAACGAGTAGGAGGCCACCAGGGGGCCGCCGACCCGCGCCGCCACGCCCTTGAGGGCGCCGCCCCTGCCGGGGTCGGTGGGCAGCGCGTCGGCGAACGCGAAGTGCGAGAAGGCGCCCTGCAGCAGGTACAGCATGCGGACCGGTGAGGCGTCGGGGTCGGGCAGCCCAGCCAGCGCGAACGACACCAGCCGCGCGCCGAAGCTGTGGCCGACGAGGTGGATCCCCAGGTCGGGCGCTGCGGCGCCGAGCTGGCCCAGCAGCGGGCCAAGGCCGTCCTTGCCGACCACGCCGGCGCGTTTCTTCATCTCGAAGTAGGTGAGCTGGCGCAGCGCCTCCCTGGCGCCGTCCCACAGCCGCCCGAACGTGTCGCCCAGGCTGGCGGCGCCGCCCTCCCCGCCCCTCGGCACGGCGTCGGCGAAGCGGCCGAAGACCGCCTCGGGGTCGTCCTCCACCAGCGCCAGCTCGCCCTGGTCCTCCTCCGCCCTGGCGGCGTCGGGCTCGCCGGCCAGCTCGCCCATGAGCGTCTGGAAGCGGGCCAGCGCCGCGGCGTCCTCCGGCCGCTCGGTGAGCAGGCGCGCCAGGTCGTCCAGCGCCCGGGCCCGCCGCTGGCCGGGGAAGGCGTCCTTGAGGTCCTCCACCAGCGCCGGGTCGTCGGCCGGCGCGGCCGCCTCCAGCCCGGCGGCGCCGCCGCCGGCGGGGGCGGTCGGCTCCGGCTCGTCCGCCCAGCGCTTGGACGGCCAGACCACCCCGACGCTGGCGACCCGCGCCGGCCCGGCGGCGGCGCCCGGCCGGGCCAGCAGGCCGGGGACCTGCTGGAACCACAGCTGGTACACGCGGCGCGCCTGCCCGCGGTCGTTGTTCCAGCCGTGGGTGAAGACCATCAGGTCGGTCACGCCACGGGCCGGCACCTCGGCCAGCAGCGCGTCCACCTCGGCCCGCTCGGGCCTTCCGCGCTCGTCGAACCCCAGCTCCCAGTGCGCCAGCCCCGCGATCTCGCCCGCCATCGCCCACCCGCCCTCTTCGGTGTCGCCGACGGGCGGCATCCTAACCCGCGGTCACACCGCCTGGATCGCGCGCATCAGGTCGACCAGGCCGTGGCCCTCGAAGTAGCGCTCGCGGCCCAGCGAGGTCGCCGACTCCAGGAAGATCCGCTTGACCTCGTCGGGCCTGCCGATGAACTCCCGGCGGATGGACAGGAAGCTGGCCACCACGCCGGAGACGTGGGGGGCGGCCATGCTGGTGCCGGAGTCCTCGACGTAGACGGCGACCTGCGCCGGGTCCGGCGGCTCCTGGCCGGGGAAGGCGCTGGCCAGCGCCATGCCGGCGGCGCAGGAGGTGATCCGCTCCCCCGGCGCGACCAGGTCCGGCTTGAGCCGGCCGTCGCCGGTGGGGCCCTTGGAGGAGAAGTAGGACACCCCGTAGGTGTGGGGCATGTCGCGGTGGGTGGCGCCGACGGTGATGGCCAGCGCCGCGTTGCCCGGGTCGTTGATGGTCATGGTGAGGCCGACGTTGGTCTGGCGTTGCAGGGAGGTGAGGCTGCCGTAGCCGGTGTTGCCGGCGGCCACGACCACCACCACGCCGGAGCGGACCAGGCGGTCGACCTCGGCGCAGATCGGGCTCTGCCCGCACGCGAACCACTTGGGGTCGAACTCGTAGCCGAGGCTCAGGTTGACGCCGTGGACCCGCAGCAGCTTGCCGTAGCCGTTGACGTCGCGGCGGACGTACTCCAGCGCCCGGACGACGTTCATCGACTGGCCGCCGCCGCGGTCGTCGAGGACCTTGAGGCTGACCAGCTTGCACTCGCGGGCGATGCCGGCCAGCGTCTCGGGCCGCTGCACCTGGCGGTGCTGGACGCTGGGGGTGTCGGGGTTGGCGGGGTCGTAGACCCGCTCGACGACGTGCAGGCTGCCGCGCCGTGGCAGGCGGGTGGGCATGCCACCGGCGATGATCCCGGCCACGCGGGTGCCGTGGCCGAAGCGGTCGACCAGGGCCTCGCCGCGCGTCGGCTCGCCCGGCTTGGTGAAGTCGCGGTGCAGGTCGGCGACCTCGCCCCGAAGGGTGTCGTGGCGGCGGAAGTGGAGGTGGTGCTCGTCGATGCCGGAGTCGAGCACCGCCCAGGTGACGCCGCGGCCGGCGGCGTCGTAGGAGCGCCTGGCCGCGTCCGCCTTGACGGTCGCGCAGGAGACGTCGATCAGCGGGTGGACGGGGAAGTCGGGCCAGACCCGGTAGATGATCCGCCTGGCCGGGTCGGGCTCACGCCGGTCGGAGTCGACCAGCCGCAGGATCTCGGCCTCGGTCAGCTCGCAGCGGAAGTAGGTGTCGGCCACCGGGTCCGGCTCGGGCCTTTCCGGCAGGGTCGCCTGGTAGTGCTCGAGGAAGGCGCGGCGGGCGCCCGACAGGCCCTCGCGGTGGCGGAGGTTCAGCTCGACGACCACCGGCATGACCGCGTCGGGGCCGGGGTCGAAGCCGATCCGCGCCCGCTCGTCGGGGTCGATCAGCGCCTCGGCCACGATCGCGCGCTGCACCAGCGGCTGGTCGCGCCGGACGGCACGCTGCCTGGCGGTCGGGTCCTCGGTCATGGCACCTCCGTACCTGGTCGTGGTGGCGCTACTGCTGGAGGGTGTCGCCGAGCCGCAGCACGTGGACGCCGGCGCCGACCGCCACCGTGAGCCGGGGGACCGGGCGGGTCTGGCAGGCGAGCACCATGCCGGCCGTCGGGGGTCCGCCGCCGATGCGCAGCAGCACCGTGCGGCGGCAGAGCACCCGGCCGCTGGCTCGCAGCTCGGCGGTCAGGGGCAGGGTCTGGGCGGGGACGTTCCCGAAGGCATCCCTGGCGTCCAGCGTCACCACCGCGCGGCCGGCGCCGACCAGCACCCCGGCCAGGCGGATCCGCAGCCCCCGCCGCTGGCCGGGCACCGACGCGTCGGGGACCGTGACCGTGTCCCGCTGGCCTGGCGGGACGGCGCGCAGGGGCGGGTCGGCCGGCCAGGGCCCGCCGACGTCCAGCTCGAGCGCCTGGTCCCGGGGGCGGACCACGATCAGGCCGCCGACCTCGATCTTGGCGAGCGACTCCAGCCGCGGCGCCGGCGCGGTGACCACGGTGTAGGTGGCCGGGTCCTCGGTGGGCATGGCCGGCGTGCCGGCCTGGTCGCCGATCGGCGTCTCCGCCGCGGACGAGAACACCCCGCCGCCCAGGTCCAGCAGCCGCAGCCCCGCCAGGGCGAACAGCTGCTGGCCGGGCCGCAGGCCGTTGACCCGGACGGTCAGCTCGGCGGCGGTCTCCCGGTCGCGGGTGACGAACCGGCGGATCGACACGGCGGTGACGGTCGGGCCGCGCCTGGTGCGCCCGCGCCAGCCGAGCTCGCGGAGGTTGGCGCCGGGGTCGGGGGTGGTGGTGGCCGGGGCGGTGGTCGCCGGCGCGGCCGCCGGTGTCGGGCGGGCGCCGCTGCGGCCGGCGACGAAGGCCAGGCCGCCGAGGGCCAGGACGGCGACCAGCAGCGCCACGCGCAGCGGCGACGGCGACGGCGGCTGGATCGCCTCCTCGGCGGTGGGCGGTGGCGCGTCCGGCTCGGCGGCCTGGCGGGGCGCCTCCAGGGTCGCCAGCGGCGTGCCGCACGCCGGGCAGGCCGTCCCGTCGGGCCGGACGGCGTCGCAGCGCGGGCACCAGGCGCTCACGGCGGCCCCGGTTGGGCGATGTCCCAGCGGCCGCGGAGGGGCTGCTCGGCCTCGGCGGCGACCTCGACCTCGAAGGCCATCCTGCCCTTGCCGGTGACCGCGTCGGTGCTGCCGCCGGCCAGGTTCAGGGCGTCGAAGGCCACCACCGCGCCGGCGGCGCCCGCACCGGCGCCGGCGTCACCCGTCCCGGCCTCGTCGTCGGCGCCGTCGATCCAGGCGGTCAGCTCCATCTCGGCCTTGGTGCCGAAGACGATCACCCGCCGCCGTGAGGCGTTGAGGGCCGACCGTTCGACCGGTCCGATCGGCTCCAGCAGCAGCAGCACCTGGTCGCGCCGGTAGGCGGTCCCGGCCACCCGGATGGTGCGGCAGTCGTAACAGCGGACCTGCACCCGGCAGCCGGGGCAGTCGGGGCGCCGGCGGAGGAACTCGCCGTCCTCGTTCAGGTGGCGTTGCAGCTGGGGGTCGACCAGGACGCCGTTCAGGTGCTCGTCGAGGTCCTCGGCGACCGTCAGGCCGCGGACCTGCACCCGCGCCAGGGCCTGGCGGTCGATGGCCCGGTCCAGGACCACCTCGGCGTCCACCGAGCCGTCGGGCCCAGGGTCGCTGTTGGCGGTGTTGACGTGGGCGATCTCCCCGCCGGGGAGCAGGTCGTTGCCGGCGGCGTCCTGGACCCGCAGGCCGTCGACGGCGGTGACGTCCCTGCGGCGGTCCAGGCCGGCGACGTTCAGCTCCAGCCGGGTGAAGCCCACCCCCACCGACACCGCGCGCAGGGTCACGGCGACCCCCTGGTCCTCGGCGCGCCAGCCGAGGTCGCGCCGGCCCGTGACCGCGCCGGTGTCGGTCAGGGCGGGCAGGGTGGTGGCCGACGGCGCGGCGCCGGCCGATGGGGTCGTGCGGGTGAGCCGCCCGGCGGCGAACGCGCCGGCGACCGCCGCGGCCACCAGCGCCGCCACGCCGACGGTGCGCGCCGCCGGCAGCAGCGCCCGCAGCCGGCCGCCCGCCCGGCTGCCGAGCGAGGCCCCCGGCCGGGCGGGCTGGGCGGCCGGCAGGGGCAGCAGGCCGGCGCGTCCGCAGGCCGGGCAGGCCGTCCCCGGGCGGGCCGCCCGCACCTCGTCGCACCGCGGGCACCACCCCTGCCTGCGCCCGGCCATGACGCTAGCCGTCCACGACCCGCAGGTCCCGGGAGGTCGTGTTGAGGCGGCGGCCGCCCTGGTCGGTGCAGACCACGATGTCCTCGATCCGCGCGCCGAAGCGGCCGGGCAGGTAGATCCCCGGCTCGACCGAGAACGCCATGCCGGGCTCCAGCGGCTCCCGGTTGCCGGCCACCAGGTAGGGGTGCTCGTGCTCCTCCAGGCCGATGCCGTGGCCGGTGCGGTGGATGAAGTGCTCGCCGTGGCCGGCGGCCGCGATCACCTGGCGGCAGGCGGCGTCGACGGCCTCGGCGGGGACGCCGGGCGCGACCGCGGCGCAGCCGGCGAGCTGGGCCTGGTGCAGCACCGCGTACAGCTCCAGGAAGCCGGGGGGTGGCTCGCCGACGACCAGCGTGCGGGTGGTGTCGGAGCAGTAGCCGTCCAGCCGCCCGCCGATGTCGACCACCACCGCGTCGCCCGGCCGGATGACCCGCCCGGTGGCGACGTGGTGGGGGCTGGCGCCGTTGCGGCCGGAGCCGACGATCGCGAAGCACGCCTCGTCGTGGCCGTCGCGGATGGCCGCCTGGATGTCGCCGGCCACCTCCAGCTCGGTGCGCCCGGCCCAGCGCAGCCCCTCCAGGCCGTCGACGACCCGGTCGATGGCGGCCGCCACCCGCGCCAGCGCCTCGACCTCCCCGGGGTCCTTGCGCATGCGCAGCTGCCTGGTGACCGTGGAGGCGGCCACGAAGCCGGCGGCGGGCAGGGCCGCCTGCAGGCGCAGCAGGAAGGTGCTCCACAGCTGGTCGCCGACCCCGAGCCGGCCGTCGGCGGCGCCGGCGGCCTCCAGGGTGGCGCGGACCAGCGCGACGGGGTCGTCGGTCTCCTGCCAGGCGGCCACCTCCAGGTCCAGGTCGCCGAGGTGGTCGCGGGCCAGCGGCGCCTCCAGGGCCGGCACGACCAGCCTGGCCTCCCCCACGGCCGGCAGCACCAGCAGGGTCAGGCGCTCCAGCGGCGGCGCCTGGTGGCCGGTCAGGTAGCGCAGGTCGGCGGACGGCCCCAGCAGCAGCGCGTCGAGGCCGCGCGCCTCCAGCTCCTTGCGGGCCCGCGCCAGCCGCTCGCCCCGCGCGGTGGTGGTGGTCATAGGGCAGATCCTACGCCTCGGCCGTTGCGTCAGACCTTGACCCGCAGGACGCCTTCCAGCACGTCCACGGTGAGCGGCGGGCCGCCGGCGGCCCGCCAGCCGTCCAGCGTCAGGGCGACCGGCTCGGCGGTGTCGACCACCACCCGGCGCGACTGGTACTCGCGGATCGTCGGGTGCGGGAGGTGGTCGCCGTAGTAGAGGTTCCGCGAGCGGGCGTAGATGCCGAGCGGCTCGCCCTGGAAGGCGATCACCGACATGCGGCCGTCGTCGGGCAGGGCGCGGGGCGCGACCTTCATGCGGCCCATCGAGAACTGGCCGTTGGCCACCACCAGGCCGGCCAGCCGCAGATCGACGGCGGCGTGGTCCAGCTCCAGCCGGGCGGGGGTGGAGCGGCTGGCCCGCAGGCCGGCGAGGGCGGCGGCCAGCCGGCCGAGCCGGCCGGCGCGGGCCGCGGCGGGGATGCGGCTGGAGACCTCGGCGGGGTAGCCGAGCTCGGCGCAGTTGGCGAACACGCCGACCCGCTCGGCGCCGTCGGCGCCGCGCCAGCGGGCACGGCCGACGTCGGCCAGGAACAGCCGCGGGCCGAGCAGGTGCCGGGCGAGCCGCTCCGGGTCCTCCGGCAGCCCGAAGGTGGCGGCCAGGTCCTGGCGGCCGAGCCCGGCGAGGCCGAGCACCGCGTCGGGCCAGCGCGGGCCGGTGGGGCCGGCCAGGGCGCGCAGCAGGCCGTGGGCGACGCGGTCGGAGCCGACCGCCACCAGCAGGCGGTGGCCCTGCTCCAGCGCCCTGGCCGCGATCGCCCCGGCCCGCTCGACCGGCCGGGCCACGGCCGCCTCGGCGACCACGCCGGCGCGGGCGAGGGCGCGGCGCAGCTCGGTCAGGCCCTGGCGGGCGGCGCCGGGGTCGCCGATGAGGTACGGCGGCCCGTAGGGCAGCAGGGCGGCGTGGCCGGGGTCGGTGGCCGGCGTCGGCGAGGTCACGGGGGTCTCCTGGACGGTTCGGGGACGGGTGCGCTGGGGCGCTATCGTAGCCGGCCGGCCCACGGCCGGCTCACCGCCTCAGCGGCGTGGAGGCTGCGGCCTTCAGGCCGGGGAGGAACCACTGCTCCCTCCCTTGGTTGTCGCAGGTAGCTGCTAGGTTGCGCGCGTGAGCCGCTACCGGCTGTACCCCACCCCCACCCAGGAGCAAGTGCTCATCGGGCACTGCGGGCACGCCCGCTACGTGTGGAACCTGGCGGTGGAGCAGCGCCAGTGGTGGCAGCCCGGCCGCCCGGCGCCGGGGTACAGCGAGCAGTGCCGCCAGCTCACCGAGGCCCGGGCGGCGTCCCCGTGGCTGGCGGCAGGCAGCGTGATCGTCCAGCAGCAGGCGCTGCGGGACTTCCACGCCGCCTACACCGCCTGGTTCGCTTCGCTGCGGGAGTGGCGCAACCGCCACGCCAACACGCCGCCGGAGCAGCAGCCAGCGGCACCATCCCCACCGTCGTGGCGCAAACGCGGCCGCCGTGAAGGCTTCCGGATCGTGGCCGTAGGACCCCAGGACGTGCGCCGCCTGAACCGCCATTGGGGCCAGGTAGCGATCCCCCAGCTCGGCGGGGCGAGGGTCCGCTGGGTCGGACCCGCGCCGGAGGAGAAGTCCTCCCGCGTAACCCCCGACCGGGCCGGCCGCTGGCACGTCGCCTTCGCCGCAGTCCCGCCCGCCATCCCCGCACCCGGTAACGACGAGGTGGTCGGGGTCGACCTGGACGAGACGGCGCTGGCGCTGGCCCGGCAGAACGCCGGGCTGAACAACGTGCGCGTGCGGTTCGTCCAGGCCGACATCTTCCCCTGGCTGCGCGACACGAT
>Ga0126313_10001986_pt1 | contig 11172 bp, 10 predicted proteins | sample Plot105A_FD_89954 | JGI IMG/M metagenome (GOLD analysis project Ga0126313, IMG submission 89954) | Serpentine soil microbial communities from UC McLaughlin Reserve, CA, USA - Plot105A | ecosystem: Environmental > Terrestrial > Soil > Grasslands | place: USA: UC McLaughlin Reserve, Lake County... | reverse complement strand
GCGCCGAGGGGCTGATGCAGATCACGCCCGCGACCGCCCGCTTCATCGCCCACCGCTCCGGCGGCGTCGCCTTCCGGGCGAGCGACCTCGGCGACGCCCAGATCAACATCCAGTACGGCGCCTACTACCTGCGCTACCTGCTCGACCGCTACGGCGGCAACGAGACACTGGCGCTGGCCGCCTACAACGGCGGCGAGGGCAATGTCGACCGCTGGCTCGTGCGCGCGTCGAAGAACGCGCGCCAGTTCGCGCCCGACGACATCCCGTTCCCGGAGACGCGCGCCTACGTCGAGCGGGTGCAGCAGGCGCGCGCCGACTATCGCGACACCTACGCCGACGAGCTCGGCCTGTACGCGCGGTAGCGTGGGCCTGTGAGCGACGAGCCGAGGGACCCGATGCGCGCATGGCTGGATGCCCTCCGGTCGCTCGCGCCGGTCGACCGGCTACAAGCGCTGCAGGACCAGCTCGTCCGGGGCGTGTTCCTGCCCGCCGACGTCCTGGCCCAGGTGGCTGGGCAGCTGGCCGAGCCGCTGCGCGAGCAGGCGCAGGCGTTCGAGCGCGCCTCCAAGGCGTTTGCCGAGATCGCGTCGCTGCTGCGCCACCAGGCCGATCTGCTCGACGCCGCCGGCGGCGCCGTGCGCGCGCCCGCCGACATGGCGCGGGGGATCCTCGGAGCCGCCGAGCCGCAGCCCAAGCCTTCGCCGGCCAAGCGGCCCGCGACGAAGCGGCCCGCCGCCAAGCGGCCCGCGACGAAGCGCTCCTCAGCGAAGCGCTCGCACTGACCCGTCGTCGCTGGGGTCGATCACGTCGCCGCGCCGCAGCCGCGAGTGGCGGAACCCGTAGACGGCGTAGATGACGAGGCCGACCACCAGCCAGATCCCGAACCGCCACCACGTCGCGCCGCTGAGCTGGGTCATCAGGTAGATGCACAGCACCACCCCGATGAGGGGGAAGACCGGCACCAGCGGTACCCGGAACGGTCGCTCGAGGTCGGGGCGGGTCTGGCGCAGCCAGATCACGCCGATGTTGACGAGGACGAACGCGAACAGGGTCCCGATGTTGACCAACTCGGCCAGCTCGGCTAGCGGGATGAAGGCGGCAAAGCCGGCGGCGAGCAGCCCGAAGATCAGCGTGATCAGCCACGGGGTGCGGCGTCGAGTCAGCGTCGCCAGGCCCCGGGGCAGAAGCCCGTCGCGGCACATCGCGAAGGTGATCCGGTCTGGCCGTAGAGGATCGTGAGCACGACGCTGGTGATCGCCACCAGCGCGCCCACCGCGACCAGGTCGGCGCCGAACGAGAAGCCGCCGCCCTGCTGGAGCGCCGCCGCGAGCGGGGCATCGGCGTTCTTGGCCAGGTCGGGCGCAGGCAGCAGGCCGCTGGCGACGACGGCGACGAGGATGTAGACGAGGGTCGCGATCGCCAGGGAGCCGATGATCGCGAGCGGGAGGTCGCGTTTCGGTCGTCTGGCCTCCTCGCCCGACGTCGAGACCGCGTCGAACCCGATGTAGGCGAAGAAGATCAGGGCCGCGGCGTCGGCGACGCCCGAGAACCCGTTGGGCGCGAACGGCGAGTAGTTGTGGGACTTGATCGCCGTGAAGCCGAGCACGCTGAAGAAGGCCAGCACGGCGAGCTTGATCACGACCATCACGCTGTTGAAGCGCGCGCTCTCGCGCACGCCGACGATCAGCACGCCGGTGATGAGCAGGACGAGGAAGACGGCGGGCACGTTGACGACGCCGCCCTCACCCGGCGGGCTCGCGATGGCGTCGGGCAGGGTTGCTCCGAAGACGTCGCCGATCAGCGTGTTGACGTAGCGCCCCAGCCGACGGCGACCACCGCCACCGAGAAGCCGTACTCGAGGATCAGGTCCCACCCGATGATCCAGGCGACGAGCTCGCCCAGCGTGGCGTACGAGTAGGTGTAGGCGCTGCCCGACACCGGGATCATCGCCGCCAGCTCCGCGTAGGACAGGGCCCAGAACACGCAGGTGATGCCGGCGAGGGCGAACGAGAAGATGATCGCCGGGCCCGACGTGCCGATGGCCTCGCCGGTGATGACGAAGATGCCCGTACCAATGATCGCCCCGATCCCGAGGGCGGTGAGGTCGAGGGCGCCGACCGCGCGGCGCAGCGACCGAGCGTCGTCGTGAGTGTCGGCGAGCACCGCCTCGGTCGGCTTGCGGTCAAGGAGGCCGCTCCCGCGGTGTCGAACGGGGCGCTGAGCGATCGCCATCCTCGTCAGATGACCCGTCTCGCCGCGAACTACTCTTGATCTTCGTGCCCAAGTTCGAGCTCGATTCTGCCTACACCCCGACCGCCGATCAGCCGGCGGCGATCACGTCGCTGGCCGAGGGCGTCGAGGCAGGCGAGCGGTTCACCACCCTGCTTGGCGCCACGGGCACCGGCAAGACGATGACGATGGCCGGCGTGGTCGAGGCGGTGCAGAAGCCGACCCTGGTCATCGCCCACAACAAGACGCTGGCGGCGCAGCTCTGCAACGAGTTTCGAACGTACTTCCCGCGCAACGCCGTCGAGTACTTCGTCTCCTATTACGACTACTACCAGCCCGAGGCCTACGTCCCCAGTCGGGACCTCTACATCGAGAAGGACTCGGCCATCAACCAGGAGATCGACCGGCTCCGCCACGCCGCCACCGCCGGCCTGTTCGCCCGCCGCGACGTGTTGATCGTGGCGTCGGTGTCGTGCATCTTCGGTCTGGGTTCGCCGCAGACCTACGAGGAGCGGGTCTCGATCCTCAAGCGCGGTGACTGGGTAGAGCGCGATGCGCTGCTGCGCAAGCTCGTCTCCAACCAGTACCGGCGCAACGACCAGTCGCTGGGTCGGGGGACGTTCCGGGTCCGCGGCGACACCCTCGAGGTGTTCCCCGCGTACGAGGAGACGGCGTTCCGGGCCCAGTTCTTCGGCGACGAGGTCGAGCGCCTGCAGCGCTTCGACCCGCTCACCGGCGAGCTGATGGCCGACGACCTCGACTACGTCGCCATCTGGCCGGCCACGCACTACAACGTCAAGGAGGGGCACATCGAGGCCGCGGTGGCCGAGATCGGGCGCGAGCTCAACGAGCGCTGCGCCGAGCTCGAGGCCCAGGGCAAGCTGCTCGAGTCCCACCGCCTGCGGCAGCGCACGCAGTACGACATGGAGATGCTGCGCGAGACCGGCTTCTGCTCGGGGATCGAGAACTACTCGCGGATCCTCGACGGCCGCGCGCCCGGGCAGCGGCCCTACTGCCTGATCGATTACTTCCCGGACGACTTCCTGTGCTTCATCGACGAGTCGCACCAGACCGTGCCGCAGATCGGCGGCATGTACGAGGGCGACCGCTCGCGCAAGCAGACCCTCGTCGACTACGGCTTCCGGCTGCCGAGCGCGCTCGACAACCGACCGCAGACCTTCGACGAGTTCATGGCCATCACGCCGCAGCTCGTATTCGTCTCGGCCACCCCGGGCGACTTCGAGCGCAACCACTCGGTGCGCATCGTCGAGCAGATCGTGCGCCCGACCGGCGTCGTCGACCCCGCCGTCGAGGTGCGCGAGACGCGCAACCAGATCGACGACCTGATGAACGAGATCCGCACGCGGGCCGAGGCGGACGAGCGCGTGCTCGTGACCACGCTCACCAAGAAGATGGCCGAGGACCTCACCGACTACCTGCTCGAGATGGGATTCAAGGTCCGCTACCTGCACTCCGAGATCGACACGCTCGAGCGGATCCAGATCATCCGCGAGCTGCGCCTCGGCGAGTTCGACGTGCTCATCGGGGTCAACCTCCTGCGGGAGGGCCTGGACCTGCCGGAGGTGTCGCTGGTGGCGATCCTCGACGCCGACAAGGAGGGCTTCCTGCGCGGAGAGACCTCGCTGATCCAGACCATCGGGCGGGCGGCCCGCAACATCGAGGGCAAGGTCCTCATGTACGCGGACAAGGAGACGGCGGCGATGCGCGCGGCGATCTCGGAGACCGACCGCCGCCGGGCGATCCAGGTCGTCTACAACGAGGAGCACGGCATCACGCCCGAGACCATCGTCAAGGGCATCTCCGACATCGCCGAGTTCCTCCAGCAGGAGGCCAAGGTGCCGCGCGGCCGGCGCCGTTCCGACCGGCGCAAGGCCGCCGACCTGTCGGTGGAGGAGCTCGAGCGGACGATCGTCGAGGTCGAGGAGGAGATGCTCGCCGCCGCCGAGGACCTGCGCTTCGAGTACGCGGCCAAGCTGCGCGACGAGCTCAAGGACCTGCGGCGGGAGGTCAACGAGCTGACGGCGGAGGAGCCCGACCTGCTCGGCCCGCCGCCGGCCTAGAGCGGGACGGGCTCCTTCGGGGCCGGATCGTGGCCCCGATGAACGGCGGCGACAAGAGGGAGTGCCCCGGGCGAGTGGAGACTTTGGGGGTCTATGGACCCCCTAACCTTCCGCGACGAGTGGAACATCCCGGCGGTCCGGCCCACCCTCCTTCGTCGCTGCCGTTCCGGCGCGTTCCGGCCTAAGCCGGGACGGGCTCGGCCTCGGCTTCGGCTGGAGCCCCGGCCGGCGCCGGCCCGGTCGGCAGCAGCATGGCCGGGATCGCCGTCAACGCGGTCAGGCCGAGCACCCACCAGAACGTGGTGCCGAACGCGGTCGCGCCGTGCCCGGCGTCGATGCCGCTCTGCAAGATGACGGCGAAGACGGCGATGCCGATCGCGCCGCCGGCGCGCTGGAGGATGTTGATCGTCGTGCTCGCCTTCGGGATGTCGCCCCGGGTGAGCGTGCGGTAGGCCGAGCCGAGCAGGGACGGGAAGGCCAGGCCCATGCCGATCCCGCGCGGGATGCCCGACAGGGCCAGCAGCGCCTGGCTGGTGTGGAGGTCGAGCTGGGTGAACGCGATCGTGCCGAGTGCCGCGAAGGCAAGGCCGGAGAGCACCATCACGCGCGGGCCGATGGCGTCGCCGAGCTTGCCGCCGATCGGCATGGCGACCATCGCCGCCAGGCCCTGAGGGGCGAGCAGGAGCCCGGCGTCGAGGGCGCTCAATCCGCGCACGCCCTGCTCGTAGAGCGGGAAGAGCAACATCCCCGCGAACAGCGTCCCCACGAATACGAGCGTGGTGCCGCCCGCCGCCGCGAAGGTGCGATCGGCGAACAGGCGCACGTCGATGAGGGGGTTGCGCCGGCGCAGTGCGTGCACGACGAAGGCCGCGATGAGCGCGAGGCCGGCGATGCAGGCGATCAGCACTCGCGGCGCGCCGAAGCCGACGTTGCCGGCCTCGGACAGGCCGTAGACGAAGCCCGCCAGCCCGGGCGAGAGAAGGGCGATGCCGACCGCGTCGATCGGCGCGTCCGATCCGTGCTCGGCGTCCTCGCCGAGCCAGCGCCACGCCGCCAGGAGGGCCACGATGCCCACGGGCACGTTGACGTAGAAGATCCAGCGCCAGCTGATGCCGTCGACGATGGCGCCGCCGATGACCGGGCCGAGCACCGGGCCGAGCAGCGCGGGGACGGCGATGACGCTCATGACCCGGCCCATGCGCGAGGGCCCGGCCTCCCGCGCGAGCATGGTCTGCGCGACCGGCATGATGATGCCGCCGGCGGCGCCCTGGAGGATGCGAAAGAAGATGAGCGACCCGGCCGACCAGGCGGCCCCGCTGAGCACCGAGCCGGCGACGAAGAGGACCAGCGCGCCAAACCGCAGGCGGCGGACGCCGAAGCGCTCGATGGCCCAGCCGCTGAGCGGGATCACCAGCGACAGGGCGAGCAGGTAGCCGGTCGCGACCCACTGGATCGTCGCCACGGAGGCGTGGAAGTCGCGGCCCAGCGTGTGGATGGCGACGTTGACGATCGTCGTGTCGAGGATCGTCATGATCACGCCCGAGATCGCGACCGCGGACAGGCGGATGAGGCGCGGGGTGAACGTCTTCGCCTCGGTTTCGCCGTACGGTGTATCGCTCACGCCGTACACCGTATCATTCAGGTCGAGCATGCCCAATCGCGCCCCCGACCTGGTCTGGGATGAGCCAGCGCCCGACGACGGTGCCCTGACCCGTACGACGATCGTGCGCGCAGCGATCGAGATCGCCGACCGCGATGGCCTCGATGCCGTCTCCATTCGCCGTGTCGCGGCGAAGCTCGGCGCTCGCCCGATGAGCCTCTACACGCACATTGCGTCCAAGGACGATCTGCTCGACTTGATGCTCAACGAGGTCGTCGCCGAGGCGCTCGTCCCCGAACCGCTGCCGGATGCCTGGCGCGAGGCTCTACGCGAGATCGCCCGCTACTCGTATCGCGCCTTCGTCGCGCACCCGTGGACGCTCGAGGCGTTCGGCCGCGGCGCGCGTGTGGGGCCCAACGTCCTCCGGCACGCCGAGGAGTCGGCGGCGGCGGTCGCGCCGCTCGCCTTGGAGCCCGAGGACGCCTGGCGCGTGCTCGGGATCGTCGACGACTACACGCTCGGTTGCGCGGTGCGGACGGCGACATTCGGCCAGACGGCCGTCGAGGAGCGCTTCCCGGTGGTCGACCCAGGGGAGCACCCCGAGCTTGCTCGCATGGGCTATCCGACCGTGATGGAGGCGCCCGACGCCTTCGAGATCGGCCTGGAGACCGTGCTCGACGGCGTGGAGCGCCGATTCCGAGTGTCGCCTTCGTCAGCCTGATGCTGACCCAATCGACACTCGGCGCGGGCGGGTCTTGATCGACGCGCTGCTCCGCTGGTACGACGGCGCGGCGCGCGACCTGCCGTGGCGGCGCACCCGCGACCCGTGGCCGATCTTCGTCTCCGAGGTCATGCTCCAACAGACCCAGGCGGCGCGGGTCATGCCGTACTACGAGCGCTTCCTGGAGCGGTTCCCCGAGCCGGCGGCGTGTGCCGCCGCACCGGCGGCCGAGGTGCTGCGGCTGTGGAGCGGGCTCGGCTACAACCGGCGCGCACTGGCGCTGCACCGGGCGGCCGGGGCGATCGTCGCCGGCGGATGGCCCGACGACCTGCAGGCGCTGCCCGGCGTCGGACCGTACACCGCGGCCGCCGTGGCCTCGTTCGCCTTCGGCGCGCCCGTGCTGGCCGTCGACACCAACGTCCGACGCGTGCTGCGCCGCACCAAGCTGGCCGCCGACGCGCCGACCCCGGCGCTCAACCAGGCGCTCACGGAGCTCGGCGCCACCGTGTGCACGGCGCGCTCGCCCCGCTGCGGCGACTGCCCGCTCAGGGACGGCTGCGACGGGCCGGAGGAGGCGGCGCCGCCGGCCGGTGGGCGACCGCGGTTCGAGGACACCGACCGCTACGTGCGCGGGCGGGTCGTGGCCGCGCTGGCCGCGGGCGAGGCGCTGCCCGCAGTCGCACCCGAGCGGCTGCGCCGGGCGCTGCACGGGCTCGAGCGCGACGGCCTGATCGAGCGCAGCGGAACCCGCGTGCGGCTGCCCGGCCAGGCGGTACGCTAGCCGCCGCCCCATGGCCCTCGAGCGCAAGGACATCGAGCGCACCGACTTCCCGACCGCTCGCCGCGGCTATGCCCGCGAGGCAGTCGACGCCCACCTGCGCAAGGTCGCCGACGAGGTCCAGACGCTCGGCCGCTCCGAGAACAAGCCGGCCGACAGCCTGGCCGCCGGAGCGAGCGAGCAGGTGCGCCAGATCGTGGCCGCCGCCGAGGCCAGCGCCGCCGACATCAGGGCCGAGGCCGAGCGCGAGGCCAAGGGCCTGCGCGACTCCGCGGCGGCCGAGGGGCGCGAGCACGTGGAGCGCGTCGCGACCGCCTCCCGGGCGCTGGTCGAGCGCATCGAGGCGATGGAGGCCGAGCTGCGGAGCCTGGTCGAGGGCCTCGAGGGCGAGCTCGGCGGGACCGCGCGAGCGGTGTCCGCGCCTGCACGGCTGCCGCCGGCCGAGGAGGACCACGTGGTCGCACGGGCGGTCGATGCCGCGCCGGACGAGGAGCCGGAGCCTGAACCGGAGCCCGAGTCCGCCAAGGCCAACCAGGGCGGCGACTCGGAGGGGGCACGCCTGATCGCCCTCAATATGGCGCTGAACGGCAGCCCGCGCGAGGAGACCGACCGCTACCTGGCCGAGCACTTCGACCTCGACGACCGCTCGCGGATGCTCGACGAGGTCTACGCCCGCGTAGCGCCCTAGCGCGGGCGCAGCGCCCGCTGGTGGCTCGCGCTGGGCGCGTGGTTGTTGTCCTGGGTGACCACGACGCGCACCCGCTGGGCGAGGTGCGGGGCCGGAAGGACAAAGCTGTAGCCCGAGCGCACGCTTCCGCCGATGTCGTAGGCCTGCCCCGTCCGCACCACGCGCCAGTTCGCCGTGCGCGTGAACTGGAGCTCGACCCCGGCGCGGTTGTCCTCGGGGTAGACGTAGCCCGAGACCCGCAGCGGATGTCCGGCGCGCGGGTGGCCGCTGGAGAGCTTGATCGTCACCTGGGGCATCACGAGCACACCCACCGTCGTGCTCTGCAGCGCCGGCTTGGTGGCCGCGACCACCCGGTACTGGGTGTTGACGGCCGGCGCGACGGTAAACGAGAACGACCCGGTGGCGTCGGCCCGCACGCGCTGTAGCGCGCGGAAGCGCTGGTAGGGGAAGACCGCGCGCTGGAGCGTGATCCTGACGTTGGCCGGCTTCGGAACGCCCACGAGCTGTCCGGTCAGCGTCGACATCGTGGTGTTGAACTTGATCAGCTGCTGGCTCGCGGCCAGCGTGACCGATCGCTGCGGAGCCTGCGCCCCGGCAAGCGCGGGGATGAGCACGGCGATCATCGTCGCCATGAAGACCAGTCCTCGCATCGCGCGCCGCCGCACCACCTCGAACGCTGAAACCCGCCGGAATGTGCGGGGTTTCGGCTCCGGAAGGAGAGGGGAACGTCTGTTCGTGCCCCTAGACTCGTTGGTGGACGGTTATGACCCCTTCCGCCGCCGGACAGATCGTCGTCTCGGGCGCCCGTGAGCACAACCTCAAGGACGTCACCGTCGCGCTGCCGCGCGACGCGCTCGTGGTCATCACGGGCCTGTCGGGATCGGGCAAGTCGTCGCTCGCGTTCGACACGATCTACGCCGAGGGCCAGCGCCGCTACGTCGAGTCGCTCAGCGCCTACGCGCGCCAGTTCCTCGGCCAGATGGACAAGCCCGACGTCGACTCGATCGAGGGGCTCTCGCCGGCGATCTCGATCGACCAGAAGACGACGTCGCGCAACCCGCGGTCGACGGTCGGCACCGTCACCGAGATCTACGACTACCTGCGCCTCCTGTGGTCGCGGGTCGGCCACCCGCACTGCCACGTCTGCGGCCGGCCGATCGCCGGCCAGTCGACCGAGCAGATCATCGACCAGGTCATGGAGCTGGCGGAGGGCACCCGGTTCATGGTCGAGGCGCCGGTCGTCCGCGGCCGCAAGGGCGAGTACAAGGACCTGCTCGAGGACCTGCGGGGCGAGGGCTTCACGCGCGCGAAGGTCGACGGCGAGGTCGTCCTGCTCGAGGACGACATCGACCTCGACAAGAAGTACAAGCACGACATCTCGGTGGTGGTGGACCGCCTGCGCATGCGCGAGGACCTGCGCAAGCGGCTGGCCGACTCGATCGAGACCGCGGTCTCGCTGGCCGACGGCATCGTCGACGTCGAGCTGGTCGACAGCGGCGAGGTGCGCACCTACTCGGAGCGGTTCATGTGCCTGCACGACGGCACCTCGATGCCCGAGCTCGAGCCGCGGATCTTCTCGTTCAACTCCCCGCATGGCGCGTGCCCCCGCTGCACCGGGCTGGGGTCGCAGATGGAGATCGACCCGGAGCTGATCGTCCCCGACCCGTCGCTGTCGATCGGCGAGGGCGCGATCGTGCCCTGGTCGACCAGCGCGTCGGACTACTACGAGCAGATCACCGAGGCGATCGCCGACCGCTACGAGATCCCGATGGACGTGGCGTGGGAAGACCTCGCTCAGGAGTCGCGCGACTTCTTCCTCTACGGGACCAACGGCGACCGCATCTACGTCTCCTACCGGAACCGGATGGGGCGCAAGCGCTCGTACACGACCTCGTTCGAGGGGATCGTGCCGAACCTCGAGCGCCGCTACCGCGAGACCGACTCCGACTACGTGCGCGAGAAGATCGAGGAGTACATGTCGGTCGTGCCGTGCCCGGAGTGCGAGGGGGCGCGGCTGCGCCCGGAGTCGCGCGCCGTGCTCGTCGACGGGATGCCGATTCACGAGTTCACCGCCCTGTCGGCCCACCGGGCGCTGGAGTGGATCGGCGACATGAAGCTGTCCGATGTCGAGCGGCGCATCGCGCGCCTGATCCTGCGCGAGATCGAGGAGCGGCTGCGGTTCCTCGACGACGTCGGCGTCGGCTACCTGTCGCTCGAGCGGGCGGCGGCGACGCTGTCGGGGGGCGAGGCGCAGCGGATCCGCCTGGCCACGCAGATCGGGTCGTCGCTGGTCGGCGTCCTCTACATCCTCGACGAGCCGTCGATCGGCCTGCACCAGCGCGACAACGCGCGGCTGATCGCGACGCTCGAGCGGCTGCGCGAGCTCGGCAACACCGTCATCGTGGTCGAGCACGACGAGGGCACCATGCGCGCCGCCGACCACCTCGTCGACCTCGGCCCGGGCGCGGGCGAGCACGGCGGCCGGGTGGTCGCGCAGGGCACCGCCACCGAGGTCGAGCAGGTCGCCGACTCGCTGACCGGCCAGTTCCTGTCGGGCACGCGGCGGATCGAGGTGCCCGCGCGACGGCGGCGCGCGAAGGGCTACGTGACGGTCGAGAAGGCGCGCGAGCACAACCTCAAGGGCATCGACGTGAAGTTCCCGCTCGGGGTGTTCTGCTGCGTGACCGGGGTGTCGGGATCGGGCAAGTCGACGCTGGTCAACGACGTCCTCTACAAGGCGGTCGGCAACCGCCTGCACCGCCACAAGCAGCGGCCCGGGGCGCACCGGCGGGTCACGGGGCTCGAGGAGCTCGACAAGATCATCCAGGTCGAGCAGTCGCCGATCGGGCGCACGCCGCGGTCCAACCCGGCGACGTACATCGGACTGTTCGACCAGATCCGCGAGCTGTTCTCCAAGACCCAGGAGGCGCGGGCGCGCGGGTACAAGCCGGGCCGGTTCTCGTTCAACGTCAAGGGCGGGCGCTGCGAGGTCTGCCGCGGCGACGGCCAGATCAAGATCGAGATGCACTTCCTGCCCGACGTCTACGTCCCGTGCGAGCAGTGCCACGGCAAGCG
>Ga0126313_10001985_pt1 | contig 11172 bp, 11 predicted proteins | sample Plot105A_FD_89954 | JGI IMG/M metagenome (GOLD analysis project Ga0126313, IMG submission 89954) | Serpentine soil microbial communities from UC McLaughlin Reserve, CA, USA - Plot105A | ecosystem: Environmental > Terrestrial > Soil > Grasslands | place: USA: UC McLaughlin Reserve, Lake County... | reverse complement strand
TTCCTGATCGTCTTCCTGCTCTATTGCGTCTACTACCCGCTGCGGTTCTCGATCGAGGACCCCGAGCGCCAGGCCCGCTACTCATCGGTGTTCGCGATCGCCGCGGGCGCCTTCGTGCCGCTCAATTTCATCGCCGTCCGGCTGGCCCAGTCCTACACGCACCCGCGCGTCCTCTCCCAGACCGGCGGCGACCTCCCGGGCGAGATGCGGCTGACCTTCCTGGTGTCGCTCGCCGCCATGGCGCTGCTGTTCGCCACTCTCTGGAAGCTGGAGCTCACCTCCAAGAACGCCGCCGCGCAGCTCAAGCGACTCAGGACGAAGCTCAATGCCCGCGTTGCCGCTTGACGAGGCCGGGAAGTACGTTGCGGGCGCCTACGTCGTCTTCGTGGCGCTGGTGGTGGTGTACGTGGCGATCATCGGAGCGAAGATCACTCGCATCGAGCGTGAGCTGGAGGAACTCAACGAGCTCGTAGAGGAGGAAGGGCGAAGCCCGACCGTTCGCGAAGGACCGGAGGTCCGGCATTCTGATCAGATCGCGGGGCTCTCCGTCCGCCCACCCGACGCAGCCCCACGGAGGTAACGCGTGACCGGGGAACTGCTGGCGCTCGGGGTCTCCCACAAGACGGCCCCGCTCGCTCTGCGCGAGCGCCTGGCCCTGCCCGAGGGCAGGGCCGCATCGACGCTGCGAGAGCTGACGGCGCACGAGGCGGTGCACGAGGCGGTCGCCATCTCCACCTGCAACCGCACGGAGCTGTATCTCGTCGCCCACGAGCCCGTGGAGGCGGAGAACGAGGCGCTTTCGATCCTCTCCCGTCAGGCCGATATCCGCCCCACCGAGCTGGTCGGCTCCATGTACTCGCTGCGAGGCCAGGAGGCCGTTCGACACTTGTTTTCGGTGGCGGCGGGACTCGAGTCGATGATCGTCGGCGAGGCCGAGGTGCAGGGCCAGGTCAAGCGCGCCTACGAGCTCGCGCTCGTGGAAGACGCCACCGGTCCGATCTCGAACCGCCTCTTCCGCGATGCCCTCGGGGCCGGCAAGCGCGTGCGCACCGAGACGGGGGTCGGTCGGTCGCGGGTGTCCGTGTCATCGGTGGCAGTTGATCTGGCGGCCGGCCTGCTGGGCGACCTCTCGACGCGCCGCGTGCTGGTGATCGGGGCGGGCGAGAACGGCGAGCTGACCGCCCGGGCGCTGGCCGAGCTTGGGGTTCACACGGTGTTCGTCGCGAACCGCCGCTACGACCGCGCAATCGGCCTGGCCGAGCGCTTCGGCGGCACGGCAGTGCGCTTCGACGACCTGCCGGCAGAGCTCGCACGCGCCGACATCGTGGTCAGCTGCACCTCGTCCCCGCATCAGATCTTCGGCCGCGAGGAGCTCGAGGTGGTCGTCGAGGAGCGGGGCCGTCGGCCGCTCGTGCTGATCGACATCGCGGTGCCCCGCGACATCGAGCCATCCGTGCGCGACCTCTGCAGCGGGGTCACGCTTTTCGACATGGACGACCTACAGCGCGAGGTCGCGCGGAACCTGTCCGTGCGCGAGGCGGAGGCGACCAAGGCGAGGATGCTTATCGACGAGGACGCGGAGCGCTTCGATCGCTGGCTCGGGACGCTCGACGTGGTACCCACGATCGCAGCGCTGCGCGACCGGGCGGAGGGCATCGTCGAGCAGGTCCTTCGCGAGAACGAGCAGCGCTGGGAGCGCCTATCCGACGCCGATCGGGAGCGAGTGGGTGTGATGGCGCGGGCGATCGTCAACCGGCTGCTGCACGAACCCACGGTGCGGCTGAAGCGGGGCGAGGAGGTGCACGGGCACCTGCACGCGCTGCGAGAGCTGTTCGACCTCGAGGCGGAGCTGCGGGAGCCGCGTCCGGCGGAGGTCACCGACATCGAGTCCCGCCGACGGCGCCGCCGGTGAGGATCGGCACGCGCGGCAGCGCCCTGGCGCTGGCCCAGGCGCGGCTCGTGGTCGGGAGCCTTCCCGGCCCGGCCGAGATCGTGCCGATCACCACCTCTGGAGACCGCGATAGAGGCGGCGACAAGGCCCGCTTCGTCAAGGAGATCGAGGAGGCGCTGCTGGCCGGCGAGGTCGACCTGGCGGTCCACTCGGCGAAGGACGTGCCGGCGGAGCTGCCGGACGGCCTCGCGATCGTGGGGGTGCCGGAGCGCGCGGATCCGCGGGACGCCCTCTGCGGCGCCGCCTCGCTCGATGAGCTGCCCGAGGGCGCGCTCGTGGGCACGAGCAGCCTGCGCCGCCGCGCCCAGCTCCTCGCGATGCGGCCGGACCTCGACGTGCAGGATCTCCGCGGCAACGTGGACACACGCTTGCGGAAGCTCGCGGAGGCCGACTACGACGCCCTGGTGCTGGCGGCCGCCGGGCTGGAGCGGCTCGATCGGGGCGACGACGGAAGCCCGATCGCGCCCGAGCTGTTGACCCCCGCGGCCGGGCAGGGGGCGCTCGCGCTGGAGGCACGGGTCGGCGACCGCGCCGTGGCCGACGCCGCGGAGGCGATCAGCCACCGCGACGCATTCACGTGCCTCACGGCCGAGCGGGCGCTCGTCGCCGAGCTCGAGGCGACGTGCCGTACCCCGGTGGGCGCGCACGCCTGGCTTTCGGACGGCCGGCTCTCCGTCGCCGCGTTCGTGGGGCTACCGGACGGCAGCGAGTGGGTGCGTGACACGCTCGACGGCGACCCGGGCGAGCCGGGCCCTTTTGGCGTCGAGGTCGCCGAGCGGGTGCTGGCCGCCGGCGGGGCGCAGATCCTGTCAACAGTGTCCTCCTGACCAGCCCTACGGTGGTCAATGCGGCACAGTAGGGCCGGTGGTGGCCGGCATCGTCTACCTAGTGGGGGCCGGCCCCGGCGATCCGGGGCTCATGACGCGCAGGGCGCTCGAGCTGATCTCGGAGGCGGACGCCGTGCTCTACGACCGGCTGATCCCGCCGGGCGCGCTCGACGAGGCCCGACCAGACGCCGAGCTTCGCTACGTGGGCAAGCAGCCGGGTGCTCCGGCGCTGCCGCAGGACGAGATCAACGAGCAGCTCGTGGAGCTCGCCCGGAATGGGAAGACGGTGGTGCGTCTCAAGGGGGGTGACCCGTTCGTGTTCGGCCGCGGCGGCGAGGAGGCGGAGGCGCTCGCGCGGGCCGGCGTGCCCTTCCAGGTCGTGCCGGGCGTGACGGCCGGTGTCGCGGCGAGCGCCTACGCGGGCATTCCCGTGACCCACCGCGAGGCGGCGTCGGCCGTCGCCTTCGTCACCGGTCACGAGGATCCGGCCAAGGAGGACGGCGCTCTGGACTGGGAGGCGCTGGCGCACTTCCCCGGCACGCTCGTGCTGTACATGGGCGTGTCGGCCCTGGCGAGGATCGCCGAGCGGCTCGTGGCGGCGGGACGTGACCCCGACGAGCCAGCGGCGGTGGTGGAGCGGGGGACTCTGCCGGGCCAGCGGACCGTGACGGCGCCCCTCTTGCGGATCGCGCGCCAGGCCGCCGAGGCTGGGGTGCGCCCTCCGGCGATCACGGTCGTGGGCCCTGTGAGCGGGCTGCACGAGACCCTCGCCTGGCTCGAGCAACGGCCGCTGCACGGCGAGGTGGTGGCGGTCACCCGCGCCCGAGCCCAGGCGAGCGGGCTCGCGGCGAGGCTCCGTGCGCTGGGCGCCGAGGTCGTCGAGACACCGGCGATCCGAATCGAGCCGCGCCCCTTCGACCCGGACCTGGCCGAGCGGATCGGCGACTACTCGCTCCTCTGCCTGACCAGCCCCAACGGCGTGCGGCTGCTGCTCGACGGACTGCGCGACGCGCGCGACCTCGCCGGAGTGACCGTTGCCGCGATCGGCCCCGGAACCGCGGCCGAGCTCCAGCGCCGGGGCGTCCGCGCGGACGTCGTGCCGGAGCGCTCGGTGGCAGAGGCGCTCGTCGAGGCCCTCGAGCGGGTTCCGGTGGAAGGCCGGCGAGTGCTGGTAGCCCGCGCGTCGGAGGCCCGCGACACGCTCCCGGACGCTCTGAGACAGCGCGGCGGGGAAGTGGAAGTGGTCGCGCTCTACGACACCGTCGCGGAGCCGCTGGGCGAAGGGCAGCGCGAGGCGCTGGCGCGAGCCACCTACGTGACCTTCACTTCCAGCTCCACGGTCCGTCACCTGTTGGAGGCCGGCGGGGAGATCCCGGCCGGGGCGCGGGTAGTGTCGATCGGGCCCGTGACCAGCGCCGCCGCCCGGCAGCGCGGGCTCGCGGTGCACGTGGAGGCTGAGCGGCACGACGTCGAGGGCCTCGTCGCGGCGATCCTGGAGGATGCGGCCCGGTGATCGTCACCCTCCTCACGGACTACGGCCGGGACGACGACTTCGTCGGCGTCTGCCACGGGGTCATCCACTCGATCTCCTCGGAGGCGCAGATCGTCGACATCACCCACGGGATCCCACGCTACGGCGTGCGCCACGGAGCACTCGTTCTGCGCAACACGCTGCCCTACATGCCGAAGGGGGTCCACGTGGGGGTGGTCGACCCGCAGGTGGGGACGGAGCGCCGAGGCGTCGCGCTCCGCTGCGAGGACGGCCGAATGCTCGTCGGACCGGACAACGGGCTGCTGAGCCTCGCCTGGCCTCGCTTCGGCGGGGTGGAGCTAGCGGTGGACATCAGCCGCTCGCCGCACCGCCTCGAGCCGGTCTCGGCCACGTTCCACGGACGGGACGTCTTCTCGCCCGTCGCGGCGCACCTCGCCGCCGGCGCCGAGCTGGCCGACGCCGGGGAGCCGCTCGAGCCCTCCGCCCTTGCCACCGTCGAGCTGCCCGAGCCTCGACGGGAGGGCGACGCGCTCGTGGGCCATTCGCTCATCATCGACCGGTTCGGCAACGCCGGGCTCAACGTCGACCACGACCAGTTGGCCGGCACCGGCATAACCCTGGGTGAGACCATCGAGCTCGAGGTCGGAGGCGAGCGCTACCTCGCCAAGTACGCCCAGACCTTCGCCGACGTAAAGCCGGGCGAGCTCCTCGTGTACGAGGACGCCTACCGGACGCTCGCCGTGGCGATCAACCGCGGCGACGCCGCTGGCACGCTCGGGCTGCAGCAGGACGGCGAAGTCCGCCTGCGGCCCAGATGACTGATCCCGAAGCCCCACACCCCTGGCACACGGGCTCGGAATCGGCCATCTAATGGTCGGCTTGCCCCGGGCGCACTTCCGTGTCACGGACTCGACCAACGAGCGCGCCAAGGCGCTCGCCGATGCGGGCGCCCCACACGGGACGCTCGTGACCGCGGACGAGCAGACCGTGGGTCACGGCCGCCAGGGCCGTTCCTGGAGCGCGCCACCCGGAGCGTCGATCCTCATGTCGCTGCTGCTGCGCGATCTCGATCCGGTCCACGCGCTCCTGCCGTTGGCGGCCGCGGTCGCGGTTTGCGAGACCTGCGAGTGCGAGGGCTCGGTGCTCGGCAGGTGTGCGATCAAGTGGCCGAACGACGTCTGGATCGACAGACGCAAAGCGGCGGGCATCCTGGTCGAGGGTCGTCCCCAGGAGGGATGGGCCGTGGTCGGAATCGGGTTGAACGTGAACGTCAGGCCGGAGGACTTCCCGCCCGAGCTACGCAAAACGGCCACCTCCCTTGCGATCGCGAGCGACAGAGAGTTGGCGCTCGAGCCGCTCCTGCGGGCCCTGCTTCGAAGGCTCGACTCCCTGCTCGGCCAGACCGAGCAGGCGATCCTCGCGGCCTGGCGCGAGCGCGATGCGCTGCGGGGCGAGCGGGTGCGGTGGGCGGGCGGAGAGGGCACGGCCGCGGGGGTCGACGACGCAGGTGCCCTGCTGGTGGAGACGGACACCGGCACCCAGAGGCTCGACGCGGGCGAGGTCCACCTCCGCTAGGGACGGAGCGCGTACCGTTGATCCAGCCTGCGGCGCTTAGGCCGCCGCCGACTCCTCGGCGTCGTCGTCCGGCGCCTCGGCCTCGCCAGACTGGGCACCGTCCTGCCGCTTGGCGGCCTCGCCCTGCGCGGGCTCCGTCTCACCGGCGCCTCGGCGCCGCCGGCGGCGCCCGCCGCGGCGCCGCTTGCCCTTGGGGAAGTCCCGGAGCAGCTCGCGCGCCAGGGCCGAGGGCTTTCGGGCCAGACGCATGCGAGCGCCGTCCAGCACCTGCTGGGCCTCGGGCGTGTGGGCGAGCGCCGCCGCGAGCAGCGCGGCCGACAGGCGGCGGTCCTGCTTGCGGGCCGCCTGGACGAGCCGCCTGGCGTTCCGCGCGTGCGCCGCCCCGGAGGAGTTGACGAGCAGCCCCAGCAGGCGCTTGGTCTCCGGCCAGCGCTGGACGGCGTATTCCTCGTGCACCTCACGGCTGTACTCGGCGAGGTGCCAGAGCCAGCGAGCCGCCTGGTCGCGGCGGCCGATCTGCTTCTCGGCGAGCGCCTGCAGTAGCACCTTGACGCCCTCGCGCCGCTCCTCGCGCGACCAGCCGCCCACTATCTCCACGGCCTCGTCGAACGCCTCGGCGTCGCGCAGGTTGCCGATCTCGGAGAGCGCCCTGAGACGCAGCTGGGTGTTGCGGTTGCGCCGCAGGCAGGTGAGCAGGAACTGGCGGCGCAGCTCTCCGGTCGAGTCGAAGTGCAGCATCGCCTTCGCTCGGCGCCAGTTGTTGGAGGCCACCCGCGCTCCCGCGAGCATCGCCCAGGCCTGCTGCTCGCCCCAGGACAGGTGCTCGACCGCGATCCGCCAAAGCTCCCGCTCGAAGACCTGAGCGCGCCGCGCCGGATCCGCGGTCACGGGCACCACGCGCCGCTCCACCCGCAGTCGCCGGCCGCGGCCGCGCCGCACGGGACCGACGACGATCGCCCCGCCCCTGTAGACGTCCCGGTCGAGCAGCGAGTGCAGCGTGATGACGGGGTCGTCGTTGGGCGTCGCCGGGTGGACGAAGTCCACGATGATGCCCGCCTCCTTGCCGGGCGTGCGGCGGGTGACGCGGCCCACGCGCTGCTGGTACACGCGCCGCGAGGCGGTGGGGGCGAGATGCATGCACACTGTCGCCCGCGGCGAGTTCCAGCCCTCGGCGAGGAGCTGCGCGTTCACGAGCACGTCGATCTCCCCACGCTCGTAGGCGGCGAGGATGCGGGCCAGCTCGCGCTTGGGCGTCTCACCGGAGACCGCCTTGGCCTTGATGCCCGCCTCGCGGAAGGCGTCGGCGACGTTGTGGGCGTGGCGCACACCGGCCGCGTAGACCACGCCTGGCACGTCCTTGAAGCGCGTCTTGTAGAGGTCGGCCACCGCGACGTTGAAGGGTGTCTGGTCGAGCAGTGCGGCCAGCTCCTCCTGGTCGAAGTCCTGGTCCACCTCCCCTCTGCGGAGTGGGACCTTGGCTATCGAGCGCACGCCGACGCCGGGGGGAATGCGCACGCAGCGCAGAGGCGCGATCACCCCGCGCCGGGCGGCCTGGGCGAGGTCGAAGCGCGACGTCTGGGTGGGGAAGAGGTCCGTCACGTGGCGCGCGATCAGCGCGCCGGTGGCGGTCATGCCGATGAAGACGGGCCCTCTCCACCGACGGATAGCGGCACTCGTCTTCTCCCCGAGGGCGGTGTGCGCCTCGTCGCAGATGACGATCGTGTAGGCGTCCGACATCTTCCCGGCATTGCGCACGAACCACTGATAGGTCTCGACCGTCACCGGGCCGGTGGCCGGCGGATCCCCGTTGCGTCCCGGGAGGGCGGGGCTGATCCGCTTGCGGTAGCCGCGGTCGCGCAGCTCGCCGAGGAACTGGTCGACCAGGTTGCGGCGGTGGGTCAGGATCAGGATGCCGCCGGTCCGCGAGGCCTCGACGAACCCGAGCGCCGCCACGGTCTTGCCCGCGCCGGTGGCATGCTCGAACCAGAAGCGCCTCGCCGCGCCGGGATCCTCCAGCTGGGACTCGACGGCGGCCTCCTCCTCGGCCTCCTCGGCCTCGTCCCAATCGAGCGGCTCCTCCTCGGTCGCGAGGTCCTCGTCGCCCTCGATCTCCAGCTCGCCGAGCGAGACCTCTTCGAACTCCGGGAGCCCGTTCCCGTTCCGTCCGTTCCGGGAGGAGGCCTGGACCTCGGACTCGAGCGCGATCAGCGTGCCCGACAGGGCATCCACCTGGTGGGCGGAGAGGACGGTGCCGTCGGCAAGGTGTGGCTGTTCCTCCGACAGGAGGCGCTCGAGGCCCAGCATCAAGGAGTAGTCCTGGCGCCACTCGAGCGACGGCTCTGAGCGTCCCGCGTCGAGCTCCGCCAGGGCCGCGTCCAAGGCGGCACGGCGGGCGGTGCCGGGTGCGAGGGCGCTCTCCGCATCCTCGCCGTTCACGACGAACGGCTCTTTGGCGAAGCGCTCGGCGCGCTTCAGGTCCGCACGGGAAACCGGCGGGGACGCGACCACGGAAGTGCTGTCAGCCATGTGCGGCTTTCGTTCTTGAGAGTCGGACAGAGACCGCTGCTTGCGGTGGAGTTGGCCGTCGCGTCAGCGGCGGATCCGCCCGCCTGAGTTGCCGCTTCAGAGTCCGATAGCGGCGGTCGCCGGATCCTTCGCAGGACCGCGGCGTTGCGACTATTACACCACAAGAAGGACGAAATTGGCCTCAGCGACGTAACCCGTTCGTCTGCCACGCTTTACCCATGCGGCGGCTCGGTGTGCTCGCGGTGTGCGCGCTCGCCCTTGTGGCATGCGGCTCGGACGAGCCGAAGAGTGCCGGGAAGCCGAATCCGGGCGCCCTTAGCGGCGCGCCGGCCCCCCTGGCGGCGCTGCACCGCCAGGCCAATCAGCTGTTGGGAGGCGGCCCCGACGCCTTCACGACGCGGTTGCGGGAGCTGCGCGGATACCCGGTGGTGGTCAACAAGTGGGCGTCCTGGTGCGGCCCCTGCCGCGGCGAGTTCCCCTACTTCCAGCGCCAGGCCGTGCGGCGCGGCAAGCGCATCGCCTTCCTGGGGGTGGACTCCCAGGACAACGACGCCGACGCTCGCAGCTTCCTGCGCCAGTTCCCGGTGAGCTACCCCAGCTACCGCGACGAGAAGCTCGGCATCGCGGCGGTCTTCAACGGAGTCCAGGCATTTCCGACCACCGCCTTCTACGACTCCAAGGGCACACTCGCCTTCGTCCACCAGGGGGGCTACGCGAGCGAACCCAAGCTCGTGGAGGACATCGAGCGCTACGCTCGCTGACTCCTTGGAGATCAGGCTGGCGCGTAAACCGGAGGAAGTAGACGCCGCGCTGCGGCTCCGTGAGCGCGTCTTCTCCCTCGAACAGGGTGTAAGGCCGGAGGCGGACCGGGACGGCCGCGATCCCGAGGCCACGCATCTGGTAGCCGTCGAAGGCGCGCGGGTGGTGGGCACCTGCAGGCTGGTGTTCCAAGGTGCGCTGGCCCGGCTTGGACGGATGGCGGTGGAGCGCGAGCTCCGGGGCGCCGGGGTGGGCGCGGCGCTCCTTCGTGAGGCCGAGCGCGAGGCGCTCGCGGCCGGCGCGACCAGCATCTCGCTTCACGCGCAGCTCCCGGCCCGCTCGCTTTATGAGCGCGACGGCTACCGCCAGCGGGGCGGGCGATTCGTCGAGGAGGGGATCGACCACGTGGCGATGGAGAAGAGGATTGCCTGAACTGCGGGTGGATCCGCTTTCGGGTCTGCGGGTGATCGTGGCTGGCGAGCGTGGGGAGCGCCCTGGGGCCTTCCTGCCGGTGGGCGAGCGCCCTCTGGTCGACCCTGAGCGGGATCCCTTCCTCGAGGGCCACGAGGACCAAACGCCCCCCGAGGTCTACGCGGTCAGGCCCGACGGCGGGTCCCCCGACGCCCCCGGCTGGCGCGTGCGGGTGGTGCCCAACCTCTACCCCGCCCTCGCGGGCGACGAGTCGCTCGTGCCCGACCCGCTCGTGGCAGGTCGCGGCGAGCCCGAGCTGTTCGCGGCCCGGCCCGCCGCCGGCGCGCACGAGGTGATCGTGAACAGCCCGCGGCCGGTTTCCTCGCTGCTCGAGCTCGAGCTCGACGAGGTCGCGGAGGCGATGGCGGTGTGGCGCGCGCGAATGGCCGCTCACGCCGCCGCCGCGTGCGTCCACGTGATCGTCAACGAGGGGCAAGCGGCGGGCGCTTCCCTCCCCCATACGCACGCGCAGCTCTACGCGCTGCCCTTCGTCCCCGCGGCCGTGGCCCGCGAGCGAGAGCGGTTTACCGCCTACTCCGATCGCACCCACGGCCGCAACCTGCTCGAAGATCTGGTCCAGGAGGAGGTGCGCCGCCGCGAGCGGCTTGTGGCGGTCGACGAGGAGGTCGTGGCCATCTGCCCGTTTGCATCCCGTGTGCCGTTCCAGGTCCAGCTCATCCCGCGGCGGCCAGCGGCCCGCTTCGAGGATGACGGTCCAATGGGAGCGGCCCTGCTTCGTGGCGTGCTGCGCCGCCTCGCCGCCACCCTCGGCGCGCCGCCGCCGCTCAACATGTGGGTGCGGACGGCGCCGCGTCGCGCCAGGCAGTTCTGCTGGCGGATCGACGTGCTCCCGCGGCTCGCGCACCTGGCCGGGCTCGAGGTCGGCACCGGAGTGCATCTGAACGTGCTCGCGCCGGAGCGAGCAGCGGAGCGGTTGCGGGAAGCGAGCGTGTAGGGTCGCGCGCGCCGTGCCCCCTTCCGAGCGCCCGATTCCGATGTACGCGGCGGAGCCGCCGCAGGAGCCGCTCCCTTACGGGCGCTGGGCGGAGGCGCTCGCCGAGCGCTTCCTGCAGGCGGTCGGCGAGGAGACGGGCGAGGACGAGGTCGGCCAGATCACCTGGTTCCCTGACCGCTCGTTCGACGGCCGCACCTACGTCCCGGCGACCGCTGCTGCCGGAGAGGGCGAGGTCTGCGGCTACGTGTCGTACCGCCGCGAGCACGAGGGCACCGAGGCCACCGACTTCACCGCCGACGCGTACTTCACCGAGGACACCGCCGGCGCCAACCCCGACTGGGCGCTGGACCTGTCCGACCTCGAGATCGGCCACTGGCGCGGCTCGCAGGGCCGCCGCGGCAAGGTGACGCTGGTCTGGGGCCTGGCCCTCGTGCCGAACGGCGCGGTGGCCACGGCGGAGCTGGGGCCCAGCACCACCGACCAGTGCGAGCTGCTCGAGGATCGCTTCACGCTCATCTCGCTGGACGACTACACCGGCGATTTCATCGAGGTGCGCCTCTACGGGCCGAAGGGGATCGAGCTCGCCAAGGAGTCGCTGTACGAGGAGGAGGGCTAG
>Ga0126313_10001984_pt1 | contig 11173 bp, 12 predicted proteins | sample Plot105A_FD_89954 | JGI IMG/M metagenome (GOLD analysis project Ga0126313, IMG submission 89954) | Serpentine soil microbial communities from UC McLaughlin Reserve, CA, USA - Plot105A | ecosystem: Environmental > Terrestrial > Soil > Grasslands | place: USA: UC McLaughlin Reserve, Lake County... | reverse complement strand
GTGCGCTCGGTCGGGCGGTAGGGCACGCAAGAAGTGAACCAATGTTCAGGTTTTCAGACAAGGCCTGCCGCCGGTCACGCCCACAGGCGCGCGTGCAGCGCCGCGACCGTCCGCGGCGCCGGCTCCAGGCCGGCGTCGCGCAGTGCCGACGCCGCGTCGGCGAGCAGCGACTCCCGCACGTCCGCGTCGGCCTGCGCGCGCGCGGCGAGCCGCGCGATCTCCCGTCGCGCGCGCGGCAGCTCCTGCGCCGCGCGGACCCACGCCGCGGGCGGGGGCGGCAGCTCGCCGAGCAGCTCGCGGATACGTCGCTCGTTCATCTCCAGCCGGACGGCGCGGAGGCCGCCGCTCTTGACTCGAGGTTTCGGCGCACCCGCGCGAGGCAGCGCGAGATGCGGTTGGCGATCGTGCCCGGCGGGATCCCGAGCGCCGCGCCGATCGTCGCGTAGCTCTCCTCGCGCGCGAAGCAGCGGTCGAGCACGTCGGCGCACTGCTCGGGCAGGTTCTCGATCGCGGCGCGGACCGTCAGCGCCTCCTCGAGCTCGGCGATCGCGTCGTCGGCGGCGATGTCGAGGTACTCGATGAGCTCGCCGTCGTCGGTGCGGTCGCAGGTGCTCGCGCGCAGCGCGTCGATCGCCACGCGGCGCGTGAGCTGGGCGAGCCAGGGACGGAAGGCGGCGTCGTCGCGCAGCTTGGGCAACTGCTCGTGGACGCGCGCGAAGACGTCCTGGAACGCGTCCTCGGCGACGCGCGGCGCCAGGCGGTAGGCGCGCGCGAGGATCGCATGCACGTAGCGCGCGTACCGCTCGACGAGCAGCGTCCAAGCGGCGTCGTCTTCCGCTCGGCAGCCCGCGATCAGCTCGGCGTCGCTCGGTGACCCAGACATCCCCGCAAAAACTGTACGCCGCAGCGGGCTGACGGCGCGTGCCGGTCGCCTGGACACCGACCCGGCCGATGGACGACCGCCGGCGAGCGCGCTCAACGCGTCACGTCGCGGCCACTACGGGATCGCCCCGGCCTCCAGGACCGCGAGCGCCGCGGCGAAGCTCGCGCTCGGGCGCATGACCGCGTCGACGCGGGCGGGGTCAGGGCGGTAGTAGCCGCCGATGTCGACCGGCTCGCCCTGCACGGCGGCGAGTTCGGCGACGATCGCCTCCTCGTCGGCGGCAAGCCGCTCGGCCAGCGCCGCGAAGCGCGCCGCGAGCGCGTCGTCCTCGCGCTGGCGGGCGAGCTCCTGCGCCCAGTACAGCGCGAGGTAGAAGTGGCTGCCGCGGTTGTCGAGCTCGCCGCACCTGCGCGACGGCGAGCGGCCGTGCTCGAGCACGCTGCCCGTCGCCCGGTCCAGTGCCTCGCCGAGCAGCCTGGCCCGCGCGTTGCCGGTCTTCTCGGCGAGCATCTCCAGCGACACCGCGAGCGCGAGGAACTCCCCGAGCGAGTCCCAGCGCAGGTGGTTCTCGCGCAGGAGCTGCTGGACGTGCTTCGGCGCCGACCCGCCGGCGCCCGTCTCGAAGAGCCCGCCGCCGTTCATGAGCGGCACGATCGAGAGCATCTTCGCGCTCGTCCCGAGCTCGAGGATCGGGAAGAGGTCGGTCAGGTAGTCGCGCAGGACGTTGCCGGTGACGGAGATCGTCTCCTCGCCCGCGCGGGCGCGCTGCAGCGTGAAGCGCGTCGCCTCGGCGACGGGCAGGATCTCGATCTGCAGAGCCTCGGTGTCGAGCGCCTCGAGCGCCGGGCGGACCTTCTTCAGCAGCTCCACGTCGTGCGGGCGCGTCTCGTCGAGCCAGAACACCGCGGGCGCCCCCGTCGCGCGCGCCCGGGCGACGGCGAGCCGCACCCAGTCCTGGATCGGCGCGTCCTTGGTCTGGCACATCCGCCAGATGTCGCCCGTGTCGACGTCGTGCTCCAGCAGCGTCGCGCCGGCGCCGTCCACGACCCGCACCGTGCCTGCGGAGGCGATCTCGAACGTCTTGTCATGCGAGCCGTACTCCTCGGCCTTCTGCGCCATGAGCCCGACGTTCGGCGTCGTGCCCATCGTCGCCGGGTGAAACGCGCCGTGCTCGCGGCAGTGGTCGATCGTCTCGGCGTAGAGCGCCGCGTACGACGAGTCGGGGATCACGTACTTCGTGTCCTGCTGCTCGCCGACCGCGTTCCACATCTGCCCCGACGAGCGGATCGCCGCGGGCATCGACGCATCGACGATGACGTCCGACGGCGCGTGCAGGTTCGTGATGCCCTTGTCGGAGTCGACCATCGCGATCGACGGCCCGGCGGCGAGCGCGTCGTCGACCGCGGCCCTGGCCTCGGGGTGCGTGGCGAGGAGGCTCCCCAGACCGTCGTTCGGGTTGGCGTCGACGCCGTCGTAGACGTCGCCGACGACGGCGCGCACCGCGTGGCCGAAGATGATCGGGTCGGAGACCTTCATCATCGTCGCCTTGAGGTGCACCGAGAAGAGCACGCCCCGGCGCTTGGCGTCCGCGACCTGCTCGGCGAGGAACGCGTCGAGCGCCGCACGGCGCATGACGGCGGCGTCGAGCACCTCACCGGTGAGCACCGCGACGCGCTTCTTCAGCACCGTGACGGTGCCGTCCGAGGCGACGTGCTCGATCCGCACGACGCCGTCCGCGTCGACCGTCACGGACCGCTCGGTGCAGCGAAAGTCGCCGCCCGACATCGTCGCGACGTGCGACCTCGAGTCCGGCGACCACGCGCCCATCGCGTGCGGATGCGTGCGCGCGAAGGCCTTCGCGGACGCCGGCGCGCGGCGATCGGAGTTGCCCTCGCGCAGGACCGGGTTGACCGCGCTGCCCTTGACCGCGTCGTACTTGAGGCGCACCGGATCCGAAGCGTCGTCCGGCAGGTCCGGGATCGCGTACCCCTTGTCCTGAAGCTCGGCGATCGCCGCCCGCAGCTGCGGCAGCGACGCGCTGATGTTCGGCAGCTTGACGATGTTCGCCGCGGGCGTCTTGGCGAGCTCGCCGAGCTCGGCCAGCGCATCGGGGACGCGCTGCTGCGCGGTGAGCAGCTCGGGGAACTGGGCGAGGATCCTGCCGGCGAGCGAGATGTCGCGCAGCTCGACGTCGACGTCCGCGGCGGCGGCGAACGCCTGCACGATCGGCAGCAGCGAGGCCGTGGCGAGCGCGGGCGCCTCGTCGGTGTGGGTGTAGATGATCTTCATGCGCGGCAAATACGCTAGTGGCCATGGCGCACGACGTGACCTTCATCCCCGGAGACGGCACCGGCCCCGAGCTCACCGAGGCGACCCGGCGCGTTCTCGAGGCCACCGGCGTCGACTTCAACTGGGACCGCCACGAGGCCGGCATCGACGAGTACCGCAAGCACGGCAACCCGTTTCCCGACGAGACGCTGGATTCGCTGAAGCGCACCGAGGTCGGTATCAAGGGCCCGACGACGACGCCGGTCGGCTCGGGCTTTCGCTCGATCAACGTCCTGCTGCGCAGGGAGCTCGACCTCTACGCGTGCATCCGGCCCTGCAAGGCGTTCGCGGGCGTGCGCACGCGCTTCCCGGAGACCGATCTCGTCATCGTGCGCGAGAACACCGAGGACCTCTACGCCGGGATCGAGTTCGAGCGCGGCAGCGCCGAGAACGCGGCGCTGCGCGAGAAGCTCGCCGAGCTCGGCACCACCGTCCGCGACGACGCCGGCATCTCGATCAAGCCGATCAGCGTCTTCGGCTCCGAGCGGATCGTCCGGCACGCCTTCGACTACGCGGTGACTCACGGTTACAGGAAGGTCACCGCGGCGCACAAGGCCAACATCATGAAGTTCTCCGATGGCCTGTTTCTCGACGTCGCGCGCAAGGTCGCCGGGGACTACCCGGCGATCGAGTTCCAGGACGTGATCATCGACAACCTCTGCAACCAGCTGATCACCTATCCGGAGGACTACGAGGTCATCGTCCTGCCCAACCTCTACGGGGACATCGTCTCTGACCTGTGCGCCGCGATGATCGGCGGCCTCGGGGTGGCGGGCGGCGCGAACATCGGCACGAACGCCGCCGTGTTCGAGGCGACGCACGGCTCGTCGCCGTCCTACGCGGGCAAGAACCGCATGAACCCGACGGCGCTCATGCTGTCGGGCGTCTACATGCTCGACCACCTGAAGGAGACGGCCGCGGCGCGCGCGCTGGAGAGCGCGATCGCAACGGTCATACGCAAGGGCGACAAGGTCACATACGATCTGAAGCCGAGCCGCACAGACCCCACCGCCGTCGGCACCAGCGAGTTCGCCGACGCCGTGATCGAGGAGATGAACGCATGACGAACGCCCCAGTGAACGTCGCCGTCACCGGTGCCGCCGGACAGATCGGCTACGCGCTGCTGTTTCGGATCGCTTCCGGCCAGCTGCTGGGACCCGACACACCGGTCGCGCTCAAGCTGCTCGAGATCCCGCAGGCGGTCAAGGCCGCCGAGGGCACGACGCTCGAGCTGACCGACTGCGCGTTTGCGCTGCTGCACTCGGTCGACATCTACGACGATCCGGCCCAGGCCTTCGACGGGGTGAACATCGCCATGCTCGTCGGCGCGCGACCGCGTTCGAAGGGGATGGAGCGCGCGGACCTGCTCGAGGCCAACGGCGCGATCTTCAAGCCCCAGGGCGAGGCGCTCAACGCCGGCGCGGCGGACGACGTCAAGGTGCTCGTCGTCGGCAACCCGGCCAACACGAACGCGCTCATCCTCGCGGCCAACGCGCCCGACATCCCGGCCGAGCGGATCACCGCGATGACGCGCCTGGATCAGAACCGCGCCGTCGCGCTGCTCGCCCAGAAGCTCGGCGTCGGCGTCGAGGCGGTCGCCGACCTCGCCGTCTGGGGCAACCATTCCCCCACTATGTTCCCGGACCTGTTCAATGCCGAGGTGAACGGCGAGCGGGCCGTCGACCAGGTCGACATGGATTGGTACGAGAACGAGTACATCCCGCGCGTCGGCAAGCGCGGCGCCGAGGTCATCGAGGCGCGTGGCGCGTCGTCCGCGGCGTCGGCCGCCAACGCGGCGATCGACCACGTGCGCGACTGGGTCAGCGGCGCCGGGGGCCTGCGCTCGATGGCCGTCGCCTCCGACGGCTCCTACGGCGTCGCCGAGGGACTCATCTCGAGCTTCCCGGTGCGCTGCACGGGCGACGGCTACGAGATCGTGCAGGGCCTCGAGGTCGGCGACTTCGCCCGGGCGAAGATCGACGCGACCGTCGCCGAGCTCATCGCCGAGCGCGACGCGGTCAGCGAGCTCGGCCTCGTCGCGACCTGAGCGCAGCGCTGGTCCACGGGGTCAGGACTCCTACCAGGGGCCTGACCCCGCGGAGCGAGCTTCAGGCGGGATCCTTCGGGTGCCAGCCGCGGCCGTCCTTGCGGACGAGGCCGTCCTCGGCGAGCCCCGGCAGGACGCGGTAGAGGTAGTTCTGCTTGATGCCCATCCGCTCCGCGATCTCGGGGATCGTGATGCCGGGCGTGCTGCGCACGAGCGCGAGCGCCTCGGCGCCGCGGGTGCCGCTGCCCTTGGGCCGGCCACGACGGCCGGTGCCCTTGCCGCGCCGGCTGCCCGAGGACGCGCCCCGAGCCGGCCGGCGGGCGGTGGGTGCGTTGCCGTTGGTCTGCGGAACGCCGGCGAGCGCTGCGGCAGCGGCTTGCAGTCGTTCGTACTCCTCGACGAGCGGCTTGAGCTCCTTCAGCCGCGCACCGATCTCATTTCGCTTCTCATCCAGGAAATCTGCCATGTACTTCTTCCCCGTTCTGGCAAGTGACAATTACCGTCACTGAGACTAGAGCATGAGGCGGTCGCGATGCGCCATCCCATGGAGGATTCCCAGGCTAGGAACGTTCCAGAATCTCCCGGAGGCGATCCAGCGAGGCCTTGGCCTCCTTTTCGGGAATGCCGCCGACGATGACCTTCGAGGCGGCCGCGCCGAGCGGTCCGAAGGGCGTACGGAACTCGTTGCGGTAGTCGAAATGCGTGCCGCCGCCGCGCTCGGTGAGACGGTTCTCCGTGACGGCGGTCGAGCGCGCGGGTCCCCTGCCCTCCCAGCGCGCGAAGTACGGAGCGTCCAGCTCCTCGAGCGTCCAGTGCACCTTGAAGCGCACCCCGCGCAGGCAGAGCGTCTGCGTCATCTGGAAGCCGGGGCGGACCGAGCCGGGATCGACGCGGTCGATGTGGTCGACGATCGTCACCCACGCGGCCATCTTCGCGGGGTCCATGACGTGCTCCCATACGTCCTGCACGGAGGCGTCGATGTCGGTGCTTGCGATCACGAGGGACACGGGCGCAGAACCTATAGCGGCCCGCTGCGCGACGCCGTCACCGCGCCGCCAGCGGCTCGCCGGCCTCCCACTCGCGCAGCGCCCGCTCCACCGCCCGGTCGAAGCGGTGCAGGCGCACGCCGAGCAGCTGCGGCGCGCGCTCGTCGCGCGGCAGCAGGTCGCCCGAGAGGCTTTCCATGAGCGGGCCGATGAAGCCGGCCTCCTCACCGGCGAGGGCGGCCGCGACGGGCGCCACCACCGGTGTCGCGTTGCGGCCGATGTTCACCGCGCGGCGGCGCACGAGCATGAGATCGGCGATCCGCTCGATCATCTCCCCATAGGTGAGGACGTCGGGGCCGGCGATGTCGAGTGACAGGCCGCCCTGCGCGTGCGGTGTCGTCGCCGACGCGAGCAGGAACGCGCGCACGTCACGCACGTCGATCGGCTGCGTGCGGTGCTCGCGCCACGGCGGCAGCGCGAGCACCTTCATCCGCTCGACGAGATGCACGAGAAAGCGAAACGAGCGCGAGCGCGCGCCGATGACGATCGAGGCGCGCAGCGCGACCGCCTCGGGCAGGCCGGCGAGCAGGATCCGCTCGACGTCGAGGCGGCTGCGGAGGTGGCGCGACAGCGACGTGCCCTGTGGCACGAGGCCGCCGAGGTACACGACCCGGCGCAGGCCCGCGCGCTGCGCCGCCGCGACGAAGTTCTCCGCCGCGATGCGCTCCTTGTCCTCGAAGCCGGCGCGTCCGCCCGCGCCCTCCATCGAGTGGATGAGGTAGTAGGCGACCTCGGCGCCGTCGAGCGCCTCGTCGAGGCCGGCGCCGCTGATCGCGTCGCCGCGGACGAACGGCAATGTCGCCGGCACGCGCGCCGGGTCGCGCCCGAAGCCGCGCAGCTCGTGCCCGGCGTCCGTCAGGGCGGGAAGCAGCGCGGCTCCGATCGAGCCGCTGACGCCGGTCAACAGGATCCGCATCGGTCACGCATCGTCGCCCATCGCGGCGCGCGGCAAACACGGGAGAGCGCGTTTCGCCGTCCGCTCACCGGCCGCACGGGCGACCTCCGCGATTGTCAGGCGCGTGCGGCGACCTTCCCGCGACGTCACGCGAGCGCGTCGGCGGCGTCCGCGATCCGCGCCGCGAGCGCCAGCGACGAGGTCGCCGCGGGCGAGGGCGCGTTGCGCACGTGGATCGCCCGCGGCGTCGCGGACAGCAGGAAGTCGTCGACGAGGCGACCGTCGCGCCCGACCGCCTGCGCGCGCACGCCGCCGAAGGCCGGGAGCAGGTCCTCGCCGCGCACGCCCGGGACGTAGCGGCTCGCCTCGGCCGCGAACGCGGCGCGGCTGGCGGCCAGGCGCAGCTCGCCGAGGCCGGTGCGCCACCAGCGGGCCATCATGCGCCACGTCCCCGGCCAGGTGACCGTGTCGCGGATGTCGTCCGCGCGCAGCGTGCGCAGCGCGTACGCGTCGCGGGCGCCGACGAGCAGCGCCGACGGGCCGAGCAGCACCTCGCCGTCGATCCGCCGCGTGAGGTGGACGCCGAGAAACGGCAGGCTCGGGTCCGGCACCGGATAGATCAGCCCGCGCACGAGCTCGCGCCGCTGCGGCGCGAGGCGCAGGTAGCCGCCGCGGAAGGGCACGATCCGCGGGTCGGGGTCCGCGCCCGCGAGCACGGCGAGCCGGTCAGACCACAGGCCCGCGCAGAAGATCGCCCGTGCGCCGTGCGCCTCGTCGCCGCCGGCGCAGCGCAGGCGGATCGCGCGGGCGCCGGCGTCGACGCTCGTCACCTCGCGCTCGAAGCGCAGCTCGCCGCCGGCCGCGCGGACGTCGTCGGCGAGCCGCGCGCCGACGACGCCGAAGTCGACGATCCCCGTGTTCGGCGAGTGCAGCGCCGCCACCCCCGTCGCGTGCGGCTCGACCTCGCGCAGGCCGGCCGCGTCGAGCCGCCGCATGCCGGCCACGCCGTTGGCGTTCGCGCGCCGCCCGATCTCCTCGAGCGCCGGCAGCTCGCGCTCGTCGAGCGCGATGATGAGCTTGCCGATGCGGTTCACCGCAATGCCGTGGCGCTCGCAGAAGTCGTACATCCGCGCGGCGCCGTCGACGCAGAGCCGGGCCTTCAGCGAGCCGGGCGCGTAGTAGACGCCCGCATGGATGACGCCGCTGTTGTGGCCGGTCTGATGACGCGCGGGCGCGGGTTCGCGCTCGAGGACGAGCACGCGGCTGCCGGGCCGCCGCGCGAGCACCTCGCGCGCGACCGCGAGCCCGATGATTCCCGCCCCGACGATGATGGTGTCGTAGCCGTCGGCAACCATCGCAGGACGAAAGTGTCCCCAAAGAGCGGCACGGACGCGGCACGAGGGGGCGAGGTGTGCTTGCCGGCACCCCCCTGCGGAGACGACCACGGTTTCGTCCGGCATTTGCGGGGAGCCCGCGTCCAAAAAGCCGATGGGAGCGAGAACGCCGCTCGCACCCTCTTGCGACCGGCCGCCACGACGTGATGTCATGCGGCCCGGTTTCGGAGAGCGACGAAGGGTGTTGGGACGCATGGCGAAGACGCGGACGACGACGAAGGTGGCGTGCGAGGACTGCTTCTTTCGCTGCAACATGCTGTGCGCGCTGCAGCTCGCTGATCCGTGCCCGACCTTCCGGCCCGACAGCCCGGACGGGCTGAGGCCACCGCAGCAGCTGCGCTTCGCGTTTCGCCAGGAGCGCCGCACCCAGGCCGCCTGGGCCTTCCCGAGCGCCCAGGAGCAGGCCGCGTTGCACGCCCACTGATCGACCGCAATACAGTCCGGATCGTGAGGATCACGGTGCTGGGCAAGTCGCCCGCATGGCAGGACGCCGACGGAGCATGCAGCGGCTATCTCGTCGAGGACGGCGACTGCTGCCTGCTCGTCGACTGCGGCAGCGGCGTCTTCTCCAAGCTGCGCCGCTTTCGCGACTACGTCGACGTCGATGCCGTCGTGATCACGCACATGCACGCCGATCACTTCCTCGACCTGATCCCGTTCGCCTGCGCGCTGACGTACGCGCCGCGCCAGCAGCCGGTGCCCGTCGCGCCCTGGCCGGGCACCGACAGCCCCGCCTGCCCACAGCTGCTCGTGCCTCCCGGCGCGACGCAGATCCTCCGCACGATCGCCGGCGCCGGCGGCCAGCCGACGCTGCTCGACGACGCCTTCGCGATGACCGAGTACGACACCGCGGCGACGCTCGAGGTCGGCACCTTGAGCGTGCGCTTCAAGCCCGTTCCGCACTACCTGCCCTCCAACGCGATCCAGGTCCGCTGCGGGGGCGGCGGGCGCTTCACCTTCGGCGCCGACCACGGCCCGACCGACGCGCTGGAGGACTTCGCGGACGGCAGCGACCTGCTGTTCCTCGAGGCGACGCTGCCGCGCGCCGAGCGCGAGGGTCCGCGCGGGCACCTCACGCCGGGCGAGGCGGGCGAGCATGCGGCGCGCTGCAACGCCGCCCGGCTCGTGCTCACGCACATCTCCGACGAGCTCGACGGCGACTGGGCGCTCGCCGAGGCGCGGCGCGCGTTCGACGGGCCGGTCGAGGTCGCGCGTGAAGGCGCCGTCTACGACGTCTGAGATCCCCGTGGGTCGGCCCCCGGACAGCGGGTACGCTCCGTGGCCATGCCTCCCGAGCGCGATCTCTTCGCGAACTTCGAGCGGATGCGGCGCGAGATGGACGAGCTGTTCGGCGACGTGTTCGGCAGCGTCGGGCTCACGTCGCGGCGCACCGGCTTCAGCCCCGCCGTCGACGTCTTCTACGCCGACGAGCCGCCGCGCGCGATCGTCCACGCCGAGCTCGCGGGGATCGACGCCGGCGACCTCGGCCTGGAGATCCAGGGCCGCACGCTGACGCTCACCGGCCACCGCCGCGAGGCCGACGCCGAGGGGCGCGTCTACCAGCAGCTCGAGATCGAGCACGGCCCGTTTCGGCGCACGATCGAGCTCGGTGCCGAGGTCGTCGCCGAGCAGGCGCGGGCGACGTACCAGGACGGCATCCTGCGCGTCGAGCTGCCGCTCGCCGATCCGCAGACGCAAACGCGCCACGTCCCGATCCAGCGCGGCCGGCCGGCGGAGCTCGAGGAGCGATGATCGACGTCGTCAGCGACGGCAACGGCGCGCGCGAGATCGAGGTCGGCGTGGCGCCGGCGGTGCCCGGCACGCTGCCCGTGCTGCCGCTGCGCGAGACGGTCCCGTTCCCCGAGACGCTGACGCCGCTGGCGATCGGCCAGGAGCGCTCGGTCCAGCTCGTCAACGACGTGCTCGCCGGCAACCGGATGCTCGTCATGGTCGCCAGCCGCGAGCCCGATGTCGAGGAGCCCTCACCCGACCAGCTCTACGACGTCGGCGTCGTCGGCGTCATCGCACGGATGCTCAAGGTGCCCGACGGGACGCTGCGCGTGCTCGTCCAGGGCGGCCAGCGGGTGCGGATCGACCGCTGGGCGAGCGAGCGGCCCTACCTCGTCGCCGAGATCTCCGAGCAGCCCGACATCGTCGAGCCCTCGCCCGAGCTGACGGCGCTCATGCGCAACGTGCAGCAGACGTTCTCGCAGATCGTCGAGGCCGTGCCCTACCTGCCCGAGGAGCTGCAGATCGCGGTCGCCAACGTCGAGGACCCGCGCGCGCTGAGCCACCTCATCTCCGGGTCGCTGCGGCTGGGCACCGAGGAGAAGCAGGCGCTGCTGGAGGAGGTCAACGTCGCACGCCGGCTGCGCCGCCTGACCGAGGCGCTCGCGCGCGAGCTCGAGGTCATCTCGATCGGCTCGGAGATCCAGAACCAGGTCCAGTCCGACATGGACCGCACGCAGCGCGAGTTCATCCTGCGCCAGCAGCTCAAGGCGATCCAGGAGGAGCTCGGCGAGTTCGACGAGTCCGCCGCCGAGGCCAACGAGCTGCGCGAGCAGCTTGCGGCGATCGAGC
>Ga0126313_10001983_pt1 | contig 11174 bp, 11 predicted proteins | sample Plot105A_FD_89954 | JGI IMG/M metagenome (GOLD analysis project Ga0126313, IMG submission 89954) | Serpentine soil microbial communities from UC McLaughlin Reserve, CA, USA - Plot105A | ecosystem: Environmental > Terrestrial > Soil > Grasslands | place: USA: UC McLaughlin Reserve, Lake County... | reverse complement strand
TCAGCGGCTCTGCACCGGGGCCTACATCAGTAGCGAATGTCTTGCTCCCGCCGTCGATTACGACCAGGTTCCGAGCAGGTCTACTGACAACCGTGCAGACCACGACGGCTGCACATTCGTCGAGCGAGCAGGCGCCGAGTCGGGCCTGCATTCTGTCGTAGAACACGTAGGTTCCGGGCCTGATCTCCGTCACCCCGTCTACCTTCGCCACGTATTCCGCCGTCGGCGTGGAGCCCACGCTGACGTCGTCCACCCCAATGCCTCGCTCCCTCATCTCGTCCGCCAGGGAGACCATGAGTTGCCCCTCCTCCAGGCCAGCCTTCTCGAGCTCAAGCGTCTTCGAGCCGCCCAGAACAGCACCCCGGTAAGTGTAGATCCCCGTAAGCTCCAGGTTCCCCAGGCCCTTGATCTCAGCCGCCAGCCAGACGGCTTCGTCATAAAGAACCCCGGTGCGCCTCAACCCGGTATCCACCTCGAGCCTGACCTCAAGAGCACGATCCTCCGCCACCGTCGAGAGCCTCCTGGCCCCTTCCAGGCTATCTACCCCGACGACGAGCCTCACCCTCTCGCCCAGCCGGATCGCCTGCCGGATCTTCGCTTCCGTCACCAGCGGATAGGCGATAAAGATATCCTCCATACCACCATCCGCCATGACCTCGGCCTCGGAGAGCTTGGCAACTGTAATACCCGCAGCCCCGGCCTCCACCTGTTTCCAGGCTATGCCCGGAATCTTATGCGTCTTCACATGGGGCCTCAGAGCGACCCCATTCTCCGAGGCAACATCAGCCATCTTCCGTATGTTTCTATCCATCTTCGCGCCGTCGACCAAAACGTAAGGTGTCTTGGAAGAATTTGGAATCGAGACTTTAAAATTGAGAATTGTTCGCTCCTTCGGCACGGGTTCCAACTTCGAAATTCACAATTCACGAAACGGATTCTCGACAGTCAATCCTTCGATCCGCTGCCCGTCCTGCAAGTCCTCACTGTAGAGCCGGCTGCAGCCCGCGTCTAGGGCCGCCGCGATGATCAGCGAGTCGTAGAAGCTAAAGCGGTAGCGTGCCTGGACACCGAGCGCCCGGCGATAGAGCGCCAGGCTCGGCGAAACCCCCCATAACGGCGCCAGCACCCGTTCGAGGAAACGGCCGGCGTCCTCCGCTGTCATCGGCGTCGGCAGCTTGCGGGTCACCACGTTCAAGGTCTCCTGGACGACCTGAAAGCTGATGCTTGCACTGTGGGCCTGCAAAGCGGACTTTACGATCCCATCGGCTATTTCACGCTTGCGTTCGTCCGTCTCGTCGAACAGATAGACAAAGACGTTGGAGTCTATGAAATCACCGCTCATTCATCTCGTCCCGAGTAAACTTGCGGCCACCGGTGCGGACCTTGCCGCGCAACTCTCTGACCACCGCCATTGCCTCGTCTGCTAGCTGCTCACGTCGCGCATAGTCCTTTAGCCAACGCCTGAACTGCTCGTTCAGAGTCGTGTGCTCCGCCCGTGCCCGTTCCCTTGCAGCTTCGATCAAACCCTCGTCCGCACTCAACGTGATGTTCTTCATCGCCCAGACTCCTCCACAGCTTTAGTTTATACGAACATAGTGTACACTATGTTCGTGTTAGTGTCAGAGTGGCTCCTTGCAAAGAGTTAGTAGAAACCCGTTTACAGGCGTGTCCAGCTGTGCTGAAAACCGCATACTCAAGCGTAATCCGTCCAAGGATGTTTCTCAGTGTTTGCAGTCGTTTGGCTCGAGCTGCTGCCAGCGTTGCTACCAATGGGACATCGGGAGTTCTGCAGGACGTCGGTTCGGTTGGCTGAGCGTTTTGCAAAAACCTTTTATTTATTGTAAGGTTTTTGCATGAGCGACGCTGTCACGAAGCATAGACCGCGGGAGCAGAAGGCTGAGAGGCTCTTCGACGTTGCCGACCAGCAGGCCGGTTACTTCACGGCCAGGCAGGCGCTCGAAGCAGGCTACGACTATCCTCTGCAGCACTACCATCGGGAGCGGGGACACTGGACCCAGGTCGGACACGGCCTTTTCAGGCTCAATCGATATCCGGAGGGGGAGAACGAGGATCTCGTACGCCTGTACCTCTGGAGCCGCGACAGGGAAGGCAAGCCGCAGGCGGTCGTCTCCCATGAGACGGCGCTCAGGCTCTACGGCCTCTCCGACCTGATGCCGGAGAAGGTGCACCTGAGCGTACCCAGAGGTTTCCGAAAGCGTTCTCCAAGAGGAGTCGTTCTGCACAAACAAGATCTCACGGGGGGTGACGTGGAAGAGTGGAACGAGTTCAGGGTTACGACGCCACTCAAGACCATACTGGATGTGGCCAGAAACCGGGAGGTAAGTCCGGAGCACCTCGAGTCGGCGGTTCGGGAGGCTGTCGTGCGCGGTCTCGTCCGCCGCAAGCTCCTGAGCGAGGCAAACGGAGAACGAACGATTAACGGCCACTTGGAGGTGTTGGGATCGTGAGCAGGTCCGTCAGTATTGCTAAACCAATACATCCATTTCCTGCCCGCATGGCAGCAGATATAGCGTTGAAGGAACTTGCCTCTTTCCCACCACGATCTCTCATACTCGATCCTATGGCAGGGTCCGGGACTGTATTGCGTGCTGCGGCAGAGCAAGGCTACAAGGGGCTCGGTTTCGATCTGGACCCGCTGGCCGTACTGATTACGAAGGTGTGGACTACCTACATCAGGCCCGAGGAGCTTTGCGACGCAGTTTGCCGAGTTACCGCTCGCGCCCAGGACGTGAGTTCCGAGGATGTCTGGTTGCCGTGGATAGACGCAGACGAGGAGACGAGTGAGTTCGTCGAGTATTGGTTTGGGAGTCGGCAGCGGAACGATTTGCGCAGGCTCGCGCATGTCTTGCAGGAGACTAACGGCTCAGTAAGCGACGCACTTCGGATCGCTCTTAGCAGGATGATCATCACCAAAGATCGCGGCGCCTCGCTCGCGAGGGACGTCTCTCACAGCCGTCCTCACCGCGTACGGGATGACAATGACTTTGAGGTCTTTGATCAGTTCTTAAGGTCGGCACGCCAACTAGCCAAACTACTGGGAGAGCAGCGGCTACCAGGTACGGTCGAGATGCATAACGGCGACGCCAGGAGGCTCGTCGATGTTGATGCGGCGCTCGCGGATGGCGCCATCACCTCTCCTCCCTATCTAAACGCCATCGACTACATGCGCGGCCACCGCATGTCGCTGGTCTGGTTCGGTCATAGCGTAGGCGAGTTGCGCACCATTAGGGCAGAGAGCATAGGCAGCGAGCGCGCTCCCCTACCCGGAGCAGATCTGACGCTAGCAGAACTTCTCGTGTCGCCGTTAGGCTCCCTGGCCTCCCTCCCTAGGGATGTGAGGCGCATGATAGATCGCTATGTGCTTGACCTACTCGACATGATGACCGAGCTTCACCGAGTCCTCCGTCCGCGCGGCAAGGCCATATTGGTGATTGGCAACTCTACGCTCAGGGGCGTTTTCGTCAAGAACGCAGCGGTCGTGGCAGCCATTGCAGAGCGTGTCGGCTTCGAGTTGGTCCGGGAGACGGAGCGCGAGCTACCTCCTTCACGTCGTTATTTGCCACCTCCCAAGGGCTCGGGAAACTCTCTTTTCGAGAAGCGAATGCGCACCGAGACGGTGCTCACTTGCGTACGCGTGTAAAGCTACTGTATATCGAAGATAGGGCTCCTGCTCGGAACAGAAGCCCCAGTAAAGTGAATCGGTCAGTCGATCAAGCGAAGCTTCGCGGGCGAAGGGTCGACCGCGACGAGCAGCGGACGGGTCATGTGCGGGAACGCCGCAATAGCCTGACCCGGTGCGAGACCTGGGACCTGCCGCCAGAGGTTGTCGTCGATCCCGCTCACCGTCCTCTTGAGGATGCTGACCACCTGCGGGTCGGTGATCTTGTGCAGTAGATAGGAATTTACTAGCCCGAAGACCTGACGAGGCAGATGTTGCGGTAGCTGCGTGACGAAGACCAGCCCGAGGCCCCGCTTTCGTCCGCGCTTCGCCACACGGGCAACCTGTTCAAAGAGGATAGGCATTTTGTCTATTCGCTCCGCGCTCAGAAACTCGTGCGCCTCCTCGATGATCGTCAGAACCCGTGCGGGTGGAGAAGCCTTGGTGCCTCTCTCTTTCGCCTTCTCGAACTCCTCATAGATGTCATCTTGAGTCTCCTGTATGCCACGCAACAGGTCAGCGATCACGATGTTGCTCAACTCGGACATGCTGGTATCAGAGAGATCCAGTATTGATACCCGCCCCGGTCTAAGCATTTGCTTGTAGATCAGAGGCTTGGCTTCGTCCTCCGAACGGTCGAAGACGCGAAGCCGATGAAGTCTCCACAGACGACTCAAGAGTGCTTGCCATGAAATCGCGCTGCTGGGCTTTTCCCTAGAGATGCGGTCGAATAGTTCTTTCTTGACCACTTCGGGACGCAGTTCGTGATTGTACGGCTCGAAGTTGTCGGCTTTCTTTTTGTCGGTTACGTCGCGGCACGCATTCACCACGTCAAGCAGGAAGGATAGAGTCAGACGGGGGTATCCACGTTCGAGATCGTCTATCTCTAGTGCCATGCGCTCCTGTGCCGGGTTACCTCGTGCTGGGAATATACCTAGATAGCGCAACATACCGGTCGCAATCTCGTAAGCCTTGTGAAAACGACCAGCCTGAGCGTCATTCAGATCTAGGATCTCCACCACCGTGTACGGCGAGAGCCGAGCGAACTGGAGTGAGAACACACGCTTGTTAGGATGATCTGGGTTGGCCGTGTCTCGTCCAACTAGATGGTAAACGGTCATGTCGTTCTCTGGGATGCCGCGCGGCTCTAGCCCCCTCTCCTCCAGGGTGGAGAGCATCTGTGGGTCATCCGTTGGTTCGTGGAGGAAGGTGTACTCTCCTTCCACGTCCAGGAGCACCACGGCTATGCCCGCGGCCTGGGCCTGCTGGACGAGCCCGGAGATAGTAGTAGACTTGCCGCTTCCAGTGGTACCAAGCACGGCTGTGTGTCGCGGCAACACCGACTTCAGAGTGGAGGGTATCCCGACCGGAACCTCATCATAGCCGACGACCATGCCCAGCCTGATGTCTCCTTCGGAGCGCAGCACGGCGGCGGATTCGGTATCGTCTAGCGCGAAGACGGGGCTGTTCGGGAGCGGCCTGAGGCGAGGCGGCTTGAGCGTCTTGTCGGCATGCTCCTCACCCAGGATGGAGACCTGTATGCGGCCGTGGTAAGGCGGCAGGTAGATGCCGCCGCGAGTGGCCACGGTGACAAGCATGTGGGAATCACCGCGCAGGCTGTCGGGCTCGGCGAATGGGCCATTGGCGACGATCCCGAGATAGTCGCGACTATCTCGACTCTTTATACGTACCAGAGCCTGCGAGGGTGCGCGCTGCAGATTCTCTTTGGAGAGCAGGACCGTCAGTGTGCCGTCCTCGCTGTTTGGCAGGTCGAACATGGTGGCCCCGATAGCGCCCTCCCTATCCGCATCAGGCACGAGTTCGCCACCGGAGGATTCGATGTCCGCGTCGAGGCGCTGGAGGAAATCGTCAGACGGCTGGCGTACTGCATCTCCGTTGCCGCCGTCCGGACGCTCAAAGACAACTCCGGCATCATTGCCTTCCCTTGTGCTGTCCTCGCGATTAGACTGGTCGGGCCAAAGTCTGGGATCCTGATCTGGTGAACGCATGATCACACTCCTTGTATCTTGATTACAGTCAACGACTCATACGCTCGCTGAGGTAGCGCCAAGGGGCACCAGCATCGGCGTAGGCGGTAGCGACCGGTCCCATAAGCGCGTCTCCACCGAAGACTCCTTGACAGACGTTGTGCGCCAGGTCTATGAGAAGAGGGAATCCGCGATGCTCCTGAAGCACGCTGTCCGCTAAGGCTATGTGTGCTGCGATGTCGGCATGGTCCACGTGTGCGAAGAACATCTGAGCCGGCGCCAGCCGGGTGGCCCGATAGACCCCGACGACCACCTGAGGCGCGACCACGTCGCGGAATTTCTTGATCCACTCTTCTGGTCCTAACCGTACGCCATCCCAGGTGCTATCCACGGTGATGTTCATCCGGTAGTGGCCCTTATCAACGATCTTGTCAATCATGTCCTTGAGCGTTGTGACCACGGCATACTTCAGTGGGGGGAGGGCTTGACCGATGGTTAGCAGGACCCGGTCTCTCGGCTCGCTCGCAACGAAGACAAACTTCTGGTGGCTTTCGACGAGGTCGCGGATAATCTTGGTGGACTCGATCATCAGGTCCAGGCTGCCCGAGCCAGTAATCAGCTCGTAGGGGGCCGGGTTCCCGTGCCCCATGCGCCAGGTGGCGTCCGAGCGATGAAGCAGGATTGCACGTTCGGCATGGGCCATGATACCTCGACGGGCCAGTTCCGAGAGCGTGTTGCGGCGATCCGATTGATTGAGCCCTCCCCGGCGTTCACGTCGCTCCAAGATCTCGACCATCTCCTCAACAGGGTTCTTGCCGGAGACGCGCAGGTCCCGTCGGTAAAGTCGTTGACCCCAGGTGCCCTGGTTGCCCTGGTAGCTCACGAGGCTGATGCCAACTTGGTGTATGGTTAGCGGTAGGGTATCGTGGGTCTGCTGCGTACCGTCGCATGCTTCCACGCCGCCGTTGAAGAGCAGGCCGCGATGAATATACTCAAGGATCTCTTCGTTCGCTTCGAACACCCCGGCGCCCTCTGGCGCACCAGGGTATTCGGATAGCCTGGGGAAGACTTCCTCACGCATCATCTTTTGGAGCTCCGTTTCTTGTTCGAGGGCCTCGCGGACTTCCTCGGCGAGGCGTCCATAGATGAGGTTGAGGTCTGTGCCAGTCGACCAAGTGTCGAGGTCCAGCGTATCGCTCAGGTATTCTCCAAAGCCCTCCCGGAACTCTTCGGGGTTTACGTCCGGGACTTCCGCGTCTGTGGGGTAGACGTCTGGTGGGCCGTTAATGTAAGAGCTCTTATCGTCCAATTCTTGCCTCCTACACCTACTTCCCCTCGCAGCAGGGAAAAGTTCGACAGGCTACGTCGCAATCCCTATCCGACGGATAAGAGACCCTCCCTTTTCGGGCTTTGGCGCGAGTATCAGAGCGTAGTAGGCAGCCAGCGTGGCAGGCAGACCGTAGACCTCCACAAGCGAACGAACCAGCATCTCACGACGCCGCTCTGGAGGATACTGGCGAGCCTGTCCGAGCACCTCCGCAGACGGAGCAAGGAGTTCCAGCGCCAGCCGGTCGGCACCTCTTTCCGCTTCTTCGATAGCGTCGCTGACTATGTTGCCATCTGGAGAACGGTCCATGAGGTGCACGTGGAACCCGATCTGAACTCGCGCCAGTAATGCGTGTAAGCGCTCTTCGTGCAGAGGGGGACGGTCGCCATCGAGCACCTCGAGCACGCTTTCGCCTAGCCGCTCGCTCGCCAGTCGACGCGGCGTCAGATAGCCACGCAGAAAGTGGGCGAGTTCGTGCGCCAGGGAGAACCGCTGTTCGTCTTCGGGATCAGAGCCGTCTAGGAAGATTATGCCCTGACCACATCGGGCTACGAGACAGGCACGCAACCTCCGATCGTCAACACCGATGCCGCACACAACGCCCTGCTTGCGCATCCAGACGTCCACGCCTGCCAGGTGCAGAGCCGGCATCGAGACGACGGCGAGCGGCAGTGAGTTGGCTATAGGGATGCGTAGGTTTCTCGGGAAAGGCTCGGGCTCCCCTGCCACTGCCCAGAACGTTTCGGCCGTTTCGCCAACCCAAAGCGGCGTGCTCATGACCCTTCTCCTTCGCTGTCTTCGTGACGATCTCTCGCAGCCATGAGCAACCCGCCGTCTTCGACTCCTGTCTTGTCTCTCATCGCTCTCGTAGCGTCTGACAGACGTATGGCCTCGGCGAGCACTCCGGCATCGACCTCGAAACGAGAAGCTATACGATCCACTTCTCGCCGAAACACGACCGGCTTTGGATCTGGCTTGAGGCAGAGACGCAGCGAGACGAGTGTTTTCGTCGAACACCCAAGCCTTTGGGCCAAACCCCGCTCGTCCAAGTCTTCAGCATGCGCATAGTCGGCTAACGCGGAAGCGAGGAAGAGGTCATCGCCCTCGACCCGACGTGCCAGTGCGGCGATCCTATCAGTCATCTTGACTCGCCATCCTTTCCATCCGTTTGTTCAAGCGATCTTTCGCCCGCTTCACTTGTTTTTGCTGCTCTTTGAAGGGGAGGTGAGAGATACCCAGAGCCGCCGCGTAGACGGTGGTCCTCCGCTCCTTAATGCGCATGAGCCCGAGCACCTGGATCTCCTCGGGGACAAGCCCGGCAGCTAGCCAGTCCGGCATCAAGGAACGCAGCTTCGCATCTGTTTCTGCTTCATCTATGCGGCGCTCTAAGATGTGAGCTGGATCCGCCTCTTCGTCTCGCAACTGGTTCTCGACCGACGGCTCGGCAAGTTCCAGGTTCACGCGACGTTTCATGTGCCGGCGCTCTGACCTGAGAAGGTTCCTCATGTCGCCGTCTGCAGACATTCGTAGATACTTCTCTAATGTCTGTTTTTCGGGGTCGTACGTCGCCGGACTCCTGATGAACGCCAAAACGGCGTCCGCAGCTGCCGTAGAGCAATCGTTGGGGTGCTCTTGTGGATAGAGTTTCTCGAGCCAGTCCGCGAGACCGTCCAAATAAGCAGCAACTACGTCGTTCGAGGCGGTTGTGTCCCCCGCTAGCAGACGGGCCCGCAGATTCCGGCCTTCTTCGCCGTGATGAGACATCACGGACAAAGCATTCTGGACTTCGTAGCAAATTTGGTACATCCTGGTGGCCGAGTTCGGACGGCGCTCATTCAACTCCTTCCTTCTCTAGTCCTTACTTCCCCCTAAACCCCAAAAAAGTTCGACAAGCCACTGAGACCATCTGAGCTAACACGTTCTTGCGCCAAGGGCGAGAATGGTTTGACCGAGCGCAGCGCGCTAAGAAAAGAAATCGTTAGAGACGTGGAGTCGTGACTCTTTTTCTACGATCGGTCCTGTCACCTAGGGAAGGGAGTCTAAGAATGATCGAGGGGTTTGCCTGTTACAGGGTCAATTAGGGTGTCATCGGCTCCTCAGCGTCGTCTATATATCTTCGCGTCGCCTCGAAACGCGCCTGTTCCCGTGCAAGACAATCGTGCAGATTGGGCCCCCGAGCAGGAGAGCGTCCCCGTGTGCGAATATGCCCCTCCCAACGTGCTAGATAACGGCGTCTATCTAGCACAATAGGCGTTCCGATCTGGAACTGCTAATCCGGAGATTCGATCTTGCACTACTCCTCCGTAACAGACGGGAGGCTCTCCTCCATCGCGATCGCCGCGGAGATGTGCGAGACGTGCGTCAATCCCTGCGGGAAATTCCCCAGCATCTCAGCAGTTTGCGTATGGTACTCCTCGGAGAATAGCCCGAGGTCGTTGCCGGTGGAGACGGCCCGGTCGAACACTGTCCGGTCATCCCCCGTGCGTCCCTGGTGGGCCAGACACTCCGCGAGCCAGAACGAGCAGGCCAGGAACGCGCCCTCTTCGTCGCTCCTGGGGTAGCGTTTGAGTAGGCCGTCGTCGTCAAATTGTTGGCGGATGGCGTCGGCGGTGCGGATCATGCGCCCGTCGTCGTAGGCGATGAAGCCGACCTTCGGCAAGAGCAGCAGGGCGGCGTCGAGTCCCTTGCTCCCGAAGGCCCGCACGAAGGTCCCGAGCTCCTCGTCGTAGCCATCGCTCTCGACGGCGGCCCGGATCTCCTCACGGACCTTTCTCCACTCTTCTACGGGCGCTGGACATTGGCACTCCTCGGAGAGTCTGATGCCGCGGTCGAGGGCGCCCCAGCACATCACCTTCGAGCGGACGAAGTGTTCGCCGTCGCCGCGCACTTCCCAGGTGCCGTGATCCGGCTCCGTCCAGCGGCTGGCGGCGGTCTCCACCAGATCCACCAGGAACTCCCAGTAGTCTTCGTCGGGGGAGTTGTCGTGCCGGTGCCAGCTCCAGCTCAGTTCTAGGAGCTCGCCGTAGACGTCGAGCTGCAACTGGTCCGAGGCGGCGTTGCCGGCGCGAACGGGACGGGCGCCTCTGTAACCTTCGAGGTGGTATAAGGCCTCCTCGGTCAGGCGCCGCTCGCCGCCCACGCCGTACATGATCTGGAGTCCATCGGCCGCCCCGGCTGCGGTGCGCTGCACGAAACGCCGGAAGTCCTCCGCCTCCGAAGTAAAGCCGATCTCGGCGAGCGAGCGCACGGAGAAGAAGGAATCCCGGATCCAGGAGTAGCGGTAGTCCCAGTTCAGGTCGCCGCCGGGCCGTTCTGGCAGCGAGGTGGTCGGGGCGGCGATGCCCCCGGTAGGAGCATACACCAGCCCCTTTACGACCGCCGCCGAGCCGACCTGGACGATGGTGCCCCTGTCGCGTGGGATCATGCGCCCGAGGGCGCCAGCCATGCTCTCCACGTCTGAAGCATCTGCTAACCTTATGAGAAGCGGCAAGAAAGGCGATGCTTCTGAGGTCCATCCGTAAGAGATCCGGCAAGCCGTTCGGAGCATGGTACCGGTGAGATCGTTCGCCGGGATGGTGGGGGTGCTCGCCCTGATCGCCGCTCTCGTGGTAGGCGCCCTCGCGGCGACCGGGGTCCTCAGCGACGCGGCCACGAGCACCGGGGTCGGAGGCTCGGAGGCGGAAGCGGAGACTCCAAAGAGCGAGAGGACCACGGTTTCCATCGAAGAGTCGGTCGAGGCAGGTGCTCTCTCCTGGACCGTCTCCGAAGCCCGGCGTACGGGCGAGATCCACTCGTACACCTACCCGCCGACCATCCTGTACGGCGACTTCATCGTCGTAACCTTCACCGTCGAGAACGACTCCGACGGACCCATCACGCTCACCGACGAGGCGATGTCCCTCGTGGACGAGGAGAGCGGAACCACAGGCCTGCCTGCCGCGAGCGTCAACGGCGAGTATGTACCCCCTGTCAGGGACCCGCTTTTCACCGAGAGCGGCCTTCTCGATCCCGGCGAAGAAGTGGATGGCAGGGTCAACTTCCACCTCGGCGTCCCCTTCGGCCAGGACCCCACCCTCGACCGCTCGGGGTTCAGCCTCGAACTGGGAGACGGCGATCCCACCGCGGAGGAGGAAGAGCGCGTGGACCTGGGGCTCTAGAAGTTTCAAGCCTTGCTGTGACG
>Ga0126313_10001982_pt1 | contig 11179 bp, 11 predicted proteins | sample Plot105A_FD_89954 | JGI IMG/M metagenome (GOLD analysis project Ga0126313, IMG submission 89954) | Serpentine soil microbial communities from UC McLaughlin Reserve, CA, USA - Plot105A | ecosystem: Environmental > Terrestrial > Soil > Grasslands | place: USA: UC McLaughlin Reserve, Lake County... | reverse complement strand
GCTACCCCGGCTGCTACACCACCACCCCGCCCGGCGACGCCACCCCCTACGGCGTCTACTGGCCGGCGCTGGTGCCCGCGGGGGCGGTCGAGCAGGTGGTGGTGCTGGACGGCGGCGAGCGCCTGGCGGTCAAGCCGCCGACGCCGACGGCGCCGCCGGCCGCCGCCGGGGCGCCGCCGGCACCGTCCCGCCCCGAGCCACCGGGTGGCCCGACCGTGCGGGCGCCGCTCGGCCGCGCGTTCGGCGCGCGGTCGGGCGACAAGGGCGGCAACGCCAACGTCGGGGTGTGGGCCCGCGACCCGCAGGGCTACGCCTTCCTGGTGAGCTTCCTCACCGAGGAGCGCCTGCGGGAGCTGCTGCCGGAGGCACGGGGGCTGCCGGTCCGCCGCCACGAGCTGCCCAACCTGCTGGCGCTGAACTTCGTGGTGGTCGGGCTGCTGGGGGAGGGCGTGTCCTCCTCGACCCGGATCGACCCCCAGGCCAAGGGGCTGGGCGAGTGGCTGCGGGCCAGGGTCGTGGACCTGCCGGCCGCGCTGGTGGACCAGCAAGGAGGGTGAGGATGGACTTCAGCGAGACGGCCGAGCAGGCGATGCTGCGCGAGGCGGTCGGCAAGATCGCCGCCGACTTCGGCTACGAGTACTTCGCCGCCAAGGCCCGCACCGGCGAGAAGACCACCGAGCTGTGGCAGGCGGTCGGCCGCGCCGGCTACCTCGGGGTCAGCATCCCCGAGCGGTACGGCGGCGGCGGCATGGGCATCAGCGAGCTGGCCATCGTCACCGAGGAGCTGGCCGCCCACGGCTGCCCGCTGCTGCTGCTGATGGTCTCCCCGGCGATCTGCGGCACGCTGCTGGCCCGCTTCGGCACGGAGGCGCAGCGCGAACGCTGGCTGCCGGGGCTGGCCACCGGCGAACTGAAGATGGCGTTCGCGATCACCGAGCCGGACGCCGGGTCCAACTCCCACAAGCTCGACACCACCGCCGTCCGCGACGGCGAGGGCTGGCGCCTCAGCGGCCGCAAGTACTACATCTCCGGGGTCGACGAGGCCGACGCGATCCTGGTGGTCACCCGCACGGGCGTGGACGAGGGCAGCGGCCGCGGCCGGCTGTCGCTGTTCATCGTCGACACCGACGCGCCCGGGCTGGAGCGCACCCCCATCGAGCTGCTGGTCGCCGCCCCCGAGCGGCAGTTCTTCCTGTTCTTCGACGACGTGCGGGTCGACGGCGACCGCCTGCTCGGCACCGAGGGCGACGGCCTGCGCCAGGTCTTCCACGGGCTCAACCCCGAGCGGATCATCGGCGCGGCCTCCGGCAACGGCACCGCCCGCTACGCGCTGGCCAAGGCGGCCGCCTACGCCAACCAGCGGCAGGTCTGGGACGTGCCGATCGGCGCCCACCAGGGCCTCGCCCACCCCCTGGCCGTGGCCAAGATCGAGGTCGAGCTGGCGCGGCTGATGACCCAGAAGGCCGCCTGGGCGACCGACGCCGGCGTGCCGGGCGCCGGCGAGGCCGCCAACATGGCCAAGTACGCGGCGGCCGAGGCCGCGCTCAAGGCGGTCGACGCCGCCATCCAGGTCCACGGCGGCAACGGCTTCGCCGCCGAGTACGGCATCGCCGGGCTGTGGTGGATAGCCAGGCTGCTGCGCACCGCCCCGGTCAGCCGCGAGATGATCCTCAACTACGTGGCCGAGCACTCCCTGCGCCTCCCCAGGTCCTACTAGGCGCCGCGATGCCGGAGGAGGTGACGCCGTTTCGCATCGAGGTCCCGGACGCCGACCTGCGCGACCTCCGCGAGCGCCTGGGGCGCACCCGCTGGCCCGAGGCCGAGACGGTGGCGGACTGGTCCCAGGGCGTGCCCCTCGCCTACCTGCGGGAGCTGTGCGGCTACTGGGCCGAGGCCTACGACTGGCGGGCGACCGAGGCACGCCTGAACGCCCTGCCGCAGTTCCGGACCGAGCTGGACGGGCTGAGGATCCACTTCCTCCACGTCCGCTCGCCCCACCCCGGCGCCCTCCCGCTGGTCATCACCCACGGCTGGCCCGGCTCGGTGGTGGAGTTCCTGAAGGTGATCGGGCCCCTGACCGACCCCACCGCCCACGGCGGCGACGCCGCCGACGCCTTCCACCTGGTGTGCCCGTCGCTGCCGGGCTACGGCTTCAGCGACAGGCCGGCGCGGCCCGGCTGGGGGGTGGAGCGGATCGCCCGCGCCTGGGCCCGGCTGATGGCCCGGCTGGGCTACCGGCGCTACGGCGCGCAGGGGAGCGACTGGGGGACCAGCGTCAGCACCAGCGTCGCCCAGCAGGACCCCGAGCACGTCGCCGGGATCCACCTCACCCCGCCGCTGGCGCCGCCGGACCCGGCGACCTTCGACGACCTCACCGGGGCGGAGCGGGCGGCGCTTCAGTCGCTGGAGCACGCCGCCGAGTGGGACTCCGGCTACTCCAAGGAGCACGCCACCCGGCCCCAGACGGTCGGGTACGGGCTGGTGGACTCCCCGGCCGCCCTGTGCGCCTGGATCGTGGAGAAGTTCTGGTCGTGGACCGACTGCGACGGCCATCCCGAGAACGTGCTCACCCGCGACGAGCTGCTCGACAACCTGATGCTGTACTGGCTTCCCGGCACCGGCGCCTCCGCCGCGCGCCTGTACTGGGAGAGCATCAGGCAGGTGGACCGGTGGATCTCCGGCCCGGTGACCGACACGGTCACGGTTCCCACCGGCTGCTCGATCTTCCCCAAGGAGCTCCAGCGCCCCTCCCGACGCTGGGCGGCCAAGCGGTTCCTCGACCTCCGCCACTGGAACGAGCTGGACAGGGGCGGCCACTTCGCCGCCTTCGAACAGCCCGGGCTGTTCGTCGACGAGGTCCGCTCGTTCTTCCGCCTGGTCCGCTGAGGGTACCCTGGACCGCCTGACGCCAGGGAGGACCAGCGCATGCCGATTCACCGCCTCAACCACGCCGTGCTCTACGTCCGCGACCTCGAGCGCAGCGTCGCCTTCTACACCGACGTGCTCGGCTTCCGCCGCGTCGACATGACCCCGGAGGGGTTCCGCGGCGCCGCGTTCATCCAGGCGCCGGGGTCGACCAACGACCACGACCTCGGCCTGTTCGAGGTCGGCGCCGGCGCGGCGCCGTCGGCCGCCGGCCGGCAGACCGTCGGGCTGTACCACCTCGCCTGGGAGGTCGACACCCTCGCCGAGCTGGAGCGGCTGGCGGCCCGGCTGGCCGAGGCCGGCGCGCTGGCCGGCGCCTCCGACCACGGCACCACCAAGAGCCTGTACGCCAAGGACCCCGACGGCCTGGAGTTCGAGGTCGCCTGGATCGTGCCCGCCGACCTGCTCGACGACCAGGCCCGCGCGGCCCGCAAGCGGATCGGGCCGCTGGACCTCGAGCGGGAGAAGCGCCGCTACGGCGCCGACACCCGCGGCGGCGTCGGGATCTCGGTGCCCGCCGCCCCCTGACCAGCTGGCACGTTTCACCCCAGGCCCCGCCGGGTAGCGGCGTGGCGTCTTCCGCCCCGCCGCAGCAGGAGGCCGCCCATGCCCGGTCACGCCCCCCGTCGCGTCCCTGCCGGCAGCCGAACCCGGCGCGGTGTCGCCCGGCTCACCGTGGGCGCCCTGCTGGCGGCGTTCGCCGGCGTCGCCGTCCCCACCCCGGCGGTCGCCGCGCCCCCCGCCCGGGGCCCCCGGCGCCGCCTCGACCTGGTCGCCCGGTGACAAGGACGGGTTCGGCACCTCGCGGACCAGGGGCAGCAAGGTCTGGTACACGCTCAACAACGGCACGCTCAGCGAGGTGTTCTTCCCGCGGATCGACACCCCGGCCACGCGTGACACGCAGCTGGTGGTGTCGGACGGGGCGACCTTCGCCGACCGCGAGGACCTGGCCACCAGGCAGGAGGTCCGGCTGCCCGACGGGCGCAGCCTGGTCTACCGGCAGGTCGACACGGCACGCTCGGGCAGGTACCGCATCACCAAGACGTACACCACCGACCCCGCCCGGTCGGCCGTGCTGGTCGACGTCCGGTTCGAGTCGCTGACCGGGAAGCCGTACTCGGTGTACGTGCTCCACGACGTCGGGCTGGGGCTCAACGCCAACGACGACACCGGCCGCACCGCCCAGGGCGGGCTGGTGGCCAGCGACGGCGAGCTCGCCGGCGCCGTGCTGGCGTCCTCGGGCTTCACCAAGACCTCCAGCGGCTACATGGACCGCAGCGACGGCTGGAGCGACCTGCGCGACGACTTCCGCATGGACTGGTCCTACGAGGCCACCGCCCGTGGGAACGTGGTGCAGCTCGGCCGGACCCGGCTGACCGGCCTCGGGGGAGGGCAGCGCCTGACCCTGGCGCTCGGGTTCGCGACCGCGCCGGCGGCGGCGGCCTCGACCGCCGCCGCCGCGCTCGGCCGCGGCTTCGCCTCCGCCGAGGCGGCGTACTCGGCCGGCTGGCACCGCTACCTGTCGTCGCTGCGGCCCGCCCCCGCCAGCGCCGCCTCGTGGCGCGCCACCTACGACGTCTCGGTCATGGTGCTGGCCGCCCACGAGGACAAGACGTTCGCCGGCGGCTTCGCCGCCGCCCCCGGCCGGCCGTGGGCCTGGGCGAACGAGCTCCAGCACCTCCCCGTGTACATCGCCGTGTGGTCGCGCGACCTGTACCAGATCGCGACCGCCATGCTCGCGGCGGGCGACCGCGCGGCGGCGGACCGGGCGCTCAGCTACCTGTGGTCGGTGCAGCAGCGACCCGACGGGTCGTTCCCCCAGAACTCCCGGCTGGACGGCGAGCCGGTGTTCGGCGGGCTGCAGATGGACGAGGTGGCGTTCCCCATCGTGCTCGCCTGGCAGCTCGGCAGGGCCGGGCCCGCCGACTGGGAGCGGGTGCGCCGGTCGGCGGACTTCCTGGTGGCCAACGGGCCGGAGACGCCGCAGGAGCGCTGGGAGAACATCGGCGGCTTCTCGCCGGCGACCATCGCCGCGGAGATCGCCGGGCTGGTGTGCGCCGCCGACATCGCGCGGCGCAACGGCCAGGCCGCCGCGGCCGCGCGCTACCTGCGCACGGCCGACGCCTGGCAGGGCGACCTGGAGCGCTGGACGCTGACCCGCAACGGGCCGCTCTCCCCGGAGCCGTACTACCTGCGCATCACGGCCAACGGCGACGCCAACTCCGGCGCGCAGATCCAGATCGCCGACGGCGGGCCGCTGGTGGACCAGCGGCGGGTCGTCGACCCCAGCTTCCTCGAGGTCGTCCGCCTGGGGGTGAAGTCGGCCGCCGACGCGGGCGTGCGCTCGACCCTGCCGGTGGTCGACCGGGAGCTGCGCTACCAGACGGCGAACGGCCCGTTCTGGCACCGTTCCAGCTTCGACGGGTACGGCGAGAAGCGCGACGGCAGCCAGTGGGAGCCCGTCGACCCCGGCTCGGGCGAGACCCTCGGCCGCGGCTGGCCGCTGCTGACCGGCGAGCGCGGGGAGTACGCCCTCGCCGCCGGCCAGGGCGCGCAGCCGTTCCTGGACACCATGGCCCGCTCGGCGGACGACCACAGCATCCTCTTGGCCGAGCAGGTCTGGGACCACCGGCCGCCCGTCGGCAGCGACCCGCGCTTCCGGCCGGGCGAGAACACCTTCTCCGCCACCCCGCTGGCATGGTCGCACGCGCAGTTCGTCCGCCTGGCGCGGTCCATCGACGCCGGCCGGCCCGTCGAGACGCCGAGCGTGGTCGCCTGCCGCTACCGGACGACGCTGTGTCCCTGACGTGCCGGCCGGCGCCAGGTGGAACGCGGCGCCCGGCCCGGGTCGACCCGGGCCGGGCGCCGCCGACGGGGTGGTCGGCTAGGGGGTCGGCGCCGGTGGGCTGGGCGGCGCCTCCGGGCCCGGCGGCGGGCCGCCGAGGTCGCTGGTGACCCGCAGGTACTCGTCGCGGCTCATCTCGCCGCGGGCGTAGCGGGCCCTGGCGATCTCCAGGGCCGAGTCGGGACGCGGCGGGGCCGCCGCCCACGGGGGCTGCTGCCCCCAGCCGGGACGCCCCTCGAACGACGCCGGGCGGCGCCGCACGACCAGCCACACGATGAGGCCGATGACCGCAAGGGTCAGCAGCCAGCCGACCAGGGGCACGAGTGGCCACCAGGCCCCGTCCCCCCGCGGCCCGTAGGACCCGCGGCCGAAGTTGGCGAGCAGCAACGCGAGTGGCAAGGAAGCTACCTCCTGGTTCGGGTGTCGTCACCGCGAGGTTAGGAGCCCGGCCTGGGAGCCGGCTGGGAGGAGGCTGAGGGTTCGCGGAGAGCCGCCACGGCTCCTCAGCCCGCGCTCAGCCCGCGCACAGCTGGCTCCCAGGTTGGCGCGGCATACTCGAGGTGCCGCGCCGAGCATGACGGGAGGGTCGTGGCCGAGGCTCGCATCCTGGTGGTCGACGACGAGGCCTACATCACCGACCTCGTCCGCATGGCGCTGCGCTACGAGGGCTTCGAGGTGGCCGCCGCCGCCACCGGCCGGCAGGCGCTCACCGAGGCCGCCAGGTTCGAGCCGGACCTGGTGGTCCTGGACCTCATGCTGCCCGACATGGAGGGCCTGGAGGTCTGCCGCCGGCTGCGGGCGGCCCAGGGCCCCGTGCCCGTGGTGTTCCTCACCGCCAAGGACGCCACCGAGGACAAGGTCGCCGGCCTGACGGTCGGCGGCGACGACTACGTCACCAAGCCCTTCAGCCTCGAGGAGCTGGTCGCCCGCATCCGGGCGGTGCTGCGGCGGACCCGGCCGGCGCCGGCGCCCGGGCGCCTGCGCTTCGCCGACCTGGAGCTGGACGAGGACACCCACGAGGTCTGGCGCCAGGAGACGCCGATCCAGCTGACCGCCACCGAGTTCAAGCTGCTGCGCTACCTGGTCCGCAACGCCAGGCGGGTGGTCTCCAAGGCGCAGATCCTCGACAGCGTGTGGCACTACGACTTCGGCGGCAACGACAACATCGTCGAGACCTACGTCAGCTACCTGCGCCGCAAGGTCGACCGCTTCCAGCCGCCGCTCATCCACACCGTTCGCGGGGCCGGCTACAGCCTGCGCCTGCCGAGCGCCTGATGTCGCTGCGCGGGCGCCTGCTGCTGGCGATGCTCGCGCTGGCCGCGGTCGGCCTGGCCGCCTCCGGGCTGGCGACGTGGCTGGCGCTGCGGTCGTTCCTGGTCGGCCGGGTCGACCAGCAGCTCACCGCCGCCAGGGTGCAGGTGGCGGAGGCCGTGCGGGCCGAGGGGGCGCGGGGGGCCGACCGCTTCGAGGGGCAGGGGCCGGCCCGGCTCGGCCTGGAGTCCGGCTGGGTCGAGGTCAGGGAGGCCGGCCGGCGGGTGCGCCTGGTCGACCTCGGCGGGGCGGACCAGGACACCCACGGCGGCTGGCGGGGCCAGGGGCCGCCGTGGGCCGGCAGGGGCCGGTTCGCGGCCGCGCCACCGGAGCTGCCGGGGAACCTGCCCAACCGGGTCGTCGGGTTCACCGCCGACCCGGCGGGACGCCGCGGCTTCCCCTACCGGGTCCAGGCCGGCCCGGTCGCCGGCGGCGGCCCGGTGGTCGCCGTGGCCGTGCCGCTCGCCGGGGTGTTCGAGACCCTCGGCCGCCTGGTGCTGGTCGAGGTGCTGGTCGGCGCCGCCGTGCTGGCCGTGCTGGCGCTGCTGGCGCTGCGGCTCGTGCGGGTGGGCCTGCGCCCCCTGGACGGCATCGCCGCCACCGCCGGGGCGATCGCCGCCGGCGACCTGACGCGGCGCGTGCGCCCGGCCGAGCCGACCACCGAGGTCGGCCGGCTGGGGCTGGCCCTGAACGCCATGCTCGGCCAGATCGAGGCGGCGTTCGCCGAGCGCCGGGCGTCGGAGGCGCGGCTGCGCCGCTTCGTCGCCGACGCCTCCCACGAGCTGCGCACGCCGCTGACGTCCATCCGCGGCTACGCCGAGCTGTTCCGCCGGGGCGCCGCCTCCAGGCCGGAGGACCTGGCCACCACCATGCGCCGGATCGAGGACGAGGCCGAGCGCATGGGCGTGCTGGTCGACGAGCTGCTGCTGCTGGCCCGGCTCGACCAGGGCCGGCCGCTGGACCGCAGGCCGGTCGACCTCGCCGAGGTCGCCGCCGAGGCCGTCGAGCAGGCCAGGGTGATCGACCCCGGCCGGCCGCTCGAGCTGGCCGCCCCTGGCCCGGTGGTGGTGCTCGGCGACCGGGAGCGGCTGCACCAGGTGGCCGCCAACCTGCTGGCCAACGTCCGCATGCACACCGCCCCAGGCACCGCCGCGCGGGTGGAGGTCGCCGCCGCCGGCGGCCGCGCCGTCCTCCAGGTCGCCGACCAGGGTCCCGGCATGCACCCCGAGCAGGCGGCCAGGGCGTTCGAGCGGTTCTACCGGTCCGACCCGTCCCGCAGCCGCGGCATGGGCGGCGCCGGGCTGGGGCTGTCGATCGTGGCGGCGATCGCGCAGGCGCACGGCGGCCGGGCGAGCGTCTCCTCGGCGCCCGGCCGGGGGGTCAGCGTCCGGGTGGAGCTGCCGCTGCGGGAGCGCGCCGGCTGACCTGCCGCCACCGCCGTCGTCCGACTTTGGGATACTGCCGTCGTGCCGACAACGCCACCGCTCGCCCAGCAACCGAGCCCCGACGTCGGGGCGCCAGCGTCCGGCCCGCCTCCCGCCTCCCCGGGCAGCCGCCTGCGCGCCTACATCGCGCTGGAGGCGTGCGCGGTCGCGCTGGGGTACCTGGTCTCGGTGCTGTGGGTGGGCCTGCCGGCCGGCCCGTCGCGGTGGGTGCTGGTCGCCGGCGGCGCGGTCGCGGTGGCCGTCCCCCTGTGGATCAAGTCCAGGCGGGAGCTGCGCCAGGAGGCCGAGGCGCGCTCGGCCGAGGCGATCGCGATCGAGGCCGACACCAAGCTGCGGCTGGTCGTCGGCGACGTGACCACCCCGATCGCGGAGGTGGTCGGCAAGGTGCACCAGGCCGCCACCGAGGCCGAGCGTGGCTCGCTGCGTGGGCAGCTCGGGCAGCTGATCGTGGAGGCGGCCGCCAACCTCTGCGACGGCGAGCGGGCGCGGGCGACCTTCTTCGAGCTGCACGGCGGCGAGATGCGGGCGACGGCCTGGTTCGGGCGCGGCGACCAGCCGGAGACGGTGTTCACCGAGGCGCCGGCCGACCGGCGGGGCCACGAGGCGCTGCTGCTGGTCCGCTTCCACGACTTCCTGCTGGTCGACGACGTCCGCGCCGAGACGCTGCCGCGCGGCGCCGAGCCGCGGCCGGGCGCGACCTACCGGTCGTTCATCAGCGTGGCGGTGTTCTGCGGCGAGCAGAACTTCGGCATGCTCTCGGTCGACGCCCCCGAGCCCTACGCCTTCGACGAGACGGACCTCAACGTCATGCGGGCGATGGCGCAGCTCCTGGGTGCCGGTCTTGTCGACCGGCCATGAAGCTGGCAAGGTGGGCCAACGAGGAGGAAGGGGGCGCCGATGTTGCGCGGCCGGGTGGTGCCGGACGAGGCGCAGGCCTGGACGGCGGGGCTGGTGCTGGCGACCGACTACTTCGCGTGGGCGCGCCGGCGGGCGGTCTCCAAGGCGAGCGCGGCCATCCGCCGCCGCCTCGACGGCCGAGGGGTCAGGTCGGAGGATCCCGGAACGTCACGGTGACGTCCCGGTAGCCGAGCGAGCGCAGCATGCTCTGCAGCATCGCCCTGGTGTTCCGCTCCGCCTGCTCCACCAGGCCGCTTCGGGTCGCCGCCGCCTCGAGCCGGTCCTCGGCGAGCTGGTAGAGCCGCCGCTCGCTGGTGGGGTTGTCGGACAGCACCGAGCCGAGCCGGTCGAGCAGCCCCCGCTCCCGCGAGAACACGTAGCTGTTGTCGGAGTCGATGCGCGCCTTGGTCAGGCGGGCCCGCGGCAAGGTGACCTGGACGGAGCGGCCGTCGTCCGACACCTGGATGGCGCCCTTGTCGATGGTGGAGAAGTCGACCTCGGCGTCGACGCTGCCGGCGGCCACGAACAGGGTCCGCTGGCCCTTGATGGCCAGCGGGATGCCCCTGGCGCTCTCCTCCAGGTCCACCAGCACCTGGAAGTTGCCCGACGCGGCCTTGTAGACGCTCAGGTCCTCGATCGCCTTGAGCAGGACGGGCTGGCTGCGGTCGACCTCCCTGGAGGCGAACGGGTTCGGCAGCGACGGCCACAGCCGCAGGTCCGTGAGGCGCGAGAGGCCGAGCAGCAGCGCCAGCAGCACCACCACCGCGGCCAGCAGCCGTAGCGGCAGGCGCGGCCCCGGCGGCCGCCACCCGGGCACGGTCGGCCGCTCGCCGCCCGCCTCGTCGTCCGGCCGCGGCCGCTGCCGCTCGGTGTCCATCCGCTCGGTGTCCACCTGCCGTCTCTACCCGTCGTGCCCGGCGGCGGAACGTCGCGGCGCCGGCGTGCCGGCGTCCGGCCGCCTGGCCAGGCCGCCCTCGGTGCGGCGGTAGGCCCGGCCGCAGGTGCACGCCAGCGTGTCGGGCAGGGTCAGCCCGCACTCGCAGGCCCAGCCGACCTGCCGGCCCGGGTTCCCGACGACCAGGGCGTGGTCGGGCACGTCGGCGGTGACCACGGCGCCGGCGCCGACCATCGCCCAGCGGCCGATCGTGATGCCGCAGACGACGGTGGCGTTGGCGCCGACGGTGGCGCCGCGGCGCACCAGCGTCGGCCGCCACGCCGCCGGCCCCTGCCTGAACGCCACCCGCGGCCGGGGGTGGTTGGTGAACACCGCGTTGGGACCGAGGAACACGTCGTCCTCGACGCTCACCCCGTCCCAGAGCAGCACGTTGTTCTTGACGGTGACGCGGTCGCCCAGCAGCGCCCCGCCCTCGACGTAGGCGTGGTCGCCGACGTTGCAGTCGGCGCCGATCCTGGCGCCGGGCAGGACGTGGGCGAACGCCCAGACGCGGGTACGGGGGCCGACCTCGTCGCTCTCGCAGAGCGCCAGCTCGTGCACGAACACCGACGGATCCCTGGCCACGGGGCCAGGCTACCAGCAGCGGTCGTGGGCGGGCCGCCCGGGTCAGGGAGTGGCGATGGTGGTGGTGGTCGGAACGACGATCGTCGTGGTCGTGGTGGTCGGCGGCCTGGTGGTCGTGGTCGGCGGCCTGGTGGTCGTGGTCGGCGGCCTGGTGGTCGGGTTGGCCGGCCGCGTGGTGCCACTGGAGGCGCGGGTGGTGGAGGTGCTCGACCCCGGCACCGCGCCGGGCACGCCCCG
>Ga0126313_10001978_pt1 | contig 11186 bp, 9 predicted proteins | sample Plot105A_FD_89954 | JGI IMG/M metagenome (GOLD analysis project Ga0126313, IMG submission 89954) | Serpentine soil microbial communities from UC McLaughlin Reserve, CA, USA - Plot105A | ecosystem: Environmental > Terrestrial > Soil > Grasslands | place: USA: UC McLaughlin Reserve, Lake County... | reverse complement strand
GTCGGCGAGCATCGCATCCGTGTCCTTGTCGCGGAGGATCGAGGCGACGACGACGTCGAAGCGGTCGGCGACATGCGCTCGGAGCCAGGCGGTGCCGGCCGGGTTGTGAGCGCCGTCCCAGAGCTCGCGGCCGCGGCGTTCGAGGCGGCCGGGGAGGGTGGCGGCCACCTCGCCGCGGATTGGGTGGCCAAGAAACGCCTCCGCGGCTTCACGCGCGCCTCCCGTGACGATGTCGGCGCTCTTCGGTAGCAGGTTGGCGTATCTGTTGTCTGGTAGGACAACTACCCTGGCCGCATGCGCAACCGCAAGCTTTTCCTCCGCGATCTGCTCCAGCGTCTCGCCCAGCACCTCGGTGTGCTCGAGCGAGACGTTCGTGAGCAGGACGACCTCGGCGTCGACGACGTTGGTCGCATCGAGTCTCCCCCCGAGCCCCGCCTCGACGACGGCCACGTCGAGCTCCTGCTCGGCGTAGTCGGCGAGCGCCGCCGCCGTCAACGCCTCGAACTGCGTCGCGCCGATCGCTTCGGCGTGCGGGCGGATTCGCGCGATGGCGCGCTCGAAGTCCGCCTCCGCCCCGTCGATCCAGATGCGTTCCGACCACCCGCCGACGTGCGGCGAGGTATATGCGCCCGCGCTCCTCCCCTCGGCATGCAACAGAGCGGCGATCGTCCGAGTCGCGGTCGACTTGCCGTTCGTCCCGACAACATGAATAGCGGCATACCGACGCTCCGGATGCTCGAGCCGTTCGAGCAGGAGGTGCATGCGGTCGAGGCCGAACTGCTCCGGCCAGGGGCTCAGCGAGGCGACCCATGCCGTCGCCGAGTGAGCTTCAGCCGGTGATAGTCTCGAGCTCACGCCGGTAGCGGGCAAGCTTCTCGCGCTCGGCTTCGACGACCTCGGCCGGTGCCCGCTCGACGAAGCGTCCGTTCGCCAGCATGCCCTCGGCGCGCGCGATCTCCTTGCGCAGGCGCTCGATCTCCGCCGTCGGGTCGCCGTCTGCCTTGACCCGATCCGGTCGGACGACCGCGTCGAAAATGCGCTGCTCGTCGCCGTCGAGCTTCGGCCGAACGCCACTGCGCCGGAAGATCAAGGCCGCATCTTGTACGTCCTCCAGGGCGGCCTGATCGGCGGCAAAGCGCTCGTCGGGCTCGGGCCAGGGCGTGACGATCAGCCGTTCCTGGCGCGCAGGCAGCTGCGACCAGATCTCTTCCGTCACGTGGGGCATCACCGGGTGCAGGAGCTTGAGCAGCCGCTCGAGAGCGGCCAGCGCGGTTGAACGCACCGCTCGGTCCGCGGGATCCTCGAATCGCGGCTTGATCGCCTCGGCGTACCAGTCGCAGAAGTCGTCGAACGTGAGGTGGTAGAGCGCATTCACCGCGGGTGCGAACTCGTAGCGGGCCCAGCTCTCCTCCAGCTGTGCGCGGGTCGCGTCCAGCCGGGCGAGGATCCACCTCTCCTCGAGCTCACGCGGCTGGATCTCGGGCTCGATACCCTCGGCGTTCGCGAGGATGAGGCGCGCGACGTTCCAAAGCTTGTTCGCGAGCCTTCGACCCTCCTCGATCACCTTGATGTTGAAGCGCACGTCCTGGGAGGAGGACATCTTCAGCAGTCCGTAGCGCGTCGCGTCCGCGCCGTGCGCCTCGATCGTCTCGATCGGGTCGATCCCGGTGCCGAGGCTCTTCGACATTCGTCGGCCATCCGGTGCATTGATCGTCGAGTGGATGTTGATCGAGTGGAACGGAATCTCGCCCATCAACTCGATCCCGGCCATCACCATCCTCGCCTCCCAGAGGAAGATGATCCCGCGGTCTGTGGAGCTGACGTCATTCGGGTACCACGTCGCGAGCTCCGGCGTCTCCTCGGGCCACCCGAGCGTCGCGAACGGCCAGAGCGCTGAAGAAAACCACGTGTCGAGGACGTCTTCGTCCTGGGCGAGCTCACGGCTCCCGCACTCCCGGCACGCCTCAGGCTCGGTCTCCGCCACCGTCAGATGCCCGTCGCGGCAGTACCAGACCGGGATGCGGTGTCCCCACCACAGCTGGCGCGACACGCACCACGGCCGGATGTTCTCAATCCAGTTGAGATAGACGTCGGTGTAGCGGGCGGGAAAGAAGCGGACGCGCCCGTCGCGCACCACGTCGATCGCCGGCGCGGCGAGCCGGTCCATGTCACACCACCACTGGAGCGTGATCAGCGGCTCGATCCGCGTGCCGCACCGGTTGCAATGCCCGACTGCGTGCCGGTACGACTCCTGTGCCTCGAGCAGCCCGCGCTCGCGGAGCTCGGCGACGATCTCCTTTTCCGCGTCCTCCTGCGTCAGTCCTGCGAAGCGGCCGGCGTTCTCGTTCATTCGCGCGTCGAGGCCGATCACCGTCAGCTCGGGCAGCCCGTGGTCGCGACCGATCTCGAAGTCCAACTGATCATGTCCCGGAGTGATCTTCAGGGCACCGGTGCCGAACGCGGGATCGACGCGTTCGTCGGCGATGATCGGGACGCGCCGCTCCGCGACCGGAACGATCGCCTCCTTGCCGATGAGGTGGCGATAGCGCTCGTCGGCGGGATTGACCGCCACGGCGACATCGGCGAGCATCGTCGGCGGCCGTACAGTCGCGATCGAGACGTGGCCCTCGCCGTCGGCGAGTGGGTAGCGGATCGTCGTGAGTCGGTCGTCGACCTCGATGTGATCGACCTCCAGGTCCGAGATCGCGCTCGCGCAACGAGGACACCAGTTCACGATCCGGTTGGCGCGGTAGAGGTAGCCCTTGTCGTAGAGGTGGACGAACCACCGCATCACGGCGCGGACGTAGGCCTCGTCCAGCGTCATCCGTTCACGGCGATAGTCGAGTGACGCACCGAGCCGGCGCAGCTGGCCCATGATGATCCCCCCGTAGCGCTCGAGCCACTCCCAGGTCCGCGCGACGAACGCCTCGCGACCGAGGTCCTGGCGCGTCAGGCCCTCGTACGCCAGCTCCCTCTCGATCACGTTCTGGGTGGCGATGCCCGCGTGGTCGTAGCCCGGCTGCCAAATGACGTTGAACCCGCGCATGCGGTGCCAGCGGATGAGGAGGTCCTGGATCGACGCGTTCAGCGCGTGGCCCATGTGCAGCTCGCCCGTGACGTTCGGAGGTGGAAGCGCGATCGCGTACGGCTCGCCCGCTGCGTCGGGCTCGGCGTTGTAGTACCCCTCGGCCTCCCAGGCCTGCTGCCAGCGCTCTTCGACGCCGTCGGGGTTGTAGCGCGTTTCCATCATTCGCCGGCGCCGACCGTCATGTGGCGCTTAAGGGTACGGATGTGGTCAGGCAGCGACTATGTGTCCCAGTATAAGCGTCCCGTGCTCCTCTACCACGCGGACGCCGAGGTCGATCGCGCACTCGCCATCGCGATCCCGACTGCGCTGTTCGCCGTCTTCCTCTTCAGCGTCTGCCTGATGGCGATCGCGCCTCGAGATGCGACGCGGCGCCGCCGCGCAGCGGCGATCGCATTCCTGCTCGCAGGCCTGGGGATCGCTGCCTTCGTGGCCTTGGTGACGATTCCATGGTTCACGGAGGAGGAAGAAGCCACACTCGCGTGGTGGATCCTCGCTCTCGTAGTGGCAGCAGGTTTCCTCCTCGCACCTGTATCGGCGTTCGTGGCGTTCTTTCGCGAGGAAGGTCGGCTCGCTGGAGCCGCGATCGGCCTGAGCCTCGTCCTGCCCGCACTCTTCATCGCCTGGATGGTGGCCTGCGGCATCACCGATGCCTGCTTCCACTAAGACGCGGCTTGGCCTCAGGTTCGCGGCGTGGCTGTCTCTGATCCTTGGGCTCTACGGGATCGTCGCCGTCGCGTCGCTGGTGGGCCTCCTCGCCGGCGGCTTCGCGGGGACGATGAAGACGATGATTTCGCTCGCGGTGCTGACCGATCGCCCTGACTCGCGGACGACACGTATCGCCAAGAGCGGGCTCGTTCTCAGCGCGCTCGCGCTTAGCGCCTGCGTTGCTGTGTTGCTTGCCGTCTGGCTGCTCTAGGCAGACTCGGCGGCGCGCTCTTCGTCCTCGAGCTCGGCGCCGGCGCTCGTGACGAGCGTGGGCTTGACGCCCTTCTCGATCGTCTCCTTCGTGATCGCGCACTTAGAGACGTCCTTGCGTGAAGGAAGCTCGAACATGACGTCGAGCAGCGCCGTCTCGATGATCGAGCGAAGCCCGCGCGCACCGGTCTCGCGCTCCAACGCGCGATCCGCGATCGACCAGAGCGCATCGTCGGTGAAGACGAGCTCGATCGAGTCGTAGCCGAAGAAGCGCTGGTACTGCTTGACGAGCGCGTTGCGGGGCTCGGTCAGGATCTGGACGAGATCCTCGCGCTGCAGCTGATGGACGGCGGACACGACCGGCAGCCGGCCGATGAACTCCGGAATCAACCCGTAGGCGAGGAGGTCCTCCGGCATCACCTGTGCGAGCAGCTCGCTCGTCTCGGTGTCGTGCCGCGAGCGGATGTCCGCGCCGAACCCGACCGCGTTCTTGCCGATCCGCCGGGCGATGATCTTCTCCAGGCCGGAGAACGCGCCGCCGCAGATGAAGAGGATGTTCGTCGTGTCGATCGAGAGGAACTCCTGGTGCGGATGCTTGCGGCCGCCCTGCGGCGGCACCGAGGCCACCGTCCCCTCGAGGATCTTCAGCAGCGCCTGCTGGACGCCCTCGCCGGACACGTCGCGCGTGATCGACGGGTTGTCCGCCTTGCGCGCGATCTTGTCGACCTCGTCTATGTAGATGATCCCGGTCTCCGCCTTCTTGATGTCGAAGTCGGCGGCCTGAATCAGCTTGAGGAGGATGTTCTCGACGTCCTCGCCGACGTACCCTGCCTCGGTCAGCGCCGTTGCGTCGGCGATCGCAAACGGAACGTTGAGGATCCGGGCGAGCGTCTGCGCCAGGAGCGTCTTTCCGCAACCGGTCGGGCCGAGCAGGAGGATGTTTGACTTCTGAAGCTCGACGTCGTGGTCCTCGGTCCCCATCTGGACGCGCTTGTAGTGGTTGTAGACGGCGACGGCGAGGGTTCGCTTCGCCTCCTCCTGGCTGACGACGTAGTCGTTGAGGACGGCGTAGATGTCCCTCGGGCGCGGCAGGTTCTCGAGGTCGAGTTGGGACGGAGCGGTGAGCTCCTCGTCGATGATCTCGTTGCAGAGATCGATGCACTCGTCGCAGATGTAGACGCCGGGGCCGGCGATCAGCTTCTTGACCTGTCGCTGGCTCTTCCCGCAGAAACTGCAGAGAAGCTGCTCGTTGCCGTCGCTCGCCCGCGCCACCCTAGTACTCCTTGTACTCCGAAATCGCCATCCGTGCTAGGGCCTGGTGGAATCTCTGCTCGTGATCACTGTGTCGATGATGCCGTATTCCTTGGCGTCCTGCGCCGACATGAAGTAGTCGCGGTCGGTATCGCGCGAGACCTTGTCGAGCTCCTGGCCCGTGTGCTCGGAAAGGATCTCCTCCAAGCGGCGCTTCAGGTTCAAGGTTTCTCGGGCGCGGATCTCGATGTCGGCCGCCTGCCCGCCCGGGCCGGTGGGCGTCCAGACCTGGTGGATCAGGATCTTGGCGTTCGGCAACGCCATCCGCTTTCCTTTTGCGCCTCCCGCTAGGAGCAGAGCGCCCATCGACATCGCGATGCCCACGCAGATCGTCTGCACGGCAGGCTTGATGAACTGGATCGTGTCGTAGACCGCGAGACCCGCGTACACGTCGCCACCCGGCGAGTTCACGTAGAGCGCGATGTCCTTGTCGGGGTCCTCGGACTCGAGGTGGAGCAGCTGGGCGATGATCAGGTTGGCGATCTGATCGTCGATCGGCGTGCCGAGGAAGATGATGCGTTCGTTTAACAGGCGCGAGTAGATGTCGAAGGCGCGCTCCCCGCGCGACGTCTGCTCGATCACCATTGGGACTAACGGGCTCATGCAGGCTCCTTGCTGCCGGGGGTCCACAACTTCGCAGCCGTTTCGGGCTTTTCCTTCTCTGGGGTCCAGAGCTTGTCTCGGGCTCGGGCGAGCTCGACAGGGATCCGCTTGACCTCCGCGGCGATCCGGTCGAGCGTCTTGCGCAGGCGGAGATCGGCGCGCAGCGCCTCGTAACGGCCCGCGTCCCTGACCTGGGCGGTCAGCTCCTCTGCCTCCTCGGAATCTTCGGCTTGCTCATGGATCAGCTCCTCGACCTCGGCGTCGGCGACCTCGATCCCGAGCTTGTTCGCCGCGGCCTCGAGCACGATCTCGCGCGCGAGCGAGCGGCGAGCCTCGTTCTCGATGTCGGCCTGAATCTCCTCGGGAGAGCGGTTGCTCAGCTGCAGGTACGCCTCGGCACTGATCCCGCGACGCTCGAGTGAGCGGACGAGCGCATTCCAGAGATCGACCGCGCGCGCCTGGACGAGGCCGTCGGCCAATTCGAGCTCGGTCGCGTCGACGAGCGCATCTACTGCTGCGGCCCGGAACTGCGCCTCGAGCTCCGCCTCCAGCTGCCCGCGCAGGCGGCTCTCGATCTCCCCATGAAGCTCGTCGAGCGTGTCGAACTCGGTGGCGGCCTTGGCGAGCTCGTCGTCCACGGGCGGGAGCACCTTCTCCTGAATCTCTTTGAGCCGAACGGTGAGCCGCGACTGGGCCCCGTCGGGCAGCGCGTACTCGACCGCCTTCTCGCCACCGGGCTCCATGCCGACGAGCGCCTGCTCGATCTCCGGCAGGAGACGTCCTGCTCCGAGCTCGACGACGTAGTCGCGCTGCGCGTCGCCATCATCCGAGACGAGATCGACGACGAGGACGTCACCTTCGCGTGCCGGCCGGCCCTCGACCGGGGCGAGGTCGGCGACGATCGAGCGAAGTACCTCGAGCTCGGCGTCGATCAGCTCCTCGGGAACCTCCGCCTCAGCTGCGGGAACCTCGAGCGTCGTCCAATCGGCGACCTCGGGCATCGGCTGCACGGCGACGGTCGCCGTGAACTCGAACGGGTCGGACGGCGACGACGGGAGCTCGTAGCCGTACTCTGGCGCCTCCACGGGACGGACGTTCGTGTCCCGGAGCGCCGCCCGGAACCAGCCGCCGATGTGGCTCTCGACTGCCTCCGCATAGAGCCGGTCCTTGCCGACCCGCGCCAGCAGCACCGGCATCGGCACCTTCCCTTTCCGGAAGCCGGGGATCTTCAAGCTGCCGGCGAGGTCGGAGGCGGCGTGGTCGATCGCGTGCTCGACGTCGCCGCTCGGGACCTCGACGGTCATGCGAACACGGCTCTCGGGGAGCTCTTCGACCGTCGCCTTCACAGAACGGCCATTGTGCCAGCAGTCCCCCGGGCTGCCGCAGACCCGGAGGCGACTGCGCTAGAAGAGCCAGATCAGGAGCAGGATGATGATGATCAGGGCGAGGACGCCACCGCCGATATACATCGTCTTGCCCTCCTCTCAGTCGTGAACGCTGGAAGAAGATCGGGATGTACCCAGACTGCGGGCCGTTGACACCTCGGTGATGCGGGCGAGAGGACTCGAACCTCTAAGGGCCTCGCGACCCAACGGGACCTAAACCCGCCGCGTCTACCAGTTCCGCCACGCCCGCGCGACTCAAGGATAGAGCGGAAAAGATGGCCCCGGAGGAAAGCGGGCTCGCGCAACCATACGGCTTCCGGCGCCGCTCGCGACCGCGAGGACAGCTGTAGCGACCTACCGCGCAAACGAGCTGGAGCTCGTCGAGGCCTCGGGCCAAGAGCACGACGAGGAGATCGAGCTCGCGCTCGATGTCTCGGATTCGGACGCCAAGGTCATCGCTAGCGAGGTGCAGCGCCTGATCGCCGAGACGTTTGTTGTCGAGCGAGCGCGAAGGGTCGACGCCGGGGATCTGCGCATCGGGATCAGCCCACGCGCCCATCCTCGCGAGGCGGTGCGCGCGCTCATGGCGCGGCTTGGAACGGCATGGCTCGTCGAGGACGACGGCTGGTACGCGAACGTGACGTGGGCGGACGAAGGTTTCCCCGTCGCCGGAGTCCACGGCGCTCAGATCTTTCTCCGCCCTTGGCGCGACCCACGGCAGGGCGAGCGACTCCCGGGCGAGCCCGCCGACTAGGTCAGCGGCTGGGTGGATAAGCCGGGCCGGGGCGAACATCTGCCGGAGCTGCCGCGTCCCCGCCGCGTGGCGGAAGGCGGCAATGAGCCCAGCCGCTCGTTCGCCCGGTCAGAACCGGCTCTATCTGAGAACGAGCGACGCGCCGCCGCCGGTGACCGCGCCGCGTCGCTCCTCAACGATGCGTCGGCGTTAGAAGTGCTCGCACCTGTGGTAGCCGATCACCGTGATCGGGAAGTATTGGCCGCCCGTTTGTGGGCAGGGCTGCCCGTTGTAGAGGTCGCTCCGGATTAGGTGGATCGTCCCGGTGAACGTGCCGTCCAGCGTGAACACCTTGAAGTTGTAGGACGCCGGCGGGCTCGGGTCGCCGATCACCGGTCGGCCGTGCGCGGGATCGCTGCAGACGATCCTCGGCGCACCTGGATCGCTGAAACATGTCCAGCCAGCGTTGGTCAATTGAGTTGGCGTAACGGCGCCGGCGGCGGTTACGGCGAGCACGCTTAGTGCCGCCAGAACCGCGGCGAGAAGCACGATCTTGCGCATCTGTCCTCCTTCGCTTCCCGCGGGCGGCGACCGCGTGTCGACGCGGTTCGCGGGCTAGTCGCTCTGCGGATGATCCCACTCCCGAAACGCCCGGACAAGGAGCTCTTGGTTCGCTGAGACTCGAATCAGTCCCTACATGCTGGCTCCGCGGCCGGAATTGCAGGGGCGGACCTGCGTTGCCGCTGCTGGCACGATTCGAGGCAGCATCGCGGGTAGCACCGTATTCCAATTTCCGCCGGATCGCAGCAATCGCCACAAGGCGTTCGGCTCATCTATGACGAGGCGACGTCAAGACCGCGTTGCTTCGGATATCGGCTGTGAGCCTCCTTCGTGGTGGTGCTCGCCTTCGACGGCAGGGCTGGCGGTGGTTCCACTCATCTACTCGGCCGCGGATGGCCAGGGTGTCGGTGCGGAGCGCCCGGGGACTCAATCAACCAGTCGGCTGCCGGTGGAGGCCACAGCCAATGCCGAGTTCGCCCGGGCAGCCGCTGCTTCGAGACGGCGGATCTCGCCGTCGCGAAGGCCGTAGTAGCAGAGGGTGAGGATCTCGCGGGCGACGGCGACCTTGGCCACCTTGCTCCCGCGCCGGTGCTTGATGCGCTCGTAGGTCGCCTTCAGGGGGCCGTCCGCCCGGACGGCGGTCTGCGCGGCCTGGACGAGGCCCCAGTGCAGGTGGGCCGAGCCTTGATGGGTGATCGAGCCGAGCCGGACGCGCTCGCCCGAGTTTGAAACGCGCGGGGTGAGCCCGGCCCAGGAGGCGAGGTGGCGGGCGGAGGGGAAGCGGGTGACGTCGCCCACCTCGGCGAGGACAAGGAGTGCGATGAAGACGCCGACGCCCGGGATCCGGGTGAGGACGGAGACGCGCGGCTCGTCCTTGGCGCGAGCGTGGATCTCCCGCTTCACGGCCGCGAGCTCGCGGTCGAAGTCGGCGATGAGGGCGAGCAGGCTCTCGAGCCGGCGACGGGTCGACTCGGGCAGAGAGAGCTCGCCGAGGAAACGTCGTCCGCTCGGGCCGAAGAGCTCGGCCCGCCCGCGTTGGACTCCCTGGCGGGCAAGCAGGGCGTGGACGCGGTTCTTGAGCGTGGTGCGCAGACGGGTCAGCCCGATGTGATGGCGCAGGAGCTCTCGCAGCTCGCGCAGCTCGGGCGGCGCCACGTACGCCTCGGGCAGGAGGTCGGCGCGCAGGAGGTGGGCGAGCGTGCGCGCGTCGACGGCGTCGGTCTTCACGCGCGCGGCGGCGATCGCCTTCGTGTGGCGCGGATGGGCAAGGTGGAGCTCGATTCCCTCGCGCTCGAGCAGGTCCGCGAGCCACTCCCAGCCGAAGGCCGCCTCGAGTGCGACCCGCGCCTCCCCTCCCAGCTCCGCAAAGAGCGCGCGCAGCGCCTCCGGGTCGTTCGTGACCCGGCGCGAGAGCAGCTCGAGGCCCTCCTCGTCGAGGGCGGCAACGTGCGAGGTCCTGCGATGGAGGTCGATGCCGACGTAGACCACGGCGGTCTCCTTTCCGATCCTGAGTTGACAGCCTCGGCTTAGCGCCGAGGGAGGACGGACTCAGGAGGCCCGCCTCGGCATGACATCAACCATGCGCGTCTCGCCTGGCTGGCCGATGTCGAATGGCCCCGGGAGGAGTCGAACCTCCGCACGCAGATTCGAAGTCTCGTCGAACTTGGCTCAGCCAAGCGGTCTAGGCGGGATGCGCGCCGGTGCGCGCGCCAGCCGGCACTCGGCTCCGTCACGCCAGCACGCCACCGAGCTTTCCGGACGAGGCAGTCTCCAGCGGATCGGAACGGAGCCGACCGGTCCAGGTCGAAGATCCCCCGAATCGAGAGCGCTGACGCGCGGAGAGACGGCGAAGCTCGAATCGCCGACGTCCCGGGTCGGATCCAGAATCGCGGGCGAGGCGGGGTTGCATATGGGTTGCAACCCCGTTGTCTGAACCAACAACGGCGTATGAAAGCAGCTCGCATCGACGTCCTTCATCACGAGAATCGGGAAAGCGTGGGGTCTGGCATCGGCAGGTGGTTTAACTAACCCATTCGCGGCAGTCTCAAAGAACATCGGTGGTTATTGCCCGGACTGCGCTCGGCGCGAGTTCGGCAACGCCACCCAGAACCAAGGCCCCTAAGCGACAGCCTGAGCGGTCCAGCCTGGGCGGTCTCTTCCTAGCCTTTTTGGTATGGACAGCCGCCCCGGCCTTGCGCCAAGATCAGATGCTGGAAACCCGATGCAACCGGCCAGGGCGCGGACAACCGACGTCTCAGCGGCCGGCCGCTCAGTTCGAATGCGTTAGCGTCGGCCGGTGAAGCGGAGCTGCGAGGAGAACGTGCTCTTGCGAGCGCCGTTCATTTCCGCCTTGATTTGGACGCGCAGGGTGTAGCGACCGGGGCGGAAGCGCGTGTTGAAACGGACGACGCGCGAGCGGTAGGCGTCCGTGCTGCCGATCCGCTTGAGCACTCGCTTCCCGCGCGCGTTGTAGAGGCCGGCTTCGAAGAGCGCGTCCTCTTCGGCGTTGAGCACGAGCTCTAGGCCCAGCCTCCGGGCCGGCTGGGTCCGCTTGCGCGGCCACTTCACGCGGGCGCCCGCGACCCGGGTC
>Ga0126313_10001977_pt1 | contig 11188 bp, 10 predicted proteins | sample Plot105A_FD_89954 | JGI IMG/M metagenome (GOLD analysis project Ga0126313, IMG submission 89954) | Serpentine soil microbial communities from UC McLaughlin Reserve, CA, USA - Plot105A | ecosystem: Environmental > Terrestrial > Soil > Grasslands | place: USA: UC McLaughlin Reserve, Lake County... | reverse complement strand
CGGCGGGCTCGCCGGTCAACGGTCAAGCGTCGCGGCCACAGCTCAACCTCCCACCGCTGCCGCCGCTGCCGGCGGTTCCACCTCCGCCGCCGCTGCCACCACCGCCACCCGTGCCCTCGTTGCGGCCGCCGCCCACGCCGCCGGTCCCGACGCCGACGGTGGTGACGACGACCGCGACGACGCTGACCGACATGACGGGAACTGTCGGAGGCGCCAGCCAACCGTCGGCCGGAGGCGGAGCAAGCTCGGACCAAGGTTCCGGCGGAACGGCGGAGGCTCGGTCGGCACCCGCCGCGGCGCCGTCAGCCGGCGCTCCGGTGATCGCCGGAACTGCCGGGCCGAGTATGTCGGCGTCCACGGCGCACCGAGAACCGACGACGGAGGCTCGACCGGCGGCGTGCTCGCGGAAATCAAGAGTCGGATCGCCGACCCAGTGGGCGCGGCAACCGGCGTCGTCGAGCGAAGCGCGCGAGGACTCGCGGATCGCGCCGGCAAGTCCTCCAGGATCCTCGGTCGATCCTGCTCGTGTTGGTTGGTGCATCAGCGCTTGCCAGCGCCATCCTCGGCGGCATCGTGCTGGTGCGACTCGTCCGCCTGATGGGGCTTAGCGACCGACGAGCTTGAAAACGCGGCGACCCGCCCGCTCGAGGGGCGACGGAAGCCAGCTCCGCTTCCTCTTCAGCACGCGGGTGACGGCCCCGAAGACCGCCTTGGTCGCTTGCACACGGCGTGCGTGGAGCCGATCGAGCACGGTGTTCTCCGCGACCTTCCTCGCGACGGTCGTCGAACCGATCACGAAGCGAACGTCCTTGAACTGCCGCGAGCCGTAGATCCTGTCGGCCACGACCTTGCGCACGCCGTCGTGCCAAGTCGTGTCGTGGAACGCCACGATCCCGCCGTCGACGACCTTCGGGATCCAGGTGTCGAAGTCGTGGCGGACGTCCTCCTCCTCGTGTGAGCCGTCGACGAACAGCAGCTCGATCGGCTCGTCGAACTCGGCCACGACGTCCTGCGAGAAGCCCCTCACCGGCGTGACGAGGTCGGCGATCCCGGCCCGCTCGATGTTCTCCTTGAACTCGCCGTGGCGGTAGTCGGCGTGCGGGTCGACCGCAAAGATCTTCACGGCGCTGCCGGCGCGTGACCCGAGCCCGAGACAGATCGTCGACTTGCCCTTCCAGGAGCCGATCTCGACAATCACGCCTTTCCCGGTGCATTCCCGGGCGAGCTCGTACAGCGCCTCGCCCTCCTCGTCGGAAAGCCAGCCCGGGACCTTCTTGATCAGCTCCTTCACGGGAGCGAAGTCGGACACCGCCCGCGAAACCCTAGGCGACGAGGAGGCCGGTCACGTACATGACGACGATCCCCGCGAGGAAGCCGCCGAGGACGTGCGGGGACGCCAATCCACCCGGCGCCCGCCTCGCGACGTACCGCCCGACCTCGACCACGACCTCGAAGGCGGCGCCCGCCGCGGCAGCGAAGAAGACGACGCCGAGCAGATCGCTCGTGACGAAGCCGCCGAGCCACGCGCCGAGGATCGCCGGCCCACCGGCGACGAGCGCGAGCACCGCGAGCCGCTGCCACCTCACCGCGCGACCCTCCGCGAGAGGCGAAGCGATCCCGAGGCCTTCCGTGACGTTATGGATCATGAAGCCGACGATGAAGAACGTCCCCAGCGCGAGCTCGCCGAGCGCGAAGGACGAGCCGATCGCCAATCCCTCGCCGAGGTTGTGGAGGCCGATCCCGATCGCGACGAGCGTCGCGAGCGCAAGGCCACCCGCGCTCGAGCCACCGCCACCGCCCTCGCCCAGCCGTCGAGATACGGCTGTCAGGAACAGGAAGCTGAGCGAGACACCCAACAGCACGAGCCCGGCGCCGCCCAGCGCGCTCGGCAGCGCCGCCTGGAGCTCGAGCGCCTCGGACAGCGCCTCGACAGCCAAGAACGACAGCAGACCGGCGGTCAGCGCCATGAATGCCGCCAGCCACTCGGGCGCCGCCCGCCTGAGCGAGGGCAGCCAGAGCAGCCCGAGCGCCACGGGCACGATTCCGACGAGCGTTCCGATCAGCGCATAGCCGAAGAAGCTCTTGGCGGAGGCTTCGGGCGTCCGAACCGCCGCCGCGACCTCCTTGGTCGTCTCGATCCCGCTGGAGCTCGTGACGCCGACCGAGATCGGTTCGTCCGGCACCCAGTCGTACTGGACGACGATCTCCGAGGAGCGGAGGCGGCCCAACGTCGTCGGGCCGTGGACGTCGAACGGGACGATCGCGTCGTCCACGGTCACCGACGCGATGGTCAGATCGTCGCGCTGCGGGTTCGTGACGCGGATCCGGATCTCGCCGGGATGGAACTCGACGCGGCGAATGTCGAACTCGTCGAGCGGCGGTGGGCTTTCGCCGAGCAGGCTCGTCACGGAGCCGCCCGCCGCGGTGAACAGGGCGACGGTTGCCGTCAGCAAAACGAGCGGCACGAACGCCCACAGCCGCCAGCTCCGGCCCAGCGTCGCTGCCTCCGCGCGGCTCGACATCAGTCCGTCACGTGGAAGAAGCCCATCCAGCCGAGCTCGGCGAACTCGGACTGGTGCGCGTGGAACATGAAGTCGCCGGGGTTCGAGAAATCGATCTCGATGATCCCGCGCTGGCCCTGAGCCTGGACGACCGTGTCCGTGTACTCGAACTGGTCGCCGGTGCCCGTCGGGTAGTAGCGGAAGAACTCACCGTGCAGGTGGAGCGAGTTGATCAGGTCGAACTCCGTGAGATTGGCGAGGTAGATCCGGACCGTCTGCCCGCGGTTGACCTCGATCGGATAGCGCGCGTAGTAGAACGACCTCCCGTTGACGGTGTAGAAGTTGTTCTCCCCGTCGCCGTCGGTGTCGTAGCCGTTCATCACCATCACCAGCTCCTGCGCCGGCGGACGCGGCTTGGCGGGATCGATGATGAACGCCCCGTAGAGACCCTTGTGAATGTGCTTCTTCAGCGGGGTCGCGTGGCAGTGGTAGAGGTGCATGCCGGCCGGGCGTGCCGGGAACTCGTAGGTGAACGAGTCGCCCGGCGGCACGACCTCGAAGACGCCGTCCATCTTCGACGGGTGGATCCCGTGGAAGTGGATCGTGTGCGGGTGGGAGCCGCCGTTGTGGAACTTCACGCGCAGGAGGTCGTCCTCCGTCGCCCTGATCACGGGGCCGGGGACTGTGCCGTTGTACGTCCACGCGTTGAACTGAACGCCCGGCGCGACCTCGATCGTCTTGTCGACCGCGACGAGCTCGTACTCGCGGACGCGGCCCGGCTTGTGCGGCAGCGCCTTCGGCGGGTAGAGGAGCTTGTCCAGGTCGTGCGGCCCGCCCGTCGCAGGAACGTGGTCGCGGATCATCGCCGCGTGACCGAGCCGAGCGTGCTCGTGCCCCTCGTGCGTCGCGCTCAGGTGCGAGTCGCCGTGCCCCGGAAGGCTGAGCCTCGCGAACGGCGCGGCCGCGACGATCGGCGCGGCGCCTGCCAGCATCTGCTTGCGGGTAAACTTAGCCATGCCTAAATCATAACTGAGGCAGATGGAACTCACCCACGCGATCCAGGACTACGTCAAGGAGATCTACAAGCTCGAGTCTTCGGGGCGGCAGGCAACGACCTCCGCACTCGCAGAGCGGCTCGAGGTGTCTCCTCCATCAGTGACTTCGATGCTGAAGAAGCTCGCCTCCCTCGGGCTCGTCGAGCACCGGCGCTACCACGGCGCGACGCTGACGGAGTCAGGGAAGCGCGTGGCGCTGGAGGTCATCCGCCACCACCGGCTGCTCGAGAAGTACCTCGCGGAGACGCTCGGCCTCCCGCTCGACGCCGTGCACGCGGAGGCCGACCGTCTCGAGCACGCGCTCTCCGAGGAGCTGGAGGCCCACATCGACCGAACGTTGGGGTATCCGACCTATGACCCGCACGGCGATCCCATTCCGGACGCGGATCTCAATGTGGCAGCGCAAGACCTGACCCCACTCGCGGCCCTCGACGTCGGTACCAAGGCGACGGTTTCGCGCGTACCGGATGGAGACGGCGAGTTGCTGCGCTACCTGGCGAAGCTGAAGCTGACGCCCGGGAGCCGGCTCGAGGTGCGAGAGTCGGCGCCGTTCGACGGGCCTGTGACGGTCCGTGTCGGCGGGGCCGACCACGCGATCTCCCGCGAGCTCGCCGCACAGATCGCCGTCACCTAGCGGCCCCGTTCCGCCGCTCCCACGCCGTCGCCATCGCGATCCGTTCCTCGATCGAGGGATGCGTCGCGAGCGCTTGGTAGGCCCAGCCCGGCGGCGTCGGGTCCTCGAGCGCCTCGCGCGTGAAGTCGCGGAAGAGAGCGCGCGCGGCGGCGGGATCGCGTGTTGTCTCGAGGGCCATCCAGTCCGCCTCCGCTTCGAACCGGCGCGAGACGGCGTTGTCGAGCGGCTGGAGGAGCAGCCCGCCGGCGACGAGCGCGAGCAGCGCGAGTGGCACGGCCCTCGGCGTGTACAGCCCGCCCCGCCGCGACGTCAGCCACGCGACGCCGCCGAGGAGCGGCAGGAGGATGAGGGCATACCAGGCGACGCTCTTCCAGATGTGGTGGCGTGAGTGGTGGCCGAGCTCATGGGCCAGCACGACCCGGATCTCGCGGTCGTCGAAGCGTCCGTCGAGGAGCGTGTCCCAAAGGAAGATGCGGCGACTGGGGCCCAGGCCGGTCGCGTAGGCGTTCGGAACGCTCGTGAAGTCGCTCCAGTCCTCGACGGCCACTTTCACCGGATCAGTGTGCTGGCGCCGGGCAAAGACCACGGCATCTCCGCGCACCTCGGGCGGCGCCGCGCGCGACTCGACGAGGTACGGATAGACGAAGGCGAAGAGCAGCGCGAGCCCGACGAAGACGGGCGCCGCGACGAGCCACCATGTCTTCCGCAGCACGGCGGCGAGCGCCATCGTGATCAGCAGCCAGAAGCAGACGAAGAGGAACTCGGCGCCGAGGCCGATCCAGCTCTCCAAAAACCAGTCGAGGTAGCCGGCGTTCCAGAGCTCGTGGCGCCGCTGCCACCAGAGCTCCAAGAGCTGGAACGGCAGTTGCGAGATCCAGACCAGTGCGAGACCGATCATGCCGAGCAGCATCCCGGTGCCGATCCGGCCCGCGGCCGACTCCCGCGTGAAGCGCGTGCCGCGCCAGGCATAGAGAGCGAGGACGATCAGGGCGACGAGCTGCGAGGCGACGAAGCTCCAGCGGAGGAACGTCTCGAAGTCCTCGGCCTTGTCCACCACCTTCGGCTCGAGCCCCCTCGCCGGATCGACCTTCGGGAGCACGAGGTCGTCCGGGACCGCCGTCTGCCAGAGCAGCCAGGCGGCGGCGAGCCAGCCGATGCCCAGGAGGAGCAGGAGCAGCTGCTTCGCGCGGCGCTTGCTCAGCTTCTGGAGGGGATGCGGATTGCGCCGCTGTAGGGGTAGCGGCCGGTGAGCAGGAACACATACGCCGAGACCTGCGCGGAGTAGCGGAGGGCGTATGCCTGTGCGGCCCACAGCGAGGCGGGCATCCGGCCGAGCGCCAGCGCCGCGAACCAGCCGAGAAACGCCGAGACGATGATGAGAAGGCCGACGGCTCCGTTCACGGCGAGGGCTGGAAACGCGAGGAAGATCCTGAAGCCGGTGAGCAGGCGATGCTGCCGCTCAGGCGCCGGAAAGACGGGATCGACCGGATACGAGCCCCCGGCGCCGGTGAAACCCGGGAAGGGGTTCGCCGCCAGCGTGATGTACGCGTACAGATGCGTCGAGTACCGGATCCAGGCCGCGAGGAAGCGATGCAGCACCCGTGGCGGGCGTCCGATGGCGAGTGCGGTGATCCAGGTGACGAAGGAGAGCGGGAGCGCCACGACAGTCCAGAGCACGAGCCAAACGAGGTGCGGCAAGGAGAAGAGGAGCCTGAAGAAGACCGTCAGGCGCGAGCGGCGGAGATCGGCTTCGAGCGCGAGCCAGACAGGATGCTCCACGCCTACGGCCGGCGTCGACGCGGGGTCGACATCTGGGTAGCGCTCGGTCAGCACGAGGAGGTAGGCGAAGAGTTGCGCGGCGTAACGCACGGAGTACGCCTGGAGGTCGCGGAAGCCTGACGGCATGCGGCCGCGGACGAGACAGGCGAACCAGGCGAAGAAGGCAACCGTGAGGATGATCCCGCCGCCGTACGTGAACACGCCGCCGCCGGTGAAGCACACGGCGAGCAGGAGTGCGGGAACGGCGAGGATCAGGCGGAAGGCGACGGTCAGCCGGCGCTGGCGCTGCGGCGGGTCGAACTCGAGGTCGATCGGGTAACCCGGCCTCCCCGTGAACATCGGCCACGGGTTCGCGGCCAGGAAGAGATACGCGAAAAAGTGCGTCGTGTAGCGGATGTACGAGGCCTGGAGCGTGTACAGCCCCACGGGCGGCGCGCCCCTGATCAGCGTCACGACCCAGATGACGATCGCGAGGAAGAAGGCGAGGATGGACCACACGTTCCACCAGAGGAAGTGCGGGATCGCCAGGATGAGGCGGAGGAGGACCGTCAGGCGCGAGCGGTGGAGATCGTCTTCGACGATGAGCCGCACGGGGTGCCGCGCCACCGCGGGATTATGAATCGAAGTCAAATCGCGTCGCCGTCGTGGGAAAATCGGACTCGGTCCAGGCAACCGCTCGCCGTGGCCGGAGCCTGAGGAACTCCGGCGCCTCCGGGCGGTAGTCGTACTTCGCCTCGTAGGCGTCGGCGACCGCCTCCTCGAGCGGGACGCGCTCGACCTGCCCGTGGAGGATCACGACCTCGTCACCGCTCTCGAGGTGGATGACGGCGCGCGGGTCGTGAGCGAGGTTGCGGCCCTTGCGCGAGCGCGGGTTCGTACCGAAGTGCACGGCGCCGTCGAGCCAGACGCCCCAAACGGGCGCCGCGGCCGGTGCGCCGCCTTCGGCGCTCGTGACGACCCAGTAGTTGCGCGCCGCGGCGAGGCGCTCCTCCGCCCAGCTCCAGTCGAGCATCCCCTCCTCGTCCGTTGAGATCCCGTAGTCGGGGCCGAACCCCGGACGCGTCCGTTTCACGCCACGAGCCGGTAGACCTCGAACACCTCGGCGTAGTCGCGGTTGACGTTGATGCCGTGGGTGCGCGCCAGGTTCCAGATGTACTCGGGGTCGGAGTAGCGCCGGTGTTGCTGCGACTCGTAGCAGGCGAGCGCGGCGACCTTGCGCTCGATGTGCCCCTTGTCGAGCGCGACGTACGCCTGGTAGCCGAAGTCGAAGTTGTTCCACGGGATCTCGTACCCGAGGATCGTCGTCCGCTTGAAGGCCCGAAGGCCCTCCGCCGCGATGACCTGGTGGTCCTGGTGGATGTCGCGGAGGCTCGGCTGGAGGACCGCGTCCGGCTGCCACTCGTCCCACAGCCCGATCAGCAGCTCGAGGATCTCCTGTCTGTGCTCGGGGAACGTGCGCACCTCGAAGTCGTGCACCGTGAGCTGCGCCTCGGGGATTCCGAGCTCGGTCGTCGCCTGCTTGACCTCGCGCGCCAGCGTGTCGGCCGGGAACCCGTGGGGCAGCGATCGGGTGGCGATCGAAAACGCCACGTACCGCACTTCGGTGCCGTCGTCGACGAGCCGGGCGAGCGTGCCGCCGCAACCGAACTCGCCGTCATCTGTGTGCGGCGCGAGCACGAGCACTCTCTGCCAGCCGGTTAGCATGCGCGACGTAGTATCCGGCCCCGGGCATGGGCGAGTCTGCTTTGTCGGAGGTCGCAGGGATTGTCGGTGCCGTCGGCGCAGCTCTCGTCCTGCTCGCCGGCCGCCGCGTCACGCTGCTCGCCGGCTTCGCCGCCCTCGCCGTGGCCGAGGCGCTGCTCGCGGATGCCGGCGGGATCTCGCCGGCGCTCGCCGCCGTCGGCCTCGCCGGCCTCGGCGGCCTCGCCGCGATTGCGGCCATCTTCGTCCGCTATCCGACGATCGTCGTGCCTGCGCTGCTCCTCACCGCGCCCTTTCGCCTCCCGTTCGACTTCGACCGCGACAACCGTTTCCTCTTCGCCCTTGCCCACGGCGGGAAGCTCGGGCGACTGGTGCCGCTGTACGTGGTGCTCGCCGGGGCTGCGATCGCCTACGCCTGGCGTGTGGCGCGAGGCGCGTCCGTTCCGCCGGTCACCCGCCTGATCGCGCTGCCGGCGGCTGCGTTCTTCGCGCTCGCGTCGTCGTCGCTGCTGTGGTCCCGCGACCTCGACAGTGGCGCGAACCTGCTCGCGTTCTTCCTCTTGCCGTTCGCCGTGCTCGTCGGGGTGGTCGCGCGCGCCGAGCTCGCGCCGTGGCTCCCGAGGGCCTTGGCCTGGATCTCGATTGGCCTCGCTTCGCTGTTCGCTGCTGTTGGGCTCTGGCAGGAGCTGACGGAAGACCTGTTCTTCTACTCCCCGCAGCTCGAGGTCGCGAACGCCTACTCGCCGTTCTTCAGGGTCACGTCCCTCTTCACCGATCCCAGCCTCTACGGGCGCCACGTCGTGCTGGGGTTCGCCGTCCTGCTCGTCCTGCTCTGGACCGACCGGATCAACCTGTACCTCGGGACGGCGATCGGCGCGCTGCTGTTCGCCGGCCTCTACTTCTCGTACTCGCAGACGAGCATGGCCTCGCTCTTCGCCGTCGCCTTCATCGTCACGCTCGTTGCCGGGGACCGCATGGCGCGGCGCGCGGTCGCAGCTGCGACGGCGTTCCTCGTACTGGTGGCGGCGGTCGTGCTGCTGGTGGGCGCCAAGGGCCACTCCATCAGCGACGTGACGAGCGGACGGTGGACGCGCGTCGAGCGCACGGCGGACGTCGTGCGCGAGGCACCGTTGCTCGGCGTCGGGCTTGGCGCCCAGCCCGAGGCCAGTCAGGATCTCACGGAGCAGAACGGGGCGCGGACCGCCCGCTTCGTCTCCCACACGACGCCGCTGACGGTGGCGGCTGAGCTGGGGGTCGTCGGGCTCGCCGTCTATGTCCTTCTGCTGGCGGCGACGCTGCGGATGATCCTGCTCCTGCGCCGCCGCGACCTCACTCTGGCGCTCGCGCTCGGGGCGGCCCTGCTGGCGCTGTTCGTCCACGCCCTGGCGTACAGCGGATTCTTCGAGGACCCGATCACCTGGCTCGTGCTCGGCATCGGCGCCGCCTACCTGGCCGCGCCCACTCCGGCCCGCGAGCCCGCGCGGGAGACCACCACTGCCAACCCGACACCGGCCGGCCATCCAGTGCCCGCGAAGTGACGAGGCGCGAGGCCGGGGTCGTTCTCGGCGTCCTGGGGATCCTCGTCGCGGTGACGGCTCCGGAGCTCGGCTCCAACCCGTGGGCCTTCGCTCCCCCCTCCGGTGCGATTCAGGCGCAGGGGCCGTTCGAGCTGCTCGTCCGTGCCGCCGATCGGCACTTCGACGAGGCGCTGCTTCGCTCGGCGGCACTCGCGGCGGGGATCGGGCTCGTCGCGGTGGGCGCCTTCGTGCTCGCAGTACGCGGCGTCCCCCGCTGGCTCCTCGCCGTCTCCACCGCGGCGGTTGTCGGGCTGCTCCTCCTGCCCGCCACGTTCCTTCAGATCGGACTGCGCGACTCCACCGACCGGTGGTACCACGTCAACGACTCCACGTACCAGATCGAGATCGCCGGCGACCTCATCCTCGACGGCGACAACCCGTACGGCCACGACTACCGCGGCTCCGGCCTCGAGAAGTGGTACCCCGCTGCGGGCGCCGCCAAGGACGTCCCGCAGGTCGCGCTCGACCACTTCGCCTACTTTCCCGGCACGGCGCTGAGCGCCGCCGCGTGGCGCCTGCTCCCGAGCCCGTTCGATGACTATCGGCTCTTCGTCCTGCTCTGCACGCTCGGGCTGGGGCTGGCCGTCTTTCTGTTCGACATCCCGCTGCACTGGAAGCTGGCGCTCGCCGCCGTTCTCGCCGCGAACCCGCTCGCGATTCGCGCCTCGTGGTTCGGAACGGCAGATGCGCCGAGCGTGCTCCTGACCGTGCTCGCCTTCGCGCTCGTCGTGCGCGCCCGCTACCTCTGGGCGGCCGCTGCCCTCGCCGGCGCTGTGTTGCTGAAGCAGTTCGCCCTGGTCGCAGCGCCGTTCCTCGCCGTGGCGCTGCTGACTCGCGGCGTACCGCGGTCGACGCTCTACCGCACGGCGGCGGTGTTCGCTGCGGTGGTCGTCGCCGGCATCCTCCCGTTCGCCATCGCCGACCCAGGCGCACTCTGGGACGACACGATCGCCTACGGAGCGCAGACCTACCGCATCATCGGCTACGGGCTCGCGGGCACGCTGCTCGAGGCGGGCATCCTCGACGACCGCTTCGGGCCCTACCCGTTCTTGTGGCTCGCGCTCGTGATCTGGCTCCCGCTCACCGCGTGGCTTGCGTGGACGCAGTGGCGCGTGCGGCAGCTCTGGGTCGGCGCTGCGAGCTTCGCTGCGTCGATCTTCGTGCTCGTCTGGCTTGGCCGCGTCTTCCAGACCTCGTACCTGATCTGGCCCCTGACTGCTTTGCTCGTTTCTTTCGCTTTGGCTTTTGCTTCTGAGCGCGACGCTTCGGCGCGAAGCTGAAGACGCGGGAGCGGCCGGCGATGTAGAGGTGCTGGCTGTCGGCGACGGCCGGGCTGAAGACCCCGTCCGGCCAGTGCCAGACCTGCTTCCCGGTGAGCGCGTCGAGCGCGTAGGTGCCCCGTTCGCCCTGCTTGGCGTATCGGGAGGCGACGCTCCCGCACGCCGGACAAGCCGCGAAGTAGACGAGCCCGTCGATCACGCTCGGCGCGCCGTGGATGGCCGACGATGCGGAGAAGCGCCAGAGCCGGTCGCCGGTGGCGGCATTGAAGGCCATGAAGTACCCGTCGTAGGTGCCGACGTAGACGCGGCCGCGCCAGACCGCAGCGGCGGTGTAGATGTACGTGCCCGCACGCTGCGCCCACAGCAGCCGCCCGCTGGAGGCGCCGAAGGCGTAGAGCGTCCCGTCGGCATTGCCGATGAAGACCCGCCCGTAGGCGATCGTCGGGGTCGCGTAGAAGTACTCGCGGCGTCCGAAGCGGGTGAGCGCCGACGCGCGCCACCCCTGGCGGCCGGTGCGCGCATCGAGCGCATAGAGGCTGCCGGCATCGGTCCCGAAGTAGATCCTTCCGCCGCTGTAGGCGGGCGAGCTGTTGACCTCGCCATCAGCGGTGAACGTCCAACGCGCCTTGCCGCTGTAGATGTCGATCGCGTACAGCTTGTG
>Ga0126313_10001976_pt1 | contig 11189 bp, 7 predicted proteins | sample Plot105A_FD_89954 | JGI IMG/M metagenome (GOLD analysis project Ga0126313, IMG submission 89954) | Serpentine soil microbial communities from UC McLaughlin Reserve, CA, USA - Plot105A | ecosystem: Environmental > Terrestrial > Soil > Grasslands | place: USA: UC McLaughlin Reserve, Lake County... | reverse complement strand
TGCCGATGGCGGGTCGCACCGACGCGTGGATACTCGGCGACGCCGCCGCGGCACACGGCATCTCGACTGACTCCCGCAAGCTCGCGCGTTTTCGCCAGGTCTATCTGCGACACCTCAGGACCGAGCTTCAGCAGCCGGGCAACGGACGAAAAGGCATCATGCCCGGAGTGCGTGAGCTCCTCGACGCACTCGTGTCGTGTCCCGATGTGTATCTGGCGCTGCTGACCGGCAACTACGTGACCGGATCGATCAAGGAGATCGTGACGATCGCGGTCCTGATGACGCTCATCGCGCTCGTCGCCGCGGGGATCCGCGACCGCACGCCCGGCCGCGCGCTGCTGCCGGTCGCGCTCGCGGCGGCCGCCGGGCTCGGCGCGCTCGGTCCGGCGGCGCTGCCCTACCTCGCGATCCCCGGCCTCGCCGTCGCCGCCGTCTGGGGCGTGCGCGTCGTGCGCGAGCGCAGGCTCGGCGACGCCGCCTGGCTGGCGGCATGGGCCGCGCTGCTCGCCGTCCTGGCGCTGCCGATGCTGCGCACGCTGCAGACCGCCGTCGAGGTCACGAACACGGTTCTCGTCGAGCTCAAGGACGAGCTCGGCCACCTCGCCGGGCCGCTGGACACCGCGCAGGCGCTCGGCATCTGGCTCTCCGGCGACTTTCGCTACATGCCCGACGACGCGCTCGACGTCCCGCAGGCGATCCTGCTCTGGATCGCCGGGCTGTCGGCCCTGATCGGCATCGTCTGGGCGATCCGCGGACGGCGCTGGGGACCGCTCCTGCTCGCCGCGACGTTCGTCCCCGTGACGGTCTACCTGCTGCATCGCGGCACGTCGTACGCCGACTCGAAGGTGCTGCTGATCGCCTCGCCGGCGGTCCTGATGCTCGCCATGCTCGGCGCCGCGAGCCTCTGGAACGGCCGCTGGCGCGCGCTGAGCGCCGTCCTCACCGCCGCGCTGCTGGGCGGCGTGCTGTGGTCGACCGCGCTCGCCTATCACGACGTCTCGCTCGCGCCGCACGCGCGCTACACGGAGCTGCTGGAGATCAACGAGCGACTCGCGGGCAAGGGCCCGGCGATCCTCGGCGAGTACGACGAGTTCGCCGGCTACTTCCTGCGCGACGTCCCCGGCTACAGCGCGCCGGAGTACCCGCACGCGTTCCGCGACGAGCCCTACGACCCCAACGCCCTGCGCGACCCCAGGCGCCGGCCGAGCGAGAAGACGCCGGTCGACATGGACGACCTGACGCTGCGCTACGTCGAGTCGGTGCCGTACGTCATCCTGCGCCGCGGGCCGCAGACGAGCCGCCCGCCCGCGAACTTCCGGCTCGAGCGCCGCGGCACGTACTACGACGTGTGGCGCCGCTCGGCCGGCGGCCCGCGGGTCATCGACCACGTGCCGCTCGGCCCCGACGTCCTGCGCCAGGCGGCGCCGATCGGGCAGGGCACCGCGCGCAGGCTCGCGCGGCGCGCGCAGCGCGCCGGCGGCCGGCTCGCGTTCGTGCCACGCGAGCGCCCGCCCGTCTTCCTCGCGACGCGGGTACCGCGGCCGCTGCGCTGGATCGGGTTCGGCAACTTCCCGGAGGGACTGCTGAGCGAGGGGCCGTCGGACATAAGCGCGCCGGTCCGGATCGCGCGAACGGGCCGCTACCACGTCTGGGTCGAGGGCTCGTTCGCGCGCCGCATGGTCATCAGCGTCGACGAGCAGCCGCTGCCGGGGACGCCGCCGCAAGGGCTCAACAACCCCGGCGCCTACGTGTCGCTCGGCGCCGTGCCGCTCGCGCGCGGCCGCCACAAGGTCTCGATCCGCCAGGGCGGCGGCGACCTGCGGCCCGGCACCGGTGGCTACCTGTCGAGCCTGCGTCACATCGGACCGGTCTACTTCGACCCGGCGCCCAACGACGGCTATCGCGTCGTGCAGCTCGCGCCCGCGCAGTGGCGCCGGCTCGCCGGCGTGCGCGCCGATTGGCTGGAGATCGTCCGCTAGCCCGCTAGCCCGCGAGCGCGACGTTGCGCAGGCGGATCGTGTCGCAGGACTCCGTCGCCGCGAAGCCGTCCGGCGTCGGGATGTCGATCTCGACCGCCTCGGCGTAGATGAGCTCGATCCGCACCAGCAGGTCGGGCCGGATGGCGCCGACGAGCGTCGCCTCGTGGCCCTCGACGTCGAGCTTCAGCACGCCGATCGTGCCGGCGGTCGCGAGCACCTCGTCGAGCACCGCGTTGATGTGCCGGCAGCGGACCGTCGTCGTGTCGGGAAGGCTGACGCCGAGGCCGCCGTAGCGGCCGCTGTCCTCGACGCCGAACGTCGCCTCGCCGTCGAAGTCGGCGACCGCGACCTGCTGCACCTCGAAGCGCCCGTGAAACGGCGCGAGGTTCTCGCGCAGGCGCTCGACGTTGCGCGGCACCGGCTCGTAGAGATGGCAGCGCACCTGCGGCCCGCGCGTGAGGAAGTACAGCGCCGAGAGCCCGATGTTCGAGCCGATGTCGACGACCGTCGCGGGCGCCCCGCTCACCGCGTAGTCCTCGCGGCAGAACATCTCGTTGAGCGTGATCATGTCGTGGTAGGACCACAGCGTCGGCGTCAGCGTGCCCGCCGGCGTGCGCACCGGCAACCGCACGGGGTAGGCGCCGCGCCCGCGGAAGTAGCGCTGTGCGGCATCGAGCGGGCGCGGATAGCGGCGCGCCATGTTCGCCAGCGCCCGGTAGTTGCCCGGCTGGGCGACGTTGCGCGCGACGAAGCCGACGGGGCGGCCGCCTAGGATCGCCAGCGGCCGGTCGCGCAGCGCCGTCACAGCTCCTCCGCCGCCAGCGGCGCCATGCGGTCGAAGACGTGCAGCCCGAGCCACGTCACCGCGACGAGGATCGCGAGCGGGACCGCGATCAGCGCCGTCGAGCCGAGCCCCTCGCTCAGCGAGGTGCCGCCGACGAGCAGGTGGCGGCCCTCCTGGATGAGCGCCGCGATCGGGTTGAGCAGCGCGATCTTCGCGAGCGTCTCGGAATGCCCGATCACGGCCTCGATCGGATAGAGGATCGGCGTCGCGTAGAAGAGCGCCTGCAGGACGACCTCCCAGATCGGGCGCACGTCGCGGTAGCGGACGTAGAGCGCGCTGAGCAGCATCGCGCAGCCGGTCGCGAAGACGAGCATGAGCGCCAGCGGGACGGGCAGCAGCAGCCACGTCCAGCGCGGCGACACGCCGTTGGCGACGACGAAGACCGCGAGCACGACGAGGTTCAGCGCGAGGTTCATCGCGGCCACGACGGCGACCGACAGCGGCACGACGGCGCGCGGGAAGCCGACCTTGCGCAGCAGCGACTCGCGGTCGACCATCGACGTCACGCCCGCGCCCGTGACCTCGGAGAAGAAGAAGTACAGGATCATCGCCAGCAGCAGGATCACGCCGTAGTGGTCCACGCCCGCGCCTGCATCGACGACGTACGAGAAGACGAAGTAGACGATCCCGAACAGCATCAGCGGGCGCAGCAGCGACCAGGCGTAGCCGAGCGCCGAGCCGTAGAAGCGCACCTTCCAGTCCGTCGCCGCGAGCGTGCGCGTGAGGTTCCAGAAGCGCCGCAGCCCGCCGTCGCCGAGCGCGGACGGCCCGCGGACACGATAGGCCGCGCCCGGCGCCGCGCTCATCGCGATGCCCGCTGGACAGGCGCGCCGGCGTCGACGACGCGCGCGAGGAAGAACGCGTGCGGGATGTCGACGATCCCGCCGCCGCCGCTCGCCCCGGTGACGACGACCGACGTGGCGCGCTCCGCCGTCGCCATCGCGTGGCGTCCCGGGCCGGCGCGCAGGACGGCGGCCGACAGCTCGTAGCGCCCCGGCGCGAGCCAGAGGTCGAAGCTCGCGGCGACGGTGACCTCGTCGCCCGCCTCGAAGTCGCCGCCCGCGCCGGCGTCGTCCTCGGAGGAGATCTGCAGCACGCAGCGGTGCTGGGCGTCCTCGAGCGTCAGGGTGAAGACCGGATCGCTCACGGGCGCGAGGAAGCGCACGTGCATGCACAGCGCGCACGGGCCGCCCTGGGCGATCCCCTCGCCGCGCGCGCCGGCGCCGTCCTGGATCCAGACGTCGAGCAGCCGCGCCCCGTCGTCGTGCGCGCCGGCGGGCAGCGTCTGGCCGATCGCGACGTGCTCGCGGATGCCGAAGTTCAGCTCCGTGTAGCGCTGCGCGACCTCGCCCGCGTCGCCGACCGCCGCGACCGCCCCGCGGTCGAGCAGCAGCGCGCGATCGCAGAAGCGCTGCACCTGGTTCATGTCGTGGGTGACGAGCAGGATCGTCTTGCCCCCGTCGCGCGCCTCGTTGAGCACGTCGTAGCACTTCTGCTGGAAGGCGGCATCGCCGACGGCGAGCACCTCGTCGATGAGCAGCAGGTCGGCGTCGACGTGGACCATGACGCTGAAGGCCAGGCGCACCTGCATCCCCGACGAGTAGTTCTTCAGCTTCAGCTCGGCGAACTCGTGCAGCTCGGCGAAGTCCATGATCGAGGCGTAGCGGGCGCGCGCCTCGTCGGGCGTCAGGCCGAGCATGACCGCGTTGATGAGGACGTTGTCGTGCGCCGTGAGGTCGGGGTTGAAGCCGACGCCGAGCTCGATGAACGGCGCCATCCGCCCGCGCAGCCACATCTCGCCCGCGTCGGCGCGGTAGATCCCCGCCAGGCATTTCATGAGCGTGCTCTTGCCCGAGCCGTTGCGCCCGACGATCCCGAAGACCTCGCCCGCGCGCACCTCGAAGCTCACGCCGCGCAGCGCGTGCAGGACGTCGAAGCGCTGGCGCCTGCCCGGGTGCAGCACGCGCTCCTTCAGCGTGCTGACCCGCTCCTGCGGGAGGCGGAACGTCTTGGCGACGGCGGCCGCCTTGACCGCGACGTCGTCTGCGGGCACACCGCTCACGTGGGGAAGGGTAGCCTCGGCGCAGATGGCAGAAGCCCTGCAAGTGCCCGCCCTGCCGCTGGGCGTCAACCTCGCCGGCTATCTCGATGCGACGCTCGGCGTCGGCGAGGCCGCCCGCAACGTCGCGGCCGCGCTGCGCGCCGCGGGCGTGGCGGTGGCGCCGCTGCCGCTGTCCAGCCGCGACACCGTCCGCGACGGGCCGATCGAGGCGCGCACGGCCGGCCATCCGGTGACGCTCGTGTGCGTCAACCCCGACGGCATGACCGGCGCCGCCGCCGAGCTCGGCGCGGCCGCGCTCGAGGGCCGTCACGTGATCGGGATGTGGTGGTGGGAGGTCGCCGCGCTGCCGTCGCGCTGGCTGCGCGCGTTCGACCTCGTCGACGAGGTGTGGGCGGGGTCGCGCTTCGTCGCCGACGTGCTCGGCGCGGTCGCGCCGGTGCCCGTCGTGCACGTGCCGCTGCCCGTCGCCGAGCCGGTCTGCTCCGGCGCGGACCGCGCGTCGCTCGGGCTGCCGGCGGACGCGTTCGCGTTCGGCTTCGTCTTCGACTACGCGAGCGTCGCGGCGCGCAAGAACCCGCTCGGCCTCGTCGCGGCGTTCGGGCGGGCGTTCCCGGACGAAGCCGATGTCGCGCTCCTGGTCAAGACGCTCGGCGCCGAGCGCCATCCCGGCGAGCACGCGGCGCTGCTGGCGGCGGCCGGCGCCGACCCGCGGATCCACGTCCTCGACGAGCACCTTCCCGCCGCCGACAAGAACGCGCTCATCCGCGCGCTGGACTGCTACGTCTCGCTGCACCGCTCCGAGGGCTTCGGGCTGACGATCGCCGAGGCGATGCTGCTCGGCACCCCGGTCATCGCGACCGACTACGGCGGATCGCGCGACCTCGCGACCCCGTTCAACGCGCTGCTCGTCGACGCCCGCCCGGTGCCGATCGGCGCCGGCCACGACCCGTACCCCGCCGACGGGGAATGGGCCGAGCCCGACCTCGACCACGCCGCCGCGCAGATGCGCGCCGCGCGGGCCGATCCCGCCGCGGCGCGGGCGCGCGCCCGGCGCGCGCGCGAGGACGTGCTCGCGCGCCACGCGCCGGCGGCCGCGGGCCGCGCGATGGCCGACCGCCTCGCGCGCATCCTCAACCACCCGCTCGACGGCGCCGGCCGCAGCGCCACGCTCGACCTCGACGGCGTGCGCGAGCGGATGGCGACCGGCCCGCGCGCCGCGCCGGGCGGCGATCGCGGCGCCCGCGGCGCGGTGCGCGACGCGGCGCTGCGCGCGATGCGCCCCTACACCGTCCACCAGCGCCTCGTCGACGAGGAGCTGCTGCGGGCCCTGCAGTCACTCGACGAGCGCGTGCGCGGCCTTGCCGCCGGCCAGCAGGCGCTGGCGGCCGAGCTCGCGCGGCTGCGCCGACCCAACGGAGATGGAGACTGAATGGCCTACTCGTCCGCCGACGCGCGGCAGGACCTGCTCGACGCGGTCGCCGACGCGATCGACGACCTCGGGCGCGCGCTGGCGGCGCTCGGCGCCGCCTACGAGCTGCTCGACGAGCAGAAGGCCGACACGCTCGAGGAGGCGATGTTCGGCCCCGTGCAGGTCGCCTACGGTCGCGCGCGGCGCACGCACAGCGAGTTCGCCGGCCGCCACGGGCTGCCCGCGCGCACGTTCGAGATGCCCGCGCCCGGCGCACCGTCGGGCGGGCTGAAGGGCTACCTGGAGGACGCCGTCGCGGCGGTCACGAGCGCCGACGCCACGCTCGCCACGCTGCAGGACTCGATGATGCCGATCGAGGTCGGCGACGCCGACCTGCGCGCGGGCCTCGCGAACGTCCGCGAGCTCGTCGACGAGGTGCCGCAGCGGGCGCGCGCGCTGACGCGGACGTTCGGCCGCTGAGCGCTGTGCCACCATCGAGCCGATGAGCGCCACCAAGCAGCTCGCCTCGCTCGGCGTCAACGCGGTCGGCTACCTGCGCGGCGGCCTCGGCCTGGGGCAGGCCGCGCGGCTGTATGTGCAGGCGCTGCACGAGGCCGGCGTCCCCGTCCGCACGACGACCGTCGACGTCGCGCTGCCCGACGTCGTCGGCCCCGACGGCCGGCGCGCGCAGGTCAAGACGACGGACTTCGCCGACCTGCACGTCGAGGGCGAGCTGCCGTTCAACCTCGTCTGCGTCAACGCGCCCGAGCTGCCCGCGCTCCATGCGAGCCTCGGGGCGGAGTTCTTCGCGGACCGCTACACGATCGGCGTCTGGGCGTGGGAGGTCGACGTCGTGCCGCCGAGCTGGGACCGCGCGTTCGGTCTCGTCGACGAGATCTGGGTCTACTCGCGCTTCGTCGAGGAGATCCTCAGCCACGTCTCGCCGGTGCCGGTCGTGCGCGTGCCGCTGCCGATCGTGGCACCCGCCGCGGGCGGCGACGTGTCCGGTCTGCAGCTGCCCGACGCCTACACGTTCCTGTTCCTGTTCGACTTCTACTCGACGCTTGCGCGCAAGAACCCGCTCGGCCTCGTCGAGGCCTTCACGCGCGCGTTCGCGCCCGGCGAGGGGCCGCAGCTCGTCCTGAAGAGCCACAACGGCGATTTCAAGCCCGACCGCCTCGCGCGCCTGCGGGACGCGATCGGCGACCGGCCCGACATCCACGTCGTCGACCGCTTCCTCAGCGGCGCGGACATGGCCGCCCTGATGCGGCGCGCCGACTGCTACGTCTCGCTGCACCGCGCCGAGGGGTTCGGCCTCACGCTCGGCGAGACGATGGCGCTCGGCAAGCCGGTCATCGCGACCGGCTTCAGCGCGAACCTCGACTTCATGACGGCCGAGAACTCCTACCTCGTGCGCCACAGCGAGACGCAGGTCGGGCCGGAGGGCGAGAACTACCCCGCGCAGGGGACGTGGGCCGAGCCCGATCTCGACCATGCCGCCGAGCTCATGCGCCACGTCTGGGAGCACCAGGACGAGGCGCGGGCGCGCGGCGCGCGCGCGCAGCGGGAGATCGCCGAGCACTTCTCGCTGGATGCCGTCGGCGAGGCGGCGCGCGCGCGGCTGAAGCGGCTGGCGGGCGTGCGCCGCCGCAACGCCGGCCCCAACGGCGGCTACACGGACCCGACGCTGGCGCCCGACACGTACCTGCGGCTCGCCGAGCTGAAGCTCACCTACGACCCGATGCGCGACGCGCGCGAGACCGGCGGCGCGAAGGGCACGATGCGCAAGGCCGCACTGCAGGCGATGCGCCCCTACACGCACCATCAGGACGAGCTCAACCGCGCGCTGCTCGGCGCGCTGCAGGAGGCCAACGAGCGCATCGAGGACGTCATCGTCGACAACCAGCGCCTGCAGACCGCGCTGCGCAAGATCGCCGGCGCGACGGGCGACAGCGACCTGCAGCTCCTGCTCGAGGGCATGCGCGCGCGCCCGGCGTCGACGCATCCGGCGATCTCGCAGACCGACGAGCACGGCCGCCGCGTGCTGCGCTTCGACGGCGCGTCGAGCGACGCCGCGACGTACCGCGGCTTCGAGGACATCTTCCGCGGCGACGAGCGCGGGGTGCGCGAGCAGCAGCTCGGCTACCTGCCGTACTTCGAGGGCTGCGCGTGGGTGCTCGACCTCGGCTGCGGCCGCGGCGAGTTCCTCGACGCGCTCGTCGCGCGCGAGATCGGCGCGCGCGGCGCCGACATGGACGAGTCGATGGTCGCGCGCTGCCGCGAGAAGGGGCTCGACGTCGACCGCGCGGACGCGGCGACGTACCTGCGCGCGCTCGACGACGGGTCGGTGCCCGGGATGTTCGCCGCCCAGGTCGTCGAGCACCTGAGCGCCGAGCAGCTCACGGAGCTGCTGTCGCTCATGCAGGCGAAGCTCGCGCCGGGCGGCGTGGCGATCATGGAGACCGTCAATCCCCACAACCCCGCCGCGATGAAGGCGTTCTGGACCGACACGACGCACCACCACCCGCTCTTCCCCGAGGTCCTGCTGGCGCTCTGCCGGCTCGCCGGCTTCGAGTCCGGCGGGGTGCGCTTCCCCGCCGACAGCGGCGACTTCGACGCCGACGTCTACGCCAACCGCGACTACGCGGTGGTCGTGCGCAACGCGCCCGCCTGACGGCGCCGCGACGCGATGGCCGCCGGCGCGAGCATCTCCTTCTGCATGACGACGCGCGGCCCGGCCGCGCGCGCCCACGCGCTGCTGAGCCTCGTGCGGCCCCACGTCGACGAGATCGTGCTCGCCGTCGACGACCGTGCCGACCCGGCGATCCACGAGGCGTGCGCCGGCCTCGCCGACCAGCGCCTGACGTACGAGTTCGTGCCGCCGCCGTGCCGGCTCATCGGCTGGCTGCAGAACCAGTGCAGCGCCGACTGGCTGCTGCGCTTCGATGACGACGAGATCCCCGGCCGCGCGCTCCTCGACGCGCTCCCCGAGCTGACCGCCGACCGCCGGCTGACGCACTACGGGCTCACGCGCCGCTGGCTGCACGGCGACGCGCGGACGTTCCTGCGCAGCCCGCCCTGGCAGCCCGACTACCAGCTGCGGCTCGTGCGCAACGTGCGCGGGCTGTGGCGTTTCACGGGCGTGATGCACGACGGCGCCATCGTGCTCGGCGAGCGCGGCCTCGCCGACCTGCCGATCTACCACGCCGACCTGCTGCTGCTCGACGTCGAGGCGCGCCGCCGCAAGGCCGAGCGCTACGAGCGCCTGCGGCCCGACCACATGCACGAGGGCGCGTCCGTCAACGCCATCTACGTGCCCGAGGACTGGGACGAGCTGGCGACCGCGCCGGTCCCAGCGCAGGACGCGCAGCTCATCGCCGGCGTGCTGGACGCGCCGCCCGCGCCGGCGCCGCCCGACGGGCCGCACGCACCCGTGCGCCACGCGACCTTCTTCGACGTCGACCGCTTCAACACGCAGCGGTCGGTGTCGGCGCAGGCCTACGCCGCCCGGATCGAGTTCGTGCGGCCGGTGACGCGACTCGGGCGCGCGATCGCCCGCGAGCAGGAGGTCGTCGTCCACAACCTCGGCGACGAGCGCTGGCCGCCGGGCCACGACGGTGAGCCGCCGATCCGGCTCGGGCACCGCTGGCGCCGGCCGGGCGCCGCGGGCGAGGTGCTCGCGGAGGGCCCGCGCAGCGCCTTCACCGAGACGGTCCTGCCCGGCGGCCGCACGCTGGCGAAGCTCGCGCTGCAGGCGCCGGACGAGCCGGGCCGCCACGTCCTCGAGGTCGACGTCGTCCACGAGCACGTGCGCTGGTTCGGCACGCCGGCGCGTCTGGAGATCGAGGTCGAGGACTGGGGCACGGGCGGCGGCGACGGCTCGGGCCGGCGCGGGTACCTGGCGCAGGCCCGCGGCCACGGGCTCGCGGCGGCCGACGTGCTGCCCGACTTCGAGCCGTGGGCGGCGAGCCTCGCGCCCGACCGCACGCCGCTCGCCGACGGGGTGCCGTGGCTGACGTTCGCGGCCCGCCGCGCGCTGGACCGCGCCCTGGAGCCCGGCATGACCGCGTGCGAGTACGGCTGCGGCGGCTCGACGCGCTACCTGCTCGAGCGCGCCGCCGCGCTCACGACGATCGACTATGACGCCGACTGGCTGCGCCGCGTCGAGGCCGCGGTCGACCCGGCACGGCGCGCGGCCTGGACGCCCACGCTCGTCGCGCCCGAGCCGGACGCGGCGAGCGCGAGCGCCGATCCGGCCGACCCGGAGGCCTATGTGTCGGCGGCCCGCGCGCTGCACGGGGTCGCCTTTCGCGCCTACGCGGCGGCGATCGACGCCTACGAGGACGCGACGTTCGACCTCGTCCTCGTCGCGGGCCGGGCGCGGCCCTCGTGCCTGCGCCACGCGCTGGCGAAGGTGGGGCCCGGCGGCCTCGTCGTGCTCGACCATGCCGAGCGGCCCTGGTACGGCCTCGCGCTCGCGCTCGCCGAGCCGGCGCGCTGGGCGCGCGAGGACCACAGCGGGCCCGGCCCCTACGCCGAGCGCTTCTGGACCACGACGATCCTGCGCCGCCGCGCGTGAGCGCGTCCGACGACGCGGCGCCGCTGCGGCTGCCGCGCCACCACCAGTGCCACGAGCGCGCCTACGGCCTGGACGGGCTCGACCTCAAGCTCGCGCAGCACCTCAAGCACCGCGGCGGCTTCTTCGTCGAGGCGGGCGCCAACGACGGCGTCGCGCAGAGCAACACCATGCTGCTCGCCCGCTCGCGCGGCTGGCGCGGGCTGCTGATCGAGCCGGTGCCCGAGCTCGCCGACCGCTGCCGCCTGCAGCGGCCCGACAGCACGGTCGTGCAGGCCGCGCTCGTCGCGCCGGACCACCCCGCTGCGACGATCGCGATG
>Ga0126313_10001975_pt1 | contig 11191 bp, 13 predicted proteins | sample Plot105A_FD_89954 | JGI IMG/M metagenome (GOLD analysis project Ga0126313, IMG submission 89954) | Serpentine soil microbial communities from UC McLaughlin Reserve, CA, USA - Plot105A | ecosystem: Environmental > Terrestrial > Soil > Grasslands | place: USA: UC McLaughlin Reserve, Lake County... | reverse complement strand
CTCACGGCGATGGTCAGTGGGGTACACTTCCGTCACCCCGCCGTTCTGGTAAAAGCCGTCACGACGCTCGATGTGCTCTCTGGCGGACGTGCCTGCTTTGGAGTGGGTTCTGGTCACTACGAAGAGGAGGCGCACGGGCTCGGGATCCCCGCGTTGCTGCTGTTCGCCATTCCCGCCGAGAAGGACGAGCTGGGCTCCGGGGCCTACGACGAGGAGGGCGTAGTCCAGCTCGCGGTGCGGGCCCTGAAGGAGGCGCATCCGGAGCTGGTGGTGATCACGGACGTCTGCCTCTGCGAGTACACCTCGCACGGTCACTGCGGCGTCGTGCTCGAGGACGGCAACGTCGACAACGACGCCACCCTGGACCTGCTGGCGCGGACAGCGGTGTCGCACGCCGGGGCGGGTGCGGACGCCGTGGCGCCGAGCGACATGATGGACGGCCGGGTGGGGGCCCTGCGCGGGCGGCTCGACGGGGAGGGGTTCGAGGACCTCCCGATAGTCGCCTACTCCGCGAAGTTCGCCTCCTCCTTCTACGGTCCCTTCCGCGAGGCGGCGGAATCCGCGCCGGCGTTCGGCGACCGCCGTAGCTACCAGATGGACCCGGCGAACGTCGAGGAGGCTGTCCGGGAGGCATTGCTCGACGCAGACGAGGGCGCCGACGTTGTGATGGTCAAGCCGGCCCTGCCCTACCTGGACGTGATCCGCCGCGTCAAGGAGGCGACCCGCGTGCCCGTCGCCGCCTACAACGTCAGCGGCGAGTACGCCATGGTCAAAGCCGCCGCGGCGGCGGGTCACGTCGACGAGCGGGGAATCGTGCTGGAGGCCATCACGGCCATACGCCGCGCCGGCGCCGACATCGTCCTCACGTACCACGCCAAGGACGTGGCGAGGTGGCTTCGATAAAGGTTCGCTCGCGCAAGGAAGGCGCGGCGGTCCCGCTCGACGAGCTCGACAAGCGTTTGCTGAACCTCCTCCAGGGCAGCTTCCCGCTCGCCGAGCGGCCCTTCGCCGGGGTGGCACGGCTGGCCGAGGTCGGCGAGGAAGAGGTGCTGCAGCGCACCGGGCGGCTGCTCGACGAGCGCATCATCCGCGAGCTCACGCCGATCTTCGACACGCGCGTGCTCGGCTACAAGTCGATGCTGGTCGCGGCGAAGGTGGACCCCGATAATCCGTGGCGGGCGGCGAAGGTCATCAACTCGCATCCCGGCGTCTCGCACAACTACCTGCGCAACCACGACTTCAACATCTGGTTCACGGTCGCGGTCGAGCCGGACTCCAGGCTGGGACTCGACGGCACTCTGGAGGTGCTGCAGAGGCTGACCGGCGCGGAGTCGATCCGCCAGCTGCCGACGCTGCGCCTGTTCAAGATCCGGATGGACCTGGAGATGGAGGCGGGCACGGACGCGCTCGCGGCGGCCGGCGTCGCCGAGGAGCCCAAGGACCCCGAGCCGATCGAGCTATCCGATTTGGACGTGGCCGCCATACGGGCGACGCAGGGTCCAATGGAGGTAGTGGCCGAGCCGTACGCGAAGGCTGCCTCCGAGCTCGGCCTGTCGCAGCGTGCCCTGCTCGACCACCTGGAGTCGATGCGGCAGCGCAAGGCGCTGCGCCGGGTCGCGGCGATCCTCTACCACCGCCGCGCCGGCTTCTCGGCAAACGGGATGGGCGTCTGGCGGGTGCCGGAGGAGCGCATCATGGAGCTCGCCCCGCGCATGGCGGCCTTCCGCGGCATCTCCCACTGCTACCAGCGTCCCACCTACCCCGACTGGCCGTACTCGGTCTTCACGATGGCCCACGGTCGCTCCAAGGAGGAGTGCGACGCCATCCTCGACTCGATCGCCGAGTTCACCGGCATCGAGGACAGGCGCACCCTCTATTCGTCCACAGAGTTCAAGAAGATCCGCCTCCTCTACTTCACGGACGAGCATAAGCGGTGGGAAGCGGAGCACGCCTCCCCGCGCGAGGTGGGCCCATAGCGGTCACCTCGCCAACAGCGCGCTCCGCCGAGCTCTACCGCCGCGCTCTGGAGCTTCTCCCCGGCGGCGTCAACTCCCCGGTCCGCTCGATGCGGGCGATCGGCCGGGATCCGATCTTCACGGCCCGCGGCGAGGGCGCGGAGCTGATCGACGTGGACGGGAACCGCTACGTGGACTGGGTGATGTCGTGGGGTCCTTTGATCGCCGGCCACGCGCATCCGGAGGTGGTGGCGGCCGTCACCACCGCCGCGGAGGCGGGCACGAGCTTCGGCGCGCCCACCGAGTCCGAAGTGGAGCTGGCCGCCGAGGTCGTCGAGCGAATGCCGGGGGTGGAGATGATCCGCATGACCACCTCCGGCACGGAGGCTTCGATGAGCGCGGTCCGTCTCGCCCGCGCGGCGTCGGGACGTGACGCCGTGCTCAAGTTCGCGGGCGCATACCACGGGCACGTCGACGGCCTACTGGCCGAGGCGGGCTCGGGGCTCGCCACCGCCGGAGTGCCCGCAAGCGCTGGCGTGACCGACGCCCAGGCCGCCGACACGCTGGTCGTGCCCTGGAACGACCGTAAGGCCGTTGAGCGGGCGCTGGCCGAGCGGCCGGTGGCGGCCGTCCTATGCGAGCCCTACCCGGCGAACATGGGGCTCGTGCCCCCAGCCGAGGGCTTCCTGGGGTTCCTTCGCGACCAGGCCGACGGCGCCGACGCCCTGCTGGTCTTCGACGAGGTGATCTCGGCCTTCAGGGTGGGAAGGGGTGGCGCCCAGGAGCGTGAGGGCGTGACCCCCGACATCACGATCCTCGGAAAGGTCATCGGCGGCGGCCTGCCGGCTGCCGCATACGGGGGAGCGCGCGAGTTGATGGAGCTTGTCGCCCCGGCCGGTGACGTCTACCAGGCGGGCACACTGTCCGGCAACCCGCTGGCCACGGCGGCCGGGCTGGCCACCCTGAGGCTGCTCGATGCCGAGGCCCACGAGCGGCTGGGGTGGCTGGCCGCAACGCTGGCCCAGGGCCTCGAGGATGCGGCCGGGGTGCCCGTGCAGACCGCGCACGTGCCCGGCCTCCTGACCCTGTTCTTCAGCGAGACGCCGGTGGTGGACTACGAGGGGGCCAGGGGCTGCGACCTCGAGGCCTACGCCGCGTTCTGCCGCGCCATGCTCGAGCGGGGCGTCTACCTCCCGCCGTCACAGTTCGAGGCCTGGTTCCCATCCCTCGCGCACACGGAGACCGAGGTCGAGCGCACGCTCGAGGCGGCCCGCGAGGCATTCTCCGAGCTCCGATGAGCGTCCTGCGCGAGGTGATCGACGCCGTGGACCCGGCGCTCGCGGGCCACGCGGTGGCGCACCCGGGCAAGCCCCGGTTCGATGAGCTGGTCGAGGACGCTGGCCGGCTGTTCGTGCTGGAGGCGATATTCGAGGGCTACCTGCTGCACTACGGCGTCTCGCGGGCCTTCGGTCGAATGGACGACGACCTCCGCCTGCTGGCGGGCGATGTTCTGTACGCGCTGGGCCTGTCGCGGCTGGCCGAGGCCGGCGACCTCGAGGCCATCGGCGAGCTCGCAGACCTGATCTCGCTCTCGGCGCGGGCGCACGCGGAGGGGCGCGACGAGCTGGTGGAGGAGCTATGGCTCGCCAGCGCCCGGGCGCTCTCAGCGGAAGGTGGGTCCGGTGCCCGGGAGGCGGCCCGCGATAGGCTGCCGTCGGCTTCGTAGAGGCATTAGTGGCTCCCGCCACCATGTTGAGAGAGGCCGTACTCGCGCGGTAAAACCCTAGACGCTCACCCGTGGCCGACAGCCCTTCGCAGAACCCCGACAAGAATTCCCGCTACACGTCGGGCCGCGGCATCGCTGGCGCCTTCGAGGGCGAGACCGTCACGCGCCGCCGGTTCATGGAGGGCACCGCGCTGGCCGTCGGGGGCATCGCCAGCGCGGCGTTCGGCCTGCCGGCGCTCGGCTTCGCGCTGGGACCGATCTTCGAGGACACCTCGCCCACTCGCTGGCAGCCGGTCGGATCCGAGGGCGACTTCAACCTCGAGAGCTACGTGCCGCGCGTGATCAACATCGAGGCAGGCATCGGCGACGTGGGCAAGACCACCGTCTACGTCCGGCGCTTCGACAAGAAGCGGGACAAGGTGATCAAGGGTCAGCAGCCCCAGCCCTACGTGGTGATCTCCACCCGCTGCGCCCACCTGGGCTGCCCCGTGCGCTACATCCAGGCGTCGGGGAAGTTCGTCTGCCCGTGCCACGGCGGCGTGTACGGCTTTCAGGGCCAGGTGGAGGGCGGCCCGCCTGTGCGGCCGCTCGACCGCTTCTACACCCGCGTGCGCAACGGCCAGGTCGAGATCGGCGACCGCTTCTCGGTGAACTCCGAGCTCAGGCGCTTCTCCCCGCGCGACCCGTCCAACCACCTCGACGGTCTGTGGCAGTACCTCTACCCAGCGAGGCCTACGACATGAAGATGCCATCGCCACCGATTCCCAGGTTCCTGCGGCCGGCGCCTCGACGTCCTGGCCGGGGCAACCGCCGCGACGGCGGCGGGGAGGGCGGCCACCTCCCCGTGCCGCCAAGCACCAAGGAACGGGCGTCGGAGGCCGGCGCCTCCGCCGTCGGCTGGCTCGACGAGCGCACAGGGCTGAGCCCGTTCCTGCGCGGCTTCCTCTACCGCAAGGTTCCCAAGGGCACGAACTGGTACTACACCCTCGGCTCGGCCACGATGTTCGCCTTCCTCTCGCAGGCGGTCACCGGCGTCTTCCTGGCCATGTACTACGAGCCCGACCCGACCCGCGCCTACGAGTCCGCGTCGCACATAACGAACGACGTCTTCCTCGGCGAGCTGGTGCGCGGCATGCACAAGTGGGGCTCCTCGATCATGATCATCCTGATCTTCCTGCACATGGGCAGGACGTTCGTCTTCGGGGCGTACAAGTACCCGCGGGAGCTCAACTGGATCATCGGGGTGATCCTGCTAGTGCTGACGCTTGCGATGGGCCTCACGGGCTACCTGCTGCCGTTCGACCAGCGGTCCTTCTGGGCCACGGTCGTAGCAGTGAACATCAACGCGTCCGGGCCCCTCATCGGGCCCTACCTGGCGGACTTCCTGCGCGCCGGAGCGGAGTTCGGGGGCACGACCATCTCGCGCTTCTACGCGATCCACATGCTGCTGATCCCGGTCCTGATCGCGGCCCTGATCGGCGCCCATCTCTACCTGGTAGCGAAGCTGGGGACGACCGCGCCGCCGTGGCTCAAGGCCCAGAAGAAGGACCTCTCGAGAGAGGAAATCTGAGCTCGAGATGAACGCCCGCGAGAAGGAGCAGTACCTCCGGGAGTACTCGATACTGAAGAACCAGGGGAAGCCATTCTTCCCCTATGCCGTCGCCAAGGACGGAGCGATGGCCTGCATCACGCTGGGGGTCATCATCACCCTGGCCGTGGTTCTCGGCGCGGAGCTCGGGCCCAAGGCCGATCCCACTACGACCACCTACACGCCGCGGCCGGAGTGGTACTTCTTCTTCCTGTTCGAGCTGCTGCGCGTCGTCAAGCCGCCGGCGCTGGTCTTCATGGCGACGGTGGGCATTCCGACCATCTGCCTCGTGCTGCTGCTCCTCCTGCCCTTCTACGACCGCGGGCCCGAGCGCCATCCACTGCGGCGCCCAATCGCGATGACCGCCGCCCTGGCCACCTTTGCGGCGATGACGTACCTGACCGTCCTCGGCGCCCTGGCCGGGCCGCCCAGCGAGATCGCGCTCAAGACCAAGCCCCAGTTCGAGAAAGGCAAGGAGGTGATGGCGGCTTCTGGCTGCCTCGGCTGCCACAAGGTCGGCGAGAACGGCAACACGCTTGGGCCCAACCTGACCAACATCGGCGACCGGCTGGGGCGCCAGGCGATCGCCCGCACGCTCGTGAACCCGCCCTCGTTCATGCCGAACTTCCAGAAGCTTCAGAGAGAGAAACCCGAGGAGTTCGACCAGCTCGTCCGCTACGTCGCGTCGCTGAAGAGCGGGGAGTAGCAACCCACCCATGGCCGGTCACGCGGCCGGGACCCTTCCCGAGCCACAGGTCCGCGCGATGTTCGATCGCATCGCGCGCGTGTACGACCTGATGAACTCGGTCATGACCGCAGGGATGCACCATCGCTGGCGGGAGCGGGCCGTGGAGCTGGCGGCGGTCGGCCCTGGCGACCGCGCCCTGGACGTGGCCACGGGCACCGGCGATCTGGCGGTCGCCCTGCGGCGCCGCGGAGCCGAGGTCGTGGGGCTCGACTTCTCCGAGCCCATGCTCGAGGTCGCCCGGCTCAAGGCACCCGACATCGGCTTCGAGGCGGGCAACGCGCTCGACCTACCTCACGGCGACGGCGATTTCGACGTGGTCACCGTGGGCTTCGGGGCGCGCAACTTCACCGACCTCGGCCGCGGCCTTGCTGAGATGGCGCGCGTCACACGGAGCGGCGGGCGGGTTGTGGTACTGGAGATCACGACGCCCCAGAAGCCGCCGCTCTCCTGGTTCTTCCGGCTCTGGTTCGACCGCGTCGTCCCGGCGCTCGGCCGGCTGGCAGGGGACCCGGATGCCTACACCTACCTGCCAAGCTCGGTTCGCCGCTTCCCTGAGCCCCACGCCCTCGCCGCCGAGCTCGCGGCGGCCGGGCTCGCGGACGTGCGCTGGGTCGTCACCGCGGGCGGGATCATCGCCCTGCACGTGGGGACGAAGCGGTGAACAGCGCCCACGCGCCACTTGGACAGGTGCTGGCCACCGGCGGGCCGGAGCTCTCCCGGCTCCTTCACCGGACGGAGAGCCGGCTCACGGAGGTCGCGGAGAGCCACGGGCGCGAGCTCGCCCGCCATTCGGCGGGCACCCTCGCCGCGGGCGGCAAGCGCCTCCGCCCCCTGCTCGTCTTCCTCTGCGCGGACGGCCAGGCAGAGGCGGCGCTCCGGGCGGCGGTGGCGGTCGAGCTGCTGCACATGGCGACGCTCGTGCACGATGACGTGCTCGACCGCGCGCCGCTGCGGCGGGGTCGCCCGACGGTGTTCGCGGACGGCGGCCGCGCGGCGGCCACCGCCACGGGGGACCTGCTCTTCTCCCGCGCCTTTGCGGAACTGACGGCGGCGCGCAGCGAAGACGCCGTGTGGGCGCTGTCCTTGGCGTCGTCGGCCCTGGCCAAGGGGGAGCTGATGCAGCGGGCAGACGCCTGGTCGGACGCCGTGACTCCCGAGCGCTATCTGGAGCGCTGCCGCTTGAAGACCGCGAGCCTGTTCGAGGCGGCGTGCAGGCTGGGCGCCCTGTTCGGTGACAGGCCGGAGCTCGCCCGGGCCTTGGGCGACTTCGGATTGCGGGTCGGCGTGGCATTCCAGATCCTCGACGACGTGCTCGACGTGTCCGGCCCGCCGGAGCGCACCGGCAAGCCCCGCGGGACCGATTTGCTCGACGGCACGGTGACCCTCCCGCTGATCCTCGCCCGCGAACGCGACCCCGAGCTGCGCCAGCTCGATCTCCGCTCCGCGGTCACGGAGCCCGCCCAGGCGGGTGCGGTCTGCGACCGGATCGCCCTCACCGGGGTGCTTGGCGAGGCGCGCTCGGAGGCGCTGCGGCACGTCGCCGAGGCGAAGGCGGCGCTCAGCGAGCTCGACCTGCGGCGCAAGCGCGGCGAGGCCCTGGACCTCCTGGCGGACGGGGTGGTGGACCGCTATGCGTAATCTCACCGCGGGATCGCGGCGGCACCACCCGGCCGGCGGTGGGGAGCTCGAGACTGTTTTGGCGCTGTCTGCGTCATGCCCTGACGCGGAATACACTCGATCGCGTGGTACTCAGTGACCGCACCATCCGGGCCGAGATCGAGGCCGGGCGGATCGTCATCGAGCCCTTCGACGAGGAGCTCATCCAGCCCTCGAGCGTCGACGTCCGCGTGGACAGCCGCTTCCGCGTCTTCCATAACGCCCGCTACCCGTACATCGACGTGCGGCAGCCCATGGAGGACCTCACCGAGCTCGTCGACGTCAGCGAGCGGGAGCCCTTCATCCTCCACCCGGGGGAGTTCGTGCTGGGCCAGACGCTCGAGCAGGTGACGCTCCCCGACGACCTGGTGGCTCGACTGGAGGGCAAGAGCAGTCTGGGCCGCCTCGGTCTCCTGATCCACTCCACGGCGGGCTTCGTGGACTCGGGCTTCTCGGGGAATCTGACGCTCGAGCTGTCGAACGTGGCAAACCTCCCGATCACTATCTACCAGGGCATGCCGATCGGGCAGATCTCGTTCATGCGCATGGATGGTGCCGTCGAGCGCCCCTACGGATCCGGCGAGACGGACAGCAAGTACCAGGGTCAGGCCGAGCCCACGCCGAGCCGCTTCTACCTCAACTTCAAGGACCGCGGCTAGAGCGCCGCTACCATGGGCCCATGCCACTTGGTATAGGGCCGCTCGAAATCATCATCGTCCTGATCATCGTGCTGATCATCTTCGGTCCCAAGCGGCTCCCCGACCTGGGGCGCTCGCTGGGCAAGGGGATGCGCGAGTTCAAGGACTCGGTGACCGGCGGGGACAAGGACGAGCTGCCGGCCTCGGAGGACAACGCCGAGAAGCCCGGACCCGTCGCCGCCGAGCCGACCGACCAGAAGTCCTAGAGCTCGAGCCGCTACAGCATGCGGCGCATCAAGCCGATCTCGCACGAGGACCGGCTCTCGGTCATCGACCACCTCGACGAGCTTCGCTCTCGGATCGTCGTCTCGCTGGTCGCCTTCGGCGTGGCGTTCGGTCTCTGCCTCTGGCAAAACCACTTGATCCTCGACATCCTCGACCGTCCGCTCCCGAACGACGTCCAGCCGATCACGTTCGGGGTGACGGAGCCCTTCATGACCACGGTCACCAATTCGACTTACGCGGCGATCCTGATCGCGCTGCCGGTGGTCCTCTACCAGGTCTACGCCTTCGTCCTCCCGGCCTTCAGCCCCCGGGAGCGCCGCGTGGCGCTGCCGCTCCTGATGATGGTCCCGCTGCTGTTCGTAGCGGGCGTCGTCTTCTGCTACTTCGTGGTCCTGCCGCCGGCGATCAAGTTCCTGCTGCAGTTCAACGCCGACGAGTTCAACACACAGATTCGCGCGCGCGACTACTACAGCTTCACGACCCTGACCATGCTGGCGATGGGTGTCGGCTTCCAGGTCCCCGTCGGAATCCTGGGGCTCGTGCGGCTCGAGATCCTCTCGGTCGAGACCCTGCGGAGGAACCGCCGCTTCGCGATCCTCGGCGCCGCCGTCCTCGCCATGCTGCTGCCCACGATCGACCCCGTCTCGATGCTGATCGAGACCGTTCCAATCTACCTGCTATACGAGCTGAGCATCCTGTTGGCACGGGCGTTCGGTGGCCCCCGGGAGGAGGTTGAAGGCCAGGTGGTCTCGGCAGAGGGCCCTAGCTAGCCTTCGCCGAGCTATGCTGTTCGACCTCCGAGGCAAGCGCCGTCGCGCCGTCCAGGCCACCTACCTCACGCTGGCCCTGCTCATGGGCGGCGGGCTCGTGCTCTTCGGGATCGGCGGCGACGTCTCTGGCGGCCTGCTCGACGCCTTCAAGGGAGGGGGCGGGGGTGGCAGCGGTAACGATGCGGCGGAGAAACGGATCGACCGCAACAAGCAGAAGGCCGCGGCGGGCAGCGAGACTGCCCTCAAGGAGCTCGTACGCGACTACTACCAGCTCGCCACGTCGCAGACGTCATCGAGCTCCACCGGGTTTCCAGATTCCGCCAAGGACGAGCTCGCCCAGGCCGGGACGTATTGGCAGCGCTACGTGAAGGTGGCGAAGACGCCCGATTCCTCCTTGGCAAGGGTGGCCGTCCAGATCTTCGACCCTACGGCGCTGAACAAGCCGAAGAATGCGGAGTTGGCCGCCCGCATCATCGCCCAGACGGACAACGACGCCCCCTCCTACCTTGCGCTCGTGCAGTACGCGACCCTCGCCGGCGACAAGCGGACAGCCGATCTAGCCGCGATCAAGGCCGTCGACCTGGCGCCCAAGGACCAGCGGAAGCAGGTCAAGCTCCAGGCGGACCAACTCAAGAGGGCCGGGGCACAACCGCAGGCCCAGGGAGGCTAGATTTCCGACTCGCACGCTGGCCGCGTACCTACGACCGACTAGGAGAAGCGTGAACTTCCACATCCAGGACGAGGAGATCGACGACGCGACCCACGTGATCGAGCTCGGCGGAGAGGTCGACCTCTACACGGCGCCGGAGTTCAAGGAGCGCATGGTCGAGCTGATCGAGTCTGGCAAGAAGCAGATCGTCGTCGATCTCTCGGAGGCCACCTTCATCGACTCCACGACGCTCGGCGTGCTAGTGGGAGGCGTAAAACGCCTGAGGCCGGCCGGCGGCTCGCTCACCCTCGTCTGCACCGACGACAACATCACCAAGATCTTCGAGATCACCGGGCTCGACCGAGTGTTCCCAATCCACGGCTCTCGCGACGAGGCGATCGAGGGCCTCGCGTCGGGCGCGCCCGAGCAATAGAGGCGCCAGAGACGCTCGGCGAAGGACGCTCTGCGGAGCCGCCGATCCGCACGATCTGACGAGGTGTGCGCCGTCCCGGCGGCGACCACCGGTGGGCTCTGTCTGGCCTCTAGAATCGCCAGCCGGGGCCGTTAGCTCAACTGGTAGAGCAGGAGACTCTTAATCTCAAGGTTGAAGGTTCGAGTCCTTCACGGCCCATGAAGAAACCCCCCGCAAAACGGGGTTTCTTGCTGGCGGGTCCTGAGCGTACGAACGGCGTGTGAACTACGTGCGAACAGTCGCCGTCTGCGCGCAGACCGGATGACGGGTGTCGCGCTCGTCCATCAGACGTCGCTGCACGTCCCGCAGGGCTACGCCGCGCCGTCGCGCCGGAGCGGGTCCGCCGCTTGAGCAGTTCGCCGGCGAGGGCCTCGACGAGGTGCCTGTGCTGCTCGACGATTTCCTCGGCGACGACGCTCAGTTACTCCACGTAGGCACCGGTCGTCCTCGGCGGACTGGACGCTCGGCGTGCCCGCCTCTGAGGCTTCTTAGTCGGAAGCTCCTTTGCCCGGGTGCGCTGGTGGCGCGCGCTCGGCCGCTGCCAGCGGGCAAGCCTGGCAGGGCGCGGCCTGTCAAGCGCGAGCTCGAGCGGTGGGCCTGCGCGCGGGTGGCTTCTGCCTTCGGGGCGCGCTTCTCAGGGGCGGGCGTACTCCTCCGGCGACCGCGACTCGAACTCGAAGGCGACGAACCGATCGTCGCCGACG
>Ga0126313_10001974_pt1 | contig 11191 bp, 11 predicted proteins | sample Plot105A_FD_89954 | JGI IMG/M metagenome (GOLD analysis project Ga0126313, IMG submission 89954) | Serpentine soil microbial communities from UC McLaughlin Reserve, CA, USA - Plot105A | ecosystem: Environmental > Terrestrial > Soil > Grasslands | place: USA: UC McLaughlin Reserve, Lake County... | reverse complement strand
GCCGAGCCCCGCGTCGCGCAGGGACATCCAGGTCTGGCGGCGCAGCTCCCTCGCCGTCGCCTCCAGCTCCTCGGCCGGGACCCTCCCCGCCCAGTAGCCCTCGGTGGCGGCCTTCAGCTCGCGCCGGTCGCCGATGCGGGGGAACCCGTGGATGGTCGAACTGGTCATGAGCGCCCTCCCTCGAGGCCTCGGACTCCGACCGCGCTCCCGCGCGGACGCCGGCAGGTCTTCGGGCTCGTGGGCGGGTCGGCACGGCCGCACGGCCGCGCCGGGTTCCTACTGGCCGTCGCTTCCCAAGACTGTCTGGCTCAGTGCTCGAACGGGACGCGCGGGCGGCGCGTCCCGCTGACGGCGGTCGTTCCCACTCACCGCTGCGGGGCAGCTCCGGAGTCGCACCGGATTCCCTCTTGCGACGCTCGGCCTGGTTCCACGTGAAACCGCGCCGAGCGAACCAGCGCCGGGCCAGGATCGTCGCCTCCGCCGCCGCCTGTCAACCGTGGTTGGATTCTGGCAACCGCACCACCTGGGGAAGGAGCACCGCGATGCAGGCCGATGGTCCCGTCAAGGAGCTGCGCGTGGCCGTGACGGTCGACGACTACGACGGGGCGCTGCGGTTCTACCGGGACGTCCTCGGCCTTCCGGTGGTGGAGTCATGGGACCAGCCGGCGGGCAGCGGCGCCGTCCTGGCGGCGGGCCGGGCGACCCTGGAGCTGCTCTCGACCGGCCAGGCGGCCCTCGTCGACGACGTCGAGGTCGGCGAGCGGGTGGCCGGACCGGTCCGGCTCGCCCTCGAGGTGGACGACTCGGCGGCCACGGCCGAGGCCCTCACGGCCGGCGGCGCCCAGCGGGTGGGCGGCCCGGTGGTGACGCCTTGGTCGCACCGCAACGTCCGCCTGCGCGCGCCCGACGGGATGCAGCTCACGCTGTTCACCGTGCTGGAGGGGGGTGAGCGGCGGCGGGCTCAGAACAGCTTCAGGACGTCGGACTCGATCCCCCTGAGCGCGTCGTAGTCGACCTGCACGCAGTCGATGCCGCGCTCGCCGGCGAGCACCCTGGCCTGCGGCCGGAACTCCAGCGCGACCAGCATCCCCCTGACCCGCTCCAGGCCGGGCTGCAGCCGCGCCAGGTAGCGTGACAGCTGCTCGACGCCGTCGATCTCGCCGCGGCGCTTGACCTCCACGGCCACGTAGCCGCCCTGCTCGTCGCGGCAGAGCAGGTCGACCGGGCCGATGTCGGTCGGGTACTCCCGCCGCACCAGGCTGAGGCCCGGACGGATGGCGTGGCAGCGCTCGGCGAGCAGCACCTGCAGGTTCCTCTCGACGCCGTCCTTGACCAGGCCCGGGTCGAGGCCCAACTGCTCCACGGAGTCGTGCAGCACCTCCTCGATGGTGATGGTCATGGCCTCGCCGGCGCGGTTGGTGACCCGCCAGAGGCCGTCCTCCTGCACCAGCGTGCACGGCGCCGACATCCAGTTGAGCGGCTTGTAGCCGCCGTAGTCGGCGTGGACCAGCACCGAGCCGTCGGCCTTCACCAGCAGCAGCCGCACGGCGCTCGGCAGGTGGGTGGCGAGCCGGCCGGCGTAGTCGACGCTGCACCGCGCGATGACCATGCGCATGGCAGGAGGATATCCGAGCCACCGGACGGCGCGTCCCGGCGGCTCCCGCACCCGGAGACCGGAGGCCCTACCCCGGGTGCCAGAGGGCCTCGCCGGTGAGGGGGTCGAAGTACGACAGCTGCCGGGTGTCGACGGCCAGCGCGACCCGGTCGCCGGCGCGCACCGGGTGGTGGGCGGGGAAGCGGGCGACCACGACGGCCCGGCCGCCGCCCAGGTGCTCGTCGACGCCCGGGGTGTCGACCACGCGCACCGGGGGGGCGTCCAACGGGCAGACGACCAGCAGCTCGCTGCCCAGCCGTTCGACCCGGGCGACGGTCGAGCGGAGCACGGCCGCCTGGCCGGGGGCGACGGCGGCGGCGTCGGTCAGGTGCTCGGGCCGCAGGCCGATGGTGACCGGGGCGCCGACGCGGCCGCGCAGGCCCCCCGAGGGCGTCCCGGGGAAGGGCAGGCGCTGGTCGCCGAGGACTACCCAGACCTGGCCGCCGTCGTCCTCCAGGCGGCCGGCCACCAGCGCCATGGCCGGCTCGCCGATGAAGCTGGCCACGAAGGTGTTGGCGGGGCGCTGGTACAGCGCCCTCGGCTCGGCGACCTGCTCGATCAGGCCGGCCCGCATGACCCCGACCCGGTCGCCGATCGCCATCGCCTGGCTCTGGTCGTGGGTGACGTAGATGGCGGTGACGCCGAGGCCGCGCTGCAGCCGCGCCAGCTCGCTGCGCAGGCGCATGCGCTCGCCGGCGTCCATGTGGGTGAGCGGCTCGTCCAGCAGGAACACCGACGGCACGCGGACGGTCGCGCGGCCGATCGCCACCCGCTGCCGCTGGCCGGCCGAGAGCGTCCGCGGCAGGCGGTCCAGCAGCCGGCCGAGCCGCAGGACGCGCGACTCCGCGCCGATGCGCTGCTCGATCTCGCCGGCCGGCAGCTTGCGCAGGGCCAGCGAGAAGCGGAGGTTGTCGGAGGCGGTCATGTGGGGGTAGAGCGCGCCCGCCTCGAACACCATGGCGACGTCGCGCAGGTGGGCGGGCACGTTGTTGACCACCCTGCCGCCGATCGTGATCGTGCCGGCGCTGAGCGGCTCCACCCCCGCGATCAGCCGCAGGGCGGTGCTCTTGCCGCAGCCGCTCGGGCCGACGACCACCAGCAGCTCGCCGTCGCGGACGTACAGGTTCAGGTGCGAGACTGCCGCGGTCCCGTCCGGGTAGACCCGCGAGACGTCGTCGAGCAGGACGTCGGCCATGCCGCTGCCACCACCACCCTGGTACGTTCCCGCCATCGTAGACCCGTTCCATGGGTACCCGTTCTTGAACGCCCCGCGGCGGGGCGGGAGACTCGGGAGGCGCCCCTGCTCGGGTGAGGAGGTCGAGCCATGGTCAACGTCGGTGATCGGGTGACGGTCGAGTCCGAGAAGGTGGGCAGCGCGACCCGCAGCGGCGTGGTCACCGCGGTGGACGGCAGGATGATCACGGTGCGCTGGGACTCCGGCCAGGAGTCGGTGTTCGTGCCGAGCGCGGGCTCCCTGCAGGTGACCGGCCGCGAAGGGGAGGCTAGCGGCCCGGGCGGCTGACGGACGCCGGTTCGGCGGGCCCCGCCGAACCGGCCGCCTCCCAGGCCAGCAGCTCCTCCCAGGTCTCGCGGCGGCGCGCGACCCGGACGCCGCCGCGCTCGACCACGATCTCGGCCGGGCGCGGCTGGCCGTTGTAGTTGCTGGCCATGGTCATCCCGTAGGCGCCGGCGTCCATGATGGCCAGCAGGTCGCCGGGGCCGAGGTCGGGGAGGTCGGCGGCGACCGCCAGCACGTCGGTCGACTCGCAGATCGGGCCGACCAGCTCGGTCGGGCCGGCCGCCGGCGCCGCCGCCAGCGGCTGGACCCGGTGGACCGCCTGGTACAGGGCCGGCCGCAGCAGGTGGTGCATGCCGGTGTCGACCACCAGCATGCGCCCGGCGCTGCGGTGCTTGCGGTACAGGACGCGCGCGACCAGGGCGCCGGCCCTGGCGACCAGCGCGCGGCCCGGCTCGATCCCGAGCCGCACGCCGGTGCCGGCCACCAGCGGCCGCAGCGCCGCCGCGAACGGCTCCGGTCCCGGCGCCGGCCCGCCGCCGTAGTCGACCGGCAGGCCGCCGCCCACGTCCAGCCAGTCGAGCGCCAGCCCGGCGGCCCGGCCCGCCTGGAGCACGTCGAGGCCCACCCGGGCGCCGGCCGCCATCCCGTCCGGGTCGGGCAGCTGGGAGCCGACGTGGACGTGGACCCCGACCGGCTGCAGCCCGGGCAGCCCGCCCCGCGCGGCGGTGGCGAGCAGCTCGTGGGCGACCGGGGCCGGCACGCCGAACTTGGCCTCGTCGTGCCCGGTCTGGATGGAGGCGTGGGTGTCGACCTCGACGTCGGGGTTGACCCGGACGGCGAAGCGGGCGGGCCGGCCCAGCCGGGCGGCGACCGCCTGCAGGGCGTGCAGCTCGTCGGCCGACTCGACGTGGACGGTGACCCCGTGGCCGACCGCCAGGGCCAGCTCCTGCCCGGTCTTGCCGACGCCGGCGAAGACCGTGGCGGCCGGGTCGCCGCCGGCGCGCAGGACGCGGAGGAGCTCGCCGCCGCTGACCACGTCGAAGCCGGCCCCGAGCCGCACCAGGGTGGCCAGCACGGCGAGGTTGGAGTTGGCCTTGACCGCGTACAGCACCCGACCCCCGAGGGGCGCGAACGCGGCCGCCAACCGCCGGTAGGCGGCCGCCACCGCGTCCAGGGCGTAGACGTAGGCGGGGGTGTCGCCGTCGACCAGCTGGTCGAGCGGCAGCCCGTCGACGCAGAGCCGCCCGTCCAGGTAGGCGAACGGGTCCGGCGGCCAGGCGGCGGCCCGGGTGCCGATCCGCATCCGCCGCTCGCTCCCCTCTACCCGTACACTGGCGTCTTCGCGACGAGCCTTGCATACTCATACGATGCCCGCAAGCGAATCTCGGCAGCCAAGGCGCATAACTCCAGCCGACCTTGCATATTTTCACGAGCAGGTGCATAACTATCCTAGTGATGGCAGCAGAGCGGACGGTCGGGATCCTCGGCGCCTCCGGCTACGCCGGGGCCGAGCTGCTGCGCCTGCTCGCCGGCCACCCCGCGCTCCAGGTCGCCTGGGCGGCGGGCGACCGGCAGCGCGGCCAGCCGCTCGCCGGCCGCTACCCGGGCCTGCGCGCCGCCTACGGCGAGCTGGCGTTCTGCTCCCTGGACGAGGGGCTCGACAAGGGCGCCGACGTGCTCTTCCTGGCCCTGCCCCACGGCAGCGCCGCCGCCGTGGCCCCGCGGGCGCTCGCCGCCGCGGCGCTGGTGGTCGACCTCTCCGCCGACTTCCGCCTGCGCGACCCGGCGGACTACCCGGCCTGGTACGGGTCGGAGCACCCGCTGCCCGAGCAGCTCGGCGCCTGGCCCTACGGCCTGCCGGAGCTGCACCGCGACCAGCTGCGCGGGGCCAGCCGGGTGGCGGTGCCCGGCTGCTACCCGACCGCCGCGCTGCTGGCGCTGGCGCCGCTGGTGGCCGCCGGGCTGGTCGCCGCCGACGGCATCGTGGTCGACGCCAAGTCGGGGCTGTCGGGCGCCGGCCGGTCGCTGCTGGACGACAACCTGTTCGTCCAGGCCAACGAGAACGTCGCCCCCTACAAGGTGGGCGGCCGCCACCGGCACACCCCGGAGATCGAGCAGGAGCTGGCGCTGGCCGCCGGCCGGGCCGTCACGGTCACCTTCACGCCCCACCTGGTCCCGGCCACCAGGGGCATCCTGGCCACCTGCTACGGCACCCTGGCGCCGTCGGCCGACGACGAGACCCTGGCGGCCTGCTACGCCGCCGCCTACGCCGGCGAGCCGTTCGTCGACCTGCCGCCGCCCGGCCAGGGCTGGCCGGCCACCCGGGTCGTGGCCACCACCAACCGCGCCCAGGTCGCCGCCGTCGCCGACCGCCGCAGCGGCCGGGTCGTGGCCGCCGCCGCGATCGACAACCTCGTCAAGGGCGCGGCCGGGCAGGCCGTGCAGTGCGCCAACCTCGCCCTCGGCCTGCCCGAGACGGCCGGGCTCGACCTCGTCCCGCCGGGCCCGTGAGCCGCTCGCTCGGGACCTCGGGCCCGGCCAGGCGGCCGCCGGTGGACCGGCGCCTGGGCGTCACCGCCGCGGCCGGCTTCGGCGCCGCCGGGGTCGCCTGCGGGCTGAAGCCGTCCGCGCAGCCCGACCTGGCGCTGGTCGTCGGCGACCCGGGCACGGTGGCCGCCGGGGTGTTCGCCACCAACCGGGTGCTGGCCGCGCCGGTCCTCTGGTCGCGGGCGCGCCTGGCGGCCTCGGCCGACGCCCGCGTGGTGGTGCTCAACTCGGGCAACGCCAACGCCTGCACCGGCCCGGCCGGCGAGGCGGCGGTGCTGGCCACCGCGCGGCGGGCCGCCGCCGAGCTCGGCTGCCGGCCCGAGCAGGTGCTGGTCTGCTCGACCGGGGTGATCGGCGTGCCGCTGGACGTCGCCAAGGTCACCGACGGGGTGGTCAAGGCCGCGGTCGGCCTGGACCGCTCGGGCGGCCAGGCCGCCGCCGAGGCGATCCTGACCACCGACAAGGTCGCCAAGCAGGCCGGCGTGCGGCTGCCCGGCGGCGCCACCGTGGCGGGCATGGCCAAGGGCGCGGCGATGCTGGCCCCGTCGCTGGCGCCGCCCGTGGCGCCGGCCGGGGCGCACGCGACCATGCTGGCGGTGCTCACCACCGACGCGGTCGCCGAGCCGGCCGTGCTGCGGGCGGCGCTGGCGGCGGCCTCGGCGACCACCTTCAACCGCATCACCGTCGACGGCGCCCAGTCGACCAACGACACGGTGCTGCTGCTGGCCTCCGGCGCCGCCGGGGTCCGCCCGCTCGCCGACGACCTGGCCGACGCCGTCGAGGCGGTCTGCGGCGACCTGGCCGGCCAGATGCTGGCCGACGCCGAGGGCGGCAGCAAGGTGGTCGCCGTCCAGGTCGGCGGCGCCGGCAGCGTGGCGGCGGCGCTGGCCGTCGCCCGCCGGATCGCCGACAGCCCGCTGGTCAAGGCCGCCGTCTACGGCGGCGACCCGAACTGGGGCCGGGTGCTGCAGGCCGCCGGCACCGCCGGGGTCGACTTCGACCCGGCCGAGGTCCGCCTGGAGGTCGCCGGCGGGCCCGGCGCCGCCGGCGTCGAGGAGCCGGCCGGGCCGCTGGAGCGCACCGCCCTGGTCCGCCTCGGGGTGCCCACCGGCGCCGACGCGCACGCCGCCATGGCCTGCCGCGAGATCGAGTTGCGCCTGCACCTGGGCGGCCGCGGCCCCTGGGCCGGGGTGCGCACCAGCGACCTGACGCCGGAGTACGTGCGGCTCAACTCGGAGTACACCACGTGAGCCATCCCGCCCTCGACGAGCTGGCGGCCAAGGCGGCCGCCGTCCACGAGGCGCTGCCGTGGATCAAGCGCCTGGCCGGCCGCACCGTGGTCGTCAAGTACGGCGGCGCCGCCATGGGCACCGCCGGCTTCGACGCCTTCGTCGACGACGTGGTGCTGCTGCGCTACGTCGGCGTCGACGTGGTGGTGGTCCACGGCGGCGGCCCGGAGGTCAGCAGGCTCATGACCCGCTTCGGCAAGGAGCCGGTGTTCGTCGACGGCCACCGGGTCACCGACGCCGAGACCATGGACCTGGTGCGCATGGTCCTGGTCGGCCGGGTCAACAAGGTGCTGGTCGGGCGCATCAACACCCACGGGCGGCTGGCGGTCGGGCTCTCCGGCGAGGACGGCCTGCTGCTGGTCGCCAGGCCCCGCGTCGACCCCGGTGGCCGTGACCTCGGCTTCGTCGGCGACGTGGACGCGGTGGACCCGACCGCGCTGCGCGCCCTCGCCGACCGGGGCCTGGTCCCGGTGGTGGCCACGGTCGCGGCCGGGCCGGGCGGCCAGCCCTACAACGTCAACGCCGACGCCGCGGCCGGCGCGCTGGCCGCGGCACTGGGGGCGGAGAAGCTCGTGTACCTCACCGACGTCGAGGGCCTGTACGCCGACCTCGACGATCCCGGCTCGCTCATCCACCAGCTCACCGTCGAGGAGGTCGAGGAGCTGCTCGCCGGCGGCCGCTGCTCGGCCGGCATGATCCCCAAGCTGACCGGCATCGTGGCCGCGCTGCGCGGCGGCGTGCGCCGCGCCCACGTCCTGGACGGGCGGCGCGAGCACGCCATCCTGCTGGAGCTGTTCACCGACTCCGGCATCGGCACGATGATCCACGCCGAGGCCGCCCCGGAGGGGTTCGGGGAACCCCGAAGGGGTGCCCCGGGCGGTCGGGAGGGGTTCGGGGAACCCCAAGGGGGTGCCCCGACGGGTCAGGGCACGGAGGTGAGCGCGTGACAGGGCTGCCGGAGCGGGAGGCCGCCGTGCTGTGGCCGACCTACGTCAGACCCCAGGTGGAGTTCGTCCGCGGCCGGGGCGTGCGCCTGTGGGACTCGCGGGGACGCGAGTACCTCGACTTCCTCGGCGGCATCGCGGTGGTCGCCGCCGGCCACGCCCACCCGCGGGTGGTGGAGGCGGTGGCCGGCCAGTTCGGCACCCTCGGCCACACCTCCAACCTCTACTTCACCGGGCCCCAGGTCGAGCTGGCCGAGCGGCTGGTCGACCGCTTCGGCGGCGACGCCAAGGTGTTCCTCTCCAATTCGGGCGCCGAGGCCAACGAGGCGGCCATCAAGGTCGCCAGGCGCTGGGGCCGCGCCCACCGCGGCGAGCAGGCCACCGGCATCGTCGCCACCCTCGGCGCCTTCCACGGCCGCACCCTGGCGACCCTGGCGGCCACCGGCAAGCCCGCCATGCACCCGCCGTTCCAGCCCCTGCCGCCCGGGTTCTCCCACGTGCCCTTCGGCGACGCCGACGCCCTGCGCGCCGCCATCGGCCCCGCCACGGCCGCGGTGCTGCTGGAGCCCATCCAGGGCGAGGCCGGCATCCGCGTCCCGCCCCCCGGCTACCTCCGCGCCGCCAGGGAGATCACCGCCGACGCCGGCGTGCTGCTGATGGTCGACGAGATCCAGTCCGGCATGGGCCGTACCGGCCGCCTCTTCGCCCACCAGCACGAGGGCATCCGCCCCGACGTGGTCACCATGGCCAAGGCGCTCGGCTCCGGCTACCCCATCGGCGCCACCATCGCCACCACCGAGGTCGCCGACACCATGCAGCGGGGGGACCACGGCACCACCTTCGGCGGCAACCCGGTCGCCTGCGCCGCCGCGCTGGCCACCCTCGACGTGATCGAGCCGCTGCTCGGCGGCCACGTCGACAAGGTCGCCTCGCGCCTGGCCGACGGCCTGCACGAGCTGCGCGGCCGCCTGGTCGGCCGCTCCACCTGGGCGCCACCCAGCGACGACGACGCCGACGACCTGCTCCCCGGCTCGGAGGTCCGCGGCGCCGGGCTGTGGTACGCCCTGGACCTGGGCGAGGAGGCGCCGGCCACCGCCAAGCAGGTCGCCGTAGCCGCGCTCGGCCGCGGCCTGGTCGTCAACCCCGTCACCGACACCGCCCTTCGCCTGGCGCCGCCGCTGGTCGTCACCGAGGAGGAGGTCGACGAGGGGTTGGCCCGGCTGGCCGCCGCCCTCGAGGAGGCCGGGCTGTGTCGCTGAAGGCCGCCCGCCAGCGGGCCCTGGCCGCGCTGCTGCTCAGCCGGCAGGTCTCCAGCCAGGCGCGCGCGCTGGACCACCTGCGCCTGCAGGGCTTCGACGCCACCCAGGCCACGGTCTCCCGCGACCTGGAGGACCTCGGCGCGGTCAAGGTCAGGGCGCCCGACGGCCGCCTGGTCTACGCCCTGCCCGAGCCGGAGGCCGACCGGGGCGCCCACGACGACGAGATCCGCCGCGTGCTCGGCGCCTCGCTGCTGGCCATCGTGCCGAGCGGCAACCTGGTCGTGCTGCGCACCCCGCCGGGGCACGCCAACGCGCTCGCCTCCGCGCTGGACCGGGCGGCCCTCGCCGGGGTCGCCGGCACCGTCGCCGGGGACGACACCGTGCTCGTGGTCTGCGCCGAGCGCACCCCCGGCCGGGCCGTCGCCAGGCAGCTCGCCGCCCTCGCGGTGGAGCCCACCGCGCTGCCCGCACCCTCCGAACCCTACCGAGGAGCCCCCGCATGACCGCAGCCGCCGCCGACCTCGTCGTGCTCGCCTACTCCGGCGGGCTGGACACCACCGTGTCGGTCCACCGGCTCACCCACGAGCAGGGCCGGGCGGTGGTGGCCCTGCTGGCCGACGTCGGCCAGGGCGAGGACCTGCCGGCGCTGGCGGACCGCGCGCTGGCCGCCGGCGCGGTCGACGCGGTGGTGGTGGACGCCCGCGAGCGCTTCGCGACCGACTTCCTCGTGCCGGCGATCCGCGCCAACGCCCGCTACGAGGGCCGCTACCCGCTGGTGTCGGCGCTCTCGCGCCCGCTGATCGCCCAGCTGCTGGTGGAGGAGGCCGGGCGCCGCGGCGCCGCGGCCGTCGCCCACGGCTGCACCGGCAAGGGCAACGACCAGGTCCGCTTCGAGGTCAGCTGCGGCGCGCTCGCCCCCGACCTGACGGTGCTGGCGCCGGTGCGGGACTGGACGATGAGCCGGCCGGAGGCGATCGCCTACGCCGACAAGCACGACCTCGACCTCGGCTGGATCAGCAGGGCCAAGCCGTACTCGGTCGACCAGAACCTCTGGGGCCGGACGGTCGAGGGCGGCGTGCTCGAGGACCCCTGGGCGGCGCCGCCGGAGGACGCCTTCGCCTGGACCGTCCCCCCGGCGGCGGCGACCGGCGCCCGCGAGGTGGTGGTCGCCTTCGAGGCCGGCGTGCCGGTGGCGGTCGACGGCGAGGGGGCGGGGCTGCCCGGCGTGGTCGGCACGCTCAACCGGCTGGGCGGCGCGGCCGGGTTCGGGCGGGTCGACATGCTGGAGAACCGCCGCGTCGGCATCAAGAGCCGCGAGGTCTACGAGGTGCCCGGGGCGCTGGCGGTGATCGCCGCCCACCGCGAGCTGGAGGACCTGACCCTCGACCGGGAGGTGCTCCACGAGAAGGCGCGCCTGGAGATCCGCTACGCCGAGCTGGTCTACGACGGGCTGTGGTTCTCGCCGCTCAAGGCCGCCCTGGACGCGTTCGTGGCCGCCACCCAGCGGGCCGTCACCGGCGAGGTCCGCCTGGAGCTGTCGCCCGGCCGCTGCCAGGCCACCGGCCGCCGCGCCGAGCGGCCCCTGTACCGGCCCGACCTGGCCACCTACGACACCGGCGACGCCTTCGACCACGACGCCGGGCGCGGCTTCGTGGCCCTCTGGGGCCTGCCGACCCGCACGTGGGCCAAGGTCAACGGGGGGTCCGGGGGGCTCAAGCCTAGCCCCCCGGTCGACCGGGGGTCCGGGGGGCTCAAGCCTAGCCCCCCGGTCTACGGGGATGGGTGAAGAAGCCCCGCCCGGGGGACCTCCCGGCGGGCCGCTGTGGTCCGGCGGGTTCGCCGCGCCGCCCGACCCCGCCATGTGGGCCTACACCTCGTCGCTGGCGGTCGACCGGCGGCTGTGGCGCCAGGACGTCGCCGGCAGCCGCGCGCACGTGCGCGCCCTGGTCGCCGCCGGCGTGCTCGACGAGGGCGAGGGC
>Ga0126313_10001973_pt1 | contig 11197 bp, 12 predicted proteins | sample Plot105A_FD_89954 | JGI IMG/M metagenome (GOLD analysis project Ga0126313, IMG submission 89954) | Serpentine soil microbial communities from UC McLaughlin Reserve, CA, USA - Plot105A | ecosystem: Environmental > Terrestrial > Soil > Grasslands | place: USA: UC McLaughlin Reserve, Lake County... | reverse complement strand
GTCGAGGATCGCCTTGATCGCCGGGATGATCGTGACGTGGTTGGCGAACACGGAGAAGTTCCGGATGCGCTCGGCGCGGGCGCGCAGCAGCGTGATCGCCGTCGACGGCGTGGTGGTCTCGAACCCGATCGCGAAGAAGACGACGTCGCGGTCCGGGTTCTCGCGCGCGATCCGCAGCGCGTCGAGGGGCGAGTAGACCATCCGCACGTCGGCGCCCTGCGCCTTCGCGTCGAGCAGCGAGCCGTGGGTCGCGGGCACGCGCATCATGTCGCCGAACGTGGTGAAGATCACCTCGGGCCGGCGCGCGATCGCGATCGCGTCGTCCTGACGGCCCATCGGGATCACGCACACGGGGCAGCCCGGGCCGTGGACGAGCTCGACCTCGGGCGGGAGCAGGTCCTCGATTCCGTGCTTGTAGATCGTGTGCGTGTGCCCGCCGCAGACCTCCATCAGCTTGTAGCGGCGGCCGGGCTCGACGAGGCCGGCGATCTCGCGGGCGAGCCGCTCGGCGTCGCGCGGCGAGCGGTACTCGTCGACGAACCTCATGCGGACGCCTCCAGCACCAGGTGGTAGATCGTGGCGTGCGCCTCCTGCAGGCGCGGCACGTAGTCGCCGGCGACGACGAGCAGGTGGTCGAGCCAGTCGAGCTCCGCGAGCCGGCCGCCGTCGTAGCCCGTCACGGCCACGGTCACCATGCCGCGCCGGTGCGCCTCGTCGAGCCCGGCCACGATGTTGGCCGACGAGCCGCTCGTGGAGATCGCGAACGCGACGTCACCGGGCCGGGCGAGCGGGATCAGCTGGCGCGCGAAGACGTTCTCGAAGCCGACGTCGTTGCCGACGGCGGTGACCGTCGCGACGTCGTCCACGAGCGCGACGGCCTGCAGCCCCCGGGCGCGGGCATCGACGGCGAGGTCCATCGCGTCGGTGGCCGAGCCGCCGTTGCCGAACGCGAGCAACCGGCCGCCGGCGTCGAGCGCGCGACGTACCGTGCCGGCGCAGGCGGCCACCTCCTCCACGGCGATCGCCCGCCGCAGCGCGATCGTGTCCTGGCCCTTGCGCACGGTCGATGCGCGCACGTCGGCCAGGACGCTGTCGAGGTCGTCTGCCGCGTCGCCCATGAACGGGTACAGGAACGCGGCGGGGTCGGGGTCGAGGCGCTCGAGCACGACGCCGGCATGGCAGAGCACGCGGTCACCGGCTCGCAGGTCCGGCACGAGCTCGGCCGCCACCTGCTCGCGCGCGCCGGACACGCTGACGACGGCGGTGGCGCCCTCGATGTCCACGACCTCGGCCTCGACGGCCACGTCGGCGCAGGTGATGCAGGCGTCCTGGAGCAGGCCGGGATGGTCGAAGAACACGTGCACCAGCTCCCAGAGCACGTGGTAGGCGGTCTCCTGGACCTCTTGCACGACCGCTGGGTCGTCGCTCGGGACCGCGAGGGCGTGATCGGCGTCCATCGCGTCGGCGCCGAGGGCGATCGTCAGCGCGCCGGCGGCCGCGGACCGGGCGAGGAACGCGCGCGCGGCCTCGTCGGCGGGGCGGTGCGCGAGCGCGAGCGCGATGTCGCCCGGCCGGGCGGGCACGCCCTGGAGGGCCGGCAGTGCGCGCTTGCCGACGATCACCGGGTGCATGAACTCGACGGTCACGTGGGCGGCGTCCGTCGCGGCCGCGGCGGCGCCGAACGGCACGAGCATGCCGCCTCGGTGGAACGCCCGCGCCATGTCGTGGCAGGCCCGCGCGAGCCGTTCGCCCTCGGCGTCGAGGAACGCCGCCAGCACGCGCTCGCGCTCCGCGACGAGCGCGGCGAGGCGGCCGGCCGCGGGCACCGCGCTCATTCGATCCGGCTCTCCTTGAGCTCGGCGAGCTCCCGGTCGTAGGGATCGCCGAGCTCGAGCAGGAAGTCGCGGGTCGCGCCCGCCTCCTCCTCGTCGATCTTCGACATCGCGAAGCCGACGTGGATCAGCACCCAGTCGCCGACGTCGACCGCATCGGGGCCCTCGGCGAGCAGCGCCGCGTTGACGTTGCGCCGCACGCCGGAGACCTCGGCCTTGGCGATGTGGTGCTCCGTGTCGACCCAGGCCACGATCTGTCCGGGGATCCCTAGGCACATGAGATGGACCTCCTCGCGGCGATCACGGCCTGACCGTAGGCGATGCCGCCGTCGTTGGGGGGAACGCGTCGATGGGTGAGCACGCGGAAGCCGTCCGCCTCGAGGCGCTCGCGCAGCCCGCGGAGCAGCCGCAGGTTCTGCATGCAGCCGCCGCTGAGCACGACCGTGCGCGGATGCGCGGCGAGCCGGCACGCCTCCGCGAACGCCTCGGCGAGCCCTTCGTGGACCGCCGCGGCCACCTGCTCGCGCGGGCGGCCTGCGTCGAGGTCGTCGTGGGCCGCGCGGACGAGGTCGGGGCCGCGGATCACGCCTTCCGAGAGCCGGCAGGCGTACGGCTCGGCGGTGGCGCGGGCCGCGAGGTGCTCGAGCTCGATCGCCGCCTGGCCCTCGTAGGTGATCCGCGAGCGCACGTCCAGCAGCGCGGCGACCGCGTCCAGCAGCCGTCCGGCACCCGAGGACGGCGGCGCGTTGACGGCGAGCGCCTGTCGCACCAGCGGCCAGCGCGCGAACGGGACCGGCCGGCCCGCGCGCTCCAGGTAGGCGGCCGCGGCCCGCCACGGCTCACGCACCGCGGCCTCGCCGCCCGGCAGCGGCACGGCCTCCAGGTGCGCGACACGCTCGTAGTCATACAGGTCGAAGCGCAGGAGCTCGCCGCCCCACAGCGTGCCGTCCTCGCCGTAGCCCGTCCCGTCGAGCACCACCGCCAGCGCCTCGCCGCACTCGCCGTGCTCGGCCAGGCATGCGGCGGCGTGCGCGTGGTGGTGCTGGACGGCCACCGTCTCGGCGTCCTGCTCGAGCGCCCAGCGCGTCGTGCGGTAGTCGGGGTGGAGGTCGTGGGCGATCACCGCGGGCCGCTCGCCGAGCATGTCGAGGTAGAGCGCGAGGTCGGTGCGGAACGCCTCGAAGGCGGCGAGCGAGTGCATATCGCCGAGGTGGGGCGAGACGTGCGCCTCGTCGCCGTGGGCGACGCAGAACGTGCTCTTGAGCTCGGCTCCCGTCGCGACGATCGTGCGCTCCGCCCGCACCGGGAGCGCGAGCGCCGCCGGCGCGAGCCCGCGCGAGCGCCGGATCGGCAGGCCGGGGCGCAGGACGGAGTCCTCGCAGCGGCGGTGGATCGGCCGGTCGTGGCCCAGGAGCGCGTCGGCGATCCCGGCCAGCCGCGTGCGCGCTTCGTCGTCGTTGATGGCGATCGGCTCGTCGGAGCGGTTCCCGCTGGTCATCACGAGCGGCCGGCCGACGTCGCCGGCGAGCAGGTGGTGCAGCGGGGTGTAGGGCGCCATCACGCCGAGCCACGGGCTCCCGGGGGCGACCGAGGGGGCGACGGCCGCGCCCGCGCGGCGGCGCAGGAGGACGATCGGGCGCGCCGGCGAGTGCAGCAGCGCCGCCTCGCGGGCGCTTACGTGCGCCAGCTGCGACGGCGCCGCGGCCATCACGGCGAACGGCTTGTCGTCGCGGAGCTTGCGTGAGCGCAGCCGCGCGACCGCGGACTCGTCGGTCGCGTCGCAGGCGAGGTGGTAGCCGCCGAGGCCCTTCACGGCGACGATCCCGCCGTCGCGGAGGATCGCGACCGCGTCCTCGAGTGGCATCGAGAGCCGCGGGCCGCAGTCCGGGCACGCGATCGGCTCGGCGTGGAAGCGCCGGTCGGCCGGGTCCTCGTACTCGCGCCGGCACCGCGGGCAGAGCCGGAAGCCCGCCATCGTGGTCCGTTCGCGGTCGTAGGGCAGACTGCGCACGATCGTGAACCGCGGCCCGCACGCCGTGCAGGTGATGAACGAGTAGCGGAAGCGCCGATCGGCAGGATCGAAGAGCTCTCGCAGGCAGTCATCGCAGGTCGCCAGGTCGGGTCCGACGACGCTCGCGGGCCCGCCGGCCCGGCTCTCGGCTATCCGGAACCCGCTGTCGCCGTGCGCCGGCACCGCCGTCTGGTCGAGGCGTTCGATGCGTGCCGCCGCGGGCGCCTCGGCGCGGATCCTGCGGGCGAACGCGTTCAGCGCGTGCTCGCGGCCCTCGACCTCGACCTCGACCGCGGCGCCCGTGTTGCGCACGTGACCGGCGAGGCCGTACGCCGTGGCGAGCCGGTGCACGAACGGCCGGAAGCCGACGCCTTGGACGGTGCCGGTGATCTGGAGGCGGCGACGCGCCACGCCGGTGGGGGTCGCGACGGCCACGGGAACCGCTAGGGGTCGACGGGACCCGGTCGGGTGCCTTCGTCCGGTTCCGAGGTCTCCGGACGCGCCGCGCTCGCTGCCACGGCACCGGGCTCGCCGTCGCCGACGACGTCCTGCAGCGCCCGGGCGACCTGCTCGAGCGCAGCGTTGACGTCGGAGAGCGCACTCCCGATCGGCTTCGTCTGCGACTCGATCGCGCGCACGCCGAACGTCACGAGGCCGAGCGTCCTGGAGATCCGGTGCAGCTTCGAGGCGATCGCCAGCAGATAGCCGGCGAGCACGACGACCAGCAGCAGCACCTCGAGGAGCGTGACGATGATCAGCACCGTGTTCACTGCCCACTCCTCCCGGCTTGGCGATGACGCTCGACTTCCTCGGAGAGCTCGGTCCCGCGCGCGACGGTGGTCCGCAGCAGGTGGGTGGTCTGGGTGTTCTGGGCGACGCGCTTGCCCATGTCCCACACCTCGGACACGCCGGCGTCGATCTCGTCGACGGTCCGCCGCAGGAGCTCGAGCAGCCCCCACACGACGAGCGCGACGACCAGCCCGATGACGAGCGTGATCCACCACGCGGTCTGGTTGGACGACAGGGCGAGGACGATCATCGCACCGGCCCCAGCTTGCGCAGGTAGGCGGTCGCGAGACCGGGCAGCGAGCCGCCGAGCGAGCGGGTCGTCTCGAGCCGGTCCGTGGCCTCGAGGTTCTCCGTGATGCCGTTGCCGGCGGCGAGGATGTCGCGCGCGTAGGCGTCGATCTCCCGCGCCGGCACCATGATCCGCGTGAACAGGGCGATCACCGCGGCCAGGACGACGGCGCCGATCGCCAGTCCGATCCAGGCGAGGATCGCGATGCCGGTCGAGACGGCGAGGGTCGTCATCCCGCGAGCATCTTCCGCGCCGCCGCGAGGCCGCGCGTGATGCGGTCGATCGCGTGGTTGCTCGCCCGGACTTCCCACAACGCGTCCGTGTTGACGCGGGTGCCGTCGAGCGCGCGGGTGATGTCGGCGGCCTCGCGCGCGATCCGCCGGCCGAGCGCGATGATCCAGAGCAGGAGGCCGGCGGCGACCAACACGACCGCGAGGCCGACCGCCCAGCCGATGTACCAGCCGGCGCCGAGGGCCAGGACGGTCATGTCCGGCGCGGCTCGTGGTCGCCCTGGGTCGTGCGGCTCCTCTCCACGGTACCTCCCTCGCGGGCCAGTAGATGTACGATACACACAGCGTCAGGAGATCGGCGCTGGATCGTCCGGCCACGACTCGAGCAGCTCGCGGATCCGGGCGACGGCATGCTCCACGGCCCGCTCGACCGCCGGCGACAGCCCTTCTCCCAGCTCGTCGAGCTCGCCCGGCTGGCAGCCGACGATCAGCACGCGCTCAGGCAGGCAGCTCAGCGCCTTCGCCAGCGCCAGGACGCGCTCGGGGTTGGCGAGGTGGACGTCGGGCACGTGGACGGCGTCGCCGACCTCCGGCTCGAGCAGGAACAGCGTGCCCGGCCGCTCCCCCCGGTCGACCGCGTCGACGACGATCAGCCCGTCCCAGCCGCACATGAGCTCGTGCAGGAACGCGACCCCGCCGATCCCGGTCTCGACGAGCCGGGCGCCGGCGGGCAGCCGCCCCAGGCGCTGCGCGACCACCGGGCCGAAGCCGTCGTCCCCGCGCAGCAGGTTGCCGACGCAGGCGACGAGCAGCCGGGCCATCACGGCGAGCGTACAGTGTCCGCAGATGCCCACCCTCGACGAGGTCCTGGCCGAACTGGAGGCGCTCCTGGCGCGGGTCGAGGAGCTCGACCAGCCCGTCCGGGACACGGTGTTCGATCTGCTGGACGGCCTCGACGCCCTGCACCGCACGGCGCTCGGCCGCCTCGCCGCCGCCCTCGATGCACCGACCCTCGCCCGCCTGCGCAGCGATCGGGCGGTCGCCTGGCTCCTGGACGCCTACGGGGCGGGCGTCGACGAGCCGGCGGCCGCCGCCGCCGCGCTCGAGGCGATCCGGCCGTATGTGCACTCGCACGGGGGCGAGGTCGAGGTCGTCGCCGCGCGCGACGGCGTCGTGCGCGTGCGGCTGTCCGGCTCCTGCTCGGGCTGCACCGCCTCGGCCGTGACGCTGAGCCGCGGCGTCGAGCAGGCGCTGCGCGAGGGCTTCCCGGGCTTCGTGCGCATGGAGGTCGACGAGGACGCTGCGGCGGCGCCGCATCCTCCACCGGGGCCGACGCTGCTGCAGATCGAGCCGCAGTGGACGCCGACCCGGGGCTGATCGCGCGGCTCGAGTCCGACGTCGCCCGCCATCCGGCCGAGCGCTACCCGGTCCAGCACGCGCTCGCACAGCTGCGGCTGGGCATCGCGCTGACCGACGCGGGGCGGCCCGCCGAGGCCGAGGCGCCGCTGACCGCTGCGGTGCGGCTGCTGTCGGCCGACGCACTGCGCGCGCAGCGGGCGCACGCCGAGAACGCGCTCGGCGCCGCCCTGCGCGCCGCCGCCCGGCCCGACGACGCGCGCGCCGCGTTCATGCGCGCGGCGGCCGCGTTCGAGGCGGCCGGCGACCTCGAGACCGGGCGCGGGGCGGCGCTGTTCAACCTGGGGCTCGCGCAGCGCGAGCTCGGCGAGGTCTCCGCCGCGGTCGAGAGCTTCCGCGCGGCGCGCGGGCTGCTGCCGGCGGCGAACCCCGCGCCGGCCCGCGAGCTGGGCGCGGCGCTGCTCGCCGCCGGCGAGCTCGACGCGGCCGCCGCCGCGCTGCGCGAGGCCGTCGACCTCGCCCAGGCGAGCGGTGACGCGCCCGGCCTCGGCTCGGCAGCCAACATCCTCGGGCTCGTGCATCTCGCGGCCGACCGCCCGCGCGAGGCGGTCGACGCGCTGCTGCTGGCGCTGGCGGGCCACCCCAGGAGCATCCGCCCCGAGGGCTTCGCGATGGCGAAGGCCAACCTCGCGCTCGCCCACGAGCGTGTCGGCGACGCGCCGCGCGCCCGCCTCGCCGCGCGGCAGGCGCTGGCCGTCGCCGCCGCAGCGCCCGTGCGCGAGCAGGCGGCGGGCGTGCTCGAGCGGCTCGGAGGCGGCGCGGGCGACCTGTCGGCCGTGCTCCGGTCCGAGCCGCGCGAGCGTGGGCCGGCGATCGTGCGCGAGGAGCTGACCCGCTGGGCCGAGGTCGCGCCCGCCGAGCGTCGGGTCGAGACGGCGGCGTGGATCGACGGCGTCCTCGAGCGCCCCGGCGACGAGGTCGATCTGTGGGAGCTGTGGCTGGGCGCCGCGCTCGAGGCGCCGCCGGCGGCGATGCAGGCGCTCGTCCGCGCCGTGGTGGATGCGCTGAGCGACCGCGACGGGCCCACGCGCGAGCGGGTCCACGCCGACGTGTCGCGCGCGATGGCGCGGTTCCACGTGCCGCAGATGCTGCGCCTGAAGGACACGTTCGACGCCGCCGCCGGTGAGCTGGGCGGTGGCGGGTCGGCACCTGTGTGTGTATAAGACATAGACCGTCCGCACTGGAGGAGCCGATGGCGACGAAGACGCCCAGCAAGACGCCGGCAGAGCGGCTGCTCGACGCGCTGGGCCCGGTCGTGGGCGAGCACGAGGACGTCGGCGACTTCGGCATGCCGTCGCGCGCGTACATGGAGGACATGCTCGCGCCGCACGCGATGGCGAGCAGCACCAGCCGGCTCGGCCCGCTCGAGAAGATCCACGCCTTCTGGTTCGCCGGCATGAGCTGCGACGGCTGCACGGTGTCGGTCACCGGCGCGCAGGCGCCGAGCGTCGAGAGCCTCCTGCTCGGGACCCACACCGGCCTTCCGCGGCTGATCCTGCACGCGGCCGTGGTCAACATGGAATCCGGGCCGAACTTCATGCGCGCCCACGAGCAGGCGCTCGCGGGCACGCTCGACGCCCCGTACGTGATCATCCTCGAGGGCTCGATCAGCGACGAGACGATCGCGCTGGAGAGCGGCGGCCACTGGGCGCCGCTCGGCGAGGAGCCATGGGCGCCCGGCGGCGCCAAGCGCTCCGTCACGATCGAGGAGTGGATCGCCCGGCTCGCGCCCGGCGCCGCGGCGTCGATCGCAATCGGCACGTGCGCGACCTGGGGCGGGATCCCGTCCTCGACCGGCAACCCGACGGGCGCGATGAGCCTGATGGACTTCCTCGGCAAGGACTACCGCAGCGCCCTCGGCGTGCCGGTGGTCAACGTCCCGGGCTGCGCGCCGATCGGCGACAACTTCACCGAGACCGTGGCGGCGATCCTGTACTTCCTCCAGGGCTTCGGCCCGCTGCCCGAGTTCGACGAGCTGGGCCGCCCGGCCTGGCTGTTCGGCGAGACCGTCCACCGCCACTGCGTGCGCGGCGCCTACTACGAGGAGGGCACGTACGCGAAGGACTTCGGCGACAAGGAGTGCCTGGTCGAGATCGGCTGCTGGGGGCCGGTCGTCAACTGCAACATCAGCTCGCGCGGCGCCGTCAACCACATCGGCGGCTGCATGAACTCCGGCGGCGCGTGCATCGGCTGCACGATGCCGGGGTTCCCGGACAAGTTCACGCCGTTCTACACGGTGGCGCCGGGATCGTCGGTCTCGACGACCGCGTCGCGCCTGCTGGGGAGCGTGATCCGGCCGCTGCGCATGTACACCAACGAGCACCTCAACCGCGAGGTCCGCTGGGACCTGCACGGCGACACCCCGACCGGCTGGGCGCGCAACAAGCGCGAGCCCGGCTCGTTCCGCGAAGCGGGCCACAAGCTCTACGACGCGATCCGGCGCTCCGACGACCGCGGCAAGCAGAAGGAGCCCGCCTGGGGCAAGCGCCGCGAGTGGACCGAGCAGGCCACGAAGTCGCCCGAGCGGGAGGACTAGCGCCATGTGCTTCAAGAACCTGCCGGTGGAGTTCGACGAGGCCGGCAAGGCGCGCCTGCGCGGCGGCATCCCCGATCCCTACTCGGTGACCGTCACGAAGCCGGACGTCGACAAGACCGACGCCGAGCGCGAGGCCGACATCCGGCGCCTGATGGCGCGCAACGGTCACATCAAGGACCTCAACATGGATCCGGTGACGCGCGTCGCCGGCGCGCTGGCGGTCAACGTGACCGCCGACCTCGACGGCCGCCGCTACCTCGACGCGCGCTCGCAGGCGCCGCTGTTCCGCGGCTACGAGGTGATCCTGATGGATCGCGACCCGCGCGACGCGATCTTCATCTCCTCGCGTGCGTGCGGCGTCTGCGGCGGCGTGCACTCGCACGCCTCGGCGTACGCGATCGAGATGGCGATGGGCCTGGCGCCACCACCGCTCGGCACGGTCGTGCGCAACCTCGGCGAGGCGGCCGAGATGGGCTATGACAACCCGCTCCACCTGTACCTGCTCGCCGGGCCCGACTATTCGGAGTCGGTCGTCTCCCAGACGACCCCGAAGCTGTGGGAGAGGGCCAAGACCTGGCGCTGCCCGGGAGCGGAGAGCCATCACTTCGAGACGATGGCGGACCTGATGCACGCCCTGAACCCGCTCATCGGAGAGCTGTACCAGGAGGGGCTCGAGTTCACGCGGATCGCGCGCGAGAAGTTCTCGCTGCTGCACGGCAAGTACCCGCACCCGCAGACGATCGTCCCCGGCGGCGTGTCCACCACCGTGACGCTGCAGACGCTCAACGAGTACCACGCCAAGCTCGGCCGGATCTTCGATTACTCGCAGCGGATGCTGCACGTCTGGGACGACATCGCCGAGTTCTTCTACGAGGCGGACGAGCGCTACCGGCAGGTCGGTGCGCGCGAGATGAGCTTCATCGACAACGGCTACTGGGACGATCCCGAGGCCTACGACGCGAGCTACGAGCGCTGCAACGAGTGGGGCGACCGGCGCTGGTCGACGCCGGGCGTGGTGATCGACGGCGAGCTCGTCACCACCCGGCTGACCGACGTGAACATCGGCATGGAGGAGTTCGTCGAGCACTCCTACTACGAGCCGTGGCGCGGCGACCGCTACGCGACCGACCCGAACGACAACCCGCTCAGCCCGCACCACCCCTGGAACAAGCAGACGCTGCCGAAGCCCACCGGCAAGAGCTGGAAGGAGAAGTACACGTGGGCGTGCACGCCGCGCTGGGACCGCCACGTCGTCGAGGCGGGGGCATACGCGCGGCTGTTCATCACCGCGATGGCCCGCAAGCACCCGCCGAGCCGCTTCATCGAGGCCACCGGCAGCTCGCTGAAGATGCTGATCCCGAAGGGGTTCACGCCGGAGACAGAGGTCGAGTGGCACGTGCCCCAGTCGTGGAACGCGTTCGAGCGCAACCGCGGGCGGGCCTACCACTACCTGTTCTCCCAGCTGGTGGCGCTCGAGAGCCTGCTGCAGGCCTACGAGCTCGTCAAGCGCGGGGAGACGCGGGTCGCGGCCCGCTCGGCGAGCGAGCTGTCGAAGGCGATCCCGACGGCCGAGTCGCGCGGCATCGGCTTCTGGGGCGCGGGCCGCGGGTTCCTGACCCACTACCTGTCGATGGACAAGGGCAAGCTGACGAACTACCAGATCGTCACGCCCTCGACGATCAACGCCTCGCCGCGCGATCCCTGGGATCAGCCCGGCCCGTACGAGACCTCGGTGATGAACACGCCGATCCTGGAGGAGTTCTCAGATCCGGACCGGTTCACCTCGATCGACATGCTGCGCGCCATCCGCAGCTTCGATCCCTGCATGCCGTGTACGACCCACGTCCACACCGGCAAGGCGACCATCGTCCGGGAGGTCAACACGTGCTCCTGCGGCGCCGAGTGATCCGCGCGGCGAGCCCGTGACCGTCCTCGTCGGCGGCGTGAGCCAGCTCTACCAGGGGGACTTCGACTTCGGGCGCGCCGTCGTCGAGCGCCTCGCGACCCAGGAGCTCGACGGCGTGCAGCTCGCACACCTCGACTACGGCGCCGTCGCCGTGGCCCAGGAGCTGCAGGACGTGCGGCCCGAGACGC
>Ga0126313_10001972_pt1 | contig 11204 bp, 11 predicted proteins | sample Plot105A_FD_89954 | JGI IMG/M metagenome (GOLD analysis project Ga0126313, IMG submission 89954) | Serpentine soil microbial communities from UC McLaughlin Reserve, CA, USA - Plot105A | ecosystem: Environmental > Terrestrial > Soil > Grasslands | place: USA: UC McLaughlin Reserve, Lake County... | reverse complement strand
CGATCTCGACCGCCGTCGCCGAGGCACTCGCGGCAACGAACGCGGACTTCAGGTACACCGTCGAGGGCCCCGGGACGGGCGACGGCTTCAAGAAGTTCTGTGCCGGCGAGACCGACATCTCCGACGCCTCTCGCAAGATCAAGGACGAGGAGGCCGCAACCTGCCAGGCGGCCGGCATCGAGTACACCGAGCTCCAGATCGCCATCGACGGGATCTCGGTGCTCACGTCCGTCAGCAACACCGCCGTGACCTGCCTCAGCTTTGCGGACCTGTACGCGCTGATCGGCCCCGAGAGCACCGGGTTCGGCAAGTGGAGCGACGCCGGCGCGATCGCGAAGGAGCTCGGCTCCAACACCGTGTTCCCGGACGCCGACCTGACGATCACCGGTCCCGGCGAGGAGTCGGGGACGTTCGACAGCTTCGTCGAGCTCGCCCTCGGCGCGATTGCCACCGAGCGCGGCCAGGAGCCCAACACGCGGCCGGACTACACAGCGTCGGCGAATGACAACGCGATCATCGACGGCGTCGGCGGCGCCGACACCTCGCTCGGCTGGGTCGGCTTCGCCTTCGCCGAGGAGCACAAGGACACGGTCGGCGAGATCCAGGTCGCGAAGGACGTGAACGGCACGTGCGTCGCGCCGACCGCCGAGACGATCGCCAGCGGCGACTACCCGCTCTCGCGTCCCCTCTACATCTATGTCAACAACGCCAAGGCCGCCGAGAACCCGGCGATCGGCGCCTACGTCGACTACTACCTCGCCGACGGCACGATCTCGACCGTCCTCGAGACCGTCCCCTACGTCAACCTGACGCCCGAGGCACTCGCCGAGACGCGCGCCGCCTGGGACGCCTCCGAGTAACGCTCCTCCTCCCATACGAACGGGTCGGGCCAGCTCGGAGGCCCGGCCCGTTCGTCTATCCTCGATCACCGCATCGAACTGGAGTCCAGACAACCGATGGCCCAGGCCACGCCCGCCCTCCCGGTGGGCATCTCGCTTCGGGGCAGCGCCCGTCGCCAGCGCCGCGAGCGCATCGTGCGAACGCTGTTCCTCGGTGCCGCTCTCCTCACGATCCTCATCTCGGTGTTCATCGTCGAGACGGTGCTCGTCGAGGCGATCGGCTTCCTGTCGCAGATCGACCTGTCCCAGCTCACGGGGATCGGCTGGTTCCCGAGGCGAGGCATCTTCGACATCACGACGCTCCTCCTCGGGACGCTGATCATCACGGCGATCGCGATGGTGCTCGCGGCCCCCATCGGGCTCGCCTCGGCGATCTACCTCTCCGAGTACGCCTCGCCGCGCATCCGGCGGTCCGTCAAGCCGGTCCTCGAGGTCCTGGCGGGCATCCCGAGCGTCGTGCTCGGGTTCTTCGCGCTCACCGTCATCACCCCGAACTTCATCCAGCAGCTGTTCTCCGAGGCGAGCGTGTTCAACCTCGCCGCGGCCGGCATCGCGGTGGGCATCCTGTCCGTGCCGCTCGTCGCGTCGGTCGCGGAGGACGCGATGCGTGCCGTCCCGATCACCCTGCGCGAGGCGTCCTATGGGCTCGGGGCCAAGAGGATGACGACGTCCCTCCGGGTCGTGTTCCCCGCGGCCATCTCCGGCATCGTCGCCGCGCTCATTCTCGCGACGAGCCGGGCGGTCGGCGAGACGATGGTCGTCGCCGTGGCGGCCGGCGCGCCGCAGGCCCGCACGGTCAACCCCCTCGATCCCGGCGGCACCATGACGTCCGCGATGGTCCAGCTCGCGACCGGCAGCGACCAGGTCACGGGCGACACCGCTGCGTTCCAGAGCCTGTTCTTCCTCGGGCTCGTGCTGTTCATCATCACCCTCGTCCTGAACGTGATCGGCGACGCGTTCGTCCGACGCGCGCGGCAGCGCTACTAGGTGGCCGGATGACGACGATTGCATCGGCTGGAGCCGCGACCGGCGCGAGCGTCCGCGAGGGACTCTCGGGCAAGCGGCGGGACGTCGCCGGGACGCTGTTCCTGCTGCTCCTCCTCGGCAGCCTCCTGTTCTCCCTCGCGATCCTGTTCATCCTCCTCGCCGACGTGATGACGAAGGCCGCACCGGTCTTTGCCGAGCGCGGTGTCGGCTTCCTGACGGCCCCGCTGTCGTCGAACCCGGCGAAGGCCGGTGTCGGGCAGGGGATCATCGGAACGGCGATCCTCGGCGTGATCGTCGCGCTGACCGCGTTCCCGTTCGGGCTGGCCACGGCCATCTACCTCGAGGAGTACGCCCGCGAGGGGCGCCTGACGCGGTTCATCCAGGTCAACATCCGCAACCTCGCGGGCGTCCCGTCGGTCGTCTACGGGCTGCTCGGGCTGTCGGTGTTCGTCGCCCTGTTCGAGTCGCTCGGCATGGGCACCGGCCGGAACGTGCTCGCCGGTGGGGCAACGCTCGCGGTCCTCGTGCTCCCGATCGTGATCATCACGTCGCTCGAGGCGCTGCGCGCGGTCCCGATCGCGATCCGCGAGGCGGGCTACGGGGTCGGCGCCTCGCGCTGGGAGGTCACGCGCCAGCTCGTGCTGCCCGCGGCCGCGCCCGGCGTGCTGACGGGAACCGTCCTCGCGCTGTCGCGGGCCCTCGGAGAGACGGCGCCGCTCGTCCTCGCCGGTGCCGTCCTGGGCGCGTTCTCGGCCTCCCTCGACTCGGCCCTCACCGGGAGCTACACCGCGCTCCCGGTCATCGTGTACGACTGGTCCCGCAGGCCGCAGGAGGCCTTCCGCGCCGACGCCGCAGCGGCGATCGTCGTGCTGCTCGCGATCACGCTGTTCGCCAACGCGATCGCCATCTACCTCCGCAATCGCTACGAGCGGGCATGGTGATGTCCGAACCTGGAGACGCGCACATGACGCAGCTCGCGCCGCCCCCCGAGGAGACGACCTCGGGCAACGGCCACGTTCACGCAGCGCCGCCGGTTCGCCCCGCAGCGGGGCCCGCACCCGCTCCCGTCGATGTCGCGATGCCCGCCGCGACGACCGATCCGGAGTCACCGACCAGCGAACCCGTCATCCGCCTCGACCACGTCTCCTTCCACTACGGTGCCTTCCGCGCGGTCAAGGACGTGAGCATCGCCTTCGAACCCAAGCGGATCACCGCGCTGATCGGGCCTTCGGGATGCGGCAAGTCGACCCTGCTGCGGACGATCAACCGAATGAACGACCTGATCCCGGGGACGCGCGTCGAGGGGAAGGTCCTGTATCACGGCATCGACCTGTACGGCGCCGACGTCGACGCGGTCGAGGTCCGTCGCAGGATCGGGATGGTGTTCCAGAAGCCGAACCCGTTCCCGAAGTCGATCTACGACAACGTCGCGTTCGGGCCGCGGATCAACGGCATCAAGGGGAACATGGACGCGATCGTCGAGGCCGCCCTGCGCCGCGCGGCGCTGTGGGACGACGTGAAGGACAAACTGAAGCAGTCCGGGCTCGCATTGTCGGGTGGCCAGCAGCAGCGGTTGTGCATTGCCCGCGCGATCGCGACGAGCCCGGACGTCATCCTCATGGATGAACCGTGCTCGGCGCTCGACCCGCGGGCGACGCTGCAGATCGAGGAGCTCATGTTCGAGCTCAAGCAGAACTACACGATCGTGATCGTGACCCACAACATGCAGCAGGCCGCGCGCGCCTCCGACCACACCGTGTTCCTCAACATGGCCGACGACCGCGCCGGCTACGTGGTGGAGGAAGGGCCGACCCTCGGCATCTTCACGAACCCCAGGAACCAGATGACCGAGGACTACGTGTCCGGCCGGTTCGGCTGAGGGAGAGTCACATGCGTATGTTCGACAACCCCAACCCCGAGGCGCCGCTTCGCGAGCAGCCGCCCGAGATCCCGCCCGTCACGCACCCCACCCGGAGCACGTACGACCGGGAGGTCGCCGAGGTAAAGGACAACGTCCTGCGGATGGGCGCCCTCGTCGAGTCCCAGATCCGGGCGGCGATCGCCGCGCTCATCGCGCACGACGCGGATGCCGCGCTCCAGGTCATCCTCGACGACCGCGACATCAACGAGGTCCAGCGCAAGGCGACGGCCATGATCGCCGCGGTCATCGCGACCCAGAACCCGGTGGCCCGCGACCTCCGGTACCTGCTCACCCTGGACCACGTGAGCTACGAGCTGGAGCGGATGGGCGACCACGCCTCGTCGGTCGCGAAGCAGGCACGCAAGCTCGCGCCGCATCCGCCGCTCGGCAACTACGTCGATCTGCCGCTCCTCGGCGACCGAGTTGCGGAGCTCGTCCACGGCATCATCCGCGCGCTCGTGGACGTGGACCAGACGAAGGCCCGCGAGGTGGCGGCGCTCGACGACCAGGTGGACGACCTGTACCACCGGATCTTCGACCGCTGCCTTGTCCTCATGCGCGAGGACGGGGCGAACGTCGAGCCCGGGACGCGGATCCTGTTCGCGTCGCACTACCTCGAGCGGATCGGCGACCGGGTGACGAACATCGCGGAGGACATCGTGTTCCTCGCCTCGGGCGAGGTCGAGGACCTCAACCCGTGACCGAGCCGCGTCCGCTCGCCGACCACCATGACCGCGGCGCGTTCCACGGCGAGGGGGACGGCGCGCCGCCCGTCCGGATCCTCGTCGTGTGCTGGGGGAACAGCGCGCGGTCCATCCTCGCCGAGGCGCTGTTCCGGCACCTCGGGGGCGACCGCGTCGAGGTCCAGTCCGCGGGCATCGAGCCGAAGGGGATCAATCCGCTCACGATCCGAGTCCTCGAGGAGGCCGGGATCGCCACCGACGGCCTGTCCTCCAAGCCGGTGGGCGACTTCCTGGGCCAGCAGTTTGATTACGTCATCACGGTGTGCGACGACGCCCGCGGCGCGTGCCCCGTCTTCCCCGGCGTCGCACAGTCCATGCACTGGGGATACCCCGACCCGGCGAAGGCCGAGGGCACCGAGGAGGAGCGGCTCGCCGCGTTCCGAGCCGTCCTGACGGGCCTCGGCGAGCGGATCCACCAGTTCCTGCCGATCGCCGAGCGGCACGCTGCCGAGCGCTCGGGGGTGTGGCTGGGATGATCGGGTGATCGGCCTCCATCTGCTGCGCCACGCGCACGCCGGCGATCCCGAGCGATGGCACGGCGACGACGCGCAGCGCCCGCTGTCCGACAAGGGCCGGCGACAGGCCGAGCGGCTCGGGAAGCTGCTCGAGCGTGTTGACGAGCCGCCCGACCTGTTCATCACCTCGCCCAAGGTTCGGGCCCGCGAGACCGCCGACATCGTCGCCCGTGCGCTCGACGTCAAGCTCGTCGTCGACGAGCGGCTCGGCGGAGGGCTGAGCCTGTCGACGCTGTCCGCCGTGCTGGCTGCCCACGCCGAGGCCGCGCGACCATGCGTCGTGGGACACGATCCCGACTTCAGCGAGCTGCTCGGTGAGCTGCTCGGGACACCGGTCGTGCCGATGAAGAAGGGTGCCGTCGCACGCGTCGATGTGGACGCCCGGACCCTCGTCGGCGGCCGAGGCCAGCTGCGCTACCTGCTCCCCCCGGAGGTCGTCCCGGGAAAGTAGGGGCGAGCCGCTCGCCCGCGTCTGTTGCCCGCGTCTGGCCGGCGCGGGTCGCCGGGTCACGGAGTTGCCCGCGCCATCGTCGTGCGTGGATCCGGGGCGTTCCTCGCTCGCGCCGCCCGCGCGTCGCCGGATCTCAGCGCGTTCGCCGCCCGCGGCCGAGTCGCCCCGCCTGGATCCCTGTGCATTGGCCACGCGGTCGCCGCCCGCGGCCGAGTCGCCGCGCCTGGATCGCCGGGCGTTCCAAGCGGCGCGAATCGCTCCCGTTGGAACAGCGTGTGTTCGAGTCGTCGGGATTCGCTCCCGGTGGAACAAGTGTTGGTCCAAACGGAGCGATTGGCTCCCGTTGGACCGCCGAGCGATCCACGCACCGCGGACGCGACACTCAGCGAGTGCGGGCACGAGCGGCCACGCTGCGATCCAGCCCTGGGACGAGACCCCGGGCCCGCCATCGCGGGACGCCACGCCCGGTGATCCTCAGAGCACGAGGGAACGGCCGGCCACCAGCGGTGGACAAGAGTGCCCGGCGATCGAGCCGGGGACGACAGCGCCACGAGCACCCGGAACCTCAGCCGCGCTCCCAGCGCCAGCGCATCTCGTGGACGAGCGGCGTCCCGGGATCGACGATATCGGGGACCCCGTTGAGCGCGTCCGGCGGCCCGCTCTGCGGCTCGACGCACACCGCATGTTCTGGCTCGGTGTAGACCACCCACCACGAGCACGTCGAGCTGACCTCGAGCCGAAGGGTGTCGCCCCACGCGAGCACGGGCGGCTCCGGGACGTCGGTGAACGCGTCGTCCCACGGGCCGGGTGTCGGCGGTACGCGTTGGCTGGTCGCGATCCCCTCGCCATCCCGCACGAGCATGGCCCCGGCCTCGAAGTCGATGCGCACGGGCGCGATCCCCTCGCCGAGCGACCGCCGGAACCAGGGATGCCACCCGACGGTCGCCGGCATCGGCTCATCGCCTTCGAGGATCAGCCTCATCACGAGGGTGTCCTCGTCGAGCTCGAACCGCTGCTGGGCGCGGCCCCGGAACGGCCATCGCTCATCGAGCTCGATCCCGATCGAATCCGGCCCGAGGACATGCCATGGCCTGTCGTACACGACCCCGTGGATGGCGTGCGGCGGCAGCCCGAGCGGCAATTCATAGGCGTGGCGATCGAACGAGAACCGGCCATTGCGCACGCGTCCCGCCCACGGCGCCATCGGGTAGCTGCCCCAGTGGATGAGGCCCTGGGGGTCGCTCGTCCACAGCACCTCCCGGCCGTCGACGAGAAGCGAGCCCACGCGGCCTCCCTCGTCGGGACGGATGACGACGCGCGCATCGCCCGCCTCGAGGACGAGCTCGCGCTCGCCTCGTGCCGCACCCGTCGGATCCATCGTGCCGCTGCCTCCCGGGTCCGCGACGCGACACTCCGCGTTCGCTGCCGCCCGATGGCCATCGTCGCACAGCCGCCGCCACCCGCGGCGTGCCAGGTTCAGCCTTCAGGCGTCGAGTGCCTGGCCATCGACGCAGCATGCGACGACGCCGAGCGCACCGAGGCGGTCGACCGTCGGACGCCGCCGGACGGTCCAGGCCGCGACGACCAGTCTCGCCGCCTGGGCCTGCTCGACCGAGGCTGCGGTGATCGAGCCCCAGCGCACCGACACGCCGGAGCACCCAAGCCCCACGGCGAACGACAGCGTGGCCGGGGTCAGCTCCTCGGCATTGAGCCATCGGGTCCAGCCCGGCAGCAGCTCGCGAACGGCGGCCAGCGTCGTGCCGTCGAACGACGACACCACCGCCCGTTGCGGCGACTCGCCGCGCGCCGCGCGAAGCACCGACGCGGTGGCGGCGCCGTGCGCATCGCCTTTCAGCTCGACGTCGAGGAAGGCATCGGCGGGCAGAGCCTCGACGACCGCCCAAAGCGACGGGATCCCGGCGAGGGCGAGCTCGGCCGCATCGAGCGCGTCGACGCGTCCCGGCCGGCGTTGGACGCGCCGCAGCGTCTCGTCGTGCAGCAGCACGGGCACGCCGTCCCGGCTCAGCCGGACGTCGAACTCGACACCGTCGCACTGCGGGATGCGGGTCGCGGCCACGAGTGCCTCGAGGGAGTTCTCGGGTGCGACGCGCCAGTCGCCACGGTGCGCGAGCAGCAGCGGGCGGCGCCGTCGTTCGTCCGACCGCTCCGCCACAGGGGGTTCAGCCGACGCGCAGGTGGGCGGCGACGCCGACGTGATCCGACGGGTAGAGGGTCGGGTCGCCCACGGCGGGCCGATCGGCGAACATCCGGGCATCGTCGACCGCGAGCCGGCCGCGGACCCAGATGTAGTCGAGGCACGACGGGTCGCCGTCCGTGTCCATCGCAGGCGCCTGAAGACCGGACGGCCATGTGACGCCGGGATCCTCCCCGTTCGCCTCCGCGTACGCCGAGCGGAACCCGGCGTCCCGCATCCGACGCGCGGCCGCGTCCCCGGGCGAGGCGTTGAAGTCGCCGACGACAACGATCGCGTCATCGCCCGTGCCCTCGTCGAGCCACGCGAGCAGCGCGGCCGCCTGCGCATCGCGGGCGTCGTCATCGGTCGGCACATGGTGGAGGTGGGTCACGACGAAGGCGAGCCGCCTGCCGCCCGGCAGCTCGACGGCGACCCGGTGGGCCGCTCGCTGGAGGCCGAGATCGAGACGCTGCGGGTCGCTCGCCACGAGCGGCTGCCTCACGAGCAGGCTATTGCCGTACTCGGGGCGGCCGGCCCAGCCGCGCACGACCTCGTATCGGGCCGCTCCCGCCGCGCCGAGGAGGCGGTCCTGCTGCATCGGATAGACGACCTCCTGGAGCCCGATGAGGTCCGGCTGGAGCGCCGCCATGTCGGCGAGGAGCAGCGGGAGCCGCTCCTCCCAGCGGTCCGCAAGGTTGAGGATGTTCAGGGTCGCGACGAGCAGGCGGTCCAAAGGGGACGTCTCCGGGGCGTTGGGGCGGCGGTCAGGGGATGGCGGGGGTCGACTCGCCCGTCGGCAGCCGGTTCGCCTCGCGCCGTTCCACGGGTGACGCCGGTTCGGGACGTGCGTCAGGTGCCGGCAGCAGCTGCGGGTCTGGACGGAGCGGCAGCTCGACATGGAAGCTCGAGCCCCTCCCCTCCTCCGAGTCCACCCAGATCCGCCCGCCGTGCCCGCGGACGACGTGGCGCGCGATGGACAGGCCGAGACCGGTGCCGCCGCCGCGGACGCGGGCGCGGTCGACCTTGTAGAAGCGCTCGAAGACGCGGGCACGGTCCGCCTTGGCGATGCCGATGCCGTGATCCGTGACCGACGCTCGTGCGGCATCTCCTTCGCGTCGGACGGCGATACGGACCTCCCCGCCGTCGGCGCTGAACTTCACCGCGTTGTGGACGAGGTTGATGAACACCTGCTCGAGGCGCTCCTCGTCTCCGCGAATCGTCGGCATGCCGGGCTGGACCTCGACGGCAATCGTGACGCCCTGCCGGTCGGCGAACAGCCGCAGCCGCTCGGCGGATGCCTCCGCGAGCCGCCCGAGATCCACGTCGTCATGCAGCCGCAGCTGGCTGCCGCCCTCGATCCGCGCGAGATCCAGCAGCTCGCTGACCATCTGGACGAGGTGACCCGTCTCGACCTCGACCTTCGCGATCCGCTCCCGCATGCGTGCGGGGACATCCGCCCGCTCGGCGTCCCGTGCGAGAGTCTCGGCGAGCAGGCTCACGGTCGAGAGCGGGGTGCGCAGCTCGTGGCTCAGGTTGTCGATGAACTCGGTGCGGATCTGGCGCAGCCGGCGCAGCTCCGTCTCGTCCTCGAGCACGATGACGAGGTCTCCTGATGCACGGCGAGTCGCCCGGACCGCGAGCTGGCGTGGCTCGCCATCGCCCGTACGGAGGTCGGCGGACAGGGCGGGCCCGGGGTCGAGGCCGGCGAGGGAGGCCTCCAGCCGGGCGTCGAGGAACGTCTCCACGACCGATCGACCGATCAGGCGCCCGGGCGCGACGTCCAGCAGCAGGTGCGCCCGCTCGTTCGCCGCGGCGACCCGGCCCGAGACGTCGAACTCGATGAGGCCCACCGGCAGGAGGTCGAGGAGCGGCGGGCTCGCCGCGTCCACGGTGGATGGGCCCGCGGTGTCCGCCGGGACAGCACGATCGCCGAGTGCCGCGCGTAAGCCGTCGATCTCGTCGGCGCGGCGACGCATGACCACGAGCGCCGCGAAGAGCGCAAGCGCGAGCCCGCCGATCGGGATCACGACGAGGGGGTCCACGGCGCGAGGATCGCACAGGCAGGTGCGGACGCGCGAGGTCGCGCGCGGCGACCGCCGGGTCTGCGCCTCGTGGGCGCCTCGTGAGCGCCTCGTCAGCCGCCTGACCGTGCGCCCGTCATCGGGCGCGACGGACGTCAGGCCCGGCCGTCGTTCCCGACGTGGCTCCGGTTGCCGCCGCGAACGGCGCGACGAGGCCCGCGTAGACCGCGGGCGGGAATGCATGGCGGAGCGCCGTGACGTGCCCCAGCCTCGCAGCAAGCCGTCGAAGCCTGGTCGCGGCAGCGGCGGTCAGGCCGTCGACCGGGACCGCCCCCGCCACGTCGCGTTCGGCAAGCAGGGCCGAGATCCGGAGCGCCTCGTCCTCCTCTCGGTCGAGCGACTCCGGCCACGGCCGGTCGGCGCCATCGATGCCCTGCGACGCGCGGACGAACGCGACAAGCTCGCCGTGCGTGAGGCTGGCCATCCGCTCTCGGACCGCGAGCACGCCCTCCCCGTTCGGACCGTAACGTGGCTGGTCGAGGCTCGCGTCCCACGCACGGAGAAGTCGCTCGCGGGCGCGCCCCCGGAACGGCTCCGCGAGCAGGTCGTCGAGGAACGGCGCGAGCACGAGCTCCGCCGCGACGCCGAGCAGGCCCTCGCGCAGCCCGACCTGTGCCCAGCGATCGGGCGGCACGCGCTGCACGAGCGCGGCCTCGGCCTTCGCAAACGCCGCCCGGGCCTCGGGCGCGAGGAACCGCTGGACGGTGGCGAGGAACGCGATCGGGGGCGGTTCGGCGGCCGCGAGGCGGTCGAGCTCGTCGGCGTCGAGCTTCTCGACGCGCGCCAGGAACCGCGCCAGCCGCTCCGCCGGGTCCCCGCGGAAGAGATCGGGACGCGTGGAGGCGCGGCGCGGCGTGGCCGGGCCCGACGACCGGCGGGCTGCGCGCGGCCGATAGCCGGGGCGACGGGCGCTCCCCCTGCGGGCGTGCGTGACGGCGGTGAGCCCCAGCCGCTCGGCGTCGTACCGGGCGCGGAGGGCTGTGTCGCTCAGCCAGTCGTGCGCGACGTTGATCCGCTTCGCCCGGTCAAGGGCGGCGGCGTCGCCCGCCACGTCGGGGTGATGGCGCTTGAGCAGGGCCCGCCACGCCAGGTCGATCGCCTCAGGCGAGGCGTCGACGTCCACCTCGAGCCGGGCATAGAGATCGTCGTCCGGGAGGAGGCCGCCGGGCACGCGTGAGGTTCGATCCTACGCGCCGACGGCGACGGCGAGCGGGGCGCGGCCCTCGAGGAACGCGGTGACCTCGTCCAGTGGGCGAACGCCGCGCTCGCCGGTTGCGCGGTTCGTCACCTCGACGCCGCCTGCCGCAAGCGATCGGGGGCTGACAGTGAGGATCCACGGCATTCCGAGCATCTCGGCGTCGGTGAACTTGACGCCGGGCGACTCCTCGCGGTCGTCGTACAGGATCTCCCGGT
>Ga0126313_10001971_pt1 | contig 11208 bp, 11 predicted proteins | sample Plot105A_FD_89954 | JGI IMG/M metagenome (GOLD analysis project Ga0126313, IMG submission 89954) | Serpentine soil microbial communities from UC McLaughlin Reserve, CA, USA - Plot105A | ecosystem: Environmental > Terrestrial > Soil > Grasslands | place: USA: UC McLaughlin Reserve, Lake County... | reverse complement strand
GTGATCGCCGCCGAAGGGCTTCGCGCGTTCAAGCGCACGACGATCCTCGGCTACGAGATCCCGTGGAACAACTTCGACTTCGCGTACCAGGCCTACGTGTCGCTCGAGCGTTCGCACCTCGAGCGCAAGGTCGCCGCGCTTCAGCGCTATGCGTCACAGCAGCACCGCCGCTACTCCGACCGCGAGTACATCTGGAACGTTGCGCGGACGCACGGCATCAACGTGAACCGGGAGTACGCGGAGGTCTTCGAGGTCTATCGCGTCGTCGCGTAGGGAGCGGCGGCGGGCGCCGGCGCAGGCGGGGCAGTGAAGTTTGACTTGAGATAACGCCGATGCGACGATCGTCGCCGGTTCGTTCGGTGGACAGGAGCATGTCTTGCCGCAGCAGCGGGGGAGCGCGACAAGGGCTGAGCAACGTGGGCGGCGTCAGCGGCTCGGGTCGGTGTGACCGCACCAGCATCGCGGGCGACGGCGACCGAGGCGACGGCTCCGGGGCTTGGCGCGGAGCCGACGGCTCAGCGGCCGGCACTCGAGCCCGGCCTCTCGGCGTGCCGCGACGAGCTCGGAGCGATCGGTGACGAGCTCGGGGATCCGACGGTTCGACAATTCCTGGAGCGCGGAAAGCTGCTTCGCGCGAGACTCGTGTTCGTGGCCGGCATCGCGTGCCACGGCGAGCCGCGGAGCCTCCTCAGGTCGGCCGTCGCGGTCGAACTTCTCCACGCCGCGTCACTGCTGCACGACGACTTGATCGACGGCGAACCGGAGCGACGAGGCCTGCCGGCGCTGCACGCGACGGCCGGAGCGAGCACCGCGGTGGTGGTCGGCGACTACCTTGTCGTCCGCGCGTTTGCGGCATTGAGCGAGCCGGGAGCGGAGAACTCCTTCCCGACGGCGGTGGCGACCCTCGCCGATGCTGGTCTGCGCTGTTGCCGCGGCGAGCTCGCGGAGATCAGCGATTGCGCACGGACGGCGACGGCCGAATACATCGATCTCGCCCGCGCAAAGACAGGGTCGTTGTTCGCAGCCGCCACCCGTCTCGGAGCGATCGCCGGCGGCGCGCCTCGAGCCGCAGTGGCGGAGTTCGGGAGCTTCGGCGAGTGGTTCGGCGTCGCTTATCAGGCCTCGGACGACCTCGCGGACGGCCTGCCGTCGTCGCTAACTCCTCTGAAGAGCGGCGAGCTGCGCGACGTCCGGGACCGGGCGCGGGACGAACTGCTCGCGGCGCTTGCACGCCTGTCGCGATCGTTCGACGTCCAACCGCTCGAAGCGTCGGTCGTTGGAGCCCTGGACGCGATCGGTTCCGACTAGTCGTCTCCGCTCCCTCGAGTCGATCGAGCAGGCGGTGAGCGAGGCGGTTGCGCGTCAGCTCGAGACCGAGCTGGGGCTGCGGGGGCTCTTGCTTACGGCCGATCGTCTGGCGGCGGCGGAGGCCGAGGCGTCCGAGCTGGGGGCGCAACTGCTGAGGCGTCTGGTTCACGTGTGCTATCCGATCAGCCGTCAGGGCGGCGAGGCGGTCACGCTCGAGTTCGACAGCGAGCGTGCCGCGGCGCGAATCGAGGGAGCGCTCGCCTTCGGCGGCGTGACCGGACGCATGCTCATGCGACCCGCGCACAACTCGGGGCGACGCGCCGATTCGATCGAGCTCGCATGCGCGACGTTCAACCTCGGCATCGGCCTTGTCGACGGCCTGTGCGACGAGAACGCAGCGGTCGGCGGCGCCTTGCTCGAGCTCATGGGCGGGCAGGATCTCGAAGCGGCTGTCGAGGAGCCGCGGCGGCGCGGCTGGCTCCGTAGCCGGTTACCGGCGCCGCTCGCGCGAGATCCGACGGTCGCGTTCACTGCCGAGATCGTGGAGGCGTTTTTCGAGCTGCTTCACCAGGTCTATCCAGCCGACGAGTGGTTGCCACTCCGTCGGAGCGTCGGCGCGAAGCTGGCTGCGGCGCTGGAGGCCGAGCGACAATCCGTCGCTGGTTCGGAGGATCAGCTTGGACGGCAGCTGCTGATCGAGTGCTCCCGCAGCACGTCTGTGCTCCCGTTCGAGGTAATCGAGACGCTTGCGGCGGACGACTATGCGGCGAGCGCGCCGGCTGCGGGAACCGCGCTCGGCGAGGCGATGTGGCGCATTGACGACCTCGTTGACCTCTACCAGGACGCGTGCAGCGGCTCACTCAACGGCCTCTTGCTCGCCGTCGCGCCGGGCGTGGGGCGTCCGCAAGACGGCGAGCTCTTTGCGGTGCTGGAATCCGTGCTCGCATCGACCGCGATCGCTCTCGCGGCCTCCGAGGCGGCCGAAAAGCTGCTGGCCGGGCTGCAGCACATCGGCCGTGGCGGCGACACGCTGGACGATCACGCGCGTGCCGCTCCGTTCGTGTACTTCGTCCAACGGTACGTCGGGATCGCGCCTCGTCAGCCGTCATGACTCGGCCGGCGCTGCCGAGCCCGCTGTGACCATCACCTCCATCAACTCCGCGTCCTCGACGGGACGCTCGGCGAGCGGTGGGATGTAGAGCGTCCCCACCTGCGGCGCCCGCGCGAGCTCCTCTGCCAGTTGGCCGAGGCGCAGGTGCTGCACGATGGAGCGCGTGAGCGGGTACGTCTTCGTCGTCACGATCGAGGCCTCGTGGTCGTCCGGGTAGAAGCGCAGCAGGTAGCTCTGGAGCGACTCGAATTGCTCGGCGGTGTAGGGCTCGGCGCGATACGTTGGATCCCCGACCACCGTCGGCTGCCAGATGACGCACGCGACATCGCTCTGGATCGGGCGCCTGCGCAGCAGGAGGTCGGTCGCCTCGTACATCTGGACGCCGCTGAAGGCGATGTCGGTCCCGAGATCCACGAGCAGCGTGTCAAAGGACGAGACGCCTGGAAAGACCTCGACGTGCAGGCCGAGAAGCGGTGCGGCCCGCGTGATCAGCGTTGTCGGATAGCAGTAGACCCACGGGTGGCCGTACGTGGCGAGGCACACCGGTGGTTCCGCGACCGCGGCCGAGACGACTTCGGCGGCCATCCTGCGGTACGTGGGCAGCCGGTCCCGCCCGGCCTCGTAGAAGGACCTCAGCTCGGTCACCTCAGCGCAGAGCGTCTCCAGGTACTCGGGGATGCCGTACCCCGAGTCGATGACGAACGTGCGCCTGCACCGGCGGATTACCTCCTCCGCCTCCCGGGTGAGCTGGTGTGTTCCGACGATCCCGGTGCCGACGATCCCGATGTCGAACGGCCAGACCGCCTGGACCGTCGAGTCGGCCTCGCTCAACCGATCTGTTCCATCAACCTGACGGCGGCCTCGGTGCGGTCCTCGTCCGTGTTCGCCTGAGTGATCGCCTCGACCTCGCGCACGACCTTCGCCTCGCGGTCGGTCTCCTCGGTCGCGGTCATCGAAGCAGCACGATTCACCCAATCGTGCTTACCGGAAATCGTGACGGTGATGCCGCGGAGCCCGCTGACGACGCCACCTTTGAGCACCTCGGCGAGCTTGACCGGATCGCTCAACGTCGACCGCTCGTCCGCACTGAGGTCGTAGCCCGCGAGTGCGAACGCGGGCTGCGTCTGGCAATCGATGTAGAACTGATAGTCGCTCTGGACGCGAGTCAGCGCCCGCTTGAAGTCCTCCAGCACGTCAAGCCCCCCCTTCGCTCGATTGCTCGCGACGCTAGTACTCGGCGCCGCTTGCTGTCAATCCTGCCGCGTGCACGCTAGGCCGACGCTTCGCGTGCGCGCGCCAGGGCAGCGACGCACGCGGCAGACGTGAACGTGCGGTGCTGGTCGCGGACGACGAGGCCGCGGGCGAGGCGGCGAAGGCGCCGCCGTCGTTGCCGGTCGGGATTGGTGTCGCCGGGAAGCGGAATCCGGAGGATCGGGTGGCTGGGCCAGCCACCGTCCTCGTCCTGGAGCGCCACGAGTCGCGAGACGCCGCGCTCGACCGGCCGGCCGCGTTCTTCCGCAGCAAGGAGCACGGAGAGAGCCAGGGCCGTTGCGAACGCGGATCTTTCGGCGCCAGCGGCGCTCCACATGCCGTCGCCGGCCTGGGTTCTCAGCGCCCACGCGGCGGCGCGGCGCGCGACGTCGGGCTCGCCGTACGCGAGCGCGAGCTCCACTGCCTGCAGCGTCGCGTAATGCGGCGAGGTCCACCAGTAAGAGCCCCAGCTCCCGTCGTCACACTGCCGGGACCGCGTGAATCGCCACGCGGCGGTCGCCTCGGGGCTGCTGCTCTCCCGTGCCAAGGCCGCAAGCGCGCGACCTGCCGTCGCCGTCACCTCCGTCTGCGGGCTGCACCAGCCGTCGAACCGCATCCACCGGCCGACCCCCATGAACCGGCGGATCGCGCCGGCCGCCGCATAGGTGGCGATGCCGCCGTCGGCACGGCGCTGGTGCCTCACAAGGCAAGACGCGGCGCGTTGCCACGCGCTCGCTCCACGACCTGCGAGCGCGAGGAACAGCAATACGCAGGCCGTCGAGTCGGCGTCGCTGGGGACGTTCGCGTTGTAGCCCCAGCCGCCGTCGTCGTGCTGAGCAGCAACGAGCCGGTCCGCCGTCCGCGCGAGTGCTCCTGCGTCGGCACGCGCGACCTGGAGCGCAGCCGCGACGAAGCCGGTCGGCCACTCCGACGCCTCTCCTGCGGGAGTGAGGAAGTCGCGCCAGAGGCCGTCGCCGCCCTGCTTCGCCAGCAAGAATCGGACACCATCCTCGAGCGCGTGCGACGCCGCGATGCCGCCCACCGGAAGTGACATGGTCGTCGGCGGGAGCGTAGTCGTCGAACGGCCGGCCGGAGCGCGCCGATCGCCGGTCACGAAGTAGTGTTGCCGCGCGACGAGGGCCGATTCCGACACCCAGCGGGGAGCCGCAGCACCAGCCGTGCGCGACTTCCAGCGCGACACCGCGGTCTCCGGCGGGGACGGTCACTACAGCGCGACCCTCGCCGAAGGGTGGGACATTTGGGGACCGCAGGGCGGCTACGTCGCCGCCGTCGCCCTACGCGCCGCTGGTGCGGCGGGCTCGTTCCCGCGGCCGGCGAGCCTGGCGTGCCACTACCTCCGGCCGGCGCAGCCGGGGAGCGTCGAGATCGAGGTCGAGTCGCTGAGGCGGGCGCGACGGGCGGAGTCACTGCGGGTGACTCTGACGCAGGAGGACGCGCCGATCTTCGCGGCAGTCGTCTGGGTCGTGGCCGAGCTCGTGGGCGTCGACCACCACGCGGTTGCGGCGCCCGTCGCGCCGCCGCCGGAAGAGCTTCGGCCCTGGGACGAGCTCCTGCCGGAGGGCGAGCCGCGTTTCCCCTTCTGGAGGAATCTCGACGTTCGGCCGGTCGCACCGAACCCGTTCGGGTGGGGGCAAGCGGCGGCGCCGCGATTTCTTGTGTGGCAGCGCCTGCGTGCGCGCCCTCTGCTCGAGGATCCGGTCGTCGACGCAGGGCGGATGATGGTGTCCGCCGACTCGACTATGTATCCGGCGGCGATGCTCGGCCAGCCCCGGCCCTTCCCGTACGTGGCTCCGAGCATGGACCTGGTCATGTCGTTCCACGCGGCGGGTGCCGGTTCGGAGTGGCTGCTCCTCGACGCCGTGTCGCCGCTGGCCGAAGGAGGGCTCGTCGCCGGCCGCGCGTTGATCTGGTCCGAAGACGGGCGCCTCCTCGCGTCCGCGATGCAGCAGATGCTGCAGCGGACCTGACGCGCGCTACCGCCGCGTCTGCGCGAGCAGCCGCCGCAGGTCGATCGACAGCGAGTCGAGCTTCTCCGGCACGACCGAGTAGACGACGTAGTAGCCCTCCCGCCGGCGGTCGAGCAGGCCTGCGTCCGCCAGCGCGCGCAGGTGCTTCGACGTCCCCGGCTCGCTCAGCCCGACGACCGGCGCCAGCTCCTGTGTGCTGCGCGGACGGCGCGCGATTTGCTGCAGGATCCGGAGACGCGTCGGGTCGCCGAGCGCGCGCAGGATCCGGACGAGCTCGGGTCGACTCGTGTGGCGGAGGCTTTCTGCAAGGTGCGGAGCGCGGTAGACGAGCGCGAGCGGCCAGGGCGGATCGCAGTTGATCCGGACGTGCGGCCACACGTAGACGCTCGGCACGAGGAGCAGCGGATTGCGCGGCTCCAGGACGACTTGATGGTGGTGCGGGACGTCGAGGCCGAACCCGGCATTGCCGGGCTCGATCCGGAGCTGCGGCGCGAGGCCGACGAGGAACCCGTAGACGCCGTCGCGCGCGATCCTCCGGCCCGCGTCGACGACGCTCTCCGCCAGCATCGGCTCGATGCGCTGCCATTCGGCTGCGAAGGCCCCGGTCCAGTACGCCTCGAGCAGATCGACGAACCGTTCGAGAAATGCCTTCGGGTCGTCGAACATCAGCGCCGCGGTGCGCCGCGCGTGGGTCCCGATCGTGCCCGCGCGTTTGACCGCGTGCGCGCGGACGTCGGGGTCGCCGAGGATCCGTCTGCGTTGCGGGCGGACGCCGCCGCCGTGGTCCCAGAGTGGTCTCAGGAACTCGAATGCGGCGACGTCGGGACGGAGCGCGCGCAAGCGCGCCAGCTCGCCGTCGAACTCCTCATAGGTCGTGATCGACGACGGGAGGATGCAGTCGGGCAGCGTCCACCGGTACAGGAACGACAGCGCCGTGATCTCGCGCTTGAGCGCGGGCGGCAGCGACCGCATCGACCGGACCCACTGATGCTGGAGCGCGTGGTGCTTCGGCACCGTCAGCACATGGAGGCTGAGGACCGCCTCCAGCAGCGGCGAGTACGCGAACGCCAGCGACGCCTCCGGATCGTCACCGAAGTCGAAGCGGAGGGGCATCCGACGAACCTTCTGCGGCCGCCGCTCCGCCGTCAAGCTGTTGTGCCTGGAATGTCCTTTCGCGGAAATCAGTTGACCAGATCGTGGGACGGCGGCGACTCTCCCGCGTATGCGCAAGCTCCTCGCCGCCGCCGCGACGACCGCCGTCCTTTTCGGCGCCGGCAGCGCGAGCGGCGAGGATCTGCCGCGGCTGGTCGGAACGGTCGGGCCGGGGTTCATGATCGACCTCGCCGACGCCTCGGGCACGCACGTGTCGAGCATCCCGAGCGGCCGCTACGAGCTGCTCGTGCACGACCTCTCACCGGAGCACAACTTCGTCCTCGGTAACAAGGGAACGGCCGAGCGGTACGTCGACAGCGGCGTTCCGTTCGTCGGCGACGTCAGCGTCACGGTCGCTCTCGCGGTCGGTCGCTACGGCTACGCGTGCTCACCGCACTTCCAGGTGATGAACGGCAACCTGACCGTGTACCGGGCGACGCCGCCTGTCGTCGCGAAGGCACTCCGCGCGACCGTCGGTACGTCCGTCTCGATGAGCGCGAAGCGCGTCGGCGCCGGCCGCTACCGCCTGACGGTCGTCGACCGGTCGCGCACGCGGAACTTCCACCTGGTCGGTTTCGGCGTCAACCGCAAGACAGGCAAGGGCTACATGGGCACCGTCGCGTGGACGCTCGAGCTCGCGCCGGGCACGTATCGGTTCGGCAGCGACCCGAGACTCACCGGCCGCCTCGTCGTTACGTAGCCCGCGCGAGCGCCGCGCGAGCAGCCAAAAAACGGCTTCCCTCTTCGCGCTTCACGTCGTAAGCTTCTTCACGGGTGGGCCTCGGGTCGAGTTTGACGCCGCTGCGGGAGCGGCCGTTCCGGCGGTTGTTTCTCGCGCGGAGCGTGTCGGTGGTCGGCGACAACGTCGCGCCGATCGCGCTGGCGTTCGCGGTTTTCGAGATCGGCGGCTCGGCGTCGGCCCTCGGGCTCGTGCTCGCCGCGCGCGCCGCGCCGCTCGTCCTGCTCGTGCTGGCCGGTGGAGTCTGGGCCGACCGGCTGCCGCGGCGGCAGTTGATGATCGCCGCCGACCTGGTGCGCTTCACGAGCCAGGCGGTGCTCGCAACGCTCCTGATCGCCGGCGCAGCACAGCTCTGGTACCTCGTCGTGCTCGCGGCGGTGCACGGTGCCGCCGCGGCGTTCTACCAGCCCGCGGCCGGAGGGCTGACGCCGCAGACGGTCGAACGCTCCAGCCTGCAGGAGGCGAACGCCCTCCTCTTCTTCTCCGTCAGCGTCGCCAACGTCGCAGGGCCGATCGTCGGCGGTGCGCTCGTGGCGACGGTCGGCACCGGGTGGGCGATCGCTCTGGACGCAGCCACGTTCGCCGTCAGCGCCGTCCTGCTTGCCGGCCTGCCCATCCATGGGGCTGTGAGGGTCGTGCGGCCGTTCCTCGAGGAGCTGCGCGAGGGCTGGGGAGAGGTCCGCTCCAGAAGGTGGCTCTGGGTGAGCATCTCGAACTTCGGCGTGTTCCAGCTGGCGGTTCTGTCTGCGATCTTCGTGCTGGGGCCGGCGATGGCGAAGCAAGAGCTCGGTGGAGCCCGTGCGTGGGCCGCGATCGCAGCGGGCCTCGGCGTGGGGCTCATGCTCGGAAGCCTGCTCGCGTTGCGCTACCGGCCCGCGCGGCCGCTCGCTGCGGCATTCGCTGCCGTTCTTGCCGTCGCGCCCGCGCTCGTGCTCCTCGGTCTCGCCGCGCCGACACTACTGATCGCCGCTGCGATGGTGGTCGCCGGTGCGTCGCTCGCGCTGGCGCAGACGCTCTGGTCCACGGTTGTCCAGCGGCAGATCCCCGAGCGCTCGCTGTCACGTGTTTCGTCGTACGACTGGCTGGGCTCGGCTGCGCTACGGCCGCTCGGCTATGCCGCCGTAGGGCCGCTGTCGGCCGCGATCGGTCTGCGCGCGACGCTGCTCTCAGCCGCTGCGCTCGTCGTCGTGCTGGAGACGGCAACGCTCGCAGTCGGCGAGATCCGGCAGCTCACCGGGTCGGGGGAGGCGCCGCCGACGACCGTCGCCGAACCGGAAGTGCTCGCAGCAGACGCTCCCGCTCTTGCGGTAGCGAGAACCCGAGCAGTAGCAGCACAACGGGGTACACCACGCTGAGCGCGATCGCGGCGGCAAGCGGGACGTCGAGCCCCTTCCCCGCGACGACGAGCGCGACGGCGGCTCCGATCCCGGTCGCGACTCGCCGCCACTGGTACGGCACCGGATACACGCGCTGCGACCACCACGCCATCCCGACGAAGAGGACGCCCAGCGACGCGACCGACGCCGCGGCCGCGCCTTCCATCCCGTAGCGCGGAACGAGGATCGCGTTGAGTGCGAGGTTGACGCCGGCCGCGACGCCCGTGACGACCCAGTTGAAGCCCGTGCGACGGGCGCGGCCGACGCCGATCGCGACGACGACGTAGCCCGCGAACAGCGTCGCGCCGAACGCCAGTGGCGCGACCACGCGCTCGCCCGCCCAAAAGTCCTCGTTCCGCGGCGCGAGGATCTGCACGAGCCACGGTGCGAGCAGGCCGAGCGTCGTCGCGAGCCACGCGTTGATCGTCACCAGGTAGGTGAGGACAAAGCTGTACGTCCGGCGCGCCTCGCCGTCGTCGGCGATTGAATACGCGAATGCCGGCCACGCGTTGCGGAACGCCGTCAGCAGCAGCACCATCACCGACGCGATGCGCGCCCCGAGCTCGTAGCGGCCGGTCTCGGCGAGGCTCGAAAGATGCGTGATGAAGAAGCGGTCGCTGAAGTTGAGCGCGATCAGCGCGAGCGCCGACGGCACGAGGGGTAAGCCGAAGCGCTCCATCGCTTCGAACAACCTGCGGTCGAACTCGAGCCCAAGCTGCTCGCGCCGGTATGCGAGCAGCGCGACGTATACGACGAGCGTGCCGGTGAAGCCGCCGACGATCACTCCGAGCGCGCCCTGGTCGAGGCCGACGACGAGCACGATCGTCGCGCCGATCGTGATCCCGACGTTCGTCAGGCTCGCGGCGACGAATGCCCGTGGGCGCTGCTCGACGCGAAACAGCGCTGTGAGCTGCTCGTAGTTCATCTGCGCCCAGAGGAAGACGAACTGCGCGCGAACGAGCCACTCGTCGCCCTCGAGCGACAGCGCGTTCGCGACCGGCGTTGCCAGAAGCCAGCCGGCGATCAGCCCGAAGGTCGCGCTGGTCATCGTGAACCAGAACGCGGTGCGGACCGTGCGCAGCCTCCGCGCGTCGTCCGTCGCGTCGAAGTAGAACCGGAAGAAGGCGCTCTGGACGCCGCCGCGCAGGATCGTGACCAGCACGGCGTTGAGTGCGAGGAGCACGCTGACGCGGCCGAGATCGTCGGGGTCGAGGTACGCCGTGTAGAGCGGCAGCAGGAAGATCGCGACGACGCGCGAAACGATCCCGCCGAGCCCGTACACCGCCGACTGCCCGGCGAGCCGCCGCAGGTTCGCGGCGATCATGCGAGCACCTCGCGCGCGCCGCGCAGGCGCGCTCGGAGGAGCGCCCGTGCGCGGGAGGAGTCGAGTCGGCAGTCGAGCGGTCGGCCCGCCGGCGCGGGCGCGCAGCGTACGTCTCTGCCGGCGAGCAGGCGCGCGAAGTCGCAGCGGCTGAGGGCGTCGGCGCCTCCGGCGTGCAGTACTCCTGTGAGGTCGGCGTCCACGAGCTCGAGCAGCGCATCCGCGAGGTCGCGGACGTGCACGGGGTTGCGAAGCTCGTCTACGTAGAACGTGAACGATGGGTCACGCGCGGCGAGCTCGTGCTTTCCCGGCCGGGCGCCGCCGTAGAGGAGCGAGGTCCGGACGATCAGCGCATCGGGATGCTCCTCGCGGACGGCCGCCTCGGCTGCGGCTTTCGAGCGCCCGTAGTCGTGCGGGGGGCACGGCGCGTCGGACTCGGCGTACGGGCGGCCGAGCGAGCCGTCGAAGACGACGTCGGTCGAGACGTGGATCAGGCGCGCCGAACGCGCGGCGCGGGCGACGTTCCGCGATCCTTCGACGTTGACCGACCACGCGTCCGGCGGGTCTTGGCGGTAGGCGGTGTGGATGACCGCGTCGCAGCCTGTGAGCGCGCGGGCCACGGCGTCGGCGTCGCGGATGTCGAGGTCGCGGGAGGAGACGCCCTGCGCGTCCGACCGGAGAACGAGCTCCGAGCCGAGGTAGCCCGTCCCGCCGGTCACGACGAGGCGCACTACGGCTCGAGCCGCTCGAGCTTCATCACGAGGTCGATCACCGTTCCAGCCGAGCGTAGAGGTCGAGCAGGCGGTCGGCGATGACGTCGATGTCGTGCACCCGCTCGACGTACGCGCGGCTCGCGGCGCCGGCCTCGCGGCGGAGCGCCGGCGTCTCGACGAGCGCGGAGAGGTCCTCGGCGAGCGTCTCCTTCGACGTCGGCACGAGCGGAACCTCCGTTCCGTAGTGCC
>Ga0126313_10001970_pt1 | contig 11210 bp, 10 predicted proteins | sample Plot105A_FD_89954 | JGI IMG/M metagenome (GOLD analysis project Ga0126313, IMG submission 89954) | Serpentine soil microbial communities from UC McLaughlin Reserve, CA, USA - Plot105A | ecosystem: Environmental > Terrestrial > Soil > Grasslands | place: USA: UC McLaughlin Reserve, Lake County... | reverse complement strand
TGGCGCCGGTCGTGAACCCGACCTCGCTGTCGACGGGCAGGCCGAGGAGGTCGACGAGCCACTCCCCCGCGATCTCCTCGACCGCGACCGCTCCGGGCGTGATCGTGCGCAGGCCCGTGTTCTGGTCCCACGTCGAGACCAGCCAGTCGGCGGCGAGCGCCACCGGTTGCGTGCCGCCGATCACCCAGCCGTAGAAGCGCGGCGAGCCGATCGCGATCATGCCCGGTTCGGCACCCTCGGCGAGGCGGGCGATGACCTCGGTCGCCGGCTCGCCGTCTTCGGGGAGGGCGCGGCCGAGTCGGTCCTTGATCTCGTCGGCCTGCAGTCGCGGCGGGATCGGGCGCTCGCCCACCCCGGCCAGCCAAGCCCGAGCGTGGCGATCGGCGACGTCGAGCACGTCATCGTATGAGGACCGCAGGTTCGCCTGCTGTTCGCCGACATCTGCCATGATGCACCTGGATTCCGCGCGAACGCACGCGCCATCCGATTGTGCGCCCGCTGGGGCGATGGGTCAACGGCCCTGTTCAGGCGAAGCGGATGCCCCGACGAGCTTGACCGCGAGCGAGTCGACCGTCGTGGCGATGACGTCATCGGCCGCCCAGCGGCGCGCGAGTCGTGCCGTCGTCGCATCGAGCTCCTCGCGAGTGAGCCCGGCGATCAGCTCGAGCCGCACCACGAGCTCGGGCCCGGCGAGGCGGGCATCGGGATCGCCGGCGAGCAGGGTGACGCCGAGCACGGCGAGCTCGCGACCGATCGATCGTGCGAAGGCGTCGCGCACCGCTTCGGACTCGAACGGCGGCTGCCACGCATGCGATTGCGCAACGGCCCACACAGCCGGCCGGCGCAGCACGAACTCCGTGTCGGATCCGGGATCGAGCACCACGAGGTCCGTGCCCTCGTCGGCGGCAGCGAGCGCCACCCGCACTCCCTCGGCCGGTACTGGGCGCGCAACGGGATTCCAGCGCGACATCGCGTCGACCGAGGCGAACACCGGCAGCACGCTGCGACCATCGGGTCCTGCGACGGTGACGATCGACAGCTCCTGGCTCTTGTCGACCGCCAAACCGTGTTCACCGATCTCGGCGCCGCCGTCGCCGAGCTCGGCGAGCAGCGGGATCAGGAGCCTCGCGCGGCCGAACTCTGCGACGACCGCGGCCTGTCCGACTTCGCCCGCACGGAACCGGCGGAGCGCCTCGGCGAGCGCCGCGGGGGCGTGTCCGTCGTCGGCTGCATGCGGATTGGGCGTGAACGAGCGCCCCGCCCACGGAACCCCCGCGGAGTCGGCACCGTTCACGGGCGAACCGGAGGCCGGGGCATCCGCTTCGCCGTCGCCGCGCTCAGTGGGAGGCGACATCCAGCGCCTCGGGCAGCGTGAAGGCGCCGGCGTAGAGGGCCTTGCCGATGATGGCCCCCTCGAGGCCGAGCGGCACGAGCTCGCGCAAGGCTACGAGGTCGTCGAGGTTCGAGACACCGCCAGAAGCCACGACAGGCCGGTGCGTGCGATCCATGACCTGGCGGAGCAGCTCGAGGTTAGGGCCCTGTAGCGTGCCGTCCTTCGTCACGTCGGTGACGACGTAGCGAGCTGCACCGGCCTCTTCGAGGCGATCCATGACCTGCCAGAGGTCGCCGCCGTCTTGCGTCCAGCCGCGTGCCGCGAGCGTCGTGCCACGCACGTCGAGACCCACTGCGACGGCTTCGCCGTACTGCGCGATGACGGATGCCGCCCACTCGGGATTCTCGAGGGCGGCCGTGCCGAGGTTGATGCGCTTCGCACCGATCTCGAGGGCGTGCTCGAGGGACTCGTCGTCGCGGATGCCGCCCGAGAGCTCGACGTTGACGCCGCGCACCTGGCGGATGACCTTCTTCAGGATGCCGGCGTTGGACCCGCGGCCGAACGCCGCATCGAGGTCGACGAGGTGGATCCACTCGGCGCCCTGGTCGGCCCAGTCCACCGCCGCATCGACGGGGTCGCCGTAGTTCGTCTCGGTGCCTGCCTCGCCCTTCGTGAGACGAACGGCCTTGCCGCCCGCCACATCGACTGCGGGAAGCAGCACGAGAGCCGGGGTCTTGTTGAACTCACTCATTCACTGTCTCCGATTTCGCTGCCTGACACGCGATGTCGGCACAGTCACAGCATCCTAGCCCGACGAGGTCGACGGGGTGTTCTCGTGACGAACGGATGCGTCAGCGGAGGGTTCCGAGCCAGTTGCCGAGCAGCCGGATGCCGGCATCGGAGGACTTCTCGGGGTGGAACTGGGTCGCGGAGAGCGGTCCGTTCTCGACGGCAGCCAGGAAGCGCCCGCCGTGTTCGGCCCAGGTGAGGACGGGCTGCGGGAACGGCGGCATGACGTCGAGTGTCCATTGCTGCGCGGCGAAGGAGTGCACGAAGTAGAAGCGCTCCTCCTCGATGCCGGCGAACAGCTGCGAACCGGCGTCGGGCTCGATCGTGTTCCAGCCCATGTGCGGAAGCACGGTCGCCGGCAGCTCGCTGACGACCCCCGGCCACTCGCCGAGGCCCTCGGTGTCGACACCGCGCTCGACCCCGCGCTCGAAGAGCACCTGCATCCCGACGCAGATGCCGAGAACGGGACGCCCGCCGGCGAGCCGGCGGTCGATGACCTCGTCGCCGCGTACGGCGCGGAGCTGGTCCATGACTGCCTTGAAGGCGCCGACCCCGGGCACGACGAGGCCGTCTGCCTCGAGCGCGGCCGCCCGATCGGCGGTCACCTGCACCTCGGCTCCCGCGCGCTCGAGCGCCTTCGCGGCGGAGTGCACGTTGCCCGAACCGTAGTCGAGCACTACGACACGAGGGGTGCGGGTCACAGTGCGCCCTTCGTCGAGGGGATGCCCGCGACCAGGGGGTCGTGGGCCTTCGCCTGCCGGAATGCGCGGGCGAATGCCTTGAACTCGGCTTCGGCGATGTGGTGCGGATCGCGGCCGCCGAGCACCGTCACGTGCACCGTGAGCGCCGCGTTGAAGGCGACGGCCTCGAACACGTGCCGCACCATGGAACCCGTGAAATGGCCGCCGATGAGGTGGTATTCGAAGCCGGCCGGCTCGCCGGTGTGCACCAGGTAGGGGCGGCCCGAGATGTCGACGACGGCTTGCGCCAGCGCCTCGTCGAGCGGCACGACGGCATCGCCGTAGCGCGAGATGCCGCGCTTGTCGCCGAGTGCCTGCTTGATGGCCTGACCGAGCACGATGCCGGTGTCTTCGACGGTGTGGTGCACGTCGATGTCGATGTCGCCCCGTGCGCGCACGGTGAGGTCGGTGAGCGAGTGCCTGGCGAATGCGGTGAGGAGATGGTCGAAGAACGGCACACCGGTCTCGACGTCGCTCGTGCCGGTGCCGTCGAGGTCGATCGAGAGGTCGATGCTCGACTCGCTCGTCTCACGCTGCACGCGCGCGGTGCGGTGCTCGCTCTGCGGGGTCATGCGCCAATCCTATTCGGCGCGAACACGGCGATCGCTTCGAGGAAGGCGGTGGTCTCGGCCTCGGTGCCGGCGGTGACCCGCAGGTGGCCGGGGATGCCGATCTCGCGGATCAGGATGCCCCGCTCGAGCAGCGCCGCGAAGACGGCGTGCGGGTCTTCGACCCCGCCGAAGAGCACGAAGTTGGCGCCGCTCCGGTACGGGGCGAAGCCGAGACGGTCGAGCTCCACCGAGATGCGCTCACGCTGACCACGGATCTCGTCGACCATGGCGAGCATCTCGGCGGAATGGGCGAGCGCGCCCAGGGCAGCAGCCTGCGTGAGCGCCGAGAGGTGGTACGGCAGCCGCACGAGACGAAGCGCATCGATCGCCGCAGGGTCGGCCGCGAGATAGCCGACGCGAGCGCCGGCGAACGCGAATGCCTTGCTCATGGTCCGTGAGACGAGGAGTCGGGGCCGGCCATCGAGCAACGTCACCGCACTGGTCGTGCTGCCCGGATCGGCGAACTCGATGTAGGCCTCGTCGACCACGACGATGCCCCTCGCGGAATCGGCGACCGCGCGAATCGTGTCGAGCGAGAGCGGCGTTCCGGTCGGGTTGTTCGGTGCGCACAGCAGGACGACATCGGGGTCGTGCTCCTGCACGGCGGCGACCGCCGTGGCAGGGCTGAGCTCGAAGTCGTCGTCGCGGCCTGCGGTGATCCACTCGGTGCCGGTGCCCGCCGCGAGGAGCCCGTACATCGAGTACGTGGGCGCGAAGCCGAGCGCCGAGCGGCCCGGACCCCCGAACGCCTGGAGGACGTGCTGCAGCACCTCGTTCGAACCGTTCGCCGCCCACAACTGGTCGGCCGCGAGCCCGTGACCGAGGTAGGCGGCGAGCGCCTCGCGGAGTTCGGTGAACTCGCGGTCGGGGTATCGGTTCAATCGCAGGATGGCGGCGGCCACGCGCGCGACGATGTCGTGCGCCACGTCTTCGGGGATGGGATGGGTGTTCTCGTTGACGTTGAGCGCGACCGGGACGGCCTGCTGGGGAGCACCGTACGGCACACGCCCGCGAAGATCGTCACGGAGGGGAAGGTCGTCGAGACTCGTCACCGCTCAATGGTATCGACGCACGGCCGGGCCCCTGAGCCCGGAACGTCACGGAAGGACCGGGAGCGCCAGACGCTGGCCGGGCTCGACGATTGCGCCGTCGAGGCCGTTGAGCCGGATGATCTCGTCGATGATGACGCGCGGGTCTGCGTCGGGCGCGATGCTCTCGGCGATGCCCCACAACGAGTCGCCCCGGTCGACCGTGACGTATTCGAACGACACCGCCGATGATGCCGAACCCGACTGCGCCGCCGCATCGCCGGCGCCGAGCACCATGACGACCGCCCAGAGGATGACGGGAAGGGCAGCGAGACCCGTGAACACGACGCGCCCACGTCGCGTGAGGCGCAGACGCGTGCGTGACGCGGGCGGCGTCTCGGCGCCTGCCCCGCTGTGGGCGGTCGCCTGGAACCGCGCCTGGGGGCCGAAGCCGGTCGTTGCGATCGCTACGCTCATGGTCACACCTCCTGAGGGAGCCGCACCCGACCCTCGGCCGGGAGGGCCGGATGCGAAGCTCTGTTCCGAATATATCTTCGAACAACTGCTGCCGCAAGCATCGCCACGCGAGAATTCGCGGGCGAATCGTGCGACACACTCGAATGAATGTTTGCCGCACCCGCACGGGACGGATACAGTTTCGAATGTCTGGAAGACAGTCGACCAGACACCACCGACATTCGATCGCCAGGCGATCGCTACGAGGGGCGGAGACGTTGAGCACCGACATCGACGACGTGCGCGAGACCGGCCGAGTGCGCCGCCGCAAGAACCTGAGCGCGAAGCAGATCTCGATCCTCGAGGTCATCCAGCACTCGGTCGCGAGCCGCGGCTATCCGCCGAGCATGCGCGAGATCGGCGATGCGGTCGGACTGTCTTCGCTCTCGAGCGTCACCCACCAGTTGAACCAGCTCGAACTCGCCGGATACCTGCGGCGCGATCCCAATCGGCCTCGTGCCCTCGAGGTGCTCATCGAGTTGCCGGGCACGGAGCCTCGCAGCGCCGGGGCCGGCGACCCGGCGCCGGTCGGCGATGCGGCGATGGTGCCGCTCGTCGGTCGCATCGCAGCCGGTGTGCCGATCACGGCCGAGCAGCAGATCGAGGAGGTGTTCCCGCTCCCCCGCCAGCTCGTCGGCAAGGGCGAGCTGTTCATCCTCAAGGTCGTCGGCGACTCGATGATCGATGCCGCGATCTGCGACGGCGATTGGGTCGTGGTGCGCTCCCAGCGCACGGCCGAGAACGGTGAGATCGTCGCCGCGATGCTCGATGGGGAGGCCACGGTGAAGGTCTTCCGGCAGCGTGACGGCCACACCTGGCTGCTGCCGCGCAACAGCGCGTTCGAACCCATCGTGGGCGATCACGCCGAAGTGCTCGGCAAGGTCGTCGCGGTCCTCCGGTCGGTCTGAGCCCCCGAGCTCGACGGCGGCGAGGCGCTCCTATACCAGTGCGGGCACGGCGTCCTGCGTCGGCATCGGCGAGAGCCCGCGCAGCCATCCGCTCACCGCGTCCATGAAGCCATCATGATCGTCGCGGAAGACCGTGTGCCCCGTGCCCCGTACGGTGGTCACGGTCATGCCCTGACGACGCAGCTGCGCGGCCACCTTCGCGGTGATGAGCAGGCTCTTCTCGGCGAGCACGACGAGCGTGGGCGCGACGAGTCGGGTGGGCGGCACGAGCGGCCGGGTGTCGGCGAAACCGAGGATCGTGCGCTTGTCCCAGTCGCGAAGCGTCGCGAGCTCGATGTCGACGTCGGCGGCGCTCCACTTCGGGTTCATCCGCACGAGCGCTGAGCGACGCGGTCGCGGCGCCATCGCGAAGAACGCCTTGAAGGCCCAGCCGCGGACGCCCTTCGGGAACGCGAACGCCGGGTCGATGTAGATCGCGGCCCGCGGCGCGAGACGCTCGGCGACGATGCTCGCGACGAGGCCCCCGAGCGAGTGTCCCATGACGACGTCGGGCGCCCGGTCGAGCAGCGGGCCGAGGGTCTCGACGACGTCGTCGGCCCACGCTGCAGGCGAGTACTGATGCGACCTCGGGCTGCGACCGTGACCCGCGAGGTCGACGGCGAGTACGCGGAAGCCGCGTCGCTCGAGCTCGGCGGTGACGCGGTGCCAGGCTCGGGAGTCCGACATGATGCCGTGGATCAGGACGGCGGTGCGCGAACCGCTCCCGGATGCGTGTACCGCGAGTTCCATGGGGCGACCGTAACCCGCGCTCCTGAGCGCAACCCGCACATCGCATGGGCAACCGCCGTGCTCGGCAACAGGCGAACCGCGTCACAGGCGAACGACCTCGCCCGGTGCCACTCCGCCCGGTGAGCAGGGGCGAGCGGATGCCGCGAGCTCGCGGCATCCGCTCGCCTGACGCTAGTCGACCAGCACGCCCGCGCCGAGCTCGGCGCGAACCGCCCGCGTCGCCTCGATGATGTGCTCGAGCGACGCGACGGTCTCGTCGTAGCCGCGGGTCTTCAGCCCGCAGTCGGGGTTCACCCAGAGCTTCGACGCGGGGATCTCGGCAACGGCGCGCTCGAGGAGCGCCTGCACCTCGGCGGCGCTCGGCACCCGCGGCGAGTGGATGTCGTAGACGCCCGGGCCGATGCCGTGGTCGAAGCCGCTCGACGAGATGTCGTCGACGACCTCCATGCGGCTGCGGGCCGCCTCGATGCTCGTGACATCCGCGTCGAGGTTGCGGATCGCATCGATCACCACGCCGAACTCCGAGTAGCAGAGGTGGGTGTGCACCTGCGTCGCCGAGGCAGCACCCGCGGTCGCGAGCCGGAACGATCCGACCGACCAGTCGAGGTAGGCGGGCTGGTCGGCCCGCTTCAGCGGCAGCAGCTCGCGAAGCGCGGGCTCATCGACCTGGATGACCTTGATGCCGGCCTGCTCGAGGTCGGCGATCTCGTCGCGGAGCGCGAGCGCAACCTGCTTCGCGGTGTCGCCGAGCGGCTGGTCGTCGCGCACGAAGGACCACGCGAGGATCGTCACCGGCCCCGTCAGCATGCCCTTCACGGGCTTGTCGGTGAGCGACTGCGCATAGCTCGACCAGTCGACGGTCATCGGCGCGGGACGGGAGACGTCGCCCCACAGGAGCGACGGGCGCGTGCAGCGCGATCCGTAGGACTGCACCCAGCCGTGCTGCGTGACGGCGAACCCGTCGAGTAGCTCGGCGAAGTACTGCACCATGTCGTTGCGCTCGGGCTCGCCGTGCACGAGCACGTCGAGTCCGATCTCCTCCTGCAGGCGGATGACGCGCTCGATCTCCTCGCGCATGAGGGCCTGGTACCCCTCGGCCGAGAGTGCACCGCTCGCGAGCTGTGCGCGGGCGCGGCGGATCTCACCGGTCTGCGGGAACGAGCCGATCGTGGTGGTCGGCAGCTCGGGCAGGTCGAGTGCCGCCTGCGCCGCGACCCGCTCCCCGTAGTCGGCACGGCTGAAGTCGCCCTCGCCGAGGCTCGCGAGCCGGTCACGCACGGCCGGCACACGCACGCCGGGCGCGCCGCTCCGGTCGGCGAGGGCAGCGGATGCCTCGTCGAGCTCGGTGGCGATGGCATCTCGTCCTTCGACGAGCCCACGCGCCAGCGCGGCGACCTGGGCGACCTTCTGGTCGGCGAACGCGAGCCAGCTCACGAGGCGCGCGTCGAGCGCGGTCTCGTCGTCGACGTCGTGCGGCACGTGGAGGAGCGACGTCGAGGTCGAAACGGCGACGGAACCGGAGAGCGAACGCGCCGCCTCCACCCGGTCGAACGCGCCGGCCAGGTCACCGCGCCAGATATTGTGCCCGTCGACCACGCCGGCGACGATCGTCTTCGCGGCGAGCGACTCGGCGGTCGCCGGGTCGAGCCCCTTGGGCAGCGTGCCGCGCACGAGGTCGAGGCCGATCGCCTCCACCGGAGTCGCGGCGAGGGCGGGCAGGGCGTCGTCGAGCGAGCCGTAGGGAGCCGCCACGAAGATCGCCGGCCGGGCGGTGAGCGCGCCCAGCGCGTCGTACGCCTCGGCGACGGCCTCGAGCACGCGGTCGCGGGGCTCGTCGATGCTCTCGCTCACGAGGGCCGGCTCGTCGAGCTGCACCCACTCGGCGCCGGCTTCGACGAGTCGTTCGAGGAGCGCGGCGTAGACCGGCACGAGGTCGGCGAGGCGGTCGAGCGGACGGTAGTCGATGGGCGAGCCGTCGGCGGCCTTCGAGAGGAGGAGGAAGGTCACGGGGCCGACGATCACCGGCCGGGTGAGGTAGCCCGCGGCCTTGGCCTCGGCGAACTCGGCGAGGATTCGGTCGGCATGCAGGGAGAACGACGTACCCGGGCCGATCTCGGGCACGAGGTAGTGGTAGTTGGAGTCGAACCACTTCGTCATCTCGAGCGGCGCGTCATCGCCGACGCCGCGCGCGATCGTGAAGTAGGCCTCGAGGTCGGCGCCACCGTCGGCGTCGAGGAATCGGGCGAACCGTGCGGGCACGGCGCCCACGGCGATCGCCGCGTCGAGCACCTGGTCGTAGTAGGAGAAGGACTCGGGGATCGACGAGTCGGTGCGGCCGAGCCCGAGCGACACGAGGCGCTCACGCGTCGCGGTGCGGAGCTCGGCGGCGCGCTGCTCGAGCTCGGGCGCGTCGATCGTGCCGGCCCAGAACGCTTCGACGGCGCGCTTCAGCTCGCGTCGTCGGCCGATGCGCGGGTATCCGAGGATGGTCCCGGTGGGGAAGGCGTGTGCAGTCATCGTTCTGTGGTGTTCCTCTCATTGACGAGCTGGTCTGCTGGGCGGAGCCCGAGTCGGCCGACGACGTCGAGCACGGCCTCGTGGCGGTTGAAGGTGTAGAGGTGCAGGCCCGGCGCGCCGCCCGCGAGCACGTCGGCGGCGATTCGGGTGGCGTAGGCGATGCCGAGCTCGGCCTGAGCCGAGGCATCCGGCTCGATCTCGAGGTCGATCGAGAGCTCCGCGGGAGGCTCGACTCCCGTGAGCTCGGTGAGTCGCGCCAGGCGTGCAAGAGTGGTCACCGGCATGATGCCGGGCAGGATCGGAATGGTGACGCCGCCCGTACGAGCGCGCTCGACGAAGCCGAGGTAGTCGTCGGCACGCCAGAACAGCTGCGTGATGGCGAGGTTGGCGCCCGCGATCTCCTTCGCGAGCAGCGTGTCGACGTCTTGCGCGACGCCACGGGAACGCGGATGCCCCGTGGGGAACGCTGCCACCGCGACGCGCTCGGGCCGCGGCCGCTCGCCGATCGCCGAAGCGCCTGGCGTCCCGGGAACGCCCAGCTGCGCGAACGGCTCCCGTTCCTCCTGCACACGATGAATGAGCTGCACGAGCTCGGCCGCACTGCCGAGGTCGCCGATGCCGGCGTCGTCTGCACCGGCTGCAGGAGGATCGCCCCGGAGGGCGAGGAAGCTCGTGATCCCCGCGTCGAGGAACTCCCGCACGAGCCGGTTCGCCTCGGCATGCGAAGAACCGACGCAGGTCAGATGCGCCATCGGCTCCACATCGGTGTGCTCGAGCATGTAGCGCAGCACCGTGAGCGAACGGTCGCGGGAGGTGCCGCCGGCGCCGAACGTGACGGAGATGAAGGCGGGCTCCACCTCGGCGAGACGGTCGATGGTGCGACCGAGCGCGAGCGCCGCGGCATCCGTTCGGGGCGGGAAGAGTTCGAACGAGATCGGCGTCTGCGGCCGACAGTCCGCGCCCGAAGGGTCGGAACCGGTCGCTGCCATGGTGCTCCTCGCGGGCCATGCCGTGTCGGCGGAGGCACGGCAGGCCGCGCTCCCCCGGCCAGGATGGCGGGTGGGTCTCGCGGGCGGGTGCCGGGCTCGGCGGTCGCTCCTGGTGGGCGGTATCCGACCGCTCACCGACGATCAAGAGCGACGATACGCCTGACCTCCCCAGATCGCTCCCTCTGTGACCTCAGGTGACGGTCGATCGGGACGAACGGCAGCGCCAGTCGCGTGCAGGCATCGAAACGCCCGCCGCATGCTCGCCGTCGCGACCCGAGGCGACCCGAAGTCAGGCGTCGACGGATGCCGCCGCGAACTCCGCGAGCTGCGCCGCCTGCTCGGGCGATGCGAGCGCGCGGATGCGCGTGCCGTCTTCGACGTACTCGACCGAGAGCACGCGACCCGTCTCGTGGAGGGTCGACACGACGTCGCCCCGGTCGTAGGGCACGAGCAGGTCGATCTCCACCGCGGGGTCGGGCAGCATGCGGCCGATTGCGGTCAGCACCTCGGGCACGCCTTCGCCGGTGCGCGCAGACACGAAGATCGCGTCGGGCTCGAGACCGCGGAGCACGAGTCGCTCTTCGGCGCTCACGAGGTCGGCCTTGTTGAAGACGACGAGCTCGGGGATGCCCCGGGCACCGACTTCGCCGATGACGTCGCGCACCGTCGCGATCTGGCCCGCGGGGTCGGGGTGCGCCGCGTCGACGACGTGCACGATGAGGTCGGAGTCGGCGACCTCTTCGAGCGTAGAACGGAACGCCTCGACGAGCTGGTGCGGAAGGTTGCGCACGAATCCGACGGTGTCGGCGATCGTGTAGACACGCCCGTCGGCCGTGGTGTTGCGGCGCACGGTCGCGTCGAGCGTCGCGAACAGGGCGTTCTCGACGAGCACTCCGGCGCCGGTGATGCGATTCAGCAGGCTCGACTTGCCCGCGTTCGTGTATCCCGCGATGGCGACCGACGGCACGGCGTTGCGCTTGCGGTTCGCCC
>Ga0126313_10001969_pt1 | contig 11212 bp, 11 predicted proteins | sample Plot105A_FD_89954 | JGI IMG/M metagenome (GOLD analysis project Ga0126313, IMG submission 89954) | Serpentine soil microbial communities from UC McLaughlin Reserve, CA, USA - Plot105A | ecosystem: Environmental > Terrestrial > Soil > Grasslands | place: USA: UC McLaughlin Reserve, Lake County... | reverse complement strand
TACAATGACATCTCTCGCGCCTGTACTGCAGAAGAAATAACCAAGTCATATCAGTACGCAAAGGAGCTGGGTCTTAATTTTGAGTCATTGTCATATGAAAAAGCCTTGTACGGACGACGATAGTCTATAGAGGCTCACAGTAAGAGGTGAAGGTGCGCTGAGAATAGCGAAAAGAAGGTTTACAAGAACTTTTCTTGGAGTATATATCCGTAATAGCTTAACTCGCCTTTTTTCATGAGCTATCTTTTATAGGTACCGCAATAGTCGAAGTGAAATTCTCTGCAAGTCTTTTAAATCATAATGTGAAAGGCTCTTGGAATGCCGGAACTTTGTGACAAATGCTAAATCAAACAAGCAGAGATACTCCTGAGTGAAGGAAATTACTGTCTAGGCTGCTGGCATGAAAAGACACTCCCGAAAGTCTAACTATAGCAAACGCCTAACTATATCCGCCAATCAAATCATGGGGGCCAATCAAATCTGAACCGATGGTGCCCATCTTGGACTGCTATTATTACAAATAGTTCAGAGGGCGGCCACGTCAAGACGGTAAACGCGTCCTACTGGTTCATCAGCTCCTCAGCCCTCATCTGGATTCTCCTGCCGCAGCCTTGGGCCGCTTTTGATTATTTCGTTGTTGATGAAATCTTCGAAGGCCGGGTCGAACCATTTCTTTGGATCTATCGCCTTTTCCCAATAATCACCCAATGTTCCAAACTCAAAAGCGCTTCTCATCCACCGCAGCCATCCCTCCCATTCATTGTCTCTTAGCACCTTTCTCTGATGCATATGGAATGCATGGGCACACATGTACAAGATGTAATATGCAAACACCAGCTCATCCGATCCGATTGCTTGATCCGTTTTGTCAACCAGCTTAACAAGACTTGGCTTGTGAAATACCGCTTCAACAACTCCGTGCAACTTGTCATCCAAATCATTTAGAACTTTTGTTTCAATGTCTACACTAACGCTTTGCAATCCTCTTCTAGAGAAATATGCGATTATGAAAAATGTAGCAATTATTCCAACTGCCTCTCCAATGGCAAAATATTCGACTATGCCAAGTTCAACCATCTTGTAATTTCAGGAGTTACGTTTGCTATAAGGTTTCTTAAGTTGGAACTTTCAAATATTTTAAGAAAGTCTGAAAACTTAAAGTATTTCCAGAATAGCCCCTAGGTTATTGGATTCACCCGTTATTCCCATAGGTATAGGATTGGCAGTGGGAAGTGCATTCATTGCTTTGTTTGCAGCCTATCCAATTCCAAGTAGTTATACTGGATCGGAAAACGATATTGTAATCACGCTAAAAAGAACTCCATGCTTTGGGGATTGTCCTGCATGTTCATTAGAAATCTATAGTGATGGGCTTGTAATTTTTTACCATCTTACTGACCCACAAGCAGTATCTGATTCACATGTTTTCGGAATCGACTTGACCCACACCGTAAAGCCACACGTATATTATGTACCAAAAGAGAATGTTGCTCGCCTTGTAGAAGAGTTTTACCGTATCGATTATCTGTCGCTAAATAGTTCCTATGTCTTACCAGTAACCGTCTTCCTGCAACGATCACATCATTTAGTTTTGATGGTAAAACCAAGTCTGTCTATAATTACTTTGCAGGGCCTAGAGAATTATACGAGTTAGAAAAAATGATCGACAGGACTGCTGAGACCGACAGGTGGATTGATACTTCAAAAATCGTTGATCAATACGAAGTAATCTCCATCCTTGCGTCCTAGGCTTCGCCTCGCGTTATGCCATTATGATATTTTACCCAATCCTACCTCTATTAGTTATTGCAAGAGGAATCCGCCCGCCGCACCCCGGAGAGAGGCGGATCAAGTTTGAGAATGCCGATTCTCTACTCTGTACGTACTCTGAACCATTCCTCCGGGAAACGTACGCGTACCTAAGTGTCTGAGTCGTATGTCCGCCGGGAGCGGCCCAAACAACGGGATCCCATTCCCGATAAGTATAGGAAGTTGGCTTATGATCAATTCATCAACTAGACCAGCGCTCAGGAATCCTTGGATAGTTTGACCGCCATCTACATAAAGGTGGAGGAGACCCCGTTTGGCAAGCCTATCCACGACCTCCCTTGGTGTACCTGCCATAGTTTCGATCTTGTCACTCAACTCCGCCTGAATCTTGAAGTGTCTATTTGTCAAGACGAAGACAGGCTTTTGGTAGGGCCATGCATCAAAACTCAGGACCTTTTCAAATGTTTTCCGGCCCATAACAATAGCATCGATGCGCGCCATGAAGGCCTCGTATCCATAGTCGCCACTGGCTCCTTCATTGCCAGATTCCTGCATCCAATCAAGATTTCCATCTGTCCGAGCGATGAATCCATCTAGGCTTATGCCGATGAATACAGATACCTTGGACTTTAAGTCGTTTTGGGCCTTATCCATTACCTAGTTGAGGCAGGGGAAGTACTTTAAAAATGGATAAGCAATCAATAGCAAAACATCGATTGCAGCTTTAGGTTTTGTTACATCGACGGGGGCTAGGTGTGCAGAAGAGTATTGTTAGCACCCGCCAAGGTAACAGCGCCGCAGATCCAAAACCTAGAGCCTCGGGCCCCAATCATCAAAATATAGGCCGGGCATGCATCACTCAAGACCTGATCTATTTCTTGATAAAGGGCGTTGATTTGAATTTGGTAAGAGCCCGGCATCTTACACAACAGAGTATCTGTTTCGTAACCGCTATAAAAGAAAACCTTCTAAAGACCCTGGTGTTCCAACATACAAGCCCTCTATCGTCAATGAGTAGACCTAATGCTACTGCCATCCCAAGTAAGGACTTTCCAATAGAGGGACAGGTATACACACCGACGAGCAGGACAAAATCAGTTTGTGTGGAAAAGGGTGCCTATCTATCCAAAAACAGAGGCAAGCCGTATCCGCTAAGTCATGAAGTTGGCAAGCGTGGCGGGAGTCGCGTTGCCGAACTAAAATACGCAAGGGAAAATCAATGAAAGAAACAAAACAGGAGGCTCGGCAAAGGAGCGAGGCACAATAACTAAGATCTGAGTTTAGCCATATCAGTAAAAGGCAACTGCAAAATAGTCAGTATTTTACAGAATGTGTGACAATAGTAGTACCGTCATTGGTAGCGTCAAAACTATTGCTACAGCTGGTTGCTTTGAATAAAAAAGACGGGCAGTATGGAGCAGCAGTAGTAAATGGCAAGGATGACAACTCCCTGTTAAAATACACGGCCGAGCAATTGAATACCATCTTCCATCCAACAGAAGGAATTAGCATTCTAAAGTCGATAGAACAAATTCCTGACTTTGTGATTGATGTGCATAGAAGGCAATGCATATCAGATCTGCTGTTGGATTGGCTTTTGGATACTGCTGCCACTTTCAAAAACCATAATGTCAAATTCCTTGCTGTATGCAATTTTGATGCCTATTCAAATGGTTTGAATTTTGTATTTGGTCAGGCACACATGAATGGCAAAGTAGCGGCCGTCTACCTACCGAGGTTGACGCAGGAGTTCTATGGACTAAAAAAGAATGAGGATCTATTCATTCAGAGAGTGGTTAAAGAATCTGTACATGAGCTTGGACATTCATTTGGACTTGGGCATTGCCCAATGCATACATGTGTAATGCATTTTAGCAATTCACTTGCAGATACTGATGCTAAGGCGAAGGATTTCTGCCAGAATTGTGCGTCCAGGGTTGGTCGATAGATTGTGAGCCTCACACACAGTTGCTATAATATATCTCTAGATAGACTGATTAGCTTAGCTCCCGCAGTCTCTTCCTTCCTAGCTTGGCTGACAATGAGCGTTAAAACTAACAAACAAACATTTTTGGTAAGCATCAAATTTCTGATTGCTCACTTTTTCCTATCTAGAAACAATATAATATCTTGCCTATCTTGAAGCTGTATATGCATAATTCATATTGTAGGGTTAAAACCAGATTTTTATCCCTTCTATGCATTAATTGCTACTCAACCCATAACTAGCATTGTTACGGTGCTTGGTTTTGCATTATGAGGAGAGAGAAATGATGGAACAACAACAACCTCAACCATATTCTCAATACTTGTAAAGATGGTAATGGCGATACTAACCACTAACATTCTTCAACAGCTACAAAGCGTGACGGAGCAAAGAGTAGAAAGATGGAACAAGTATCAAGAGATTTTATAGATGAAATAGGCAAGAAATGTAACAGAAGGGTTGCTGATGTTAGGCTTGCTAGAAATGTCTATACCCTGAGCATGGCTGGCGAAGCAGAGAATGCTAGAGTTCATGGAAAGCCTAAGCGATGTACAACTGGAGATGACAGACAGAGGAAAGGAAGCGGCAGCAGAGCTAGGAAGGAAATAAGAATGACAATAGAAAGATGCGAAAAATGCGGCAAGTCGTTTATGAGACAGTCAGAGGTTGAACGCCACAAGATGTGGGAGCATCCAGTGTCGTCTCTTGAAGAGCGACTTGCAGCAGCCGCTGATAATAACAATAACTCAGAAGATCTGCACAGGCTATAACAAGTAATGTAATGGCTGCTGATTGCAGTACCAGTAGTAGTAACGGTGATGATAACAATACGGCAGTAATTGGCGACGGGCAAAGAACGAAATTGCCCTTCAAGCCTTTCAGATTATGATAATATAATTGTATATATGCATCAAGTAGGCACTCATTTGAGCAAAAAAATTCAAATGGGATTCGTTGCCATAACCTATAACAATATATCGATCATGATCTTCCAAGGTCTTAAGAAAGGTCTCTTCTTTTTCAATGCGTCTCATAGCAGCCATGCCATTCTTCTTTACTGCCTACGCATTGTACTATTATTGTTGTTATTGCCATTGCCTTTTAGCCCTGTCACTGTAATATTTGCTGGTGATTTGTCGTCAATTACACCAACATCATCAATATTATTATCGTCGCATGCAACAAATGATGATGCTGAGGAGGAGGAGCCGTTATTGGTATTGGAAGGAGTCACGCTAATAGATGGCACTGCCAATTCGCCAAAACCAAATTCCCTTATAATTATCCGTGGTGACAAAATAGCTGCAGTAACTAATGAAACTAGGCATCATGATGAATTGTTGTCTTTTGTTAATAGTAGCAGCAGCAACAATAATGGTGACACCAATGGATCAAAGAATATTTTATTAAATCTTACAGGAAAGTATGTTATACCAGGTCTTTTTGATATGCACGCGCATGTCGCCGGGGTCAGAAAAGATTCCTTACATAATCAGACATTATCAGAAGATATGCTCAAGATGCTTTTGGATTACGGAGTTACGACAATAAGAAATCCTGGTGGCCCTACTGCTGAATCAGTCGCTTTAAAGCAAAACGTGTCTAAAGACAACATACAAGGACCTGAAATATTTACTGCGGGTCGGTTGATTAACAGCCCGCAAATACCAATACCATTTGTAGAAAAGCAAGTCAGCAGCGAAGAGGAAGTGAGAGAAGAGGTCCGCAACCAGGCAGCAGCCGGAGTAGACTATGTCAAACTTTACGTTGGTCTGCCCCCTGATTTGGTAAAAGCCGCTATAGATGAAGCTCACGTCAAAGAGATAAAAGTCATAGGGCATCTGTATATGACAAGCTGGACAGATGCTGCAAACTTTGGAATTGATGCTTTGACTCATGGACTGCCAGTGAGTCCATATTTGCTGCCAACAACAGGAGATGCGCGTAAAAATTTCTATGAAAATGGTGGGAACCCTTTTAGCCATTTCCTGTGGCTTGATTTGGTAGACCTAAACGGTCCGGAAATTAATGAAATGATAAATGCCTTAGTAGAAAATGATGTGCCTGTAGATCCTACTTTGAGTATATATGAGGCTATGCTAAAAGATGGCGCCGGCGGCTTTTCTGACCGTCAGAATCAGCTTCATTGGACCAAAGTATTGCAGTTAACAAGAATTATGCATGATAGGGGAGTACAAATACTGGCCGGCTCAGACATACCAAATTTTGGGCTAGTGCCAGGAGCAAGCCTCCATCGCGAGCTGGAACTATTAGTCGAAGCAGGCATTCACCCTCTGAAAGTTATAGATATTGCTACCCAAAATGGGGCTGAGGCTCTTGGAATTAATGGTACAGTAGGTACATTAGAGATTGAAAAACAAGCTGATATGATAATTCTTGATGCAGATCCCCTGGAAAATATTAGCAACACAAAAACGATTGAGGCAGTAATTGCTGACGGCAGATTTGTTGGTCGATATAATAATAGTAGCCAGAGCTGAATTTCAACTATGGATAAGAGCTGTCTGCAAAGAATGACAGAAACTGCTATATATCCTCTTTTTGGTTTTTTGACTAGCATAGATCTGGTATAGAGGGAATATAACAGCTGTCAGAACTTGCAACAAACAAAAGTATAAAGCTTAGGCAGTGCATGAACCCATCACTATGAAAACAACACCAAATCCCACTGGCCCCACTACTATGACATGTTACTATAAACTTCACTCTTAACAAGAATTGTGCAACAACAAGTCAAGGGATTTTCTTGTCTATAAGAGCTCTGAATGACGGAAACGGGTGTGCACCTGACAATACTTCCATTTCTGTGCCGTCGCTCTTGAGAATCAAAAATGAAGGCGTCGTCTGAAGATCAAGCTCTTTAACCAATGCAAGGTCCCTATCTACATGTGATTTGTATTTCTCGCTGTCGAGACAAGAATCAAATTGCTGGCGGTCAAGTCTTACTTCTGATGCAAATTCCTTTAGCTTCTCTTTGCTTGCCCAGCCAGAGTTTTCGCCCTGCTGGTTCTGAAATAGGGCATCATGATATTCCCAGAATTTGCCCTGCTCGTTGGCACATTCAGACGCAAGTGCAGCTGAAAGGGAATCTTCGCCCAGCCGGGGAAAATGTTTGAAAATCAAAGCTATCTTTCCTGTTTCAACATATTCCTTTTTAATTTCCGGTTCAGTTGATTTTACATATCTTGCACACTTCGGACATTGAAAATCGCTAAAGTCCACTACTATGACACGAGCTTCTGGGCTACCAAGAACCGGTGAGCCGCTCTCGTTTGTTGAAAGAGATCTCAGAGATAACGGGTTATCCGAACCGCTGCCGCCTTGTTGTTCTTCTTCATCTGCCTGAACACCACCATCGTCGCCGGACTCTGTCTCTTCTTCTGCACTGTTTCCGTCAATCCCGTTGCTGGCTGTTGTAGGTTGTTGTACTAATTCTTCATTACTCTCGCTCGCAGGCAATATCCTGTAGATACTGCCATTGAGAGTCAGTACATAGAGAAAACCATCCGGCCCTGTTTCAATATCGGTTATGCCACCACCAAAACCGGTGCCAAACAATATTTGTGATAACTCTTGATCATCGTCAGCTACGCTATCTGCCAGAAGATTATTTTCTATTTTGATGCCTGTTCGTGTATTGTTTAGTTCAAAATAGTATAGGTTGCCTTTGTTGTCAGAGTCGCCGACAAAGATATTGAACGCGTATTCAAATCCAAGCGCTGTAGAATTAAGAAATTCAAGATCAGTGAGTCCAATTGAATCCTTCCAACTAAATATAGGATCCCTGTATTTTGAGCCATCATAAATCACCAATTCTTCCTCTATGCCTGCTTGCGTTATATTAGAACGCGATGCTGGCCCCATTACTTTTTGCCATCCGCTGTTGAATCCTGGCTGAACAATGTTCATCTCATCGTAGGCATCCGGCCCATTTTCAGTATCCCAAAGAAATCCGCTTATCGGATCTACTGCCAGCCCAAAGCTGTTCCGTATCCCATAAGCATAGTATTTTTGCATCTTCTGGTTAGCGCTGTTGAAAAAGGGGTTGTCGGCCACAGCAGACCCGTCTTGTCTTATGCGAATAATGACAGAAGTGTCGTCAGCAGCCGAGCCTTGGCGTATATTCTGCAGCTTGCCGTCTCTGTTCAGTTCACCTATGACTGCATATAAGTTCCCATTTCTGTCGACTTCAAGCTTGCCGCCGTTCTGATCTGGCCCTGGCTCTGCAGGAAGATCCAGAACCATAGTGGCGTTGGCTAGTGTTTGATTTTCCGGGTTCCATTCGTATCTGTATACTCTATTTCTTATCTGATCCTGCCCATTTGACTCTGTAAAGTACAAAAAGACAAATTTAGCATCAGGCGATGATGGCTTGTTATCCATTGTGGCAACTCCAAGAAGGCCTCTATCACTGGCATTATCAACCTGAACGCTGATTATTGGCTGACTTTTAACAGCGCCATTGATGACGGAGGTTAAATCTCCATTGTTCTTCTGAGTAACCAAGAGCGAATTGTTATCAAGGAAGCTCATGCTTGTCGGGAAAAGTAACCTGTCAGCAACCAGCTCGACTCGCAGATTTCGGTCGTTTACTTGTGGAAGCGACAAAGATCCCTGCTGTCCAGATGCAGGTATTGTGACATTAATACTGCCCAGAAAACTGGTAGCGGGGTAAGAGCATAGAAACAGGATAACCGTCGCGTATCCTACAATCGCACTTTTAGACAACAATTCTGAAATTAACATAACCAAATTTGCTAATAATGGTTTACCCCAAATGCAGTACATTTTCAAACTGTTAAAATTGCGATTCCAGCATTCTGCCCTGCGCTGCCTTGGCTGTTCAACAGTTTCTTTGATGATTGTAAGGGGAGACAGTGTAGAGATAGGCCAAATCGTAGCTTTTGGATTAATGATCGACGTTTGGAGAAAAAGTTACAACATTTCAAAATTTTCTTTCTATTTTATGGACAACTGCTTTAAGGTTTATTTTTCACCGGTAGTGTAGCTCATGCTGAAAACAGAGGGATCACTATCGTTATTTTTATTGTCAATGCGGATGGTCTTTACAAGACCAATCTATTTAGCGATAACTACCGGAGTCGCCGTTGGATTTTGGGTTATGTTCAACGTTTTAGACGAGTTGCTTTTCTTCAGTCCTATCTTTGTCTTCTATCTTCCGGGGGATGCAGTTACAAGCTTTATTCTTTCCAATATTACTGCCCCACTTCTCGGAGTCGTTGTGGCAATGAATGTCTACGTCTTTAGAAATTCTAAGGTGAAGCTAAGCCGCGGATCTCTATTTTCGGGTTCATCAATAAGTGTCATATCAAGCACCTGTGCGAGCTGCTCGTCACTGGGATTCTTCCTTGTGTCAACGTTTGGGAGTGCAGGACTTTTGGCCTCTACAATAATGTCTAATTATCAAATACCGCTGAGGCTTTTATCTGTAGGACTTTTGGTGTGGGCATTGTATTCAGTAAGCAAAAAATTGACGAAAAGTTGCACGGTAGACTATGATTCGGGCTCAAAAGAAAGCAAATGAAGGTGGACATAAAAAACTGTATCAAAAATATAAAGTTCAGGCAGTGTGTATAAGCCCACTACTGTTATAACACCAAATCCCACTGGTCCTGTTATACTATTGGTTTCAATATTATCAAGTGTAGGAAAAATCAAGGCTGGGAGAGCTGTGAGGGAATAATACTACTGTTCAGGATGACTTAGGTAAGGTTCAAGGAAACTTAAATCCTAGCTTCTAGTATGATCAAAAAGTCGCATTTTCATTGCTTGAGATATTGCATAGTATGGATGTTGAAAGCGTCCGTATGATTTAATTCATTATGACTACGACCCAGATATTCAATAACAACAGAAAAGGCTCATGCCGTAGATAGACATAATTGGATTGGTGCCTTGTGAAAATAAGTCTGACCCTAAATTTAGTGGCATACCTTATATACAGTATTTTGACCATAAAATAAATGACCAAATCATATGCACTATGACATAGACAATATAATCAGAGAAGCGATTGCCAACAGAAATATAATTGAATTTTCCTATCATGGACATGACAGGATAGCAGAGCCGCACGTCTATGGCATCTATAATGGCAGAAAGCAAGTTCTGGTATACCAGACAGGTGGCAGCAGCGCATCGGGCGGCTTGCCAAATTGGCGCAGGATTAATGTAGATGAGATAACCTCAATCCGAATCACACAGCAAAACTTCTATGGGCAGCGGTCTTTTCCATCTGGTGAGCATAGTAGCTTTGATGAAATCTTGGCAGTTGTCACAGTTAGAGATGGAGTGGCGGAATAGCGATGAGATCAGAGTGTTGTTCACTATATACCTACTGACAAAGTGGCGGTACGCTAGCTAGCCTAAAACCCTCTTTTGTCTCAAGAAATAGCGGGTCGCTTCGTCTACCTTTATGTTGAATTGATCAGAGGGAAGTCTAGATGATTCACCATTAATTTCAACGGCAATTCTCGCAAGATACGGCAGCATTCTAATCCAATTGGGCCCATAGTAACGGCTCTTCATCATTGCGAATTTGAAAAGGTCATTAGACGTATTGCAATATACCGTATTTGGAGGGACGAAATATATCGGTCCTTTTTCATTGCCAAGATCAGCATACTCCCATCTAATGTTTGTGCCACCGTTGTTGCGATCCTCAGTTGCTGATCTCTTCCCTTGACTATCTTGTGAATTTAAGGACCTGAAGCTAGACAATTTCATTGTCTTTTCATCATTTTTGCCTGTGACAGGAGGAGTCTTGGCTCTGTTACTACTATTACCATGATCTAAATTCATGTTCTTGTAGCTCTTTACGCTCACCTTCATGTCTTTAATGTAGCTTTTCAGTAGTGTGTTCAATTCTTTGCTGAGTAATAATTTGTGCTTGTCGATGGCTATCTGTCTTAACGGAAATCTTGTAACATACCTTCGTAACCCACTTAGAAGCTCCTCATAAGGTTCATTTTGGACGACGTTATTTCTCGATGTTTCAGGGGTAAGCGCGTTACAATTCACCCATCCAGAAAAATTTCGTCTTGTATCGATTTCGACACTGGTCACAAATACATGATCAATATATACATCAACAATGCCCTTTCCTTCCTTATCGGCTTTCAGATTACCAGTGACAGCAGCGCTGTAGGATTTTTGCAATGTGAACAGTAATGATTCCTTAGGATCAAGGGTTGACTTTGGCTTTATCAGCTCCCCATTGACTGTTATCTTGGCCCCTTGTGCCAAACGCAATCCAAATGCTTTTTTCAGATAGGTGACAACTTCTTTCACATCAACTCTGCATGTGAGTTGAGTTGTCGTTATCCGCGTACCTCTATGATCGACAAATGAGTTGCTACGCTTTCCATAAACAGGCTTGCTAAACCCTGCCAAACTCATGTAAAACCTTATTCC